>Ga0272443_10001000_pt1 | contig 45220 bp, 46 predicted proteins | sample SSMAcet12_FD_193581 | JGI IMG/M metagenome (GOLD analysis project Ga0272443, IMG submission 193581) | Marine sediment archaeal communities from Little Sippewissett salt marsh, Falmouth, MA, United States - SSM-Acet-12 | ecosystem: Environmental > Aquatic > Marine > Wetlands > Sediment ...
ATATGCTGAAAGTCAAGAATATCCTGTTGCTGATGATTTAGAGGAAAAAGAAAAATCTAGACTAATTAGAGCTGATTTAATTGATTTAAAACAGTATCAACAAAAAGAAAATGATGAAGTCCCACGTAGTTTATTGCGCCATCATCGGGAAAAACTAGCGCAGACTATTTATGAGATTCTGTTATAAATTCCTGCACTACTTGTTTTAACTCTGGGTCATTCATGGCCATAGTTAAGTTTGCTTTAAGCCAATTTTTGACGTTACCACCATCAAGATAAGTTTCAGTAATTGGATGTACTAACACTGAACGTTGTTTGGCTAATTCCACTAAGGTATCGGTGATATAAAGCTCACCTGAATCAGCATTTGGTTGCTGTTGATCAATAAGAGGAAAAATATCAGGAGTTAATACATATTTACTCACATTAACTAAATTGGAAGGGGCAGTCCCAGGTTTAGGTTTTTCTACTAACCGAGTCATTTTTTGCACTTCGCCGTCTTGTTCAGTAGCAACCACACCATAGCGGTGTAACTGATCTTCAGGTTTCTGATCACAGCTAAGTATGGCTCCAGGTTGATGTTCTTCATAAAGTTGAATCAATTCGGCTGCCAGAGAATAGTTTTCATTAGCAGCATAAACAAAATCGTCACCGGTAAAGTATAAAAAAGCTTGTTCATTCTCTAAATGTTGGCGAGCTAAGTTTACTGGGACAGCGGTGCCGTAAGGATCTTGATCTGTCTGCTTAACAAAACTAAATTTGGCTTTTTGATGTAAATGCTCAACTTGTTGATACAGCTGAGTTTTATTCATTTTTTGCAAATAATTGAAAAGGCGTTTATTTTCACGAAAAAAGTGTAAAACTTGATAGTTATGTTCATTAATAATAATGATGATTTCTTCGATTCCAGCTTTAACCAAATCATCAACAATATAGTCAATGATTGGTCGATTTAAAATTGGCAACATTTCTTTCTGAATTGTTTTAGAAATGGGTAAAAAACGAGTGCCAAAACCAGAGCTAGAAATAACGGCTTTTTTTATTTTCATAAACGTATTGTAAGTAAGGGGAAGCTGCCTGTCTAGATTATCTGATTGGGTTTAGATAAAATACTTTTATTATGTTAAGACAAATTATCCTAGCTTCACAATCAAAACAAAGATTTAATATCTTAAAAACTTTAAATTTAGATTTTGAGGTTATGCCTGCTTATTTAGATGAAAAGCTAATTCAAGCTGATTCAGAGCCTGAGAGAGCAAAAAAAGTTGCTCAAGCCAAAGCAGAAGCAGTGGCTCAAGATTATCCAGAAGCAATTATTATTGCTGCTGATACTTATGGTTTTTTAGATAGACAAGCTTTAGAAAAACCTGAAAATTTAGAAGAAGCTCGCGAAATGCTAAGGTTAATGTCAGGTCAAAAAATCATTGCTTTGACTGGTTTTTGCTATTTAGATCAAAAAAATCAAATTGAAGAAGTTCTAGTTAAACAAACAGAATGTGTTTTCCGCAAGTTGTATCCAGAAGAGATAGAAGATTATGTGCAAACAGAGCCAGTTTTAACTTGGTCAGCAGCATTTTGTCCAGCTTATATTAAAGGCATGAGCTTGGTGGCAGAGGTTAACGGTCCTTTTACCGCTTTTACCCACGGCTTGCCGATTGAAGAAGTGACTAGATGTTTGGAAAAATCAGGAGTTTTTACAGATAAATAAAATGAAAGTAATTTTATGACGGAACATCCTGAGAAAAGAAATTATACAGTTGATGAGCGCATTACTCGTTTAGAAAGAGAATTGGGTATTGAGACTGAAGGGCAAAGATTACGCGAGGCGATGATTGCAATTGATTCAGATTTGGTTGAGTTAGCTGTGATAAAAAAAATGGATTTCCGTTTGTTGTTTGGTAAAAAATTTTGGTGTAGCTGGTTATCGGGCAAATCATTTTTAAGTCAGAATAAGGATTTAGTTTTGACTGAAGAATTAATAAGCAATTTAGCAGAAGCATTACAAGTTGATGCACATGGGCTTAGTGATAAAATTTTCAGATCTCAACAGATAAGAACTTCTGATTATAGTTGTGACAAAGGGGGTATCCCATTAGATAAAGATCAAAGAGCAATGATTCAAAGAGAAAGATTTATGCAAGTTAGGAAAGCTAAATCATTTTCCACTTTGTATCATATTTACTATCCAGCAGTGGAAAATGAGATCGATACATTGCAACTAATTAAAAGTTTATTAAAAGAATTATGTAATTGGTTCAATGAACAAATAGTCATACTAAAAGAAAAATTGCAAAAAGAAGATTCTTATAAAGAAAAAAGAAAATTAGTAGCTGATTTTGCAGCTATTTTTGAGAGAAGGTTGATTTTAATTCATCCGTTAGAAGATAAAAATGGTCGACTTGTTAGGTTGCTTATGAATTGGGTAATTGAGAATCTCGGTTTTGAATCAGCTTCTATTAATAACCACGATTCAGATCTTCTTCAGTGCGAAAATACATGGCCTTTATGTGTCCTGGATGGTATTAAACAAACGGAAAAGATCTCAAAAGCTTTAATAATTGATAGTGAACGACAGCCCATTGATGCTCTAGGTATGAGAAATTACCAAATTTGGGATCAAGTTTATTATAGCCGAATTCATCGATTCCCTGATTTCTCTTCTTCTAGTTTTTTTTCTCGTCAAGCTTGGTTTAAATATTATCGAGAATTAAGGACAGCTTATCACTCGTGGAGTGGTCACAGAGCAGTGTATGTTAAACCGTTAAAGCATGATTATATTTATACTCAGGTAAAAACGTCGGACAATCACTCAATTTGGGTCACTGATCCAGAAAGAATTAAAGGTCAATCTACAATTTATAGTTTACCGGCTTGTTCTTTTGTTAATCCTGAAATGATACAAGCAGTTAGGCAGGGCGTTTCATCAGGTGAATTTAGGCGCTCTAGGGATATGACAGAACATCAAGTTTATAGAGGAGCAATGCTTCCTCCAGGAGTTGATTTGTCTGATGAAAATATACTTAGGATTTTTTCAGATTACGTAGGAATTACTAGTAGTTATTGGGTTTTAGAACAATCGCAAGTAGCTGCTATGAGTTTGTCATCAGTTTCAAGAGAAACTGTGGCACAAACAATGGAAAGATATAATGATCTACTCTTTTTTGATATTTGGCAGCCGTCTTCAATGGAGGTTATGAAATTAATTGTAAAAGGAGAGTACGGTAAGCTAGGTTGTCATATTTCTTTACAGAAAATTATGGATAAACTCTATGATTCATTATTAAGATATAGATTCTCGGATAGAACTATGCATGAAGATACGAGCAAGCACATTAATTGGAATCAGGGACATGGCTCTGTTTTTGTAAGTTGTTCAGGCGATTGTAGATCTGCTTATGCATATTCCCAAGGGAAGTTGGGTGATAGATATGTGAGAAGGAGAGAGGTAAGCATTGTTAGAAATCCTGAAAAAAAGACAGGTGTTTTAATTCAGAGTCAATTACCTAAAGGTTACAAAGTTACAGGGAATACAGATCAGGAAATTTTATTGCCTGGAGGAATTCCTCCTCAAACTATCAATAGAGTAGATTTTTTCGCTTCTGGACATCCAGTCCAATACGTATTATCAAGAAAACAAAGGAAAGAATTAGCTACTTATCAGTTAGGGGCAAGAGGATTCCCAAGACCAATGGAAGATCCAATTCTTACTGCTGAAAGAGTATTTGAACACGATGGAGAGTATATATTAATTTCTGATAAAAATGGAGTCAAATGTTATAGATTCGATTTAAAAAAGAAAGAATATCTTTTACAACAATTTTAGTATTACAAATAAATAATCGCCATCACCAAGATTCCAAAACTGAACACTGTGGTTAGCAAAGTTTTATCTCGCATTAGCACCATCTCTGGCGATTCACCTTTATTTTCTTCATAGACTAAGGCTAAGTAGCGCATTACTCCAAAAATGACAAATGGCAGAGTCAGCATGAGTAATTTTTGTGATTGTAAAGCTCGAGGTAAAACCGTATAAATTTGCACAAATCTTTCAGAAGCAGGATTAACATGACTGGTGTTGTGCTGGAAAGCAAACAAGGCATAAGCTAGCCAAGTAGCATTGGCAAACATGCCAGTGTAAACATCTAATAGTCTTTGACTATATTTACTAAGAGTGATTCGAGTTTTACCTAGCTTGGAGTCTTCTAACAAAGTGCGCTCACTTTGTCTTTTACCTACAGCTAAGAATAAAGACGCAGAAACAACTGTCAATAAGAACCAGACGCTCATATGCAAGTTAACAATGACCGCCCCGGCGTAAACACGAATTAAAAAACCAGTGGCAATTGATAAGACATCTAAGATTGGCATGTGTTTCAAAACTTTTGCATAAAAAATTTGTAGTCCTAGGTAAGCTAGTAATAAAATTTTAAAAAATATGGAAAAAGGCTGTGATAAAAGAAAAACAGCTACAATTAAACTCGTAGCTCCAGCTAAAGCCCAAGAGATTGGAAGTTTTCCACTAGCAACAGGTCTTTTTTTCTTAAAAGGATGTTGGGCGTCAGCCTGAGCATCAATTACATCATTGATAATATAAACACTAGAAGCCAGTAAACAAAAAATACCAAAAGCAATACTTACAGTTACAAAATAAGGCAGTTCATCTTTAGGGTCATAAAAAAAGAATCCAGAAAAAACTAGAGGAGAATAAACAGCAATATTTTTAATCCATTGCTTGGGACGGGCAGTCTTGGCGATGAGAAAAATTTTTTTAAACATTTTTTTGCTGATTAATAATTTTGTTTTTTTTGTTTAATAATGCCCAGATTTGAATACCAAAAACAAAGATAAAACTTAGTATGAGCATAATCATCTTACCAGTAGTTGTGAGGTAAAACGAGAGCATTCCTAAAATAATAGTAGTGGCAGCATAAAATAATGAGATTCTTTGCCGGCCCCAGCCCAGTTGATCTAGTAGTTGATGATGTAAGTGTTCTCGATCTCCCCAAATGGGAGATTGACCTTTGGCTAGACGACGGAAAATAGTAAAAATAGCATCAGCAGTAGGTATAGCCAGGACCATTAAAGTAGTCGCTACTTTAGCTCCAGAAATAATGGCCAGCACACTAAGGAAAAAACCAGCTAAAGTACTACCGCCATAGCCAGGCATGATTTTTTGTGGATACCAATTAAAAATCAGTAAACCAATATAGGAACCAGCCATGATAAAAGCCAAGATTGTATTATTAAACTCAGTAGGATCAGCACTAAAAGAATTATGAAGTAAAGCAATAATGATAAAGGCAGGAATGACAAAGGCGGGCAGCTGCCCATCAACGCCTTTAGACCAGTTAACAATGTTCATATTCCATAAAATAAAAAATAAAGCGAAAATGTCAGCTAGGATCCAAATAGTGTGCAGCTGCCCGCCAATCTCAAATGCAAGCTGGGGAGTGTTGAAATGAATTACTCCAGGGCCGAACGGATTGGTTAGATAAGCAATACCTATGCCTGAGCCAACTATAATTAGGCCAGCTAAGACTCCTGTAAATATTCTGATATATGGGTGGATATTTAAAATATCATCCAAAACTCCAGTCACAGTTAGAATCAAACTGCCAACTAACAAAGCAATTAAATATTTATCAATTTGCAAAAAAATGAGGCTGCTGATTAAAACACTGAAAAAAATGGGGATACCGCCTCCTCGAGGAACAGCTTGTGAATGGGTAGATTTAAATTTTTTTTGCTTTGGGTGTTGCTCAGCAGCTGGTTGCTCAAGCCAGTTGAAATGTCGATAAATTTTAATAGTGACCCAGGTTAATACAGCTGAGATCAAGCTAGTACTGATAAGGCTAAATAAATTTATCATTTATAAGATAATGATTAATATGCGAGCAGTAACAAGCAAAAGAATGGCTTGCAAGACTACTGTTGACCAGGCAACAAGTTGTAAAACTAGTTTGTCTAAATTTTTGCATGCTTTTTGTAAGATGATGTGAATTAAGTTAATCGATAATGACATCATTGGCAGTAGAAAAATAAACATTTTATCTACTAGTTGTTTTTCTGGCTGCAATTGAGAATAAAACAAGGGGATTACAGGTTGCAGCCGAGGATAGAAGATTAAACTTAAAGCAATTAATAAAATAGTTACGCTTAAGCTGATTTTATAAGGTGGAGCTAGTTTGCCTCTTTTTTTTCTGGGTCTTGATTCTGGTTTTAGATCAGGGAGAATTTTGTTTTTCATTTTTTAAGATAAATGGTTAAGTGATCGTAATCATTAGCCAAGCTGTAATTTTCTTTTAAAAATTCATAAAAAGCAGGAAAGGGATCAGACTCATTTTTCATTACCACTAAAGCTTGAGGTTGGTTTTTTTCAAGATGAGCCATAGTTTCATCATAAGCTTTTAAATCTTGAATATGAAAGGAGACAGTAAATTTATCAGCTGGAATAGTATCACTAACATCATACAGCATTGGGTTAGTCCCCCAAATAAACATTGATTTGACTTTATTTTTACGTAAAAATGCAGCTGTTTGAGTGTTATCTCTGATTAAATAATTAAAACTCTGAGCATAATCTTTTGCAGAAATTTTTCCGCTTACTAAGTTGTAAAATTTTTGATAATACTCAATAGTAGGATAAGGTTTGAACTGTAAGATTACGCCAATGGAAAAAACCATGCCCATCATGATAAATAGTGCCCCTGCTTCTATGATAATTTTTTTCAAATTATTTTTAGTTTTTTTAATCTTAAAAAAACTACTGACGTGTGCCAATAGTAAACTCGTAGCTGGAATTAATTGTTGGAAATAATGTGGATAGGGACGGTTCGAAAGCAAAGAAGCAAATAAACTTAAACAAAACCAACCTGCCAAAAATCTAAAACGGCGACTAAATTTTTTCTTAGCTAAAGAAAAAGTAAGTAAAAGTCCTGCTAGAATTAGAGTTTTACCAGGGAGGGTGAATATAAAATTGATAATTGGATTGCCTAAATCTTGGGTCCAAGTAGAGGTGTAATGCAAGTTGTAAAGTAAGCCATATTGTAGATAAGCAGCGCCATTACCTTTAACTACAAAATATAAAATTGAAAGTAAAATTGGAACTAAAAGCCCAGCTAAAAGCTGGCCAGCCTGCCAGAGAAAATTTTTAATTTTATCAACTAATTTTTTTTCTTGAGAATCAAAAATTTGTAGCCAGAATAAATAACCAACAGCAGCAAAATCTAAAATTGCAGGTACTTTAGTTAAGACACCTAAACCAAGAAAGATTCCTGTCAAAATAATGGCTGGTTCAAACTGAAATTTAGCTGACTTAATTTTTTTATTTTTCAGCCATTGCCAAGCTTGAGTTTTGAACAAAAAAGCCACTCCTGTCAAAACAAAGCCCATGACAAATAATTCCCCATTAGGAATATTTCCCTCCAACCAAGGTAAAGTTGTCAGCAGCACAAAACTAAATAAACCTAGCAGCTGACTGCGTTTATTTTTAAACAAGTTACGGCTAATAAGATAAACCATCACAGTGCTCCAACTCATCCAAGCGATCAATAAAACCCGGAACCAAAGTTGATTAGGCACCATGGCTAGGTAGTAAATAATTGGTGTTTTATGATCGACAATATCAACATATAAATTTTGCCCAGCTCTTAGAGCTTGGCCAATAGTTAAATAAATAGACTCATCACCGTACCAATGTGGCTCAAATAAATTAGGGATACGTAGAATTAACAGCAGTAACAGCGCTAGCAAAACTAGAGCATGCTTGTCGAGAAATTTATCAATTTTGATGAGCAGGTTTTTCATATGCGTTAAAATTTTGCTTTGAGAGCGTCCTTTTAATAAAATAATTTATACTTTTTTAGTGACTTTATATTCAATATATTTGCCAAACATGAGTCTGGTATGGGCATCAATACCTGGTAGAGCCTGAAAAAAGAAACCAATGATTGGTAAAAGCAAGAATTCCAAAGGCTGAATAATATAAGATAAAAAAGTTTTATTGTCTGGCCTTGGTGGTCGATTAATCGCGTCAATAAAAACCATCACTACCATAGAAATTAAGGCCACAGTCAGCAGATTAGAGCTGACTTGCGGTAAAGTTTTGCCAATCACAGTGCGGCTAAAAGTCTTGTTAATCAAAGGCGGGAAAAAAGCAGCAATAGTGATAGCAAACCAGTTCACTGGCCACAAAAAGTGATCTTCTACTACCTTGACCACGCGCATGGTTTTATCCCAAAAAGGTGCGTCTGATAAAACATAATTACGGATAATGTAAGCATCATCACTTACACCCCAGGCCCAGCGTTTGATTTGCTCATACTGATTTTTAAAAGTATTTATTGTCCCTTTAGCCTGAGCTGCATCTGCATAAATTGGCAGGAAAATGGGTTCAACTTCAAACTCGCCTTTTTTAGCAAAATAAGACTTAAAAAAGAAGCGGTAATCTTCAGGAATCACATCTGTATCCCAGTAGCCGATTTCGTCAGCATGTTTTAAGGTGGTGGAATATGTGGAAAAATTAATCAGGCGGTCTTTTCTCATCAGCACATACATCTGCGCTACAGAAAAAGTTGAAGCCAGCACTCGCACTGGAGCTGGCACTTCCCAAATATTATTGTAAAACACAATCGAACCTTGCCAGACTAAATTAAAAGGTTTTTTAGCACTGAGCATCTTGTAGGTTAAGTTGGCAAAATAGTGATGATGAAACTGCGCATCAGCATCTTCAGAAGTAATGGTGACTTTTTTGATATCAATGCCTTGTTCATCTATAAGTTTTTTCTTAGCTAGTTTAGCTCCCCAGCAAGTATTAGAGGATTTACCTTTGACTTCTCCTTCGAGGTCAGGGTGAAGAGTAGCCCAAACATCACCAAAAATATGTCCATACTTTGCTTGCAGATTTTTGGCTTTTTCTTGGGCAGCCTGGCCTTCGCGTTCTTCAAAAGATAGCATCACGTGGATGTTTTTTAAAGGAAAGGATTGTTTTGACAGTGTATCTAAAGTTCGTTCTAAAATGTATTGCGGTTCTTGATAAGTGGGAATGATAATAATATGGTGGATTTGGTTCCATTTTTGTGGAAACTGTTGTTTTAAATCAGAGATCCAATCAAACTTGGAGGCTGCCTTGATTTTAAAATGGGCCGCGATTAGTAAGACTGCCATTACCAGAGAGCGATAGAGCCAGTAAACTGTAAAAGCGATCACATAATAAGCCACTAAGCGAGGCACGATAATTGACCCCCAAATAGGAAAAAGAATTAATGACCAAGAGATGAATCCAGGTAAGATTTCTAAAGCTCGCTGAGTGCGAACCGGATGACGGCGAAAGTATTTTTTAATCATAAAATGTAATTTGCGAATTTTATTCTATTATAATCTGTTCTTTTAAGGGAGCTCAAACAGCTTTTTAGTATTGTTTAGTAAATCTGCTGGGTTAATTTGTAGTTTTTCTTGTAAATATTTCACAGTTTCGCTGATCATGTAAGGCTGATTAATCTGGCCACGAAAAGGCTCTGGCGCTAAAAAAGGAGCATCTGTCTCAACTAAAAGTTTGTCTGTTGGCGTCATTTTAGCGATTTTTTTTAGATTTTTTGCATTTTTGAAAGTTACATTGCCGGCGAGACTAATATACGCGCCTAAACTTAAAGCCTGCTGAATATAGTCTTCTGGTCCAGAGACGCAGTGGAGTAAAAAAGGTTTTTTTTGTTGGTAATGTTGTTTGACTAAGTCTAAGCAATCATCATAAGCTCGGCGAGAATTATTTTTATCTCTGACATGCAAAATAAGCGGTAACTCGAACTCATTAGCCAGTTGAATCTGAGCGATAAAGAGTTTTTTTTGCTGAGCAATAATTTGCTCACGATTTTGGTCAGTTAAATAATAATAGTCCAGACCAACTTCACCAACACCAACGACATTGTTATTCCTGAGCAAAATTTTGATCTGCTGCAGCTCTTGTTCATTTTCTTGAGCAGAGTTTTCCACACTTTCTTCAGGATGTAAACCTACTATTGCCCATAAATTTTTATCTTGCTGGGCAATTTGAAGCGCAGTTTGGCTGCTATCAGCGTCAGTGCCAACAATAATCATGCCCACAACACCATGTTGCTGCGCAGTTTGCCAGTGATCTTGCCAAGTTTTATTTTTGAATTGGGTAAGCTTTTTAGCTGGGAAAAAACTAGGCTCTCCAGAGTATAGAGGCTCAGCATTCAAGTGGCAATGAGAGTCAAAAATCTGCATGTTTTAATCCAATCTCGGGAACATTGGTTGCATTGGTTTTATTTCACCGGTAAAACTCTGTTGAATTTGTGCGGCTGTCTCTGGCATAAAAGGTTGTAAATGCACTGCAATAGTCTGAATTTTTTCAATGGCTGTTAATAAAACCTGCTGTTTTTCTTCGCCTTCAATTTTCCACGGCTTCGTTTCACTTAAAAATTTATCAGCTTCAGCGACTTGATCTTGCACCCAGTCTAAAGCTTTGGTCAGCTCATAGTCAGCCATAAGTTGTTGGTAGTTTTCATTCAGCTGAATGTCAGCTTTAGGTGCTACAATTTCCTCTGTGGCGGCCATCTTGGCTACGCGAGAACATAAATTGCCAATGCCATTAGCCAAGTCAGCTGTATATTTTTCATCAAATTTAGTCCAACTAACATCCATATCTTCAGCAAAAACCCCTAAAGAAATCAATAAATAGCGACTTGCCTGACTGCCATAACGTTGAAACATATCTTCTGGGCTGATGACATTGCCCAAAGATTTACTCATTTTTTGGCCTTCAACATTAATAAAACCATTAATCAAAATTTTTTGCGAATTAGGCAGGCCGGCTGACATCAACATGGCTTGCCACATGGCAGATTGCTGACGCAAGTTATCTTTTCCAGCCAATTGCACGCCAGGCCAAAAATTTGCATAATCAGAATTTTTTTCATCTTCAGGCCAGCCCAAAGTCGAGATGTAATTAATCAGGGCATCAAACCAGACATACATCACATGGTTTTCATCGCCGGGCACAGGAATGCCCCAAGGCATTTTTTCTTTTAAGCGAGAAATACTAAAGTCTTTTAAGCCTTGCTGAACAAAAGCTTTAATTTCATTAAATTTCCCTGGCGGCTGCACAAAATCGGCTTGCTTTTCGTAAAGCTCAAGCAGTTGCTCTTGATACTGAGAAAATTTGAAAAAGTAGTTTTCCTCTTCGCGAATTTCCAGATCATATTTAGGATGCAAAGGACAGCGCCCATCGACCAGTTCGCTATCAGTTTTTTCTAGCTCACAGCCCACACAATACTTAACTTTATATTTAGCTTTATAAATATCGCCATTTTTTTCAGCTAACTGCCAGAATTTTTGCGCTGCTTTTAGATGATGCTCGTCAGTAGTGCGAATAAAATTGGTGTAGCTCAAATCAAGATATTTTTTTAAATCAGCAAATTTTTGCGCATAAAAGTCACAGTATCCTTGCATAGTTTGATCGTTTTTTAAGGCTTTTTGATAAATTTTTTGTCCATGCTCATCAGTGCCAGTGTTAAAAATGACTTTTTTTCCCAACATTTTTTGATAGCGGGCAATGACATCAGCAGCAGTGATCTCCAGACCAAAGCCGATATGCGGGCTGGCATTGACATAAGGTAAAGTGGTGGTGACGTAAAAATGAGAATCGGACATAAAATTTTTGAGTTTAGGTTAATTATTTTTTTCTTGAGGTTTATTATATCAAGACGGAAAGGGAACGGGAGGTGGGGTTTGCTTGGCTTAATTAGTTTTGGTTTTTTGAGCGCGATCAAGCAGAGTGAAAATTAGTTCAAGAGTGGTAGTGATGGCTAAAATGCTGAATAAATTTAAAGGCGTGATGATGACTTGCTGCAGTTTAAGGAAAAAATAAAGAATGATAGCGCCACTGAGTAAAAAACCCCGGCGCGTATTAAGCAAAATAAAGCTGCTAGTGAAGCTGAGAGCGAAAAATAGGCTGAGTAAAAACGGCAAGTAAGTATTAGGCGAAATTAGGTTTTTAATCGAGTTCGGTTCGACGTGGCGTAAAATAAGAAAAGTAATAAAAGAGAAAAATAAGCCAGTCATGAGAGTCGGCAAGTGAGCAAAGTAATTTTTTAAATCAAAAGCAGATTGAGTTTTTTTACTTTTTTTTAAAGAAGTCCGCTGAGGTTTTTTTTCTGGTTTTTGCTGATGGCTGAGACGGGAACGGGCTTTGCGCATAAAAAGTTAATTTTGAGGATTTTTTCTCTTATAATTTTAGCATTTTTTGTACTAATTATAGCCTATTTGTTTAAAAGCTGATATTTTCCAAAATTACAGTGATATTTGGATACCGTTCCGTTTTAATAGGTTTTCTACTACCTGGAAAGCGCATTTAGAGTAACAAATGATTTTAACTTCTGCATTTCTTGTAAATTGATATCTTCCGTAAACGGAGTCAGGATCCATTGAATCTGGCAGGGTTCTATCTGACCATTCTATTGAAACGTTAGAGACTGTCCGTAATCCTCCATAAGCATAAAGTCTTTTTATGCAATTAAATGCTCTAGGATCTCTTCCTTTTCGAGCTATGATTTTGATAGTAGAGAAGGTTTTTATTTCACTGTCATGTTCTATTCTCATATTATAGATTGATGTTGTTAATAATTGACTGATTCTAGCAAAAAAACCCTATAAGTCAAATTTTTTATCGAAGCTCGGTAGCAAAAAACTCCAAATCCCTTGCTATCGCTTGATTCCAACTTTCTATGGGTTGCAGATTATGATCAGCGCCTGGATATTGAAAAAATTCATATTGAATTGGCTCAGTGGGTGTTTCAATATTGATAAAGTATTGTTCTGCGGTCGATCCCTCTGTAGCTGTAGGCTCAGGCGTGGTCTCCTCTCCGAGCTTTTCCCTTCTTTGTTCATTTTCTTGATCAATTTTTTGTAGAAATTCAATAGACCAGGCAGGTAAAGCAGCTTCGTCAGCTAGGCCGTGGTGAATTTGAAAAGGCCCGGTTAGCAGATCCAGATGTTGAGTTAGACTGAAATCAAAAACATCATATTTTTTTTCAAAAATAGCTAGCCAAGCGCGCATCTCTTTTCCTTCATCCTCATTTTCATCACTAAAAAACAAAATTGAGTAAGGAAAAGGCGCTGTCACTGGCGCCCAGAGAGTGGTCGGGATTGGCTGAGAAGTGATTTCTAAAGTAGTTAAAGCAATCTGCCCACCATTGCTATGAGCCCAGATCCCGAGTTGATCTGAATTGAGAGTGAGGGTTTGCCCATCAGGCAAAGTCAGCTGGGGCTGTTGTTGCAGACTGAGAATCAGCTCAATAATATTAATAGGTTTAATAAAGCGAGCTTTCCAACTATCTTCTGGCTCTGGATCACTGCCGCCATAGCCAAAAAAATCAATGGCTAAGGTTGCGTAGCCATGCTTGGCAAAAGTTTGGCCAGCATGACTTGTCCCCATGCCAGGATAATAAGACTCAGCCGGCACCCAGCCGCGGATAAGGATGATAACGGGAAGCGCAGCGGCGTTGCTGTCTGTCGTGTCTTCTACTTTTTTTGGCAGATTTAGCAAGCCAGTCATTTTTTGATTAAAAGTCTGATAAGAAAAAGTGTAACTAGAAAACTCGGTGGCTTCTGTTTGAGTAGTTTGCTGTTCAAGAATAGTTATCTCACTGGCCTGGTAAGGATAATTTTTTAAATTAGGAATAGAGTATTTTTGTAAAGGCAGTTCTTGAATGTGATACTCAATGAAAGGGGATATTAAAGAAAGAGGCTGATCAGAGTGGTGCTTTTGCCAGACGAGCAGGAGGCCAGAAGAGAGACCGAAGCAGAGGATGAGAGGGAGGAGGAATTTGGGCATAAGAAAGATTTATATATGGTTTTTATTTTAGATTATTTTTTTGTTATACTTTGATTTATTATATTATTAATTAAGTTTAAGTGAAAAGTTAAAATGGCTAATCATGAATCTGAAACTACAACAGGAATATATGTAGGACAAAGAGTCGAACATAGATCTATGGGTCAAGGAAAAATTGTCAAGATAGAAGCAAATACTCCTGAATTAAAAAATGTGAATGCAGGAGGAGTATAGAGACTGAGCAAAGAGTTCAAATTCTCTGGGATAATGGAGATACCTCAGATTGGATGAGGGTTAGTAATTTATCTTTGATTTAAAAAAATTATTGATACAAAGTGATTAATTGTTGCTATAATTTAATTATACAGATATAATATGTATAAGAAAGAGGTAAATTGCCACTGGGGTTGTAATGTTCGACCCATAAGTGGCAATTGAAACTTTTTGTTGAACAGCAAAGCCAACATGCTTTAAAGCGAAGTTCGTGTTGCTTTGTTGAGCACTTTAAAAATTCCGAGAGGATTTTTGGATGGGAAACCGTGGGACTGTCTACGAGGCTTGTGCGAGCTTCGAAAAAATAGACAGTCCTAAAGATCCCATCTAAAAGGAGGTGAAAAGGATGGATAAAATTATTAATGAGCTGCTTATACAGGTGGTAGGAGTAGTTGCATTCCTATTGACTTTTGGGGCCTTAATTGGCCTCATTTGGTTAGAGAGGGCCTTTAGTAAGAATCGGGAGGCGGGGGATAGTATCGCCACCGCGATCTATGATCTGGGAGCCAGAGTAGTCGTGATTCCAATGTTGTTTTTGGTAGGAATCATTACGCTTGGCTTAATAACTCTCCCATTAGGCGAGGACCTCGGAAACGAGGTTCTAAACGGCTCGGAAACGGCTCGAAGTTTCAAAGCTTGGGTCGAATCCAAAACAGGGAAAGAGCTGAAGGTGGGCACTTTTGAAACAGAAGCCCCTGTCGACCCCGCGGCCCCGTCTCCAACCGAAGTCCCTGTCACCCCCGAAGTCCAGTCAACCCCACTGAGTTATACGATCGTAGGGGGTGACTGGTTGAGTAAAATTGCCGACCGTCACGGTGTGACGGTTGACGAGATACTCGCCATAAACCCCCAAATCACTGACTCGGATCACCTGTCCGTAGGGCAGGTGATCCAGTTGCCGGTCAAATGACCGGCACATCCTCTCGGAAAAATCCGAGCCTAGGTCGCACAACCTAGGCTCGGGTCCCGAGTTTAAAAAAAATAATAGCAATTTATTTGACGATAAATTATTTATCTCAATATTTATAAATTAACAAATCAAAAATATGAGTTTTAAAGATATTTTTAATGCAGGTATTCATCAATCACGAGAACCTAAAACTAAATCTACAAGGGGAGCTGTGTTAAAAGCAGGATTATATCAATCACGAGAGCCTCAAGGAAAAAGTTTTAGTGTTGTTGGAGATACGGCTCATGCTGTTAGAAAAAAGGTAAGAAAAGATTTTGTACAGGGTACAGTTGATGCTTTATCTTCTAGTAGACCAAGACCTCAGCAAAATGCAGATAAATCTCCTCGTGGGAATACTATTAAAAAAACAGGCGAGCTAGCTTTGAGGTTGACAGAAAAACTTGCTGGAGGAGTTGTAGCTGGTATGATTGGCACGGTTAGAGCAGTTAAAGAAAAAAGATCAAGAGATCGTGATGTTGTCGAAGGAGATTATCAAGAAATAAAAGGAGAAGGCCAGAGTGAAAGAAATGGAGGAGCAAGGACTGCAGCGAGAAGAACAGCTTTATTAGGAACGGATTCTCCTCAAGACGGAGATGGTTCTTCGTTGCCAGATTTACGGCCAGCAAGAGGTTTGACTGTTGCCCAACCAAGTGAAGTGACGGTAATTGAAGGAGAGTGGACAGATGTTACTTCAGCTGGAAGTAGTATCATTGATGATCTAAAAAGATATATTGGAGGTAAATAAATAATATGTCTTGGACAGATCCCTTTCACGAGCGGCGAGGACAGAAAAAAAGTAAAGAACGTGGCGGTGGAGGCAGTGGTTTTATGTCTGCAATTACTGCTTCTAGAGGATCCTCTTCAGAGAATGGAAATTCAGAGAATGGAAATGGAAATGACAGTGCTTTAACTGTAAGAAGGCCTGATTCACAAGGTCCTGAGAATTTAATGGGTGTTATAGGTCAAGGTGCTAAATTTGTTGCTACTGCTGTTCTCGGGACTCCTTTAGCTGCAGCTGGTACTAAATTGGCTTTAACAAAAAGTCGCGTCCCAGAACCACGAGATTATATAGCTGATGATGCAAACAGTTTATTGAGAGCAAGAAGAGATCTAGAAGCTTTAATTGCAAGAAGAAAAAACCCAGCACCTCAAGAACTAAAAGCACAATTTGATGATCATGAGCCAGAATTAAGAGGTGCGTTAGAGTTTTCTAAGCATTATCATAATGTGGCTGATCAAGAAACACCTACAGATGAAGAGAGAAAGTTAATTAGAGAAATACATGATAAAAAATTGAGAAATCCCGAAATGGATGGAGCAGAAGTTAAAGCTTTAGCACGTAGAGGCTCTGATGATGAGACCTTAGCGCTTGCAACAATAGAATTATCTGAAGCTATGACACGTAATCAAATGAGAGAAACTATTCAGCAAATTGAGTCAACTTTAAGAAGCGATGCTCAAGTAGTTTTGCATTTTCCTCCAAGCATGCTTCTTAGAGCAAGTGCTGCTCAAGGATTTTCAGGAATTTGGGGAGTGGTAAAAGCATCATTAATTCCTGGAGAAGGAGGTCAAAGAGGTGTGAGTATAGCTTTAGTAAAGCATCCTACAACAGGAAAAGTAGAAATTACAGTAATATCTGGAGGATCAAAAACTGGGGTTAATACGTTAGGTGAGAGTCCTGACATTGATTCAGAAGAAACTTTAGTTTTTAGATTGTTGACTAATACAAAAATTGGTAATCTCCTATGTCGTTTGTTGGGTATAATTCCAAAAGATGTTGATTTAGAAGTAGGTAATCTTGTATTTAAAAGACCTGCAGCTACTAATTTAAATGCAGAAGAAGTAAGAATTCCTGCTATGGTAGGACGTCCAAAAGATGCTGGAGAGGGGGCAGATATTGGCTTGAAGGCAATTACAAGAGCAATTAGAGAAACTCAAACTGCAGCTCGGATTCTTAATAGGAAACAACAGGAGCTTGGTGATTCCAGTGAAGTTCCACTAGAAGCAGCTCTTCAAGTAATTCATCAGAGAGCTGTGAGACCTGAAGTGGTTATTCATCAAGCTGAGCAAACTTATGAACGGACAATTCGTGAAAGAAAAGAAACAGAAGAATGGAGAATACGACAGGAAGTTAAGCGGCAAAAGAGAGAACGGTATCTGATTTTTTTAATTAGAACAAAACCTGGAGTTAGGCAAACTATTGACTTAGTTTTGAATCGACATAAATATGTTAAACCAGGTAATAGGCGATACAATGTTCAATTAGGGAAATCAATTAGACAAGCAGAAGAGACCCTTAGATCTTTAGGTTTTAAATCTGATGAATTACAAGAACTTTTTGATAAAGCTTGATAAATTAGCTCCCTTTAGGAGCCGTTTCACTTTCCACTCATTAGGCTGCTGCGAAGCAGCAGAACACCACGGGTTTACGCGTGAAAATTTACTAATTTTCGTTTTTAGAAAAGAAATGCACCATTTTGGTAAAATCGGAGGATGAAAAAAAAGAGTAAAAAAAAGGTTTTTAATCCTCTAATCTTTTTTTATAGGTTTATTTTTGTTATAATACCTCTAGTGTTAAGCATCCCGAATTGCTCGGGAATGCTTGTGTTGAGCCTGCCCGCTCTTTAACAATCAAGAGAGTTAAGGAATGGGTAGGCCTTTGGCTGAAATTCGAAGAGGAGGTGTCTGATGCGCAAGCGACTTGTGCTAGCGCTAGGACTCCTCCTAGCGCTAGTATATTCCCAGTTCTTACCGGCAAGTGGACCCAGACCGCTGCCGGTAGGAACAAAGGTCTACTCCCTCTCGAAGCAGTCGAAGAGTGTAGACTATCAGTACAATGTCTGCAACTTCTTCGGTTTTTTGAGTGGTGTTAATTGCGACACTGCTCAATTTTTCGAGGGGAGTATTCAGATCGCCCCGGAGGTCGAGTTCTCTGTTAATGAGACCTTCGGCCCATACGAGGGCGATCAAAATATGCGTGACGCGCCGGGCATTGGTGACGGCGCTTGTAACGCAGCCTCCATGGTCAGGGAGGTATTAGCCGAAAGTGGCCTAGAAGTCTGGCTGACCAGCAAGGTCCAGCAAGGCCACGTTATCAACGGAGTCCAGTATGCCATCCCTGGAGTGGCGAAAAAGTACTGGACAACCGTGTTCGCGCCAGGACAAGATATCCTGGTGCGAAATCCTTTCTCCGAGTCAGTTTGGCTCAACTGGCGAAGAGAAGGAGACACCCTGTCGCTATGGGTGTCGAGCGAGGAGTCCCCCTCGGTCGGGGGAATCCAGCTTTCTAAAAGCTGGGTGCAACCAGTGCTGGTTGCACTTCTCGTTGCAGTTCTTCTATGGCCGGCGCGGAAAACGCGGGTCGTAGAAGTTGTATACGATCAGGGCGTGTACAAAAAAAAGGTCCGGGTACGATTAGCACTGGCGCTGGGACTCGTCCTGGCACTAGTCTTTTCGACCCATTTGCCGCCCATCTTGGCAATTGGGGAAGAGCTGGGATCGCTCCCAAGGACACTTATCCAGTGTTTTTTGGGGGCACTACTTTTGGGAGTTCTTTTTTGGCCTTTGAGGCAGACTAGGGCCATTGAAGAACCTCTCAGAGGGGCGTTCGGCAAAAAGATGGCGAGGGTACAAAACGCTATCTGGCTGCTGAGCGTGATTTTAATCGTATTCGCTTTGATCCGCCGGCTGCCGTTCTACGCGCTGCTGGCGGTGCTGCCTTTTCTGAGCAGCTTGATCTACTTCTGGGTTAGATCTCGCTGGCGGAAGGGGCGGAGGCCGATTTTGCCCATTTTCATGAGGCGGACTGCGGTGACGGGGCTGTCTTTGATAGCTCTGATCAACGTGGTCGGCCTCGCAGTCTTCGGGGTGATGAACCCCGTTGTGCTGTATGGGCAAGAAGAGCCCAAGGCTGAGTTATCCTTATTCGAAGGGCTGCAGGGTCTAGTTCCACCCTCCAGCCTGCCCTACTTCGAGATAGACTACTACTTAGGAGGTTCCGTGACCTTCTATGCGCCCCAAGATGTGTGGGACGCGGTAGTAGCCGCCTCGGAGAAACACGGGTGCGATGCTCGGCTAGTGATAGCTGTGGCTAACTCCGAGTCACCCCGGTACAACAATACAACTTGCTCCGGGGTGGGGGCGTGTGGTGTCTGGCAGTTCATGCCAGGCACCTGGAACCTATACTGGCCGCCAAGCCAGTATGATCCGCAGCCTTCAAGACACAATATCGAGGCTGCGGCCGATGCCGCATGTCGGATGGTTCTGGATTTGAATCTTCAGAATCAGAAGACGCGGCAGGCTTTTGTCCGACGTTTTAGCGGCGCGGATGGCGGCCGAGTATGGAACTTCCACAGCGGGCAGGCTAACTATGTCTGGACGCTGTGGCAGCGCTTGATCACGGAAACGAGCGCTGGATCTGCTGAAGGAGCCAATGAGTGATGCGTCGATAGTGGTAGTAATACTGCGAGGCGCATCACTCTTTTCAGCGGAGCCTTAAACTCTCTTGATTGTTTTTTCTTTTTTATTTTTTTGTTGGAGTTGCTGCACTTTTTTTTGAGATTTTTTGCTTGAAGAATATTTCTATACAGCCTGAGAAGATAACTAACGGGCTTTAGCCCGTCAGAGCTTCATTAGTTTACCCTTCTCCCTCCCCACCTCTTCGTCTATAATACACCTCATGAAAGCTAAAAAAAGAACTCTGGTGGCAGAGACCCCGAACCATATTGGCAAGGTTGTAACTGTGAAGGGCTGGGTTGATAGCAAGCGCGACCATGGCAAGGTTACTTTTATTGATTTGCGCGATCGTTCAGGAAAATTACAGGTAGTGGGTGTGAAAAAGCTTTCAGATTTGACTGTGGAGTCTGTAGTGGAAATCACTGGCACAGTTCGTCAGCGTGAAAAACAGTACATTAATCCAGATTTAGCCACGGGCGAAATTGAGTTAGAAGCTTCAGAATATACTCTCCTTAATAAGTGTGAAGAACTGCCGATTAGCTTGGATGGTGATGGTTTAGAAATTAATGAGGTGCCGCGTTTGCGTTATCGCTACATTGATTTGCGTCGACAAAGAATGCAAAATATTTTGCGCATGCGTTCTAAATTGAACAATGCTTTGCGCGAGATTTTGCTGGAGCAAGATTTTGTTGAGATTGAAACACCGCTCTTAACTAAGTCTACCAAAGAAGGCGCTCGCGATTTTATTGTGCCGTCTCGTTTTCAGCCGGGCAAGTTTTATGCGCTGCCGCAGAGTCCGCAGCAGTATAAGCAACTTTTGATGACGGCTGGGTTTGAGCGTTATTTCCAGCTGGCTCGTTGTATTCGTGATGAGGATTTGCGAGCTGACCGGGGTTTTGAGTTTACACAGCTGGATATTGAAATGAGTTTTGCTACTCAGCAGCAGGTGATGGATACAGTGGAGGACATGGTGGTGCGAGCAGTAAAGCAAGTTGGAGGCAATTTGCAAACAGAAAAATTTCCAGTTTTTACTTATGAGGAAGCCATGGAAAAGTATGGCGCAGATAAGTTTGATATTCGTACTGAAGAAGAGAAAAAGCAGGGTAAACTGGCTTTTTGTTGGGTGGTTGATTTTCCTTTTTTCAAAAAAGTTGATAAAAAAGATGCAGCTGAGGTGCGTGACAGCAAAAGTGGCTGGACTTTTACTCACAATCCGTTTAGCACTCCGCAGCCTCAGTGTGTGAAAGATCATTTAGAGCAAAAAAATATAGATAAAATTTTAACCGCACAGTACGATTTAGTTTGTAATGGCTATGAAATTGGCGGTGGTAGTATTCGCGCTCATCAGCCAGAGGTGTTGAAAACGACTTTCAAGATTATGGGTTACTCTGATGAAGAGATTGAGGCTAGTGTTGGTCACATGATCGAGGCTTTTAGACAGGGTACGCCGCCTCATGGTGGCATTGCTTTGGGCATGGATCGCCTGGTCATGCTGCTGGCACAGGAGGAATCTTTAAAAGAAACCATTGCTTTCCCTATGACTTCTTCTGGCAGAACTGCGGTTATGGATGCGCCAAGTCCAGTGGGTCAGGATCAGCTGGATGAGCTGGGAATTAAGGTTGCTCAAGAAGAGGAGCAGTCGGTGCATGATCAGATTTTGTCTAAGTTAAATAAACAAGGCGTGAGCTATCAATATTTAGTTCATCAACCAGTGATGTCGAGTGAGGAAGCAGCTAAGGTACGCGGCACTAGTTTGCAGCAGGCAGCTAAGGCTTTGGTTTTGCAGGCTGATAAAGAGTTTATTTTGTATGTTCTGCCTGGAGATCAGCGAGCTGATCTTGATCAACTGCAAAAACATTTAGGTGTTAAAAAACTGGCCATGGCTTCACGCGACAGTGTTTTCCAGAAAACAGGAGTGAAAGTTGGAGCTGTGCCTCCTTTTGGTTCATTCATGAGTCTGAAAACATATTTAGCCGCAGCCATGCAAGAACAAGAAAAAATTGCTTTTAATGCTGGCGATCATGAAAGATCTGTTATTATGGAGTTGGAGGATTATTTAAGGCTAGAGAAGCCAGAGGTGGTGGAGTAGAAAATTTTGTTTTTTTATGAAAAAGTATTAAAATATCAATTAATAATACAAATTATATAATTAATATGAGAAGAGCTGATTTAGCACAATATATTAAACGTAAGGGATACGAGACAATTACCGATACTTCTTTAGCAGAACTTGCTAGGCTTACAGGTCAAGATAGAAGATTTGTAGAGTTGCAGGTTTATAGATTTTTAGTTGATGGCTATCCATCTGGTGATGATAAAGGAGTTCTTGATTCAGCTAATCTTCAAGCAGCGGGTATTAAATTAAGTTAAACATTAAATGAAATCAACTAACAAGAATATTTGAGGCTGGAGAAGCCAGAGGTGGTGGAGTAAAAATATTAAAAATAGTACAATGAATATTCATGAATGCTTAAAAGATCATGGAGTAACTGTAGAACAAGTGCAGCAAATAGCTGATTTGTATCAGTGGCTTGGAGCAGAAGAAATTAGTATTATTTTTCTTGGCTGGTTAAAGTATAGGATTGATTCTATGGCGATTCAGCGAATTGTGAATTTTGCAGAATCAGATGAAAAAAAAGCTGCAGCATATGGGATGACACTAACGGAATTATATTTTTTTAAAAAAGTTTGGTCAGAATATAAAATTGGAGGACGTATAGTTGCTGCAGTGATTTCATCAGCAAGGCAAAGGAACATTATTAATTAAAAAAAATTTAAAATGAGTGAAATGGATCCACGTCTAACAGAGAAAGTAACTGCAGAAGAATGGGAAATGATTAAAGAGAAGATGCAACATATGGAACTTACTGATGCTATTTTAACAACTCTATTATTGACTTATCTGGAAGGTTTTTTTTCTATGTCTGATAAAAATTTATCTTCAGCTCAGAAAAAACTTGCTGAAGTAGCAGGTGAAGTTTTAAAATAAAAAATTTGATTAACCAATGCATCAAGAGGCTCGAGGAAATTTAAGAAAAACATATGGAGTTGATGATTCATTGATTAACGCGCTAGTAGCTAGATTTGATAAAGAAAAACCTAAAGTGATAGAAAATATTTTATTGCTTTATATGACTGGGGAATTAGATCTTGGGCAAAAAATAACAGCCTTACAGCATGACGTTATTAAAGTTTACAAACAATTACGAAAAAAGAGAATAAGATAACTAACTTCCCTGCCCATGCCCACAGACAAACTCAGATTTGACCAGTATTTTTGCTTATTATTTTGTTTAATCTTAATTTTAATTAGTGGATCTTTAGCTACGCAGCAGTGGCAGCAGCAAGCAGCCGATGTCATTCAGGTAACTTTGCTCAAGCCTCATAAATCAATCTCAGTTGATGCGCAGGCTTTAGCTGCAGAAGCTGAAACAGAAGGCACAACAGAAATTCCCCAAGAGGCTAGTTCCAGTGCTGCTTTAAACTCAAACAAGCAGCTCATAGATTCACCTCAACAGCAAATCACAGCGCAAGCCTACTACATTTTAGATCTAAACTCTCACTCGCAGCTGTTAGCTAAAAATGAAAATACTCCTTTATATCCTGCTTCAACTACGAAGCTGATGACGGCTTTAGTTGCGCGTCAGCAATATAAGACCCATCAGGTTATCACAGCGGGTCAAGAGGCAAAAACAAGTGGTCATATTGTTGGGATCGCCCCAGGTGAATGTTTATCAGTTAAGTCTTTGTTAGCTGCCATTCTCATCAATTCTGGTAATGATGCAGCGATGATTCTAGCTGAGCATCACCCTTTTGGTTATGAAGGTTTTATTCAAGATATGAATGCTTTAGCAGAAAAATTAACTTTATCTCAGACTCATTTTCAAAATCCAATGGGCTTTGATGATCCGCAGCAGCAAATGTCAGCTCGGGATCTAGCTATTCTCAGTGCTGAAGTTTATAAAGATTCTTTATTAGCGCAAATGACTAATACTGAGCAAATGCAAATCACTGATTTAACAGGAAAAGTTAATCATGAGTTAATTAATACCAATGTGCTTTTAGCTGAAGAAAATATTCATGGTTTAAAAACTGGCACCACAGATTTAGCTGGCGAGGTTTTAGTGACAGTTTGGAATTATCAAGAGCAAGAAAATCAAGAACAGCCTATATTAATAGTAGTGATGAATTCTCAAGATCGTTATGCTGACACAAAATTATTGATTCAAAACTTACAACAATCATTAAGACTGAGTGAGTTTGATGTTTTAAATTAATCTTAAGTCTATCTTGAGATTGGTGTAGAATACGCCTATAACTTTGATTTTTTTATGGAAGAGCAATATCAATCGCAAACCCAACTACAGCTACAAACTCGCCGTCGACAACAGGCTGAGTCACAGGTCACTTTATCTGACGTAAATGCTGTTGGCCGAAATATTTTGAAGTTTTCTATTATCGGCATTGTAGCTTTTATTGTGCTCCGCATGATGTTGACAGCTTTTGTTTCTTACTGGAAAGCAACTCATCCTGAACCGCCACCACCACCTTCAATGGGTTTTGGGAAATTGACAAAGATAGAGTTTCCTTTAGAACTAATTCGTCCTGATGAACTAATATTAGAGCTGCCTAATAACCGTTTACCAATTTTTGGTGATCGGGCCAAAGTATTTTTTATGCCTTTTTCTAGCCCGAGCCTTTTAGCTGATGAACAGGCGAAAAAAATGGCTGAACGCTATGGTTTTACTACGCAGCCGCAGATTGTTGATACCTACGAGTATCGTTGGTTTAAAAAGGAACCTTTTGAGACAACTTTAGAGGTTGATATTCGGAATTTTAATTTTAATCTTGAAAGTAATTATTTATCACAAACAGAGTTGCTTTTAGGCGCTCAGCTACCAGATGATTATACTGCAGTACAAATGGTTAAGAGTTTTTTAAATCGATCAAATGCCTTGCCTGAAGATGTTGCTACTAATAGTGGCCAAATTACTTATTTAAAATCCCTAGGTGGAGAATTATTAGAAGCTGTTTCACTTTCCGATGCTGATTTGCTAAAGGTTGATTTAGATCGCTATCCAATTGATGATCAATATGAGTTTTATACTCCAGAAGGTGATGAAGGTATAATTTCTGCTTTAGTAACTGGAGCTTATGGTAAAGATGTGTCTGTAGTAGAGATCAGAAATTCGTATCAAAAATTGGACTATTCTCAAGTAGAAACTTATCCTTTGTGGTCAGTGAAGCAGGCTTGGGAGGCTTTGAAGGATGGTGATGGTTATGTAGCTCAGGGGCAGGAACTAGAAACAGCAGTCGTGCGGGAAATTACATTAGGTTATTATGATCAGTTTGAAGAACAACAGTATATGCAGCCGATTTTCGTTTTTCGAGGGGATGATAATTTTTTGGCTTTTATACCGGCTCTTGATCCTAGTGTTTTTTCTCAAAAGTAGTTTTTTCATCGTGTATAATAGAATGTATTAATGAAGTAATTTTATTGGCAAATTATGGCAAAAATCAAAAAAAAATCTCTGATTAATAAAGTTCGCACTCGTGTAGCGCCTTCGCCTACGGGCTATCCTCATGTGGGCACTGCTTTTCAGGCTTTGTTTGATTTTGTTTACGCACGTCGTTATGATGGTCAGTTTTTAATAAGAATTGAAGATACAGATCAGAAAAGATATGTTGAAGGAGCTGAAAAGGCTATTTATGAGTCTTTATCTTGGTTAGGATTAGAAGCTGATGAGTCCCCGCAGCATGGTGGAGATAAAGGGTCTTATCGTCAGTCAGAGAGATTAGATATTTATCAAGAATATGCGAAAAAGTTGGTGGGGCAAGGAGATGCTTATTATTGTTTTTGCAGCTCAGAACGGTTAAAACAAGTTAGAGAAAAGCAAAAACAAGCTGGTCAGCCGCCAATGTATGACAAGCATTGCCGCAATTTAGCTGCAGCTGAAGTAGAAAAGAAATTAGCAGCTGGTGAAGAGTATGTAATTCGTTTAAAAGTTCCGCTAAATAAAGAAATAAAAGTTTTTGATGAGCTGCGCGGTGAGGTTAAGTTTCAGTCAGAGGTAGTAGATGATCAAGTTTTGCTCAAGTCTGATGGTTTTCCTACTTATCATTTAGCCGTGGTAGTCGATGATCATCTCATGGGGATTACCCATGTTGTCCGCGGGGAAGAATGGTTGCCCAGTGCGCCTAAGCATGTTTTGCTTTATCAATATTTAGGCTGGCAAATGCCTAAATTGATTCATACGCCGACTTTGCGCAATCCTGATAAAACTAAACTTTCTAAGCGCAAAGGCAATACTTCTTTATGGTGGTATCGTGAGCATGGTTATATTCCTGAAGGTTTACTGAATTTTTTAGGTTTATTAGTGTGGAAACCTAATGAGCAAACTGAGATTTTTTCCTTGGAAGAAATGATTAAGTATTTTGAGTGGCGAGAAATGAATGTGACTGGTCCAGTTTTTGATGTGAAAAAGTTAGAATGGCTTAATGGCAAGCATTTGCGACAGTTTTCTGTAGAAGAGTTTGAAAAGCGCTTAATGAGTTGGGCCGACTGGGTGTTGCACAATGGTCAGGATGAAGAAATGTTAGCTATTGCTGAAACTTTACAAACTTGGCAAAAAAAATATGCAGATCAGTTTACTCAAGCATTAAGCTTAGGTAAAGATCGCGCTCGTACTTTACCAGAAATTAAAGATTTAATTGAGTTTTATTTTACTGATAAACTTGAGTTTGATCTGGAAGATTTGAAGCAGGGTCATGAAGCCGAAAAAATTAAAAAAGTTTTACAAGCCGCTGATGAAAAATTATTAGCTATTGTTGATAAAGATTATGATGCTAAAACTTGGGAGCAAACAATTCGCAATACTGCTGATGAGCTTGGGTTAAGTCACAAGGATTTATTTATGTCTTTGCGTTCGGCTGTAACAGCAAGAAAATTCACTCCGCCATTATACGAAGTCATGCAAGTTTTAGGTCGCGATGTCAGTTCAGCTAGAATTCAGCAAGCGATTAAAGCGCTATCGTGATAAAGTAATTATTGTATGAGTAATTCTGCCACTGCTTCTGCTCCAGCTACAAGCCATATTCAAGAACTTGAAGAGCGCTATCAGCGCTTGCACCAAGACTTTCAAAAAAAACATAAAGATGCTAAAAAATGGTTACAGAAAAATAATACAGCGCTGGATGATGTCTGGTTAATTGGCAAACAGTTGGTGGCAGCTGTGTCTTTAGCTGGTCAGATTGCCATGACTCAGCCGGTTGAAGCTCGAGTGCAACAGCAACTGCAGGTGATTGAAGAAAAACAAAAAGATAAGTTGTTGTCAGAGATTACAGAGCAAGAACAGCAAGAAATTTTGCAGAAAATGATTGGTTATGTTAATTCTCCGCCTGGACATTTACCTAAAGAGGATGAGTTGTATTTAGAGCAGCAGCTAACTGATATGTTTGGATTTGAGGTTGCTGCTGAACTTGAGGGCTATCGCTTAAATCATTCTGTAGGGATAATGGGCGGTGAGCAACATTTACGCCGTTTCCCTACTGATTCTTTAGTACAGCATGATGCCTATATTGAAGCTGGTATGGCACCAAATCGTGGAGCTTTTGGTTGGTTTACAGAAAATGGGCAATTAACTGAGACAGCTATTCAAAGAGAAAAATATTATTTTGCAGTACAAACTTTGTATTTGCCAGACTGGTATACAAATTATGCTGAGCTTAAGCCCTGGTATAAGTTTCGGAAAATGGTAGCGATTAATCCGGCGGAACAGATGGCTGTGGTTGGAGTAGTGGGTGATGCAGGACCGGCGCTGTGGGTGAAAAAACAGTTTGGTGGTTCGCCTGAAATTATTCGAGAAGGTAAAATTTGGAGTCCAAAAAGTAAAGGCAGGGTTTTATTGTTTTTTATTAATGATCCTGAAGATCGAGTTCCTTTGGGGCCGATTAAATTAGGATAAGTAAAATAAAGTTGTGGCGCTAAACAATACATCCAAGGTAAAAATTCCTCCAAGGATCACTAATTCTGGGATTAAGCAGACTCCATACTTTTTAGTAGTAAAAATAGTGCTAATAGCTAGTGAAATTAATAAAGTAAAGCTTATCAAGGTAAACCTAGGTAGATCATAGAAAATGATCATCTGTAAAGCTAGGATCCAAAAAAAACTAGTTAATACAGCTAGACTGGCGAAAAAACGGTGGATAAATTTTCTTTGATTATTGATTATTGCTGCTAAAAATAAAAGTAATCCAGCTGAAATAGGGGCAATAATTAAATTCGGTTTAGTATGAGCTAGTTCTTTTGTTAAGGCTGTACTCAGCCCTGTTTGCAAAAGTGCAAATAAAGCCAAACTAAGATTAAACATAATTTTACTGTCACGGCTGCCACAATCACTTAAAGTATGTTTTTTTGCATCTAGCTGATTTTTTTTCCAACAATAAATCAAGCTAGGAAAAATTCCAAAAAGTGAAAAAGAAGTAGTTATTAAGATGATTAATCTGTTAGTTAGCACTTTGTTGAGTTTATCTGGTAAATAAATATAAGAACATGTTATTATAAGTCATAACTTACAGAAAAAACAATTATTGAATTATGAACAATGAACAACAACTCATTCACAAGTTTTTAGCTCTAGCTGCAACTGACATTTTGCTGACTTTAATCGAAGAACAGCAGCTGACTGACGATGACACCCAAGAATTTTTGCAGATGTTTTTTGCTGAATCGCAAATTAAGCTTAAATCTGATGCTCGCATTGAGAAGATTGCTCTGTGGTTGGTTGAACATGGTTATGCTTCGATTACTGAGGAGTTTAAACAGCGTTTAGATAAGTTTATTGTTGCGGAGTTAAAGCCTCAGTTTGAAAATGAGCAGGAATTAGCAATAGTGATTGATGAGTTTTATGCTCAAAATTAATTTTTTTAATGAGTGCCAGCAAAACATTGATCAGTCAGCTATTGAAAAAAAAGCTGCTAAGGTTTTACAAGAATATGGAGTTGATGATGTCCAGTTTGATTTAAGCATGGTATCTCCTGAAAAAATTCAAGAATATAATGAAAAATACTTAAATCATCAGGGTAAAACTGATGTATTATCTTTTCCTCATCATACTGCGCAACAACGTCAGGATGTGCCTTTACCTCCTGGAGAACTACTTCATCTTGGTGAAATTTTGATTTGCCTAGAGGTGGCAGAACAGGCTGCAACAGACTCTGGCAGGTCGCTCACAGATCAGTTATGCTTTTATACAGAGCATGGCCTAATGCATTTATTGGGTTATCATCATTTATAAAAATAATTTTTTTTAAACATTCCAGAAAGAAAAATGTCTTGGTTTCTTAAATATCGGCCCAAACAAATTAAAGATTTAGATTTAACTAGTGTTAGGCAAAGTTTTTTACAGCTAATGGACAAGGGTAAGCTTCCTCAGACTTTGTTGTTTGCTGGGCCTAAAGGCACTGGTAAGACCTCTACTTCGCGGATTATCGGCGCGATGCTTAATGATCCAGCTAATGAAAAATTAGTGGATAAGGCCTATTTACAAAAAAAATCAGTTAAAGGCAAATTAAAAGAACCTAATCCAGAATCAGATTTTGCTCAGAGAGTTTATTGTGGTCAGTCTTTTGTAGTTCAAGAAATGGATGCAGCTTCCAATCGAGGAATTGATGATGTGCGGGCTTTAAAACAAAGAATTGCTTTACCTCCTCAAGAAGGCAAGATGGCAGTTTATATTTTGGATGAAGTCCACATGCTGACCAACGAGGCTTTTAATGCTTTGTTAAAGATTTTGGAAGAGCCGCCGGCTCATGTGGTTTTTATTTTAGCTACCACAGAACTGCATAAAGTGCCGGCTACGATTGTTTCGCGTTGTACTTTAGTTTCTTTTCATAAGGCTAGTGTAGATGAGATTGTGGGGCGCTTGCAACGAAATTTAAAAGCAGAAAAAATAAAATATGAAGATGAAGCCTTGGATCAGATTGCTCAGCGGGCTGATGGAAGTTTTCGCGATGCAGTGAAACTGGCTGAGCTAGCTGCTCAAGCAGGAGAAATTACTAGTAAAACTTTAGAAAATGTTTTGGGTGGTTCGGCCGAGGTTAAAGTTGCAAATTTAATTAAGGCTGTTTTAGCTAAAGATGAGAAAAAAATCGGTCAGATTTTTGAAACATTAAGACAAGAAAATTTTGATCAAGATTATTTTTATAAAACTTTTTATCAATGGTTGCATGACAATTTGTTGAAGTCTTTAGGAGTTTTAGAAGGGGAGCCTAAGGTTCAACAAAAAATTTCCAGTTTTTTATTAAAAGCGTTGCTAACTGTGGATTTAACTGTTGAGACGCCAATTAGTTTTTTACCCTTAGAATTAAAACTATTAGAGCTAGTAGCCAAGGCTAAGAAAAATTCTGCCGGTTCATCAGGTGCATCAGCAAAAAAGTTGAATAAAAAAAAAGTCGAGCCAGCTAAAGAAGAAAAAAAAGAAGTTGTAAAAGCAGCAGCGGCTACTGAAATTCAGGAAGATACGGAAAATTTGTTTATTGAAGAAGTAGAGTCTGACTTGGAACTTGATAAAGTAGAGTATTTAAATGAAGGAGATCAATCAGCTAGCCAAGCAATTTGTGAACGCTGGGAGGAATTACTACGCATAGTTTCTGAGGAAAATATTACTTTGGCGTCCTTGCTTCGTTCTGGAAAACCTAAGGGTGGAGCTAATGGCACTGCTGAGGTGGGAGTCTATTATCGTTTTCATCAAGAACAGTTGCAACAACCCAAATTTAAAAATTTAATTGAAAAATGTGGGTCTCAATTGCTAGGATCAAAAATAAGTTTTAAGTTTGTTCTAGCTAATCCTCCTGAAAAGGCTGAATTAGTTGATGTGCCGTCTCATAGCTCTAAATTACAAACTTTAGCTGAAGAAACACTAATGTAAAACTTTTAAAGTGATGTATAATATACTTATTAATAATAATTAATAATAAATTTTCATACAGAAAGAAATATGGCAAACCCAATCAAATCATTAGGCAAACTCAATAAACTTCGTCAGCAAGCAAAGCAGATGCAAGATGAACTTGCAGCTGAAGAAATTCGCTTAGAAGAAGGTGATATTGTTGTTGTTATCTCAGGTGATCAGAAAATTAAACACTTTTCCGTTCAAGGAATTTCTAGTGAAGATGCAGTTAAAGTTTTAAATAAAGCTATCGAAGAATCACAAAAACTAGCTGCTAAGAAACTTCAAGAAATGTCAGGTGGTTTAGGTGGATTGATGAGTAGCCTGAGCTAAGTTTTCATGCAGAAATTATTGTATGCAACTTCTAACCTCGGCAAATTGGCCGAGGCTGTAAACTTACTTTCTGATTTACCTGTTAAACTTTTTTCATTAAAAGATTTTGACCAAAAATTTCAAACTAATTTGAGTCAAGAAGATGTGGCTGAAACAGGCGAAACTTTTCAAGAGAATGCTTTGTTAAAAGCTAGATTTTTTGCTAAAAAGGCTAAAATGCTGACTGTGGCTGAAGATGCAGGCTTGCAAGTAAAAGCATTAAATGGCGAGCCAGGTGTAAAATCGGCTCGCTGGTTTCCTGGCACAGATGCTGATAGAAATAAAGCCTTGCTGGACAGATTAAAAGGAATTGATAATCGACAGGCGAGTTTCGTGACTGTGGTTTGTTTATTTTCACCATTAGGGGAATATCATTTTTTTCAAGGAAAAATGCCTGGTAAAATTGCTCTACAAGCAAAGGGCGAGAATGGTTTTGGCTATGATCCAATTTTTATCCCTGAAGGTTATGAACAGACTTTTGCTCAATTGGGGACTGAGATTAAAAATGCTATTTCTCATCGCAAAAAAGCTTTAGTAAAACTAAAAGATTTTTTACTGAAATAACTTATAAATTTCCATAACTTAAATTAATTTTATTTTGACTTGATAAAAAGTTAATGTTGACACATTTTTTATCAGTTATATAATCTTTACTTATCGTGCTTGTTTTATAATTACCAATTAAAAAAACAATGATTCAATCAGGTAATCAAGCAATCCTTCATGGAGCTCTCGAAGCTGGAGCCAACTATCTCTCAGCTTACCCTATTACCCCATCTAGCGACATCATTGCTGAATACGTCAAGCAAACAGCTGGCGATGATCAGTATGATTTTCTTCAAACTGAAGATGAAATTGCGGCGATTCATTCAGCAATCGGCGCAAGCTTAGCAGGGCGTAAATCTTTCACCCCGACCTCTGGTCCGGGGTTTTCTTTAATGCAAGAGGGTTTGGGCTTAGGATTTGCTTATCACATCCCCTTAGTATTAATTAATGTGCAGCGGCAGGGGCCTTCGACAGGCATGCCGACTCTTTTTTCTCAGGATACATTGTTGCAGACGCAATATGGAACACATGGTGATCACATGGCTCTAACTTTTTATCCTAATAGTGTTCAAGAATGTTTTGATGTCACTATTTCGGCTTTTAATGCAGCTTGTGAGAGTTCATCACCAGTGATGTTGTTGTCAGATGCTTATTTAGCACGCATGCATGAAAATGTGAAGTTTGCTAATCAGCAGCTAATTGCTCAGTTTCCTTTTGAGCGTTTTGGCAATGGCACTCGCCATTTTACTGGTTTGACTAATGATAATGGCCGGCCAGATACAAAAAATCCTGAAACATTTAAAAAATGGATGAAGTATTTAACTGGGTCAATTATCGAGACAGCTAAAAAATATGAACTTTATGATTATTTGCCCAACTCAGCAAGTGAGACTTTAATTATTAGTTTTGGTTCTATTTCTCGGGCCATTAACCAATGGAAAAATGAGTTTGCCTTATTTAGACCAGTGCGCATTTTCCCTTTGTTAAAACAACAGTTGGCTGAAGTTGAGCAAGAATATAAAAATATTGTGGTGGTTGAAGGGAATTACGGTCAGTACCGTGATGTAGTGGCAGCAGCGCTCCATCGTGAAATTAAGTCGGTACCTGTGGTTGGTGGAGAAATTAATCCAGAAGAAATTTATCAACAAATTAAGCAAGCTATTAATTAATTATGTCATATAACTTTAAAAAAGATATTAAACCAATTTGGTGTCCGGGATGCGGATTGCACATTATTTATCGAGCCATGATAAAAACTTTTAAAAATTTTGGCTGGACTAATAAAGATGTGGCAGTCATTTCTGGCATTGGCTGTACAGGACGGGGAGCTGGTTATTTTAATCTTGATACTGCACATACCACTCACGGTCGATCGCTATGTGTGGCTGAAGGATTAAAGCTGGGCAATCCAGATTTAAACGTAGTGGTTTTGTCTGGTGATGGCGATTTATTCGGCATTGGCGGCAACCATCTTCTTCACGTGGCTAGAAGAAATACTAACATCACAGTTATTTGTAACTCAAATAAAATTTACGGGATGACAGGAGGACAGATGTCGCCTGAAACCCCTAAAGGTGCAGTGACAGCTACGACTCCTAAAGGAGCTCCCTATAATCCGATTCATTCACAAAAAATTGTGACTGCTAATGATGATTATTTTTATGGGCGTGCTTCCATTACTGATATGAAGCAGATGCAAGAGATTTTGACCGAGGCGATTAACTGGCAAGGTTTTTCCTTTGTGAATGTGCAGTCTATTTGTCCGACTAATTATGGACGAAGAGCTGGATTTAAAAATGCATCGGAAATGATGCAAGTTTTAGATGAAAGAATAACCAAACAAACTAATCCAGAGATTTTAGAAGAAAATCAACTGGGTTTTGTCCATAGTTAAAAATTATTAAGATGAATTAATTACTAATTCGTGAATTTATTTATGACCAATATTACTTTTCCTAAAATTCGCATCAAAGGACAAGGTGGCCTGGGTGTGAAGTTTATGTCAAAACTCTTAGCTAAGATTGCAGAAAAACAAAACTGTAATGTGACTTTAGTGTACAATTACGATGCTGCAGTTAGAGGGGGAAAAATTGATGCTGATTTAGTTCTGGCTAAAGATGAAATAGATTCACCTATAGTTAGTCATCCAGATTTAACAGTAGATTTGATTGATAAAGAAGTTCAGATCAATGGTTCAGGTAAAAAAGTTGAGTTTGGTCCTGATTATGAAGAAAAAGCCAAGCAAGATCCAAGTGTAGCTTTGAATGTTTATACTTTAGGTATGTTGCTTAAGTTGCTTAAGCTTAATTTGCAACAATTAAATTTAGCAGATATTTTGCCTGCTAGAAATCAAAAGCAAAATATGGCCGCTTTAGAGCTTGGGTACCAACATCCCAAGCTTTTTTAATTTAAAGAAAGCCTGAGGAGTAATCCCGTGGTAATTTAATTTTAAGAAGTAGATTATTAATCAAAAAGAAAATTTTTATGAAACTGATAGAACACCAAGGAAAAAGCCTTTATCAACAACACAATATTCCTACAACTAATTTTGTTTTTCTAGAGCCAGATTTAACTGAAGATCAGGTTGCAGCCAAATTAGAAACAGTGCCTGGAGATGAAGTGGTGATGAAGATTCAGATTTTATCTGGTAAAAGAGGTAAAAGAGGTGGAGTGAAAATTGTGGCTAAAGAAGAGGCTTATCCAGCTTATCAAGAGTTAATGGCTTTGGATTTAGGAGAAGTTGTTTTTGGAGTCATGGCTGAAGAAAAATTGGATATTGATCAAGAATACTATTTATCTCTGACTTTTGATCGCTCAGCGCAAAAAGTACGCATAATTTTTTCCGTGGACGGCGGAGTAGAGATTGAAAACGTACCTCACGACAAAATTCATACTACTTTTTATCAAGACTTAACTCAAGATTTTTTTGCTGATAGTGAGTTAGCTGAAGAATTATTGAAATTGACTCAAGGATTACATGAAATGTTGCTACAGACTGATGCACAGATGATTGAGATCAATCCTTTAGTGGTGACGGGTGAAGGTAAGTTGATTGCTGCAGATGCTAAGTTGGTGCTAGATGATAATGCTCATTATCGTCATGCTGATTTAGAAAATTATGAAACTAAAACTGGTCAAACAGAAGCAGAAAAATTAGCCCAGAAAAATGATGTGGCTTATGTAGAGCTGGATGGCAATATCGGGGTAATTGGTAATGGGGCCGGTTTAACCATGGCCACTTTAGATTACATTAAACTGGTGGTTGGAGAAGAGCCAGCTAACTTTTTAGATATTGGCGGTGGTGCTAAAGCAGAAAAAATTGTCACCTCCTTGTCCATTGTAGCTTTGAAAAAGCCTGAACTTTGTTGGCTTAATGTCTTTGGCGGTATTACCAGCTGTCTAGAAGTAGCTAAAGGTGTAATTGAGTTTAAAAAACAGAATCTTGATTTAGACATGCCGATTGTGGTTCGCTTGATGGGAAATGATCAGAAAAAAGCCATTGAGCTGCTTAAGGAAAATGGCATTCAGAGTTTTGAAACTATGCAAGATTCAGCTGAACATATTAAAAAAATCATTAAAGAGAAATAAAGGAGCCCAAGCATGAGCATTTTAATTGATCAAAATACTAAAATAATTGTCCAAGGCATGACTGGCAGCCAAGGCTCGATTCAATCTAAGTATATGTTGGAATATGGGGCTGAGATTGTAGCTGGAGTAACTCCAGGGAAAGAAGGACAGACTGAACATGAGGTGCCAATTTATGATTCTGTAGAAAACGCATTAAAAGATCATGAAGCCAGTTGGTCTTGTATTTTTGTCCCAGCCAGATTTGTAAAAAGTGCAGCTTTTGAGGCTTTAGAAGCAGGTTTAAATATTGTCATCATTACTGAAGGGGTGCCTGTTTATGATACTTTAGAGATAAAGAAAAAAGCAGCTGAGTTAGGTTTAGAAATGCTAGGGCCGAACTGCCCGGGAATGACCACGATTGGCGAGAGCAAAATGGGCATTATGCCAAATAATATTTGTATTAAAAAAGGTAAAGTCGGAGTTGTTTCACGCAGCGGAACTTTAACTTATGAGATTGTGAATGAGTTGAATCAAGCTGGCTATGGTCAAAGTACCATTGTTGGTATCGGAGGAGATGCTACTCCAGGCATGGATTTTATTGATGTGTTGAAAAAGTTTGAAAATGATGATGAAACTGAGTTGTTAGTGATGATTGGCGAAATTGGTGGAGATGCTGAAGAGAAAACAGCTGAGTTTATTAAAAACGGCGGCGTTACAAAACCGATTTGCGCTTACATTGTCGGTCGCACAGCTCCTAAAGAAAAACAAATGGGACATGCTGGAGCAATCATTAGTGATGAGTCTGGCAGTGCTGAGTCCAAGATTAAGGCTTTAGAAGCAGCTGGAGTGCCAGTGGCAACCTTGACCTCGGAGATCGGTGGGTTAGTGAAGCAGATTGAGAAGTAAAAAGTGTAGACAAATTTAAAGAGCCTTGTTGCTATTTATCTAGCAACAAGGCTCTATTTTTTTAGTTAAGAAGTTAAGCAATAGTGACTTTTTTATTCAAATAAACATCTTGTACTGCTTGCAAAATTTTCACTCCGTCTTTCATGGGCCGAGAAAAAGCTTTACGCCCCATAATTAAGCCAGTTCCCCCAGCGCGTTTGTTAATCACGGCTGTTTTAATAGCAGCTTGCAAGTCATTTTTGCCAGATGAACCACCTGAGTTTAATAAGCCGATTCTGCCCATGTAGCAGTTGGCAACCTGGAAACGCACCATGTCGATAGGATGATTGGTCAGCAACTTGTCATACATAGCATCGCTATATTTGCAAAAATCAAGCTGACGCATGCCATCCATGTGAGTAGGAATTTTTTGTTTAATAATATCAGCTTCAATAGTTACTCCTAGATGACAAGCTTGACCGCTAATGTCAGCGGCAGTTTCATGATTGGTTTTTCCTTGACGGAAGCCTTCATTGCGTGGGTAGCACCATAAAATGGTTGCTAGTCCTAGCTCATGAGCCCGCTCAAAAGCAGCCGAGATTTCTTCAATCTGTCGATTGGAGTGCTTAGAACCAAAATAGATGGTGGCACCAACAGCAGCTGCACCAAGATTGTAGGCTTGTTCAACAGAGCTAAAAACATGTTGATCATGTTTAGTTGGATAAGTTAAAAGTTCATTGTGATTAATTTTGACAATGAAAGCAACTTTGTCAGCATATTTTTTAGACATGAGGCCCAAAACTCCTAAAGTAGAAGCTACTCCGTTGCAACCTGCTTCAATTGCTAGCTTAACAATATTTTTGGGATCAAAAAATAAAGGATTTTTGTAAAAAGAATAAGCTGCTGTGTGTTCAATCCCTTGATCTATTGGCAAAATTGAAAGATAGCCAGTATTGGCTAAACGGCCAGTGCCATAAAGTTTTTTCAAGTTTTTTAAAACTGATTTTGGTCGGTCAGATTGTGAAAAAATTTTTTCTACAGTGTTGGATTTCGGTGTGGTGATTTGAGTTTTAGGAATTTTGCTGCAAGTATGAGTCAGTAGATCTTCAGCTTCTGCGTCTAAAATTTGAGTGATTTGGGAAAGTGTGAGCATAGGTTTTTATAAATTGCAATGTAAACAGTTTAGCAGAAAAAGGCAGAGGATGAAATAGAGCAGCGCTTGGTAAAAATTTTGTTATACTAGTAAGTATACAATGGTAGTTGAAACAAGAGATAGTAGAGTGGTAGGTATTTTGTCTCGTGGAGAAATGAGATTACTATTATCGTGCCAAGCATTAGCTCCATTGGATAGATATGGGTTACAAATTATTGATGGAGAAGTTTGTTATCAAGGATCAATTAGTTATTCCGAAAATGATCAAAGAGGTATTTTGAGAACTTTTTTTTGGTATATAACAGAATATGGCTCAGAAAATTGAATTAGGGAGGGAGGCCAAGGGAAGCACGTAACTCAGTTTCTAGTTGAACGAAGTCAATTTGGTATTCTGAAAGTAAGATATGAGAAAATGATATCCGTCGATTTAAACTCTCTTGAAATAGTTTTAAAATAAAGAAAAATGGAGGAAAGTTTGAATTTTGAATAATTATATTTTTTTCTTTTTTTTTAATTGCTTGGCCTAGCTTTTCTGCCAGGTGGACACAATATTGATAACATATATTACTCTCTGGTTTACTTTCGTCAAAAGAAAAAATACCTTCCTTAGATATAGTTTCTAAAGTAGGAAAAGTATTATTTATTCTTAGTTGTAGCCATTCAATGGGTCGTCTCTGATTTGCTCCAACAGCCATGCCTTCAGAAATTAGAGGGCTCCATAAAGGTTCTGCATAGACTTGGCTTGAGTTTTCTATTGTTAGTTTGATTATGGCAACTTGAAACAGATGAGTAAGTTCATGGCCCACAGCTTTTACCTCAATGAGATTTCGGTCACATGAGAAAATGTAAGCAGGAATATGTGTATTAACATAGCCTTTTACCCATGGAGGTAAACGTGAGTATCTAGTTGGGCTATGGTATAAATCTTTGAAAAGAGGATCATTTGTATTGGGTAATAATATAATTTGTGCAGGCAAGGATAGTGAAGATTTTTCATTGGTTAAATAAAAATAAAAATTTAAACATGCTTGATGATATGCTGCAATTATCGAATCAATAAATTGGCTACCGATTTGCTCTAGTAAACCAGATGGATATTTTAAAATTAGGTTATCAACTTGAGTTGTTTCTAGTTTCGAATCAACCAATTCTTTTTGAGAGCGAATTTGTCTTAGCAATTTTTCACTAGGCATATTAGATGAAATTTTATCACAAAGTGACAACTTGAATTGTATTAGTTATCATAGATATAGATTTCAATGAAAATTATTAAATGACTTAAAAGTTAGAAAGAGTTTCTAATGAATACTGACTCTATTGCTTATTTTTGTGCTGAATATGGACTTGATCACCGGTTGCCAATCTATGCTGGGGGTTTGGGTGTATTGGCAGGTGATACTTTAAAAGCAGCCGCAGAAATGGATAATCCCTTTATTGGTATTGGCCTATTGTATCGCGGTAAAAAGGCCCAACAGGTGATTACTCATGAAGGGAAACAGATTGAAAAAGATCAGGATTTTAACCCTTTAGAAGTGGGGCTGGAGCCTTGTTTACACCAAGGTGAACCTTTATTGGTGAAGGTTTATTTGATTGATCATTTTGTTTGGGCGAGAGTTTGGGTTAAAAAGTTAAGCCAGAAAGTAGAACTTTATTTACTAGATACAAATATTGAGCAAAATGAGGAGGATGATCGTGAGATCAACGATGCTTTGTATTTTGGTGATGCGACTAAACAGCTTAAACAGCAGTTTATTTTAGGCATTGGAGGGATGAAATTACTGGCTAAGTTAAGAATCAAACCAAGAAAATTTCATTTAAATGAAGGGCGACCGGCTTTTATGTACTGGCAGTTGCTGATTCAAACTATGCAGCAACAAAATTTAGATTTTTATGCAGCCAAAAAAATACTTAAAAAACAATTGGTTTATACCAATCATACTTTGGTGGCGGCTGGCGATTATATTATCAGTCGCGATGAGTTGGTTGATTATGCTAAATATTATGCAGACAAAATGCAGGTTAGTCTTGATGAACTACTAGCACCAGGGTTGACTCATGATGATGGTGGTTTTTCCATGACTCGGTTTGCCATGAGCATCGCCAGCCGCCATTCAGGGGTGAGTCAGCTGCATGCGCATTTATCTAAGCAGATTTGGCCGCAGTATGACTGGCAGGGCATTACTAATGGGGTGCATATGCAAACTTGGCAAGATCCTAGATTAGCTCAGGCAGATTTAGGTGCAGGTGAAATCTGGGATATTCATGTGGATAATAAGAAAAAGTTGCAAAAGTTTGTTGAGCAAAGAACTGGTTTTACTTATGATTCGCAGCGCTTAGTAATTGGTTGGGCTAGGAGATTAGCTGGGTATAAGAGAATGGATGCAGTTTTTGCTCATGTAGAGCGTTTAGTAAAGATTGTTAAAAACAGTCATCAACCAGTGCAGCTGTTGTTTGCGGGTAAGTCTCATCAGGATGATCATTTTGGTAAGGATATGTTGCATATTGCTATTAAGAAAATGGCGCATGAGCTTTCTGGTTATGCTTTGTATATTCCTGATTACAACTTAGAAATTGCCAATTATTTGGTCAAAGGTTGTGATGTGTGGCTCAATATTCCCGAAAGAGGTAAGGAGGCTTGCGGAACTTCGGGGATGAAAGCGGTTAGTAATGGGGTGTTGCAATGCACGACTCTTGATGGCTGGGCTGATGAGGTTAAATGGGCTGGTATAGGCTGGAATGTGGAGTCGGATAATGTAAGTAATAGCTTTTATCAAGTTTTGGAAAAAGAAATCCAACCTTTGTTTTATCAGCGTGACGCGCAAGGTTATAGCCAGAAATGGGTAGAGATGATGAAGAAATCAATGCAATTGGCAAAAAAATATAGTGCTAAAGAGATGCTGAGAAAGTATGAAGAGCAGTTGTATCTTGATTAAAAATTGATTAATCGCGGGCAAACATTTTTCCTAATTGATGAGGGGTAAACCTAACTATAGTTGGTCGACCGTGGGGACAGGTGAAAGGCTGGTCGCAGGCTAATAATTTTTTCACGAGTTCTTGTTTTTGTTCTAGTGATAATTGATCTCCGGCTTTGATGGCGGCGCGACAAGCTAAAAAATGAATGATTTTTTCTGAATGAGAATCAATTGGTGAAAATTCTCCAGATTGCAAATCATCAAGAACCTCAATAATAATATTTTTAATATCTCTTTTTTCTAAAACAGCTGGTAAAGTCGTGATTTTAAACTGATTGCTTTTTAAATCAGAGATAGTAATTCCTAATTTTTTAAATATTTTAAGATTGTCCTTAAGCAAATTAGACGAGCTAATATCTAAAGTGAATGTGATTGGATTCTCAAGCTTGGTGGGTTGTTGGATTTTTTGTTTAAAAATTGTTTGTAATTGTTCAGTTAAAATTTTTTCATGAGCTGCATGTTGATCAATAATGAGCAAACTGTTTTTATAAATTAAGATCAAATAAAGATCTGTTAATTGAAGAATTTTTAGGTCATCACTAGCTAATAAATCAGCTTGTAAATCCTGTTTTAGCTGTTGGGCAGTGATCTGGGCATTATCATGTAACTCTAGCCCAAAATTACCTTCAAATTTGTATTCTAAATTGTCGTGATGATCAATTTCTGGCAAAAAACTTAAGTCTTGATTATCAATTAGTTGAGAAATTTTTTGACTGAGAAGCTCATAAGTTTCACTGGCTCTCAGTATTTTAATTTGCGTTTTTTGTGGATGAATATTAACATCTAATAATTCTGCAGGAATTTCTAAGCTTAAAACAAAACTAGGGAAACGATCACTTGGCATTAAACCATGATAGGCTTGTTGAATCAGTTGATTAATTTTAGGGTCAGAAGTAATTCTTTTATTAATAAAAATATATTGCTGTGAGCGGGTTTTTCTACTGAGGCGCGGGTGGCCGAAAAAGCCATGCGTTTTTAAGTAAGGCTCTTCAAGTTTTAACTCAAACATAGCAGTTTGATGTTCCTTAGTGAGCACTGCGGCCACCCGCTCAGCAAAAGACTCTGGTGTTAAATCAAGAATAGTTTTACGATTGTGAGCCAAAGTAAAACGCAGTTGCGGATAAGCCAGAGCAAAATTAGTGACTAAGTCAATAATGTGTTGGGCTTCAGTAGCTGGCTGAGTCTGAAATTTTTTGCGCGCTGGCGTGTTAAAAAAAAGTTGATCTACGATCACAATCGTGCCTTGGTTGGTGCCGATTGGAGTTATTTTGGCTGGCTGCTCACCTTTAACTGATAGTTGATAGCCCACTGTTTTTTTGGGTAATTTTGTTTTAATGGTTAAATGGCTCACTTGAGCCATGCTGGCTAAGGCTTCACCACGAAAGCCTAAAGAATTTATTTGCAACAAATCTTCATTATGGGCAATTTTGCTGGTTGTGTGAGGTTTAATGGCATTAGCTAAGTCCTCTTGGCTCATGCCATGGCCATCATCCATGACAATAACGCTTTTTTGTCCGCCATTTTCAATAAAAATTTTAATATGCTTGGCCTTAGCATCAATGGCATTTTCTATTAATTCTTTAACTAAGTTGGTTGGTCGCTGGATCACTTCTCCAGCAGCAATTTTATTAATTAAATCAGTAGGTAAAAGTTTAATTTTATTCATCTAAGTCTTTTTTTAATTCTGCCAATTTATTCAATGCTTCTAAGGGTTTAAGATTTTCAATATCTAAGTTACGTAATTCTTGTAAAACTTCATAATTTTCAGGCGATTTTCTTGTTTTTTTGCCATTTTTCCCCACCTGCAGAGTTTGTTGATGTTGTGCCTGGAGCCGCTGCAAAGTTTGGCAGGCATGATCTGTGACCTGTTTGGGCACGCCAGCCATTTTGGCCACGGCAATACCAAAACTGTGGTCAGCGGCTCCAGGCACTAATTGATGTAAAAACACTGGCTGATCTTGGTCGCTGACAATGGCCATTTTATAGTTTTTAATTTTTTGCGGAAACTCTGCCTCAAGTTGTTGCAACTCATGATAATGAGTTGCAAACAAAGTTTTAGCTTGTTTATTTTTAGCAGTGACTAAATATTCAGCAATAGACCAGGCTAGACTGATGCCATCATAAGTGCTGGTTCCGCGGCCAATTTCATCCATTACTATCAGACTGCGATCAGTCGCATGATGCAAAATATAGGCAGCCTCAGTCATTTCTACCATAAAAGTTGATAGACCTGAGGTGATAACATCGCTGGCGCCAGAGCGAACAAAGATTTGGTCTGTAAGCGGAATTTTAGCTTCATCTGCTGGGATAAAACTTCCAGCATGAGCCATCAAAGTAATAACAGCCACTTGACGAATATAAACAGATTTTCCCGCCATGTTAGGTCCAGTGATCAGCAAAAGTTGATGATTCTTATCATTTAATAAAGTGTCATTGGCCACAAAAGGGTTGGTCGGGTCGATTTGTTCAACAACTGGATGGCGACCGGCTTTTATTTGACAAACTGATCCTGATGTTATTTCTGGCTTAACATAACAGTTATCTTGAGCAATTTGAGCAAAATTGACCAAACAGTCTAGTTCTGCCACAGCTTGGGCACAGTTTTCTAAGCTGGGTAATAATTGCAAAATATCAACAATCAATTGTTCAAAAATTTGAAATTCTAGCTCATTAGCTTTTTCTTGGCTGGTGAGAATTTCTTCTTCTTTAGCTTTGAGCTCATCAGTGTAATAACGTTCAGAGTTCACAAGAGTTTGTTTGCGCTCATAATGAGCTGGCACTTTTCCTAAGTTGCTTTTGCTGACTTCAATATAAAAACCATACACTTTGTTAAACTCAACTTTTAAAGTGCTGATGCCAGTTTGCTGGCGTTCTTGTGTCTCCAAATCTGCTAACCAATTTTTATTATTTTTAACATTAGTTAATAATTGATCCAGTTTTTCATCAATCCCTGTTTTTATTAAGCCGCCATTTTTAGGATCAACTGGAGGATCGTCTTGTAAAGTTTTTTCTATTAAACTTTTTGCTTGAGCAGTTTTTTGATCGATCTGAGAGAAAATAGTTTTAAGCAATTTATTTTTTTGTTTTGTTAAAGAAGTTTTAAGTTTTAAGCTAGCGCTTAATGATTGTTTTAAGCGGATTACATCCTTAGGAGTGGCAACGCCTATACTAAGTTTGGACAAAATGCGTTCAATATCATAAACATCAGCTAAGTTTTTTTGTAAATCTTCTCGCAGCGATTTATTTTCTAGTAAAAATTCAACCGCATTTAGTCTATGTTGAATTTGTTGTTGTGCAGATAAAGGTTTAGTTAGCCAGTTTCGTAAAAGCCTACCACCCATTGCAGTTTTAGTTTGATCTAAGCAGTGAATCAAAGATCCTTCATTTTCTCCAGTGCGAATAGTGTGCAGAATCTCTAAATTATCCAAGGTGGCTTGATCCATTTTTAAAAAATCTGGTCTAATCAAGCTTTTAATAGTTTGGATATGTTGCAGCTGAGATTGTTGAGTTTGTTGTAAATAAGCTAGCAGCACGGCGCTAGTTTTTTGAGCAAGTTGTTGTTTATCTAGCCCCAAACTAGAAAGAGTTTCTAACTGGAAATGTTTTTTTAATATTTTTCTTGCTTTATCAGCAGAATTATTCCAATCTTGGAAACAATAAATATTGGCCTTTAAAGTATCTTTAATAATATGGATTAATCTTGGGTTGTGATAAACATCTGGGCTTAAAATAATTTCACTGATAGGAAAAACTGCCAAGTTATTGGTTAAAATTTGCTGTAGTTTAGTTAACTTGGTTTGGCTGGCAAAAAAGTGGCCCGTAGAAACGTCGGTCAAAGACATTGCCACATGCTGCCCGTCAACATCAAGAGCAAGTAGATAATTATTTTGTTTTTGCTGCAAACTATTTTCATCTAAAATTGTGCCTGGTGTAACTATTCTCACCACTTGGCGTTCAACTAAAGTTCTCCCATCGGCCTCACCAACTTGTTCGCAAATCGCGACTTTATGACCGGCTTTGACAAGTTTTGATAAGTAAGAATTAACTGCATGATAAGGCACTCCAGCCATGGGGATTTTACCGTCTTTTCCTCGAGAGCGAGCGGTTAGGGTGATGTCTAAAATGCGTGAGCCTAATTTGGCGTCTTCTAAAAACATTTCATAAAAATCACCTAATCGAAAAAACAAAATACAATCAGAATACTGTTTTTTCAGCTCCATGTATTGTTGCATCATTGGCGTGGCAAAATCGTAGTTATCCAGACATTTCATACGTGGTGTTTTATTTCGATTTAATTATTCAGATATTATTACTATAATAAGAGTAATAGTATATGGCAAAAAGCACTGATTGGTTACTTCATCCGCAAATTGAAAAAGTTTTAAAACAAATTATTTTGAAAGATCTGGTTGATTCAGGCAATAAAGAAGCGACTGAAAAGCTGGTGGATTTAGTTAAAGAAAAAATTAAATCTGAAGAACTAACTGGTGATTTACAAGTATTACTAACGGCTGCTTATGCTTGGTTTTGGGCTGATGAAGATAAAAAACGCTCAGCAGAAAAAATTGAGCATTTGCTTTATCAGCGGTTATTAAAGTATTTTAGTCAACAACAAATATTTACTGTGACGGAATTATTAGAAGAGGGAAATGAGCAGTTGCAAGAGTTAGCAAGGATTGTCAGTCAGCCTAAAAATTCATAAAATAAAGATACAATTAACAAATTATTAATCATAAAAAGGAAAAAATGGGACAAATTGGTAGCAAAATTATTAAAGTTGATAAAGACGAGTTAATTAAAAAATTAAATAAAGCTTTGGCCGATGAATGGTTGGCTTATTACCAATATTGGATTGGAGCTAAGGTTGTGACCGGCATTATGCGTGAGGCCGTGGTAGTGGAGCTAATTGAGCACGCTACAGATGAGTTGCGCCATGCAGGCATGTTGGTAGACAGAATTATGCAACTGGGTGGAGATCCTTTGCTTGAGCCGAAGGATTGGTATGATGAAACTAACTGTGGTTATGAAGTGCCAAGTGATTATCAAGTAAAGAAAATTCTTGAGCAAAATATTGAAGGTGAACGCTGTGCCATCAAGGTTTATTCTGATCTTTTAGATTTTGTTCAAGGTAAAGATTCAGTCACAGAAGAAATTGTCAGGGAGATTTTACATGATGAGGTTGAGCATGAAGATGATCTTGAGGCTCTTGAAGAGGATATGAAGTAATTTTAATTCTGTCTGTAGGAAATT
>Ga0272443_10001001_pt1 | contig 45185 bp, 47 predicted proteins | sample SSMAcet12_FD_193581 | JGI IMG/M metagenome (GOLD analysis project Ga0272443, IMG submission 193581) | Marine sediment archaeal communities from Little Sippewissett salt marsh, Falmouth, MA, United States - SSM-Acet-12 | ecosystem: Environmental > Aquatic > Marine > Wetlands > Sediment ...
GGGCGGACACTGGACCTATCAGGCAGGGTTCTTCCACATCCAGGAGGCGGCGTCCATGGTGCCGGTCCGTCTTCTGTCGCCCCGGCCAGGCATGCGGATCATGGACCTGTGCGCAGCTCCGGGGAATAAAACGGTTCAGGCGGCTTCAGTCATGCAAAACCGCGGAACCGTGGTGGCCAACGATCTTCGCCATCAGCGGATGGCCTCGATCCGGATGCATGTGGACCGCCTCGGGCTGGTCAACGTCAGCACCACCTGCCGAGACGGCGGCAGCTATCCGCGAAAGGCCGGCCTGTTCGACGCCGTGATGGTGGACACTCCGTGCAGCTGCGAAGGCACCTCCCGAAAGAATACGGATATTCTGCGGCGGCCGGTGCCGGGAAGAAAGCGGCTGCTGCTCCGGCAGAAGCGACTGCTGGAAAGGGCCGTCCGACTCTGCCGCCCGGGAGGCCGCATCGTCTACAGCACCTGCACCTACGACCCGGAGGAGAACGAAGCCGTCGTCGATGCGGTTCTTCGCGCCATGCCCGACAAGATCAAGATGACGGCGGTGTCACTGCCGGGCCTGCGCTCGGCTCCCGGCGTGACGGCTTGGCAGAAGCAGCGCTACCTTCCGGATCTTGAACATGCCTTGCGAATCTGGCCTCACCTGAACGACACCGGCGGTTTTTTTGCCGCAGTGCTGCAGCGAACCGGAGACCTGTTCTCCGAGTCCGAGCCGTCGCCGTCCTTGTCCGATCCGGCCTACCCGACTGAAAACCCAAAGGGCTATCTTCTTTTCCCGGAACCCGAACAGATCGCTTCCCTGCTCAAAAAACGGTTCGGCATCGCCGGAACCGCCTTGTAGGGGCTTTGCTTTTTAATCCGAAATAAACGGCAGGTCTTTGTGGCCGCATCCGATCACCGACCGACCGTGGAACCGCCCGCCGCCACCGGCCTGCCGCTACTGCACCTTTCGATGAAAACGCCAAAGCTGACCACCGCCGGGGCCGCTTTTCTCGGTCCCCAGGTTCGGAGCAACGTCATCGACGTCGATGCCGACCAGCGGGGTCGATATCTCGCCCGCCGCTCTTTTACCGTACGCCGGTCCCAGCTGGCCCAGGCCACCGGAGACGGCCACGTGCTGGTCCGCTACGATGGGGCCGTGCTCGGCGTCGGCCGCCTTCGCCAGGCGCAAATGGAAGTGGACAGCTTTTATCCCAAGCGGTTTGCCGCCCTGCCGGCGGATGGTTGAATGGTAAGACTGGTGGATTTGTTGATTGGGCCGAAAGCTTCCAGCGCTCCCCAAACGGTGTTGATGACCGGCAGAGGTCTTGGCTGGTTCAAGCAGAAAACAACGGGCCTGTGCACGATTATAAGGTTGATATGAGGGCTGCGGGCTAAAAGAGCTTGACAAACCCTTCGTACTTCCCATTTTTTTGGACAGCACATAGCTGAAAACACCGCCGGCCTGCTGCCGGCGTACCCATGGAGATCCCATCATCTCCGGGTCGAGGCGGCGATGGAAAGTGAAATCAACCAATAATCAAATCGTTGCCGGGATTTGTTCAAAGTTTCGCTACAGCGAAACATGATAAACAGTGAATAACTCTCCGGCGCTGCCGGGAAGTTGCGAAAAATTTCGAGGAGAATTCAATGGAAAAAAGTCCCCGGGAGGGCGCGGCCTTTTTCACCATGCTCAAGCACACGGTCGAATCCCACGGCTGCAAGATCGTGGACGTGGATTTGGAAAACCACAAAATCGACATTGACGGCCCCGATGAAAATGTGGCCGACTGTGCGGCGGCGATCGAAAAATTGATCGATTGACATTTTTGAAATAAACTGGGGAAAAGGTACCTGGGAGCATCATCTTGAACCCCTGTAAGAAGAGGTCCCTATATGGAAAGGGATCGCGTATTTTTAAGTCACCACGAAGTGTTCGATGCGATCCGTGATGATTTCAGCCAATACGGGGTGCGGAAAACGCTCTACCTGAATCTTTGCCCCCTGGTCTTCGGCGCCGGGGGGTGGGTCAAGGATGCCGCCGGACGCGGCGTTTGGATCTTGATCGGCTCCCGGGGGAAAATGCAGCTGCTCGAGTTTCGTGAGCTTGGAGACCGAATCTGTGCCAGGATGGAAACCGCCGGTCTTGCTCTGGCGCAGCTGGCTGGAATCTGCCGCCAGGTATTCCGCACCCGCGTGTGGCCCGGCGAAAGCGAGGGCGTCGAGGGGGTGTGGATCGAAACCGGCATGGAATCCTTTGACTGCATCCAGTGCGGCCAGTGCTGCGCCAATATCGGATATCCCAAAGAAGTCGAGGAGTCCGACGTTGCGCGTTGGAGAAATGCAGGCAGAGAAGACATTCTGCGCTGGGTCGGCCTCAAAAGGCCTGAGTCCAACGGGCATGTCTATCGGATCTGGATCACGCCGGGCACCAACCAGCCTGCTGCGGTTTGTCCGTGGCTGGAAAAGCAGCCGGGGACCCATCGCTATCGATGCCGCATCCATGAGGTCAAGCCCGATATCTGCCGGCAATATCCAGGCAGCCTGAAGCATGCACTGATGACCGGCTGCCGGGGGTTTGACCGGGTGCTCTGAGATCAACGCCGCCAAGGGGTGCTGCCCCCAGTGCTGCACCAACTCTCTGGAGATAACAATGAAAGGCCTTTCCGCCCGATGCATCGACGGCAATTGATTCGAACGAATCCTGAAAGCGGATTCGCGCCGGAGCCGACCGATCTTTCCGTGATTCAACACTGCGGTGCACCCCATGAACAGCAGGAGGCAGCATGACCCATCCGGACGCCAAGTTCGAGAAAATGACCCGATCGAATACCCCTCTTTACGGAGTTCGAAAATTGCTGATGTGCGGATTTTCCGGCAAAGCCCAGGAAAAATTCCTCGCGATGCTGAAAATGGCCGGCCTGGCCGACCTCGATATCGTATGGGCATCCAAAGCCGGAGCGGAAGAAACCGTCGGCGGCCTGATGGCTCTGCCGGGAGGCACCGGCAAAGGGGAGTCTTCCTCCCTGCCCCGGGCCGTGATTGCCGGGGGCATCACCGAAGGCCAGCTCCAGGCATTGATGACCCTCGCCAGGAAAAGCGGGATGAAGCAAACCCTCTGGGCGGTGCTGACCCCTACATCGGAAACCTGGCCCCTGGGCCGGCTGCTTGAAGAACTCGCCGCCGAAAGGCGGGCCATGAAACAATCAAATCGCTAGGGCGATTTGATCGTATTCGAATTTCGTGCTTGGCAAAGAACAAAAAAATGCCCCAGATCGAATGTCAGTGCAACCAATGCGGGAAGCGATTCCAGCGGGTCGTCTTTTTGGGAGACGAGCAAATTGGTCCCAAATGCCCTGTCTGCGGAACTGCCGACGTCAAAATTGAAACCGCGGCTGATTCGCTGTTTGAGGGGATCGCCTCTTTTTCCAGCCTCGCCCGGGACCGGAACTGAACCCGCTGAAACGGGCGGCGGTCGTCGCCCCAGCTCACCATTTCAGCCCCGAGATTCATGGCCTTTGGACATCGCCGGCAAAACGGCCTTGACTTCTTCAAATGATTTGATAATGTTTTTCAAGCTGCAAAATATCATGCAGAGAGGCGCGAGGGAACTGGCCCTTTGACCGCCCGGCAACCTGCCACGCAAGGTGCCGCCAGACCCGAAAGGGAACCATGAGGTCCGCGAGACAAACGGATGACGGAACCTCCCAACGGGAGGTTTTTTTATTTCCGAAAATCCTGATCTTCGGCGCTGCCGAAGGTCAGGACGAATGGCAACGGAGATCTGAAAAATGGCAAAAAATGGTTCTGACAGTGCGCTGGGAGAATACGCCGACATCTTCGGCATCATGGGCCGACTCACAGACGAACATCCGGGGGGGCTCGCCGAGCCTTTTCCGAGCCAATGGACCGACCCCCTGGAGCTATATGGCTGCTACCGAAAATCATTGGAGATCCATGCGGTCGATCTGGACCAGGAACGCGCCGCCGTCCGTCACTTGATGGCAAAAGATCACTATTCACCGGCCACGATTTGGCATGCCCGATTGAACCTGGTCGCCCAACGGATTCTGGAAAACGGGTTGAACTGATGAAGGTGATCAAGATCGGAGGCGGATGCCTGAAGGGCAAAAAGACAATGAAGGATGAAGCGAGCATCCCGGCGGTGATCAGCCGACTGAAGAACCGGCACATGCTGGTGGCCCGGCACCTCATCCCCCGACCCGAAGCCCGCCGCGAATTTTCCTAGGACTTCGACCGTTCGCTCACACGTCTTGAGCGGCTTTATTATGGGCTCAATTTTACCCGGGAGACCACCCCCCGGCTGCTCGACACCATATCCAGTTACGGCGAACGTTTCTCGGCCCTTTTGCTTTCCTCGGCGATGCGGGCAAGGGGGGAAAAGTCTACCTGCCGATTGAGATTCGAAACACCCTGCAGCCGGATGTCGTTGGAAGCCGGGTCACCGCCCACTGTCGTTTGTAAAAATTTTTTTCATCGCGGACCGGGCGACGCGGTGTTGACAAATTTCTTGACATTGCTTAGGTTTTTCATGTTCTGCCCGCAAGGCAGGCTCCGTTCTTCGATAGAATGAGTTCAACCGGCACGCCACGCGTGCCTCCTGCCGTTTGGATGGCGTCTTTCCTCTCCCGCTGCGTTAAGGCTGTCTGGTGTTTCACTGTTTTCCCATCCCGATTCCAGGCATGTCGCTCCTGTTTCCGTGCGATATCCGTAAAGACGGAAGGACACCATCGCCTTGCGGCGTGTCTGCACTGATTCTCGTCAAAGGCACGGCGCTTTGCGGAGATTCCGGAACGTCTGAGTACATTTGGGCGGAATTATGGCGACGACGCTTTCACCGCCGAGACGCCGAGGTCGCAGAGGATGCGCAAAGAAGGCAGGGAAAATTTTCTCTGCGCCCTCTGTGGCTCGTCGGTGAGTTTCTCAGCTCTGAGATCCGTCACCGAAATTGTGTCATGGGCATTACGATACAGGCTGCGCCGTTCTCGGGTTGCAGCCAGAACCTCACACGAAGGAGAGATTCATGAAAAAGGCTCAAAAAGGCGACAAGGTCAAGGTGCACTTTACCGGGACACTGGAAGACGGAACCGAGTTTGCGTCCTCCCGCCAGGATGCCCCTGTGGAATTCACCATCGGCGAAGGTGCGCTGATTCCCGGATTCGAGGAAGGGGCCATCGGCATGGCCGAAGGCGAGCAGAAGAGGATTCAACTGGAACCGACCGAGGCGTTCGGCGAAAAACGTCCCGAACTGGTGTCAAAGGTTCCCAAAAACGCGATTCCCGATCACATCGAGCTTTCGGTCGGCCTCCAGCTTCAAATGAACTCCCAGGCCGGCGATCCGATTCCGGTGACCGTGACCGATGTCAACGAAGAAGAGGTCACCATCGATGCCAATCCCCCCCTGGCGGGAAAACCGCTCACCTTCGACATCGAACTGGTGGAGTTTGCCTAAGGCGAAGGGCGCTTCGCGCCGCCGGAATGCTGGGAAGCTGGGATGCTGGAAAGCAAAAAAAAACAAATAAAAAGTTTTCTCTGAGTTCTGGTCAAACCGCCCGGCATCCCAGCTTCCCAGCGGTGCCGAAGGCACCGGCATTCCAGCCTCCTGGCATCCCAGCATTCCAGCATAACGGGAGCTACATCATCAGGTAGATGAAGGTGTACTCTCCGTCATTGATGTCCACAGTGAGGTTTCCTCCGCGGGATTCGGCAAATATGATCCAACCGGGCCGCTGACGGCCGCCGCATTCAAATTTCGGATAGAACTCTCCCCGCTTCCGATCATTCCAGGAAAGGAGCATCGCATTGGGTGCCCGCTGTCTGGCCTCCCGGGTGGCGATCTCTTTGGCTCGGCCGAATTCAAGGCCCGGTTCTTCCACCGTCAGTTTCACATTTTCCGGCGCGTAGCGCGCCAGATCCGGATCGACCCTCATCCCTTGCTCCTCCTATCGCCAAAATGGCGGCTCTTTTTTTTAGGCTGTCGTCTCACCGCTTCCCGCCGGGCCAGCACAAGGGCGTAAATCTCTCCGGCAAACAGCAACCCCAACAGGCCCAGAACAACGGAGATCGACGCCCAGGGAATCGGAGCGGTGCCACCGCCCCGGGCATACAGATCCGCGGATGCCAGAAAAAGATAGAGCATGGCCAGACTGAAGAGCGCCATGCTTGCAATGGTCACAAACCAGACGTGGCGCAAGTAGAATCCGACCCCCGCAAAACCGAACCAGAATGCACAGAAAAGAGCTGTCACTCCGGCATCAATGGCGGCTCCCGGCACGCGATACGCTGCAATGCCGACACCGGCCAGAACCACGGCAAGCGTCAGATGAACGGCGATGAAGAGCCACCTGAGCATGGGGATCACCTGTTTGCAGCAAATTGAAAATTGCCAGGGTCTTTCAGCGCTTACGGTAATAACGGTAGGTGAAAAAAACAAGTCGCTTTGAAACCCGACAGCTGAGACCAAGCGACCCTATTGGGATCGGGCTTGCACCTGGACCGGCTGGACCGCCGGTAAGGGGGAGGCCGGGGGAAGGCAGCGGCCGGGTTTGTTTTGCAGCTCCTGGATGCAGGCGTCTTTTTCCTCCCAAAGCCCGTTGAGCCATTGCTGGAACTGCAGCCGGAACGCCCGATCCCTGGCGTAGTCTCCGACCAGTGTCTCTGTGATGGGAAGTGATCTGACATTCACGCGGATTTGTGAAACCCTGCCGCAGACAAAATCCCAGAAACTGATCCGCTGCGCAGAATAGACGATGGTGACGTCGAGCACCTGCCTGAGCTGTCCGTTCATGGCCGAAAGGACGTAGGCCACTCCCCCGGCCCGGGGCCGAAGAAGACTTCGGTACGGAGATTTCTGGCTGCCCTGTTTTTTCTCCGAAAACCTTGTCCCTTCAACGAAGCTCATCACTGAAATCGGCACCTTTTTGAAGCGTTCACACGCCTTGCGCGTGATGTCGAAGTCCTTTCCGATTCGCTCAGGGTGTTTTTTCAGATACCCCTTGGAATACCGCTTCATGAACGGAAAATCGAGGGCCCACCAGGCTTGGCCCAATATCGGCAGCCAGAACAGCTCCTTTTTGAGAAAAAATTTGAGAAACGGGATCTTCCGATAAAAAATGCGTTGGAGCACAAGGATGTCCACCCAGGAGCGGTGGTTGGCGATCACAAGGTACCATCCGTTTCGGTCCAGATCCCCTGGAAGACGAATGTCCCACTGGGTGCGGGAAAAAACGCGATGGTTGATGATGTTGGCCGCAATCCACAGGTCGGCCATGGCGTTCTGCAGACGGTCCCAGATCCTTCGCCATCGAGGCCGGGGCAGAAGCCGCTTGAAAAAGGCAAGAAACAGAATCGGAATCGCCCAGAACAAGGTGTTGAGCCCATAGCCCAACAGCGAAAGAATACCGCGGATGGGGGCAAAGACCGATCCGGCCGCTTTGTTTTCTTCTGATGATCCAGTCAAAGTCATCCCAAAATCCACATGGGGAAAGGTTCCCCTGCTATGCCGCCTTGGCCGCCGCACTCTGGCCGTATTCCCAGACCAGCGTATCGATCAGCTCCTTGACGGAAACAATCTTGCGGACCCGGTGGGCGTTTTGGCCTGCAAAAGCAAACCCTTTTTCAAACCTTCCCCTTCGCGCGTTTGCAAGGGCCTTTGCGATGCAGTAAGGGCTTTTGGACGGATTGCATGTCTTGATGCAGTGAAACGGACAGGCAAAGGGCTTTTTCCGGCCCTGGTTGACCTCATCGATAAAGCCGTTGCGAACGACCCGCCCCGGCATGCCCACCGGACTTTCTATAATGATCAGGTCTTCCTCCCGGGCATTGAGGTAAACCTGCTTGAAGCCGTCGTCTGCATCGCATTCATGGGTGGCGACGAAACGGGTCCCCATCTGGACCGCAGCAGCGCCCAGCGACAAAAATCGGTGAATGTCTTTCCCGGTAAAAATCCCGCCCGCGGCAATGACCGGTATGAGATTTGTATCGCCTTCTGGAAACTCCCGTACGGATTCGATCACTTCCACCACCAGGTTTTCGAGCGCAAAGGCGGGATCTTGGATCTGATCTTTTGTAAATCCAAGATGACCGCCGGCCATGGGCCCTTCCACCACGATGGCATCGGGCAGAACATCGAATCGACTCTTCCATTTCTGACAAATAATGCGGGCGGCCCTGGCCGACGAGACGATGGGCGCAAGACAGGTTCGCGATCCCTCGGGAAGAAGCCCGGGAAGGCTTAGGGGAAGGCCGGCACCGGCAAAGATGACGTCGGCGCCCTCGGCGGCCGACGTACGAACCATGTCCTCGAAATTGGTCAGGGCGACCATGACGTTGACCCCGATGACGCCGCCGGTCTTTTGGCGCGCCTTTCGGATCTCCCTGCGCAGCACCCGGATGTTGGCCTCCTGGCTGTTTTTAGCGATGTCCGGCTCCTGAATGCCCGGCATGGCGGCAGAGATCACCCCGACACCGCCCTGTTCGGCCACGGCCGAGGCAAGCCCGGACATGGAAATACCTACGCCCATGCCCCCTTGTACGATGGGCAGAGGGCTGAGCTTGTCTCCGATTTTCAGCGCTGGAAGCTGCATGGATGACTCCTTCCTCCAAACGGGACGAAAATATGACAATCCTTATTCACGTTTGTTTAGAAGAAGCACCGAAAAACCGCAAGAAATTCGGAGAGTATTACAAAACTATTACAAAGGCGGGCTTAGTGCTCGATGGCACAATTGCGCCCATATGTAATTAGGCGGGTGGGTCCGGATCGAAGAGGTATCCTACGGACCGGATGCTCTTGAAATACCGGGGCGCCTTCGGATTGTCTTCGAAGTATCGCCGGAACCGGACGATGAACCCGTCCAGGGTGCGGGTAGACACTTTTCGGGTGTATCCCCAGACAATCTCCAGGATTTTGTCGCGGGACAGGGGCTTTCCCGGATTGACAACAAAAAGCTTCAGCAGCTTGGCTTCCTGCTCGGTGAGGGTGATCTTTCCCCTGCGACATTCGGCGGTGCCGGTTTCGAAATTGACGATGTTGCGTCCGAAGGCGTAGCGGGCTTGGTCTCCGGAATCGGCCGGGAGCGGCTCCCGGCTCCAGTCGGCGCGCTTGAGAAGCCTGTCGACGCGCAAGAGCAGTTCATCCAGGTTGAACGGCTTGGCCATGTAATCGTCCACGCCGTATGACAGCCCCTTGACTTTGTCGTCCGATGCACTCTTGGCCGATAGTACCAGAATCGGGATTCGTTCATCTTTGAGCCGAATCGACTGAAGAACGGAAAGACCGTCGAAGCCGGGCAGCATGATATCGAGAATCACCAGGTTCGGAGACCGTTCTTCCCATTGGCGGACGCCCGACGGGCCGTCGCCGGCGACCTCCGTTTCATACCCCTGCAGCCGCAGGTTCAGCGCCAAGCCTTCTGCAATGTGGACGTCGTCTTCGATGATTAGAATCAGTTCTTTCTTTTCTTTGGACATCCTTCGTTCCCCTACACCGCCGTATTTTGCATGAAACTTCGATCGAAGGATCACCGCCGCGCATCTTTGGGCAGCGTCAGGGTAAACACCGATCCCTTGCCGATGCCTTCGCTTTGGGCGGCCACTTTCCAGCGGTGAAGTTTTGCAACGGTTTGAACCAGGTAGAGCCCCAATCCGGTCCCTTTGGCGGTCATATCGTCGAACCGCCCCACCTGATAAAATTTTCTGAAAATCTTCCGGATCTCTTTTTTTTCAAATCCAATGCCGTTGTCTGCAAAATGGATAAACCGCTTAGAACGATCTTCTGAGAATCGGATATCCAGCTGCGGACAATCCTTATCGTTGTATTTGACCGCGTTGGTAGCCAGGTTCATCAGGAGCATTTCAAACAGCGACAAGTTTATCCGATATGGGGGCAGCGGTTCGGAAGGCTTATGGATCCGAACACGGGCATTGGTGAACAGGTGCTGGTTGTTTCGGAAAAAGGTTTCGATGACGGAAACCAGGTCGACGGAGGTGAATTCTTCTGCATAGCTCTTGCTTTCGATCTTGGCCAGGTTCAGGATTCGATCGATGTTTTCCTTCAGCCGGTTCACATCGGCGATCATATATCCCAGGTACTTGTCTTGATCCTCCTTGGGAAGATCGTGGCGGGAGAAGGTTTCGAGAAACATCTTCAAGGAGGTGACCGGCGTTTTGAGTTCATGGGTAAAATTGTTGATAAAATTGTTTTGCAGGCGGTAGAGTTGAAGCGTTTTCTGGCTGTAGATAAAGATGCTGAAGATGCCCATGAGAATGACGCCCACAAGGATCGACAGCACCATGATCACCACCCAGGTCCTGGACTCCAGAACCCGGCTCTGATCGAGGTCGAATTTTTCCATGGCAGCCTGCAGCATGGTGCTGGCCTCCACGTACCAGTGGATATAAAGAAAAAGAGAGACCCCCAGCGCCGCTATGGAGATGATGAAAATCAGGATCGGGTGAAGAAACCATCGGGGAAGATTCATCGAACTCCCGGCATCGATCATGGTCGATGATTGGAAACGTTATTCAGCCGATTCGTTGATACGAGAAAATTCGGTATTTGTAAACGCTTCGACCGGTTTCTCGGAAGTGTTGCGCTTTTTGCCAAGACCGGTAGAATAGAAAATGGTCAATTGATTCTTTCCCATTTGACGATTCAACGAATCAACCGAACAGCCCAAGCGGGATGCTGCAATGAAAAGCGGAAAACATGTCTTGACGATGCTCGTGGACAACGAGCCCGGGGTAACGGCGCGGGTCTCCGGCCTGTTTGCCAGCCGCAATTACAATATCGAAACCATCTGCGGCGCTCCCACCGCCAATCCGAAGATGTCGCGGATTACCATTACCACCGCGGCCAATCCAGAGCAGATAGAGCAGATCATGAAGCAGCTGCGCCGGCTGGTCAACGTGATCAAGGTCCGGAACATGACCGGGGAGAATGCGGTCCGGCGCGAAATGGCACTGATCTGCGTGCAAGCCAGAAAAAAGGATCGGGAAGAAATCCGGAAATTGGTGGAGACGTTTCGGGCGAAGATCGTCGACACCGGCGCCAGTCACTTCATTGTCGAGGTCACCGGAAGGCAGGAAAAACTCGATGCCCTGATCAATCTGCTCGACCCCTTCGGGATCAAGAAACTGAGCCGTTCCGGGATGCTGGCCCTGTACCGCGAGCCGGAATAAAATGGCGAAACCATAAGCAGGCAGTCAAGACCGGAATCCGGGCTTCCGGCGGCCCGCCAACTCCCGGGTCAGCCAAGCGGGATCGTCGGTCAAGATGCCGTCGACCCGGGCAGCCATCATTTTGTTCAACGTTGCTTCGTCGTTGCAGGTGTAGACGAACATCTCTTTTCCGATTCCGTGGGCCCATTTCACCAGCTCCGGCGAAACCCCTCCGACATGGATGCAAAAAGCGCTTAGAGGCTTTAAGAGGTGTTCGGGAGCCTGTTTCAGGCGTTTTGCACCGGCCTTGGATACATCCAGCACCAGTTGCAGATCCGGCGCCCCGCCGCCGACGTATCGCAGGATTTCCTGATCGAAGGACAGGATCCGGAACGAATCGCGGTGCCTTTCATACTTTGCATCGGCCAGCGCCCTAAGGACATTGTCTGTCAATCGAACCCCCCTCCCGGAATTTCGGTCGGCCTTGAACACCTTGATCTCGATAAACAGCCGCGTGCGACCGGCAAGCATTGCCAGCATTCGGTCAAATCCAAGAACGGGCTCGCCGGCAAAGGCCGGATCAAACCAGGAACCGGCATCCATCTCCTGCAATTTTTCCCAGGGCAGGTCCGCCACGCGGCGCCTGATTCCGGCGATCTTTTTCAGCGTCCGGTCATGGAAGAGCAGTGCAATCCCGTCTGCGCTCATCTGAACGTCGAGTTCGACGCCGTCGATCGGATGGGTCAACGCGCGGTCGAATGCAGCCGCCGTGTTTTCCGGCGCCTCCGCCCGTGCGCCCCGGTGGGCGATGATCAAAGGTCGGTCTTTCAACGGTTCAGATTCGTCCATAAGGTTCTATCCAAACGTTGCCCGATACCCGCCGGTCAGTGGATGCCGGATGTTGGATCCTCGATGCTTTCGGTCGCGCCGGGACCCCTTTCGAATGCCTTCCGCTGCATGCTGAACCTTGATTCGGAAAAAGGTCGCATGGACGCTTTTACACTTCACCGGGCCCAGGGGCATCCGCCTTGCAAACCGTACTTGGAAAAAAGGATCTGCCAGAGCTGTAGACGGCGGGCCCTGAAGCTCCCGGCGCAGGAAAGCAGATAGTACGACCACATTCGGAAAAACCGCTCGTCATATCGGCGGCAAAGCGTTTCCCAATGTTGCCGAAAGTTATCATACCAGGCCATCAGGGTTCGGTCGTAGTGGGGACCGAAACAGTGCCAGTCTTCCAGAAATAGTCGCTTTTCAGCGGCAGCGGCGATTTGGGCGACCGACGGAAGCATCGAATTGGGAAAGATGTACTTGGAGATCCAGGGATCCACATCCGGACCGACTCGGTACCGCCGATGGTGTGCAGCAAGAACAGCCCTTCGTCGGCCAGGCACCGGTGGACGACATCCATGAATACCGGATAGTTCTCCACGCAGACATGCTCGAACATGCCAATGGAAATCACCCGATCGAAGGTGCCTTCGATGTCCCGGTAGTCCATCAGTTCGATGCGAACCGGCAGATCGCCGGCAGATTGGCGGACGTGGTCGACCTGCTCCCGGGAAACCGTTACACCGGTTGCCTCCACATCGAAATGCTCCGCCGCGTATAGAATAAATCCGCCCCACCCGCATCCGATGTCGAGCACCCGCATCCCCGGTTTGAGCATCAGCTTCCGGCAGGTGAGATCCAGCTTCGCCTCCTGGGCAGCGTCAAGATCTTCGGCATTGTTCCACCAGGCGCAGGAGTAGTTCATCCGCCGGTCGAGCATGACCTTAAACAGGTCGTTTCCAAGATCGTAGTGGTGCTCGCCGATTTCAAAAGCCCTTGAGGGATTTGCACGGCTTTTCCACTTGGCCTTCAGGGCTGCCCAAAGAAGGGATGTATTTCTGGAAACCTTTTTATCCAGCCGGGCGGCCATGACCCGTTCGAAAAATTGATCCAGGGCCTGGCAGTCCCACCAACTGTCCATGTAGCTCTCTCCCAACGCCAGGGACCCACCGGCCAGAACGCGTGGATAGAACTCGGGATTGCGGACCTGGATATCGAAGGGGCGGTCTCCGTCGATTCTGATTCCTGCAAAATCCAGCAGCTCCTCAATCGGCTTTCTTTCAGCAGGCTTCTTCTCCAAAGCAGGCTCCTTTACAAATGGGTGCTTTCGGCACCGGCAAAAAGAGGTCAAGAGAAATTTTTTCCCAGAGAAGATAAAATCGCCGGCTCGATTTTATGTAAATATACACATATCATCAACGATGCCGAGGTCAAGGGCTTGCAATATCGGCAAAAAGGGTTATATTGGCGCTCCCCTGGCGCCGATGCCAGGCAAAACGGCGGCAGGTGCCCAAATCGAAACTGCAGGCAGAAAAGAGCTTAGCGCATGAAAACCACGGTCAATTCGAAGATACGCAACATTGCCATCATCTCCCATGTCGACCACGGAAAGACGACCCTGGTGGACGCCCTGTTCCGGCAAAGCGGCCTTTTCCGGGCAGGTCAGCAGGTCGACGACCGGCTCATGGATTCCATGGATCTGGAAAGAGAGCGCGGCATTACCATCGCCGCCAAGAACTGTTCGGTCACCTGGAAGGGAATACGCATCAATATCATCGACACCCCCGGGCATGCCGACTTTGGCGGAGAGGTGGAGCGGGCCCTTTCCATGGCCGACGGCGCCGTCCTGCTGGTGGATGCCTCAGAAGGCCCCCTTCCCCAGACCCGGTTCGTCCTGAAAAAGGCCTTGGATGCCGGTCTGAAGATCATCGTGGTGATCAACAAGGTCGACCGGCCGGACGCGCGCCCTGCAGCGGTCCTGGATGAAATCTACGATCTGCTCATCGATCTGGATGCCGACGACGCGCAGCTTGAATTTCCCCTGCTTTACGCCGTCGGCAGAGACGGAATTGCCGGAAGGCAGCCCGATGCCATGGAAGAAAACCTGAATTTATTATTCGAGACCATCCTGGAGGCGATTCCGGCCCCGGCATTCGATCCGGCCGCGCCGTTTCAGATGCTGGTGGCCGACCTGGACTACTCCGACTATCTGGGGCGTCTGGCGGTCGGAAAAGTCTTCAACGGAGAGGCCCGTTCCCAGGACAGCCTGGCCTGCATCGACGAATCGGGCAGCGCCGTTCCTTTGAAGGTGAGCCGTCTTCAGGTCTACCGAGGTCTGGCCCTTGCCGAAGTGGACCATGTCGGCCCAGGAGACATCGCGGTGCTGGCCGGCATCGAAGACGTCAAAATCGGAGACACCATCTGCACCCGGGAATCGCCCGAACCCCTTTCCCGGATCCGGGTGGAAGAGCCTACGGTTTCCATGAAATTTACCATCAATGACTCCCCTCTTGCCGGAAAAGAGGGAAAATACGTCCAATCCCGCCGAATCCGGGAGCGGCTCTTCAAGGAGACGCTGATGAACGTGGCGATCCAGGTGGAAGCCGGCGACGACCGAGACAGCATCCTGGTCAAGGGCCGGGGAGAGTTCCAGCTGGCCATTCTCATCGAGACCATGCGGCGGGAGGGGTTCGAATTTTGCGTGGGAAGGCCGGAGGTGATTTTTCGCTATCAGGAGGGTCGGAAGCTGGAGCCGATGGAGCGCCTTCTGGTCGACTGCGAAGAACGCTTTTTGGGGGTCGTCACGGAAAAACTTTCATTGCGCAGGGGGAAAATGACCAACCTGGTCAACAACGGCACCGGCCGGGTGAGGGTCGAGTTTTCCGTCCCGTCCCGGGCGCTCATCGGTTATCGTGACGAGTTTCTCACCGACACCCGGGGAACCGGCATTCTCCACGCCGTTTTCGACGGCTATGGAGACTATCGTGGGGATTGTCCCAGCCGGTTTACCGGTTCGATCGTCGCCGACCGGCCGGGCCGGGCCGTTGCCTACGCCCTTTACAACCTGGAGCCCAGGGGGCGTCTTTTCGTGGTTCCCGGCGACCCGGTCTATGAAGGAAGAATCGTGGGCGAGCACAATCGCGGTGTGGATATCGACGTCAATGCCTGCAAAGAGAAAAAACTGTCCAACATGCGGGCTTCCGGCAAAGACGAGAACGTGATCCTTTCTCCGGTTACCCCCCCCACCCTGGAGCAGGCCATCAGCTTTATCCGGGAAGACGAACTGGTGGAGGTCACCCCGCTGTCGATCCGGATGCGCAAGGCGATCCTGCCGGCGGCAAAGCGTCATAAGCAGAAAAAGAATGCCGCGTGATGCCGGGGACGGTTGATTGGTTGAATGGTCGAGTGGTTAATTCGGAAGCATGTTCAAAGCAAACCGCTCGACCAATCCACCAATTTACTAATCAACCTTCTTTTCCGGCTCTCCAGAAGGCGGCACCGTCACCACCGGCACCGGTGAATTTTTCACCACCTTCTCGGCAACGCTCCCGAAGCCGAAGTGACCTTTTCTTCCCCGGGTGGAAAGAACGACCATGTCGATCTGTTCGTCGTTGATCTTTTTCAGAATCTCCTGGGCGGGGTCGCCCACGGCCACATGGCGGATGTAGAGGGGACAGCCTTCGAGCTGCTGGGTGCAGATGTTTTCAAGGCGCTCTTCGGCCTTTTTGTTCTCCCACTCGATGATCTTGTCGATGTGCTCCTTGTCGAATTCACCGTACCAGCCTTTGTGGTCGGAGAGATCCTCGATGACGTAAAGCACGTGGATTTCTGCTCCGTATTGCTGGGTCAGGGACTTGACATGGTCCAGAGCCCAATCCGCCCTTCCTGAAAAGTCGGTGGGCCATAGGATTTTTTTGATTTCCATGGTCATTCTCCCGAACTGCCGTTGTTTTCCTTTAAAAGAACGGCTGATTGGCTGAAGGGTCAAAAGGTTGCTTGGTTAACTGGTCGAGTCGTTGAATATTCAGGGCGCACATCACCGGCCCGACCCCTCAGGCTCGATACCTTCAGACCCGTCAACGAATCGACCATTCGGCCATTTTTCCAGTTTCCCTATCGCGGATCCGTCTTCCTGGCAGATCCTTCGATGGTGCACTGGGTAAAATCTATGGGTTTTCCACATCCCTTGCAGGTGTGGGGTCTGTTGAATTCGTCTGAAAAGATTTCTTTTTCCTTCCCGCATTCGGGGCACTTGCAGATAAAGGAGCTCAGATTCTGCAATTCTTGAAATCCTGGGCAATGAGTCGGGGTTGAACTCTCCTGGGTCATGGTCTTCTCCTTTCCAAGTCCGATCTATTTGCCAAGCGTCGCCTTCAACTCGATGCGGGGTCCGGCAAGGGCCTGGGAGACGGGGCATCCCTCCTTGGCCGCCTGCGCCTTCTCCTGGAAGGTTTTTTCATCGATCCCGGCAGCGCTGACTTCGGTTTCCAGATCGATCCGGGCAATCCGAAAACCCGCCGCCTGCTTTTCGATGGAAACCTTGGCCGTGGTTTCAATGGTATCAGGCTCGTACCCGGCTTCGGTGAGCATCAGGGACAGCGCCATGGAAAAGCATCCAGCATGGGCCGCGGCGATGAGCTCCTCCGGATTGGTTCCGGATCCTTCCTCGAAACGGGAAGTGAAGGAATACGGGGCGCTGAGCGCGCCGCTTTCGGTTTTCACCTCTCCTTTTCCATTTTTCAAATTTCCCTGCCACCGGGCTTCTGCTTTTCGTATCGGCATGACGGCACCTCCGAATCGTTCGTGGTTGGATGACTGTTTCGTTGTTGACGATTCAAATATATGCACGCTTTTTGATTCATAAATAGGGTCATGCCCGTATTTTTTCTTTTAAAACGCTTGGCAAGATATGAATAGTTTCGCGGAACGCGAAACTCTGATAAAAAGCGCCAAAGCGATTCAATCATCAACATCCTACCATCTCAACTTTCGGGTTTCGTCACCAGTGGAGCAAAATGGGTGATTTGACGGCGGTATCGTGAGTCCCGAAAGTTGAGCTGCCATCATGAAAGGAACCGATGAGCCAAGACATCGACAAAGTCATCTGCTCCATGGTCCGGGTGAGCAAATTTTACGATCGCAAGCCCGTTCTTCAGGACATCTCCCTTTCCTATTTCTATGGCGCCAAGATCGGCGTCTTGGGACTGAACGGCGCCGGCAAAAGCTCGCTTCTGAGGATCATGGCCGGCGCGGACAAAGACTTCAACGGCGAGCTGATCCTCACACCGGGATACACCGTCGGGCTTTTGGAGCAGGAGCCGGAACTGGACGAGGCCAAGACCATCCGGCAAATCGTGGAAGAAGGAGTGCAGGAAACCGTTGATCTTCTGGCCGAATTCAACCGGATCAACGAACAGTTTGCAGAACCGATGTCCGATGACGAGATGGACAAGCTGATTCAACGCCAGGGAGAGGTTCAGGAGCAGCTCGACGCAGCAGACGGGTGGGATATAGACGCCCGGCTCGAGATGGCCATGGACGCCCTGCGGTGCCCGGAGCCGGAGACTCCGGTCAGGGTGATCTCAGGCGGGGAGCGCAGAAGAGTGGCCCTGTGCAGGCTTCTTCTGCGCCGGCCCGACATCCTTCTCTTAGATGAGCCGACCAACCACCTCGACGCAGAAACCGTGGCATGGCTCGAACGCCACCTGCAGAAATACGAGGGCACCGTGATCGCCGTCACCCACGACCGGTATTTCCTGGACAACGTTGCCGGCTGGATTCTGGAGCTGGATCGAGGCCGCGGCATTCCCTGGAAGGGCAACTACTCCTCGTGGCTGCAACAAAAACAGGAACGGCTGCGGCAGGAGGAAAAGTCCGACAGCCACCGACGCAAAACCCTCCAGCGGGAGCTGGAGTGGATCCGAATGACGCCCAAGGCCCGACAAACCAAATCCAAGGCGCGGATCAGCGCTTACGAGAAGATGCTGTCGGAGGACGAAGACGCCAAGGCCCGCGATCTGGAAATCTACATCCCGTCAGGGCCGCGCCTTGGAACCGTCGTCATCGAGGCAGAAGCCGTCTCCAAGGCTTATGAGGATCGACTCCTGGTCCAAGACATGAGCTTTTCCCTGCCGCCCGGCGCCATCGTAGGGGTTATCGGACCCAACGGCGCCGGAAAAACCACCCTGTTTCGGATGATCACCGGCCAGGAATCGCCGGATTCGGGCAGCTTCCGCATCGGAGAAACCGTGCGGTTGGCATACGTGGACCAGAGCCGGGAAAGTCTCGCCCCGGGCAAGACCATCTGGGAGGTGATCTCCGGCGGGGACGACCTGATCGATCTGGGCAAAACAACGGTCAAGTCCCGGGCCTACGTGGCCCGATTCAATTTTACCGGAAGCGACCAGCAAAAGAAGGTGGGCAGCCTATCCGGGGGGGAACGCAACCGGGTTCACCTGGCCCGGATGCTCAAGGAAGGCGCCAATGTCATTCTGCTCGACGAGCCGACCAACGATCTGGACGTCAACACCATGCGTGCGCTTGAAGAAGCCCTGGAAAATTTTGCCGGATGTGCAGTGGTGATCAGCCACGACCGGTGGTTCCTGGACCGTATCGCCACCCACATCCTATCCTTCGAGGGAGACAGCCAGGTCTGCTGGTTCGAGGGAAACTATTCCGACTACGAAGCGGACCGCAAAAAAAGATTGGGCCCGGAGGCCGAGCGGCCCCACCGGATCAAGTACCGCCACCTGACACGCTGAGAGGGCTTGTCATAAGAACGACCCGATAGCAGCAGCTATTTACCAGGCAGAAACTTTTATCTGCGACATGGTCTGGTGCCTGGCCTCCGCCTTGTTGATGACGAAGTCTGGTTTTTACAACACCCATTCATAATTCATAACCGGAGTCCCAATCATAGGCCATTTTGCTCAGGCCAGGCACTCCATTTCAAAACGGTACCGATGGGAAAAAAAACGAGACGGTCGAAAACGGCGGCCTACTACCTCTTTTACCTTCTGTTTTCCACCGACTTTTGGCGGATTTTACTGGGGATGGCGGTGTCGATCGTGGCAACCCCTCACCTCGCTCCCATGGATATGTCTGCAGCCGGCCGGGTCATGCTCTATGTAATGGTGGCCGCCATCGGATGGACGATCACCGCCGCTCCGGCCCGCTGGATCAGCCGGGCAATGAAAACACTGATTTTAGGAGACCGCCGCCGCTAAGATTACGGTGACTGCGGGGGTTCGGGCGCTTCAAGAACCCACGAATATTCCGCGCCGGGGCCCACACATCGCCAGCCATCGGCCCGCAGGCCGTCTCCGGTGGCTTTGAAATCCACATCCTCGAGCTTTCGCAGGATGCGAACCCGGTGTTGTCCGTCCACCTGGAATTGAACGGCGGCGCCGTCCTTGGTCAGGAGAATGAAGTTGCCGCCCGGGTGGGAAAACAGCCGCTGCCGTGAAAGATCCTGCTCCATGGTAAAATCGCTCCGCGATGCTATATTGAATTGGAACGGCATGTTGCCAAGTGCTCTAATCTGACAGAAGGGTCTTTAACACGTCTTCCTTGCCAATGATCCCCACCAGCCGCTCTCCCTCCACCACGGGCAGAGTGTGAAGATTCTTGTCCACCATCAATCCGGCGACCTTCTCCAGGTCGGTGTCGGGACCTACCGTGACCGGATCTGGGGTCATGGCCTCGGAAACAGTCAGGGCGGCGATCTTGCGCACCTCCCGTTCGATCTGTCGGGTCGAGGAAAGCGGGATGTATCCGTCGAGAATCGTAAACAGCGTGGGCACGGGAAATCGCTTCTGCTGGGCGATGAGATCGCTCTGGCAGAGGATCCCCAGCAGGCGCAGGTTTTCATCGACCACCGGCGCGCCGTTGATGCGATTTTCCAGCAGCACCTTTGCCGCTTTGGAGATTTCCGTGTCCGGGGTAAGGGTGATCACATCGACGGTCATGAGGTCCCTGACGCGAATCATGGCAAATCCTCCCTGGTTACCGCTCACCATCGTAGCTGGGACAGTGGTGGCGATTTTCGATGTGCGGCTTGATGTCCAGAATCGGGGTGCCGTCGATCATGTCCAGCCCCCTGACCCGAACGCTGCTTCCCTTGTTCTCGAGGACATCGAGGACGGAAAGCCCGATGGCGTTGGGTCTTTTCGGCGAACAGATGGAAAACACCCCTAACGGACCGTCCCGGTGGGGTGGAGTCTGACGGAGCATGTCCGGAGAAAAGGGCGTGCTGCGGTGAAAATGAAACAGCACGACGATACGCTGACCGGACAAGACATCGGAAAGTCCTTCCGCAAACTGTGGCAAGATTTCGAGCGTTCCCTCCACGTCGGAAAGACTCCAGTGCCTCGGCAAGTCCCTGGCATCGGTCCTCACCGTGCCGATGGGCGAAAAACAGATAAGCTTCAGGTCTGGTTTCGTTTCCATGGGGATTTGCTCCTCTTGCCCTACGGTCACTGATCCTCTCGGTTTATCGCTGCTCTCTTGCCGTGTTTTGCAAAACGCGAACCAGCGATAAACTCGCCACTGCGATTTTATCACCGGCACTCGACGACCAACAGTTCCACTCGCCGGTCAAGGGCGTCGCGCGCATCGTCCGTGCCGATGCCTACCACGTTTTCCGCAGACCCTTTTCCGACGGCCTCCATCCGCGCCAGCAACCCCGGTGAAGATTCGCCCAATATCTGCTGGATTTTTTCCGCCCTTCGCAAGGAAAGAGACTTGTTCCAAGTCTCCGGACCGGTTTTGCTGCAATGACCCACCACTTGAAGACACTGCTCGGTCTGCTCAAAGTATTTTCCGATGCGTCGAAGCCAGCTGCGGTATCTTTCCGTATTTTCTCCAGGCTTCCAAAATTCCACACTGTCGACCTGGAACAAGAACCGGACGGTGAGCATCCCGTAGCGGGCAACGCTGATGGAAAGGATTTTTTCAAAGGCCTCGTCGGTCGACTGCGTTCTGCCGAGTTTTTCATAGACCAGGTACAAGCCGGCGTAGGTCCAGAGGGTTTGCCCGTCTGACCGGTCGGCCGCTTTTTCAAACAATTCCAGGCTCTGTCGATAGGCTTTGCGCTCGTAGGCGCTGGAAGCCTCCCTGAGCATCGCCAGCGTCTGGACCGAGTATTCGGCCGCCGGCGGCGCGGCCCTTCTGGGCCTTTCATCCGGCAGCTTCTTCTTTTGATAGCTCGGATCGAAGAAGGGATTGTCCCGGTACAGCGCCATGGAAGAAAAATCAAAGTCGGCATCGGCAAAACGCGCCGTTGAGCCCACAACAACACGCCCGGTGATCAAATCCGTCACTGCGCCGCGCAGTCGATATACGGGCATTCCTTGAGCTTCTTCGGATTCTGAAGCAACGGTGCCGGTCACCAGGTAGCGGGTTTTTGCCTGTCTCTCCTGGCTCAACCCCACGACCTCGAATGTTCCCAGCAGACGACGGCCTTCGTGTAAAAGAAGCGCTTCGATTCTTCGCGCCGCCATGGGCACTTCACCGCTATCTTCATTGACGAAAAGATCGACGGCGACAATCCCCCCCTTTTCGTCTTGTTCGGGTATGCCGCCAAACAGATCGCGCCCCAGTTGCTCCACCGCCTGGGTCAATGAAACAATGGGTGGTTCAGCCCTTTCGGGCCGGATGCCCGCACAGGAATAAGCAAGGACGAGACACAGGATAAGCCCCGCTGCGAAGGCGTTCCTTTGTATTCTCTTTTTCATGGCGCTGCCTCCTCCGGCCGGACACCGCCTCGCCGGCCTTTCTTGATCGGCTGCCGGTGCCGCCCATCGCATCCCTTCGGCGCTTGATCAACTGACTGGAGCCGACAAACGGACCCGAGATGGCGCATGACCAGCTTTTCCCCGAGCCGAAGAGCGGCGAACTCAGCTCAGAAATCCGCTGTGTGGGTGTAGTTCAGGCTGGCGTCTTGGCCGTCCTCTCCGGAGGCCGCGCCGCTGTCGATTTCAACCGGAGCCAACGGGGAACAAGCCCCCTGTTCAGCGTTCAACCCAGTCGACACCCTTTCGAACATCGCCGCCAGCAGTTTGGCTATCGTCATCCGTCCGCGGGCCGAGCCGATATTTCGTAGAAGGCGCTCCAGCCGTTCCTGCCGTTCTTTGATCTTCTCCAATGATCTGAAGAACCGGCAAAGTTCTTCGGCCTTGGCATCGCCCGTTCGTCTCGCTTTTTCCATGGCCCGGCATACGGCTTTTTTTGAACAGCTGCAGAGCTCTTTTCGAGTATTTTCGTTTTGAATGAACTCCTGCCCATGGACTTCGCAAAGGATGCGCCTTTTTACCTCTTGGCGCTGATCTTCGAGAAAACCGCCGAGCATTTGCAGGATCGTACCCGGAACCACCGCAGAGGCGGCATCGAGAAATCGGCCATAGCGGAAGCTTCTTTCAAAGAATTCCGTATAGGCGGTAGTCCAGAATTTGGCATTATGCCGACGATACACCTCCTCCACGGCGTCTTTTCGGGAAGAACTTTCCTTGAGGGCCTTGAAAAATTCGGGAAAAAGTAAGGAACTCTTTGGAAACAGCCCTCTTCCGGTAACCACCCGGAATATGATCCCAACGACCGCATGCATGTCCTGCATAAAAAAAACTTCGCAAATATCTGGATAGATCCTTTCCAGAATCTTGTTGGGCAGAAAATGGGAAGGGGTCGCGTAGCTCGGCGTTCCACCAAGCTGCGGCTGTGCAGGGCGCGAATTTCGATCGGCCGGCCAAAAAACCGCCGTTTCCAGGTCGATCAATCCGATGGAGAAATCGCCGGCCGACTTCAAAAACCCTGGATACCTTGACGGTTCTCCGCAGACCAACAGATTGTCGGGTTTCAGATCCCGAAGGGCCACCCGGCGCTGCTCCAGCCATGCCAGCAGATCCATCAGATTCGAGGACAAGGCCTCTTTGATCAATCGCGTCCGGTTGAACGAGATCTGCTCGGCATGCGGTCGGGCAAGGCCGCGATAAGCCAAGACCGATTTTTTCCCGGACTCGAGCAGATGGGTCAGCAGTTCACTCGCCTCGCGAGCTGCGGCATCGGATCCTCCTTGAAGCACGGCCGATGGGTCGATCAGCCGGAGATTGAACCACTCTTTTACCTGTTGAGCGCCGACCGCCCTTCTGTCGGCTTCCGACATGCCGCTTCGGAGCCGGTTCGCAAACTTTCTGTAAAGATTTTGAATCTCCAGACAGATCCATGTATTTTCGACACCAAAGCGGATTTCGAACCCTCGGCAGTCATCGATCAGCCGGGCATCTTCGGCCATCACGGCGTTCAGATTTTCACGCGCCGGTCCGGACAGGGCGTGGCTGAGAAAATAATCCCGGGAAAGATCCATGAAAAAGGCGAACTCGTTTTCAATTTTGAGGCACTGCTGAAGTCCCGGAAATCTTTCCGCCAGCCGGAGATAGTCTTCTTCGAGCTGGAGCTCAGATCTCGCCTTGCCGTCATCCAGTCGATGAACCATCCGCAGGATGACCGAAACATTGGGGATGATGCATTTTCGGGGAGCCAGAACCCGAACGATCTCCGCTTCGAACTGAATCCTTCGAATATAGTCTGAAAAATCCCGAATCGGCACCGGCGGGATCTTCACCACGATATGGGTATCGTAAATGACGTAGAAGCACTGACTTTTGCTCCTGGTATCCTCTCCGATGGGCCGGATGGTCATGTAGCGCCATTTCCAGCTCCCCCCGGTTTGAACCCCGAGGCGAAACCGCCTCTCCGAAATACCGGGTTCCTGTTCCATCGGCTCAATCCTGCCCGGGGTCTCGGCATGAGCACCGGCTTGAATCCGATAAATTCGGGAAAAATACCGGGCGATTTCGTCCATACCTGCCAGCCGCGGTACCAGCCCCCCGGCCTTCTCCTGAACAGCGCCTTCGGCTCCCGGGTTCGAATCCGCAAGAGGTGTCTTCGAGCAAGAATGGTTGACGGCTTCAATCATCGGTTCTACATCCATGACAACGCAGCGCCGGTTTTATCAGGCGCAAAGCGCTCTTTTGCAAAAGGCGATGCAGCCATCTTTTACCGTTTTGGACTGTTCGAGTCTCAGGACCCTCCGGCGCATCGTTCCGTTGATCAAGGCCGACAGGGTATCGACCGTCGGGGCAATGGGCATGCGGATGAATTCCCCGGATGCAATTCCTTCTTTAATGCAGCGCCGAAGGTAGCCCGAAATCCATTTCTGCTGTTTTTCAACTATTTTCCGGCAGAGATGATCCGGATCGTTCAGTTTTGCCGGGCAAGCGCTGATGATCAAAAACGTCTCGGCCGGTATTTCATCCACCACAGAAAAATGTAAGGAAATCAATTTTTCCACCCTGTAGAAGGCACCCCCGCTCAAATTTTCCAATTCTTTGATGCGTGCCCAATATTTGTCGAATCCGGCTTTCAGGATGCTGGTAAAGACCTCGTCTTTACCGGTAAAGTGGTAATAGATCAGCGGTTCGGTTACGCCGGCCTCCGAAGCAATCTGCAAGGTGGTTGTTCCGTCGAATCCTTGCCTGGCAAAAAGCCGGGCCGCCGCTAGCAGGATGTTTTCTTTTTTGGTCATGAGTGCACCTCCTGTAGAAAAACCGCTGTTGTGGCAGGTTTTTCGAGGGGTTTATTCAAACCCACAGCAGCGGCAAGATTTTTAGTATTGTTAAAATTTTTATAAATACTAAGGCTGAAGAAGTCAACAAAAAAATAAGGCGCCAGGCCTCGAGCTGACCGGGCGGGTTGCTCTTCAAGATGCTGTTTCCTGCACGGGAATAGCACGGCGCCCGAAAAAAGTGCCGGGCGACTCCTGATTTTGACATCCATCGTAGAATCCGATAATGTGAAATTGTATGTTTGCCGCTACTTTTGAAACTTTATCTCTTCTTTGAAGCGGCGGCAACCCCGGCCTCGCCCACCAGACGGCGGGACCGGTTATTGCCTGCCATATGCGCCGGCCTTTCTGCAAACTTCGCCTCACAACATTCTTTTTTCCGACAGGAAAGGAGGAATCATGAGGATCGAATTCGGGCGTATCCTCTGCGCTGCAGACCTTTCCGAATCATCGAGCATGGTCGTTGGATACGGTTCGGCCATTGCCAAAGCGTTCGGCGCAAAACTATTCGGCGCCTATGTGGTAGAAATCCCCGTACCGGCAGCCCCGGCCGCCTCCCAGGCGCTGAGCACCGAACAGATCATGGAAATCGCCGACGCCGGCCGGCAGGAGCTTTCGACACTGCTTGAGGGAATGGCTCCGGAAACCGAGCCGGTCGTGCGCCATGGGCCTGCAGCAGAGACCCTGGCCGACCTCACGGTCGAATTGAAGATCGACTTGGCGGTGACCGCCACCAGAGGATTTTCAGGGCTGAGACGACTGGTGCTTGGATCGGTGACCGAGCGGCTGATTCGAATCATTCCCTGCCCTCTGCTGATCGTAAACGCCAAAGAGGCTGGGGCCGGGCCTCTGCCCGCCGACGCCTGGCATCCGAATCGCATTCTGGTCGGGTGCGATTTTTCCCCGGATTCGAACCGAGCCCTTCAAACGGCGTTCAGCCTGGCCCAGGAATTCGAAGCCGACCTTCACCTCGTGCATGTGATCGAACCGTTTGCGTATCGGGACATGCTGCTTCCCGAGACCGCTTCAAGCAATCTGAAAGAACGCATCGAACCGGAAATGGAGCGCCGGCTGCGCGAAATCATCCCTGAAGGTGCGGATGCCTGGTGCGACATCCAGTCCAGCTGTCTTTCCGGCAGGCCCCATGAAGAACTGCTGCGCTATGCAAGGGAGAAAAAAGTCGACCTGATGGTGCTGGGCGTCCGCGGCCACAGCCTGATGGAAACCCTCATGCTCGGATCCACCACGGACCGGGTGATCCGCCAGGCCAAATGCCCGGTGCTGAGCGTCTGCCCTCCTGCTTCAGAAAAGGCGGGGCAATAAACCGGTTTTTATTCTAGCGCCGATCGGAGGCAAAATCGAGCCCTGCCGTTGATCTCGGGGCGATCCGTTTGATCGAAGACGACACCATTTTATATAATATACTGATATTTATACATTTTCCTTGTTACTTTCTTTGCTCGCCCCAAAAAAAGTAACCAGACCGACTTACCGGCGCCGGTCAAGCTCGGCACGGATGGCCAGGCCGATGGTTTCCATCAGATAGGGCTTTTTTACGTATGCACCGACTCCGAGGGTTTCGGCAGCCCGGACGCGGCCGGTTTCCGAATAGCCGCTGGTGATGATCACCTTTTGCTCCGGACAAATTTTGAGAATCCGTCGGAAGGTTTCGAGACCGTCGATGCCCGGCTCCATGATCATGTCGAGAATCACAAGGTCGACTTCATGGTCCTTGAGGTATTCGACGGCGGCTTCACCGCTTTCCACGACGGCCACGTGATAGCCGAGACGGGTCAGCATCGATTCGGCGATTTCGCGCTGTTCGGCCACATCGTCCGCCACCAGAATCGTTTCACCCCTCCCCTGGATTTTCCAGGGCGCCGTGCTGTTTTGCCTCAGTGATCCGCCATCTCCGGAAACCGGTAAAAAAATGCGAATGCTCGTGCCGCTTTCCATTCGGCTCTCGATGTCGATGTAGCCGTTGTGGTCCTTGACCGTCCCCCAGACCACCGCCATTCCGAGGCCGGTGCCGCTTCGCCCCATCACCTTTTTGGTGTAAAACGGCTCGAAGACCCGATCGATGTCCTGATCGGAAATGCCGACCCCGGTATCGGAAACCTGCAGAACCACATAGTCGCCTTCGGTCACGTCGTCGTATCCGCGGATCGGGCGGTCGATATAGCGATTCTCGGTGGAAATGGTCACCGTTCCGGTGTCCTCGATCGCCTCGGCGGCGTTGGAGACCAGGTTCATGACGGTTTTTGAGAGATGAAAAGGGGAGCCGGAAACCCGCATCAGTTCAGGTTCGAGATCAAGTTCCAATTCGAACCCGGGGTGGTAATTGCGAAGCTGCTCGTATTCAGGGCTTTTCAGGTAATCTTTGACCACTTCGTTGAGATTGATCGGCTTGGAGACCGAAACCCCGCGCCGGGCCAGGGTGAGCAAGTCCTGGACGATACTGGCCGCTTTTTCTCCGGAGGCCTGGATCGTTTGAACAGGCTTTCTCAAGGGGCTATCTTCGGGCAGGTCCATCAGCAGCAGTTGTGGATAACTGACCACCCCGGAAAGAACGTTGTTCAGATCGTGAGCCACCCCGCCGGCAAGCATCCCGATGGCCTCCATCTTTCGGGCCCGTTGAAGTTGTTCTTCCAGGCGATATTTTTCGGCTGCCGCTTTTCTGCTGTCGGTAATGTTTCTGACCACGGCCAGTGCCTGCTCGTCCGAAATGCCCACGAGCCGGCACTCAAAGGACTCTGACCGATCTTCGGTATGGAGTTCGAACTCACCGAACTGCATCCGGCCGGAGCGGAAAACCGCCTCCAACCGTTCTTTTATGGTTGCGGCGACATCCTTCGGAAAAACCTCTTCTATTTTTCGGTCGATGAGATTTTCCGGCGCCATGGGCAGATCGTTCCAGGCACCCTTGGCGTCGATGAATGTCCCTTGACGATCGAACTGAAAAATCAGGTCGGGCAGGGCATCGATCAGCGCCCTGCTCTTGGCTTCGCTCTGCCGGACGATCTCCTCTCCCCGTCTGCGCTCTGCGGCCTCCTTCTGCAAAGAATCTTCCCGCGCCCTGATCTCGGCGGCCATTTGACGGAACCGCCGGGCGATATCGGTCAACTCGCTGTGCCGCACCTCCTCAAAGCCGTATTCGTATTCCCCTTGGGCAACGCGGTCGATGCCCCGCTGGAGTATGGCCAGGGGCTTTCGCATGTAAATTCGCAGCAGCAGACCGGTGGTCACCGAAATCACCACCAGGGACAGAAACAAAACCAAAAAAAGGGTGTTTCGAAGCCATAGGAGGTCCTGTTGGTATGCGGCCATGGAAAGGGAAAACGACACCTCGCCGATGGCCTGACCGCGGTGGACGATCGGCACGGATCGCCGGATGCGGCTTCCGTGGTCTTCGGAGGCGCCTTGAAGGTACAGCGTCCGGCCCCCGGTATCTTTGATGTGAATCAGTTCAACGACATCCCGGCGGGCAAACCCTGATCCGATCCTGGCGATCTGTTCGTCGTCGAAATCCCATATCGGCACCGCCAGCACCGCGCCCAGATTTGCCGCATATTCGTCGGCCTTGGACTCGAGCTCCCGGAACAATATGCGAGACTGTCTGCCGTACACCGCCGCCAGTAGAATTCCTTCGAACACCAACAGCAACAGCACCAGGCTCAGCGTCAGCTCCCTGGAAATGGAGCGGCTTGAAAAACGCCGGGCTCTGGAGGTTTCGACACCCGCTCTGCCATCTTCGGCTGGTCGCATCTTTTCACTCATCGGATCAACATCTCCACCTCTGAATGCGGGTTCTACCCGAAATACGGCATCGTTGTCCACCTTTCTGAATCCAAAAAGCCCCATGGGTAATTTCAACCCACTTGGATCTCCTCCATGGCGTTCCGTGGTTATTTTCGATACAGATCAGCGCGTTTTCGGATCGGATCATGTGCTGGAAAAATATGATATTTTATTTGTTTTCAATGGATTGTAACCGGATCAATTTCGATCGGCTCATGACTGGCACAAAGGTTGCTTTTATGGGGAAGCAACATCAGCCCAAGGAAATTCGAAGGCAACCAAACCACCCTAACAACCCTTATGAAAAGGAGAACCACCATGATGAAACCGCATTCTTTCAAAATTCTGACGGCAATTGCTCTGATTGCCACCCTGGCTGCAACCTCATATGCCTTTGCCGGCTGGGGACGAGGCTGGAGCCATATGGGGGACGGCCCTCACCATCGGGGAATGATGGGAGACTATGGCGGCTACGGCCCAGGACCAGGAGAGTACGGGCCTCGCTATGGTCAGCATCGCGGATTCGGCAATAATTTGAGCCAGGAGCAGATCGAAAAGATGGAAACCCAACGGGAAACCTTCTTCAAGGAGACCGAACCGATTCGTCAGCGGCTCTATGAAAAGGAGATGGCGCTGAGAAATGAACTGGCCAAAGAAAACCCTGATGCGGATGCCGCAAAGGCCCTTCAGAAGGAAATATCCGAACTCCGCTCCGATTTCGATCAGAAAAAACTGGCGCACCGGATGGAAATGAGGGCGATTGCGCCGGAAATCGGCCAAGGCGATCGGAGCGCCGGACCCGGGTACGGTTCCCGAGGTCCCCGAGGCGGCGGCTATGGACCGGGCTACTGCTGGCGATAGGTTCCGACGTACTTCTTCCAATTTCTGTGCTAAAAATGGGGCGGCCTCTCGGGGCCGCCCTTTTGTATTGATAAAAATGCGCCAGCATTTTCACCAATCTTGACTTAGCCGCTTTATCGACTATAATTGTAATTTATTGATGAAAAAGGAGCCTCACATGCCCATATACGAATTTCGATGCAACGATTGCAGCCGCGAATTCGAGGAAGTCTTTCTGCCCAATCTGGTCCGGTCGCTGGACAGCCAAACCATTGAATGCCCTGTCTGTGGAAGTACCGATGTGACGCGCATCCTGTCGGCCGGAAGCTTTAGACCCCAAGGAATCCCCAAGGGAAAGGGCGGATTCAAGCCGCCGAAGTGCAAGTCATGATTCAACGTGCTGCAGCGATTTGCCTGATGATTTTGCTGATCCTGGCTCCCGGCCTGGAGGCGCAAATTTACTACTGGATCGACGAAAACGGAGTCAAACGATTTTCCAGCGAACCGCCGCCGGCCGGTGTTCCCGTCGTCGAAAAAAGTGATGAGATTCCCTACGACGAACAGGAGGGCGAAAAGTACCGCCGGCAACAGGAGCAAACCTGGCAGAGGCTCCAACAAACGTGGGACGAACGACGGCGACAGGAGGCGGCCGAGGCGGCCGAGGCGGCCGAGGCCCAGCGCCAGCAGCAGGCCGAGCAGCAGCGCATCGAAGCGGAAAAAAAGCGCCGGGAAGAAGAACAGCGGGCCATCCGGGAAAAGCGCTACGAAGACGGCACCTACGAACAAAAAAGAAGGCGGCGGGAGCGGGCGGCGGAACAGCAGGGCCAGGCGCCGTGACGCGTCCTGAGGCCGGCGGCGCTAAGCGGTGCAGAGCAACAGCGGCCATCGATGTTTTTGCCGAAGCCGCTTTCCTCTTCTTTGGCCAACACGGAAAAATCCATGCACAAAATCGTACTGCTCAGACACGGGGAAAGTCTTTGGAACCGGGAAAACCGATTCACCGGTTGGACCGATGTCGACCTGACGGAAAAAGGGGTCGAAGAAGCCCGGCAGGCCGGAAAGCTGCTGCGGGAGGGCGGGTTCGACTTCGATGTCGCGTTTACTTCCGTCTTGAAAAGAGCCATCCGAACCCTGTGGATCGTGATGGACGAAATGGATCGGATGTGGATCCCGGTTCATCGGTCCTGGCGGCTGAACGAACGAATGTATGGCGCCCTCCAAGGGCTGGACAAGGCCAAAACCGCCGAGCGTTACGGCGACGAGCAGGTCCTGATCTGGCGGCGAAGCTACGATACCCCTCCTCCGGCCATAGAGTCGGGAGACGATCGGGATCCAGGCAAGGATCCAAGATATGCACTGCTTGAGCCGGACCAAATTCCCCGAACCGAATCCCTCAAGGATACGATCCAACGCTTCATGCCTTACTGGCACGACACCATCGCCCCTTCTGTAGGGGCCGGAAAAAAAGTGCTCATCGCCGCCCACGGAAACAGCCTGCGAGGCCTGGTCAAGCACCTGGACAACGTTTCGGAAAGCGAAATCCTGAAGTTGAACATTCCAACCGGCATTCCTCTGGTCTATGAATTAGATGACCAACTGAGACCGATTCACCACGCCTACCTCGGTGATGCGAAGGCGGTTGAAAAGGCCCAGGCGACAGTGGCGGAGCAGGCGAGCCGCAAATAGCCCCCACGAACCTGTCCTTGGCTTTCCTTGGATGCGAGATGGATGGATCGAATGCAAAAGGTCTTCTTTGGCGCGGTGACGTAGAACCAGAGCGATGCCAGAGCCTGTCTCCCCTAATGGAGTCTTTGCTCGGCCCTTTGTCGCTGAAAAATTCTCCTGTTGCTGCCCGGTCCGGGCAGAAGCCGGCCTCGCCGGACAGGTCCGGATCCCCCGAGGAAAAGGAATCCTCCGAAGCCGAAGAAGACGCCAAACCCGAAATTCTCTGCCGCCAGTGCCGGCAGGGGGTCACCGACCCCGAGCAGCGAATCACGGCCCAGGGGGGCCACCGCCACACCTTTGCCAACCCCCATGGCATCGTATTTGAAATCGGCTGTTTCCATGAGGTAAGAAACTGCGGCGTGCTGGGCGCTCCCACCGCCGAGTTTTCCTGGTTTTCAGGATTTCGATGGCAGATCGTGATCTGCGGGACCTGTCTGACCCACCTGGGATGGCTGTTCAGTTCAGACGCGCCGGAGCATTTCTTCGGCCTGATCCTCGACCGGTTGGTGATTCCAGCATGATTTGACAATCGGTTCGATACGAGTAAAGGTATCTGCGAGGCGAATTTTTTATGAATGAGCATCTGAAGCGGAGAGAGTAATGAAAATTTTCATTTCCGGTTCCCTGGCCTATGACCGAATCATGGATTTTCCCGGCCACTTCAAAGATCACATCCTTCCTGACAAGATCCATATCCTGAATGTCTGTTTTACGGTCAACGGAATGAACGAAAAGTTCGGAGGAACTGCGGGCAACATCGCTTACAACCTTGCCCTTCTCGGCGAGCGGCCGACAATCCTTGCCACCGCCGGCAAAGACTTCGACACCTACCGCAGCTGGCTGAACCGCCACGGCCTGACCACAGAAGGGATCGTCGACATCGAGGAAGAATTCACCGCCAGCGCCTACATCACCACCGACAAGCGGGACAACCAGATCACCGGCTTCAACCCAGGTGCCATGAAGTTTCCTTCCGGTTACCGGTTTGACGGGTTGAAGAAAGAAGACGCATTGGCCATCGTCTCCCCGGGAAACTTGGAGGACATGATCAATTACAGCCGGAAATACAAAAAGTCAGGCATCGCTTACATCTGCGACCCGGGCCAGTCGATTCCGGCCCTTTCCGGCAGCCAGCTCGAGGAGATGCTCGACGGCAGCGCCGTTTTGATTTCCAATGACTACGAACTTGAGATGATCCAGAAAAAAACCGGGCTGGACAAGCCGGCGCTGATCGAGCGCGTCGATGCGCTGATCACGACCCTGGGAGAAGAAGGCGCAGAAATCACCAGAGGCACAGAATCCGTTCGGATCCCTTCCGTGCCGGTGTCCGAAGTCAAGGACCCGACCGGTGCCGGGGATGCTTTTCGGGCCGGACTGATCAAGGGAATGGTGGACGGCAAGGACATCGTCGGCGCCGCCCGGATCGGCGCCACCTGCGCCAGCTATGCCGTGGAAAAGCTCGGCACCCAGGAACACTTCTTTACCGAAGAAGAGTTCAAAAAACGCCACGAACGGGCCTTTTCATAAATGCTACCCCTTGGTGCTCGACGGCGTAATCTCGGTGAGACACCTTACAAACTAAACCCACCGCCGAGACACAGAGGGCGCAGAGAAAACCTTTTGAAACTTCTCTGCGCATGCTCTGCGGCCTCAGCGCCTCGGCGGTGAGACAATTCGCCGACACGTAGTACTTTAGGAGACCGCCATGACCCTCATGAAGCATTTCGGCGCCTCAGCCGACGGAAACCGCTTTCAGGAACTGCTTCAATCCCTATAGAACCGGCAATCAGAGCAGATGCCGAACTCATTTAACGACGTGCGGACCCAGCCGCAGAGACGATATTTTCGGGTCCGACTGGCGGCCATCAGCCTGTCGATGGTTGTGGGGATCGCCCTGTTGGCGGCCAAATTCTACGCCTATCACCTCACCGGATCCTCGGCGATTCTCTCCGACGCCTTGGAGTCGATCATCAACGTCGCGGCCAGCGGCTTTGCCCTGATCAGCATCGTGACGGCCGCCCGCCCGCCTGACGAATCCCACCCTTACGGCCACGGCAAGATCGAGTTTTTTTCTGCGGGATTCGAAGGCGCCCTGATCATTCTGGCTGCGGCCGGCATTTTTTATACCGGCATTGAGCGCGTTTTCCATCCTCAGGGGCTGCCGAACCTTGGAGACGGCATCGCAATCCTTGGCGCCGCGGCGGCGATCAATCTCATTGTAGGAATTTTGCTGGTCCGCACCGGGAAAAGAACCGACTCTCTTACGCTGGTGGCCGACGGCAAGCATCTGCTGACCGACGTGTACACCTCCGCCGGGGTCATCGTCGGACTTTTTCTCGTGCCGGTCACCGGATGGTATCGGCTCGACGGCGTCATTGCCTGCCTGGTGGGCCTCAATATCCTGGTTACCGGCGTCGGCCTGGTGAGAACGTCTTTTGCCGGCCTGATGGACGAATCCGACCCTATTCTACTGGAAAAGATTACCGAATTGTTGTCCCAACACCGAAAGGAGAACTGGATCGACATCCACCAACTCCGATCCTGGAAGGCTGGAAACCACGTCCATATCGACCTGCACCTTGTCCTTCCCCGGGATCTTGACCTTTACCATGCCCACGAGGAGGCAAAACAAGTCGAATTAATTCTGGAAGATCATTTTGAGGGCAACGCCGGCATTCTGGTCCACATCGACCCGTGCTCGGCACCGGACTGCCCGGTCTGCCAAAAGACGCGATGCGAGATGAGAACCGCGGCGATGCAGCAAGCGGTGGCATGGAATACGGCATCACTGACCACAACCCGTTCGGGAGATCCGGTGCATTCTGGAACAAAACAGGACCACCGCGAGCCGGAAAAATGATGGGGCGACCAATTTCCCGCAACGGCCGCAGCTCAGTGCTCAATGGAACAATTTCGGCGACGTTAGATCAAAGAACACTCACCGTTCGCAGATACTCAGGGTCTCAGCCGCCCAGAATTAGGGTTCCCAACGCCGCCAGCGCCACTAGCAAGGCCATCATCAACACATCGAGCACTCCGTCGATGATCCGCTCCAACATCGGACCCCCCTTGTTCTTACCGAAATTGATCGATTCTTCTTCGGGATCTTTCTGCGTGCGGGCATCCGCCTTCGCTGAAGCTACGGCGGGACAAGTAAAGCCCGCCCCTACGAGATACTCGCCACCCGGCGGGTAGGGGCGGGGTTCATCCCCGCCCGGATGCCAGTCGGGATTGGCGGAAAGGCATCGCACAATCGCTCAGATCAGGTCTCACTCAACTTTCCGAATTCATGGTTCCGCGAAAGCGGATGAACTCGCGGCGGCGATTTTATCCCCGGCTGTGAAAGAACTGTTCGGCCTCCTCCACCGAATCGAACAGAAGCCACTCCCGAAACAAGACCCATTCGCCGCGCTTTCGAATCCGCTCGATTTCGGTATTGCCGTGGTATTCGAAGACATCCTGATAGTCACTGAAACACTCGGCCTGTGTCATGGATTTCCCTCCTGCTGTTGAGGTCGGATTACCAACGCTCGTTTCCCGGCAGATGTCCTGTTGCGGCCACCCTAGCAAAGCGGTGTGACAGATCCGGTCACAAAAACAAAAAAAATGTCCCCAGGGTCCAAAAAAATGGACCCGGGGGACATTTTTTTTGTAGTTAAAAAACCGGCGGCTGCAGAAGGCCGCAGCCGCCGGGGAAATGGTCAGAAATTAACTATTCGGTGACGTACTTGAAGGAGAGCTTGACGCGGGACCGAAAGGCAGCCACTTTCCCTCCTTCTATTTTCATGTCGAGCTTGGTGATCTCGGCAATCCGCAGATCGCGGAGGCTTTTTCCGGCGGTTTCCACGGCCTTTCTCGCTGCATCCTCCCAGGAATCAGGACTGGAGCCGACTAGATCGATGATCTTGTAAACGCTTTCTGCCATAGTGTCCTCCTTTCATTGGCGGTAAGGATGAAATCCGGATGGTTTCAGACAAGCACTTGACAGTGCCTGGCAGCCTGAAACGATTCTCGGAGATGGACAGGGGGATGTCAAGCAAAAGTTATCCGGCGCTGATATTTACCCGCCCCAAGATCCGGAAGACGGTGAAGCATCTCTATATACGGTAGGCTGATTTTCCCGGATGTAGGTTCGAATCCCGCGCACGATGCCTCGGCAAAGCGCTTCCTGGTATTCGGGGCTGACCAGCCGCTCGCACTCCCTGGCGTTGCTGATAAATGAGGTCTCCACCAGAATGGCGGGCATCTGCGCCCCCAAAAGAACGTAAAAGGGCGCCTGCTTGACCCCTTTGTCCCGTACATGGCTGTATCGATCTTTCAGGTTTCCGAAAAGCTCCTTTTGGACATGGGCGGCGAGCCGGCTCGACTCGTTGATCTTTGCGTTTTGCATCAGGTCCAGGAGAATGGTCTGCAGGTCGCTGATGTTCTTTTCCGAAGTGGCGTTCTCCGTTGCCGCCACCATGATCGCCTCGTTGTCGGTGGCGAGGTTCAGAAAATAGGTCTCGATACCGTATGCCCGCCGATCCCGATGGGAGTTGGTGTGGATGGATATGAACAGGTCGGCGTTCTGGGTATTGGCAAAGGCGGTGCGCTCCTCCAGCGTCAGGTAACGGTCGTCGGTCCGGGTCAGGATCACCTCAAGACCGAGCTCTTGCCGAAGCTTTTTTTCCAGACGGCGGGCGATGCCCATCACCACGTGTTTTTCGTGCACCCCCTTGAGATAGCCGGGCGCGCCATAGTCCCTTCCGCCGTGTCCTGGATCGATGACAACCCGCCTCACCCCCAAGGCAAGCTGTTTGGCCAGCGCGTTGGACGGAATTGTTTCGGCTGATACCGATGGCACCGGTGCTTCGGCTGCGGCCGCAACTGCCTCACCCCAGACGTCGATCACGATTCGAAAGGGATTTTTCAAAGAAAAAATCTTGTAGCGATCAAAGGATTTGATGTCGATGACGACGCGGACCGTATCGGGTGTATACTGACCGGCACGAACGTCGCTGAGGAGGTTGTCGTTGATAGGAACGATTTTATCCAGATCCTTGCCCATGGCCGCCCCGGCCAAATCCACGAACAGCCGCGGCGGTTTTCCGATGGAAGGATCCTTCTTGAGAAGCCGATGCGTATAGTCGGTTTCGCCTCCGGCATCGACCACCACCCGGGTATAGCTCGGATTGGACCAGTGCCGAAGTCCGGTCACCGAAATGCGACCGTTGCCTGAAGGGGCGAAACCCCGGTCAGGTGCGGCTTCCACCGATTTTTCCCTTTCGGTTTCCGGAGTCCGTGAGGCAATCAAGGCTTCTACTGGATCATCGCCGCTGCCGACCGCCACGGCTCCGTCGGCGGCGATTTCATCGATCTCGGCCTTGGCCCTGGGATGATATCGGCTCTGCGGGTAGTCGTCGATAATCCGGCGAAATCGTGCCAGGGCCTCTTGCTGGTCCGATTCCCGAAAAGAATGCCGGTGAAGGCCCCGGTAGAGCTTGCCGGCCATGTAAAGTCCGGCCGCAGCCCACGGGCCTTCGGGATCGCTTTTATATACGCTCTGGTATCCTTCGATACAGCGCATCCAACGGTCCCGGTACTTCTGATACCGCTGGTTTTTTTTCAATTGTCGATAACAGGCATCAGCCTGCAGGTAGAGCGCTTTTGGAGATTCACCGCCCGAATCCGCTTTCTGCGGTTTTCGGGATTCTTTCCGGTCCGTCTCGGCCCGCGACGTCACCAAACCGCCTATTTCTTTCAGGAGCGATTCCGCCTTCGGCCGGTAGGCGCTTTGGGGGAACCGCTTGCCGATTCGCTGCAGGACATCGACGGCCTCCTTGAGGTCCGAAGCCAGATAGGAGCGCTGATAAAGCTCCGAATAAAGCGTGCCGGCCATGAAAAGGCCGGCCGGAGCCCAGGAGCCGTCAGGATCGGCCCGGTAGACGGACTCGAATTTATGGATGCAGGAAAGCCAGTTGTGGCGGTATTTCATCTTTGCCGGATTTTGTTTCAGGCTCCGGTAGCAGGACTCGGCACGGAAATAAATGTGCCTTGGATTGGCGGACGCCGCCTCAACGGGCAAACAGCACCAAATCGCCGATAGCAGCACAAGGAAAGCAGCGGACAAAATATATGTTCTCGTGCGGAGATTTACCACAGGAGATTCACCACGCCGTCATTCATAGATAAAACCGGCCTTTATATATCACACCCACCCAAAGCCGTCCAGCCTTTCAGCACCCCGTGCCAGGGTTCCGCCAAAGTCCGCGCAGCGGATGGCCCGCCGGTCGTATCGACCGTTGGAGGGACGCGCTCTGTCGCGTCCGAACGCGAACGGCCACGACGGAGCGCATCCCTCCATTTTTGGACTTTGCCGGGACCCTGTACCGGGTGCCGCGCCGCGATCATTTAGTTACTTCAAGTCATCACATCAAACTGCTCAAGCCATAGCCTCGCGGAGCGGAGAGAGGCTACGGCTTGAGCAGCTGCTGCAGCTCGCTGAGCCAGTTCAGGGCTTGAAGCGGCGTAATTTGGGAAAGGTCGGCTTTTTTCAGGCGCGACAAGACTTGCTGCTGGGGCCGTCCGAAAAGTTCGAGCTGCACCGGCCCCTGCTCAGCGCCCGGCGGCGAAGTCTTAGGTGCTTCGGCCGCATCGCTGGGCGCCTCCCCGTTTTCGATCCGAAAAAGGATTTGTTTCGCCCTTCTCACCACGGATTCCGGCACGCCGGCCAGCCGGGCGACCTGAATCCCGTAACTGCGATTGGTACCGCCTTCGACTAGCTTCCGCAAAAAGATAATTTCGTCGCTCCATTCCTTGACGGCGATGTTATAATTTTTTGCCCGGGCAAGGCGCCCTTCCAAGGCCGTAAGTTCGTGGTAATGGGTGGCAAAAAGGGTCTTTACCCCTTTTCCCCTGAGACCGTGAAGATGCTCCGCCACCGCCCAGGCAATGGAAAGACCGTCGTAGGTGCTCGTTCCCCGGCCGATTTCATCCAGGATGACCAGGCTCTTTTCCGTGGCATTGTTCAAGATGTTGGCGGTCTCTTCCATTTCCACCATGAACGTGCTCTGTCCCTGGGAAAGGTTGTCCAGGGCCCCGACCCGGGTGAAGATCCTGTCGGTGAGGCAGATCGAAGCCGCCGAAGCCGGCACGAAAGAGCCCATGTGGGCCATGAGCACCAGAAGCGCCACCTGCCGGAGAACCGTCGATTTGCCGGCCATGTTCGGTCCGGTAATCATCAGCACCTGGTTTTGTTCGTCGTCCAGCCGAAGGGTGTTGGGAACGAAGCGCTCTGCCGTGAGCATCTTTTCCACGACCGGATGGCGCCCTTCTTCGATGTGGATCACCCCTTCTTCGTTGATTTCCGGACGGTTGTAATCCTCCTGGTCTGCGATTTCCGCCAAATCCAGAAGCGCATCGGTCCGGCCCAGGAATTCAGCCGCGGACTGGATCGCGGCGTGCCTGCGCATCACCGCATCACGGATTTCACAAAAAATCTCGTATTCCAGGGCACATCGCCTCTCTTCGGCGCCCAGGACCTTTGCCTCGAACTCCTTGAGCTCGTCGGTGATGTAGCGCTCTGCATTGACCAGGGTCTGCTTGCGAACGTAATCTTCGGGAACCCGGTCTCCCTGGCTTTTGGAAACCTCGATATAGTATCCGAAGACCTTGTTGTAGCGGACTTTTAATGACCCGATGCCGGTGGCCTCCCGCTGTCTGGCTTCCAGGTTGGCCAGCCATCCTTTTCCGTCTCGACTGATGTTGATCAACTCGTCGAGCTCCTCCCGGAAGCCGTTTCGAATCAGGCCGCCTTCGTTGACCGTGGGCGGAGCGTCCTCTCGAATGGCCCGTTCGATCAGCTCGGCGGCCTCGTAGAGCAACGTCGGCTCCTGCCCCCATTGAAACAGCGGAGAATTAAACCCGGCCAGAGCTTCGAGCACATTCGGCAACGACTGGATGGAGCGCTTCAGCGCAACCAGGTCCCGGGCATTTCCGTGTCCCATGCTGATCTTGCTGCCGAGCCGCTCCAGATCGTAGACCGACTGGAGGATTTCTCTGAGCTGCCGCCTCACCGACACGGCTTCTTTGGCCTCCTGCACCGCATCGAGCCGATCAAGTATCCGCGCAGGTTCCAGCAGCGGATAGCGGATCCAGTGCCTGAGCATGCGCGCACCCATTGCCGTAACGGTCCGGTCGAGAACTTCGATGAGGGTCCCTTTTCGCCCTCCGGACTGGATGCCGGTCATCAACTCGAGATTGCGGCAGGAAAGTTCGTCAACCTGCAAAAACCCGTCCAGGGAATAGGTCTCCACCGTCCGAATATGTTCAACCTTCTGTTTTTGCGTCTCCCGCACGTAGCGCAGCAGTGCCCCGGCGGCTGCGACGCCGGCCTTGAGGCCTTCGCAGCCGAACCCCTGGAGGCTGCGGGTGCCAAGCTGTTCGATCAAGAGCCGATAGGCGCCATCCGGATCAAAAGCCCGGTCTTCCAGATAGGTGTGGGACCCGTCGCGAAACAGCTCGACAAAGCGCTTCATTTCCTCATCGGCGCCGGCCGATGCCGGCAGCACCACTTCACTCGGTCCCACGCGAAGCGCCTCGTCAGCGACCACGGCCAAAATCCCGGACTCAGTGAGCCGAAACGTTCCAGTGGAAAGATCGAGGTATGCCAGCCCCAAAGCGTCCCGGTGCCGGGCCAGGGCAATAACGTAGTTGTTGGAGGCGGCGTCGAGATATTCGTTTTCCAGAATCATGCCCGGGGTGACAACCCTGACGACCTCCCGTTTGACCAGCCCCTTGGCTTCGGCCGGATCTTCCACCTGCTCGCAGATGGCCACCTTGTGTCCCTTTTTAAGCAGCCGGGCAATGTATCCCTGGACCGCCCGAACCGGCACGCCGCACATCGGAATCGGCGCCTTGTCTTTTTTGTTGCGCGACGTCAGGGTGATCTCCAGGGCTTTGGAAGCCACCTGAGCGTCTTCGAAAAACATCTCATAAAAGTCGCCCATGCGGTAAAACAGCAGTACGTCGGGATAGGTTTTCTTGATGGCCAGGTACTGCTGAATCATGGGAGTGGCGGTAGAGGAGCTCATGGATCGTTTCCCAAGTATGGCAGCAATGGCGTATTCCGTAAAACCGCAGCAGCGATTTTTTCACGCCGGAGGACTTTCTTGTTTCGCAGCGGATACGGGAAGGTGGCGACGGCCGAAGCGCTTTTTGATCCGCTCAGGCCCCTTGGAGGGAATCCGATTCTTCCGGGGGTTCCTGTTCGGCAGCAGCTTCGCTTTGTTTCAGAGTCTCGACTTCGCTCTTTAAAGCCGATATCTGATCCATCTGGGTTTCCATGGTGGCGTTCATGTTTCTGACGGCCTTTCTCGCCTTGAACCGCTCGGCCAGTGTCATCACATACGCGATCAAAAACCCGATCACAAAGAAGGCCAGGATGAAAATACCGGTGGCAATCGCCGGTGTTTGGTACGGCTGCATCACATACAGGTCGATCTTCAGACTCGCTTTGGCAAGAAAATAGTCCTGATTCTGGTAGACCACCAGCGCAACAAACGCGATGACCAAAAGCCACAAGACCACTTTTACCTTTTTCATCGCTGTCTCCTTTGATCGTCACCCGCCTCAAGTTAAGATCCGGACTCAAAGGACCCGGCTTTCCGTTAATCCCGGAGAGCATATAACCTTATTGTCAATGGCAACGCCAGATGCCTTTGACCTGGCCATGAGGCGCAGAATCTCCAGACTGCATTAAACAGAACCGTTTCCCGCCTGCCCACCCGGCCGCTGGAAACGGTCCATGCAGCGATGCTGCTAAAAAAGCCTACGATTTCCGGCAGCAAAACTCAACCATTTTTTCCTTCCAGCGCAACCAGCTCCAGGCCCCCCCAGAGACCGATCTGATTTCCGACGATGATCAACAGCCCGTCGATGCCGGCGATCGCCTTGCCGAACTCGACCGCGTTTGCGATGTCGGACTTGGATCCCACCCGGTTTCCGATGGCCGTTGCCGCCGCATCTGCCAGGGCACAGGATCTGGACGTTACGCAGACGGCATCGGCCTTGCCAAAACTCATGGAATGGCCGACCGTGCCGGAGGAGGTGCACACGCCCATCGGTTTGCCTCCGGGATCGATGCGAAGACCGATCCGCATGCTCAACGGTGAGCGCCCGGCATAGATGCCGACGACCACCGGCGCCTGGGTATGAATAAAGACATCGCCCCCATTTTCGACGATAACCTGCTGGCTGGCCTTGAGCAGTTCGCTTCCCACCTGTTCGGAGATCGCCCCTGCAACGGCAGCCATGGGGCCGACGCCTGCGGCCTTCGCCGCACGGACCATCTCCCGGACGATGTAAGGCAAGGGGCCTTCGGCCTTCCAAGGGGCCAGCACATGCTGAAACTGCGGGTTCAACCCGATGTAGGCCTCCAGATATCCTCTGTAGCGAAGAAGTGCATCCCGGGCCGTCGACGCCAGATCGGTGTCGGCATGAATCAGCAGATCGGTCTCCTTGACCCTCACCTGAAAGGAGGCCAGTTCGCCGGCGTCGACACGGTTTCGATACACTTTTTCTTCCGCTGTATTCATAAAAATCCTGATGTCGTCCCCGCCGATGGCAAATCCGAATCGGCGCTCTGTGTTTATGCCGGAGCTACACTTTGCAAACCGCTTGAAAACGAGTCCAAATTTGCAAACAAATCGCTGGCGAAATTTGTTTGCTTCAGCACGGTCTGGGATTCGGTCGCAGGTGCTCCGGACACTGTCGGAGGAAATACTGATCGGTCATGCCCGCAAGAAAGTCCCTGACGATCTCCTCTTTTCGATGACTCACCGTGTAGGTTTCAGACATATCACTGAGAAAACGGCGGAAAATGACCGAATCCTTGTTTGCCGTTTCGATGTCGGAAAGGTACCGCTCAAACAGGACCTCAAACAGGGTGCGGATCCGATCAAGCTCCGTTTTGATCTTCGGGTTCAGGTAGATGCGTTCCAGGTTGAAGGCCTTGAGGCGTTTCAGACAGTCGGAGATTTCCGGGCTGAAGCTGACGTTTCCTTTTTGCCGGCTGTTGAGAATGACATCGGTGACCAGGTTGTAGACGATGGTGCCGTTGGTTTCTCCCAGCAGCCGGACGACCTCCTTGGGAATTTCGGTTCTCCGGATCATGTTCAGTCGAATGGCGTCTTCCAGATCCCGGCCCACGTAGCTGATCGTGTCCGCCATCCGGACCACGCAGCCTTCCAGGGTCATCGGAAAAAGGGGCATCTGCGGGTCGGCATGTTTGGCGGAAACCTCCCGGTCGAAGGTTTCAAATGTCTTGCCCGGCGCAGGCTCCAGGGCCTGATTGTGGACCTCCCCGTCATGGCAGAGGATGCCGTCGAGGGTCTGAAGACACAGATTCCACCCCTTTCCCTTGCGCTCCACCTGTTCGAGAAACTGCACGCTTTGAAGGTTGTGTTGAAACGTCCCCAGCCCGTGCTTGCGGCAAAGTTCGGACAAAATGCGCTCCCCGTCATGGCCGAACGGCGTGTGCCCGATGTCGTGGCCCAGGGCGACGGCCTCGATGAGATCCTCGTTGAGACCTAAAAACCGGCCGATGGTCCGGCCGATTTTGGAAACCAGTTGGACATGGAGCACCCGATGGGTGATGTGATCGTTTTGAATCAAGTAAAACACCTGGGTCTTGTCGATATAGCGGCTGTAAGCGCGGGAATGAAGCACTCGATCCACATCAAGTGAAAAAGCAGGCCGATAGTCGGTTTCAGCCTTCGGCTCGGGTCTTCGCCGCAGACCCGCGATGCTGGGCGTCGCCCGTTCGGAAAGCACCTCGTGCTCGCGGCGGTTGGCATCGGCACGAATCCGGCCCAGTATTTGCGCGTCAAATTTTTCCATCTCGAATCATCTGCTCCATCAATTTCATATAGTCGATCCCTGCCGCCCGGAACCCCTCCCTGCCGTATTTCATGTTCGCTTCAAGCACGTAATATGTCCCGTCACAGCAGCAGATGTCAATGCCGACATCGTCCCACCGGCAGCGCAGGGCCGTCTGGCGTGCCAACTCCAGGGCCTCGGGCGGCACCGGATCGAGCCGGATGGAGGCCCCACAGGCCACATTGCTCCGGAATTCGCCTTCCGGCGCCACTCGCCAGTAAGCGTGGGCCACCTCTTTTCCGATCACCACCACCCGGATGTCCCGATCGATGGAAAGCCGCTCCTGAATGTAGGCAACCGGGTTTTGCGCCAGGTAATCGTCGAGTTCCCGCCGGCCGCAGATGAGATAAACGCCGCGGCCCAGGGCCGAACCCCGCGGTATCTTGGCAATGAATGGATAGGAAAAATATTGGAAAATCTTTGATTTCTGGCGTTTTCCGTAAAACACCCGGGTCCGCGGATGGGATATCCCGAGCATCGCAAACAAAGCCGTCTGTTTGATCTTGTCCTGCACACATTTGTACGTGTGATAACTGGGGAAGGTGTCGATCCCCATAACGTCGAACAGGTCCGCGTAAAAGGGGGTCGGGTAGTAAATCTTCTCCGCGGACCGGATCATCTCCGCCTCCTCCAATGGGTAGTCGGAGAAATTCGTCCGAACGCCGAGGGTACGGACATTGGAACATCCCCTGAGGCGGGCCTCCAGGGCGATGGCAGGTTGAGAGGGCGAGGGCATGAAGAGACTTTCCAATTTTTGCTTCGGACCGGCCGTTTTTGAGAAATGCCTAAAATGAGCTAGAATGCCTAAAATGCCTAAAATTAAGGAATTCTATCTATTTTGACATTAGCAGAGCGTTTCTGGAGGTTTCCGATCACCCCCCATGGGTATACATAGGCAGGAGCGAAGCGACACCGCCATTTTAGGCATTATAGCTCATTTTAGGCATTTTAGGCATTTTTCGTAAGCTCCACCACCCGGTCGATGCAGGCCTCCAGGGCTTCTGTAAAGTCTCGCCCAGCCGAAGCCCCCGCCGAAAGTCTTCCGGCATCGCATGCCTCGACGAATTTTGGGTCGAAGGGAAGCGAGCCGAAAAATTCGATTCCCTCCTCTTTGGCAAGCAATCTCCCTCCGCCGGATTTGAAAATCTCCAGGGGTCGGCCGCAAAAAGGGCAGGCAAAGGGCCCCATGTTCTCGATCATTCCCAAAATCGGCATGGAAACGGTGCGACAGAAACGGATCGAACGCTTCACGTCGTCTAACGCCACCTGTTGCGGGGTTGTCACGATCACGGCCCGTGCACCGGCAATGTTGCGGGCCACGGCCAACGGCTCGTCGCCGGTGCCGGGCGGAGAATCGATCAACAGATAGTCGAGATCGCCCCACTGCACATCGGCCATGAACTGACGGATTGCGGCGGTCTTTGCAGGCCCCCGCCAGATCACGGGTCGATCCGCTGTCCCCAGCAGAAACTGCATCGACAGGACTTTCAAGCCGTTTGCCGTCTGGCGGGGCAAGGCGAAGCGGTCTTCTGTCATCTGCAGGGGACCGCTTAGCCCCATGATTCCTGCGATGCTTGGGCCGTGCAGATCCACGTCCAAAAGCCCAACTCTGAAGCGGCGATCGGCAAGAGCCAGGGCAAGGCAGGCGGCCACACTGCTTTTGCCGACCCCACCTTTGCCGCTCATGATCAACAGCTTGTGGGAGATTCGGTCGCAGGTGCGTTTGAGCACCAGGTCCTGGATCTTGTTTTTCTTCAACGATTGTTCCCGTCCGAATGATGCCGTGGGGGCGTGTCTTCACCGGGGTCGTCTTCTGGAAACAGCGACCGGATGCGCTCAAGCGCCCGATCGGTGTGGCTCCCCGGCCAGTAGATTCTTTTGCAGCCTTCGCAGGTCGTAAACCGCTGCGCCGTCTGCCAAACGTAGTCGGGAACCTTTCCCTGCACCTTTTCCCGGGAAATGGGGCGGGTGCTTCGATTGCACCGCAGGCATCGGGAAAACGGTTTCAGGTCTTTTCGGCTCAGGGCAAGGGCCGAGACGACCTCCTCGAGTTGATCTTCGGCCCTGTCTTTCTGGATATACACCACCGGATGGCCCGCGAATCGTTCGGCCGTCCGTCTTGTTCTTGTGAGCAAAATCCGGTGCTGCAGGCACTCTCGGCCCAGGTCGTCCAGCCGATCCCCCCGATGGTAGCAGGTGTCAAACCCCAGCAGCCGCAGCCACTTGGCCAGTTTGCCGAGGGTAGCCTCGGCCAAAAAACGGTGCAATTCGTTTTCCGGTTCGCCGAACACGG
>Ga0272443_10001002_pt1 | contig 45035 bp, 41 predicted proteins | sample SSMAcet12_FD_193581 | JGI IMG/M metagenome (GOLD analysis project Ga0272443, IMG submission 193581) | Marine sediment archaeal communities from Little Sippewissett salt marsh, Falmouth, MA, United States - SSM-Acet-12 | ecosystem: Environmental > Aquatic > Marine > Wetlands > Sediment ...
ACAGGTCGGACACATTCCCAGCGGAGAATTGAAGCTGAACATGGTCGGTTCCATCTCCGGGAAGCTGACGCCGCAATCTGGGCAGGACAGGCTCTCGGAGAGCAGCCAATCGTCCTCCTCGCCCCGATCAACCACAAGCAAGCCCTCGCCCATCCTGAGAGCGGTTTCGACCGAATCGGTCAGCCGGGTGAGGTAATCCCGGTAGCCCTCCGCGTCCCTTTCATGCGCAACCAGGCGGTCCACCACCAGGTCGATAGTGTGCTTCTTGTTCTTATCCAGCTTGATCTTCTCGGCAAGGTCCAACGTTTCCCCATCCACCCGCACCCGGTTGAAGCCATCCGCCTTGGCCTGGGCGAAAACATCCTTAAAAGTCCCCTTGCGCTGGCGCGCCAGCGGAGCCAGTACCTGAAAACGTGTGCCCGGCGCCAAATCCGCCACCTGCTCCACAATTTCCTCCGCCGATTGGGCGTGCAGTTCCCGCCCGCAGATATGGCAGTGCGGCGTCCCCACCCGGGCGAACAGCACCCGTAAATAGTCCGCCACCTCCGTCACGGTTGCCACCGTGGAGCGTGGATTGCGCGAGACCGGTTTCTGCTCGATGGCGATCGCCGGGCTGAGACCGCCGATATAGTCCACCTTGGGTTTTTCCATCTGACCGATAAACTGCCGGGCGAAGGCAGATAGTGATTCCACATAACGCCGCTGGCCCTCAGCATAGAGCGTGTCGAACGCCAGGGAGGATTTTCCGCTGCCCGAAACGCCCGTCAGGACGATTAATTTATGGCGCGGCAGGGTGATATCCACATCTTTGAGGTTATGTTCTTTGGCCCCCCGGATCACAATGTTTTCTGGATACATTTAATGGACTACCTTTTCTTTGTTGGTTTGGATCATTCTGGCTTTAGTATAAGGGGGAAATATGTCAGGAAACGACATATATCATTCCGACAAATCAATATCCATCCTCAAGGTTTTATTTCTACTCACTTATCTTCTTTCGCTTCATTTAATATAAATTTCAAAAAAAAGCGTTTTTAACCTTAAAATCCCCTTCTGGGGTATAATTATGAACGTTGATATAGAACACCAATCGCCTCCTGAGAAGGTATTTTGGAGGTGATTATTTTGTCAGGTCCCATCGAAAAATCGTTGAAGGAAGAAAATTATGCCCGAAAGAGACAGCATCCAACAGGTGGATATTGACAGTCAGATGAGGGAAGCCTACCTCGATTACGCCATGAGCGTGATCGTGGCCCGGGCTTTGCCGGATGTGCGGGACGGCCTCAAGCCCGTCCATCGCCGCATCCTTTACGCCATGCGCGATATGGGCATCCGGGCGAACTCCCCCCACAAGAAATCCGCCAGGATCGTCGGTGAAGTCCTCGGTAAATATCACCCCCACGGTGATCAAGCCGTTTATGATGCCATGGCCCGTATGGCGCAGGATTTCTCCATGCGCTACATGATGGTTGATGGCCAGGGTAACTTCGGTTCGGTTGATGGCGACTCCCCTGCGGCAATGCGTTACACCGAAGCCCGCCTCTCCAAGATCGCCGAGGAAATGCTGGTTGATCTGGATAAGGAAACCGTCGATTTCATCGAGAACTTCGATGGCTCGCTGATGGAACCGGAAGTCTTGCCCTCTCGTCTGCCCAACCTGCTGCTCAACGGCTCAGCCGGGATCGCGGTTGGCATGGCGACCAATGTCCCGCCCCACAACCTGCGGGAGCTGGTTGCCGCGGTCAACCACCTGATCGACCGCTATGACGAAATGGAAGACATCAGCGTTGAAGAGCTGATGGGCTTCCTGCCCGGGCCGGATTTCCCCACCGGCGGCATCATCGTCGGCGATGAGGGCATCCGTCAGGCCTACAGCACGGGCCGCGGCCGGATCATCATGCGCGGCAAAGCCATCATTGAAGAAATGCGGGGCGGCAAATATAAGATCACCATCACCGAGATCCCCTACCAGCTCAACAAGACCACCCTGATCGAGCGGATTGCTGAACTGGCCCGTGAAGGGCGCCTGGATTCAATCGTTGACCTGCGGGATGAATCCGACCGGACCGGGATGCGAATCATGGTGGAGCTCAAGCGAGGCGCCCAGCCCAAACGGGTGCTGAACCAGCTCTATAAATACACCCCCCTTCAGTCCACTTTCGGTGCACAGATTCTGGCACTGGTCCATAACGAACCCCGCCTGCTGACCCTCAAACGAGCTCTCCAGCTCTATCTGGAACACCGGCAGGACGTGATCACCCGCCGGGCGGAATATGAACTGAAGAAAGCCAAGGCCCGGGCACATATCCTCGATGGTCTGCTGATAGCCCTGGCGAACCTGGACGATGTGATTAACACCATTCGCGAATCGAAAGACGCCGATGTCGCCAAGGGAAACCTGATGTCCCGCTTCAAACTGAGCGAACTTCAGGCCCAGGCCATTCTCGACATGCAGCTCCGCCGGCTGGCAGCCCTCGAACGCCAGAAGATCATGGATGAGCATAAAGAAGTCATGACGACCATCGAATATCTGGAAGACCTGCTCTCCCACCCCAAGAAAATCCTCGAGATCATCCGCGAAGACCTCAATGAGGTGGCGGAGAAATTTGGCGACGAACGCCGGACCATCATCTCTCCTGATGCCGATAATGACCTTTCGGAAGAAGCTCTGGTCAAGAAAGAAGATGTGTTTGTCAGCATCACCCAGAAGGGTTACATCAAACGGGTTTCCGAATCCACCTACCGCTCGCAGGGCCGCGGCGGCCGGGGCGTGATTGGTCAGTCCATGAAAGACGAAGAGGACGAGGTCAAATTCTTCCTCCGTTGTCACACCCTGAGCGTGCTGCTATTCTTCACGGACAAGGGTAAGGTCTATTCTGAAAAAGTTTGGCAGTTGCCGGATGAAGGCCGCACGGGACGCGGAATCCCAATGTTCAACATCATCAATATTGATGCCAATGAACAGGTGACCGCCATAGTGCCGGTGGCCGATTTCGCCGACGCCAATTTCTGCACGCTGGCAACCACCAAGGGACGGGTGAAACGAGTGAAAATGTCCGAATTTGCTTCGGTTCGTCCCTCGGGCCTGATTGCCATGAACCTTGACGACGATGATAATTTGGGCTGGGCCTGTCTGACCGGCGGTGAGAATGAGATCATGCTGATCACCCGGGACGGCCAGGCGCTGCGCTTCGCCGAATCGGAGATCCGCCCAATGGGCCGCCAGGCAAGCGGCGTGATCGGCATCCGCATGCGGGGCAACGATGAACTGGCTTCAATGGAAGTGGTTGAGCCAAAAGGTTACCTCCTGGTCGTGACGGAACGCGGTCTCGGCAAGCGCACCCTTCTGGAGGAATATTCCCCCAAGGGACGGGCCACGATGGGCATTGCGACAATCGATAAGAAAGCGCTGAAGTCCATCGGCAAAATCGCCGAAGCCCGGGTTGTGCAGGAACAGGATGAAGTCTCACTGATCTCCAGCGGGGGGATCGTAATCCGCCTGGCGGTCAAGGATATTTCCATCCAGGGCCGTGCCACCCGCGGTGTGACGATCATGAACCTCGAAAAGGGAGACACCGTCGCCGCAATGGCCCGGATACCAGAGATCAAACCTGGTGAACCGGAAGAGGAAAAATAAGCACTAAGCCCCCTGAGAAAAATCTCAGGGGGTTTTTTTATCACATCGGAAGATAATTAAGCCTTCCCCTCGAGGGGAAGGTGGCACGTAGTGCCGGATGAGGGGGTATTTTTTCATGCAGGTCATTTGCGACTTTCCCCTCATCAGTCTGCTACGCAGACAGCTTCCCCGCCAGGGGGAAGCCGAATAACCTAAACCGTAGTAAAAAACGTAGACTATGTGCCGCGCAGCGCACGTGACAAATACCAATCCGTAGGACATGCTTCAGGCGTGACAAAAAAGACAGGTATGGTCAAATTGCTACCATACCTGACATATTAATCAAAACGATGTCAAACTCCCCTACGGGATCAAACTCAACCCCTTTTCAATCACTTCCATAACCACCGGGGGCAAATCAATCCGGCCGGTGATATACAGATAAACCGTTGCCAGCACCAGGACCACCACAACTTCCAGCAGGAAAATGATCAACTGCTGGAATTTGGTCATTTTCCGGCGCTTCCGCTCAGGAGCGGGTTCGCTTTCCGGTTCAGCAGCCGCCACAGGTTCCGCAACGAATTGAGCGGGCTGTTCAGCCACACTTTGTTCCCCGACCAATTCGGCATAGTAGACATTGTCCCTCGCGGGCGCTTCAACCGTCAGGACGGGTTCCGTCACCGGCGCCGGCACGGCTTCAACCTGTACCATTACTGGCTCCGGCGTTGGGGCCGCAGGCTGACGGGTCGGCATAGCAATCGTCTGCCGGCCGCGGTCAATGTCCAGCGGTTCATCCAAAACAGGCTTCCGGGGTTGCATATATTTAGGGGCGATCATCCGCCTGGTGTGGTTTATTGCTGCATATTCTGACATGGCATAGCTCCTCAAACAATCAAGCGCTCAGCCTACCACCATGACCTGCCAGTTCGATTTCTCCGGCTGCTGCCAAGAAAGGTTTCGCTTGGCCTTCAATCTGGAGGGATAGCCTGCCATCCGGTTCGATAGCCAACACCCTGGCGAGTTTCACCTGTCCATTGGCGAAGCGGAAAGCTATCTGCTCCCCTTTCCAGGCCAATTTTTCATTCCAGGCCGCCAAAAAGGCCTCCGTGGTCAGGATCTTGCGGTAGGTTAATATACTATGCAAGATTCCTGCCAGAATATCCCACCGATCCACCGATTCCCCCATTTCATCTTCAATGCACGTTGCCGGGAACCGCAGCTCCTCTGCAGGAGGCAGCGCCTCCTGACTCACATTCACCCCCATCCCCACGATCAGCGCTTCCGGCCGTTCTCCCAGCCAAAAGGCTTCCACCAACACACCTGCCACCTTCCGCGCTCCAATCAACACGTCATTCGGCCATTTAACCTCGGCCGTCAGCCCATGCTTTGCCAGAGCTTCTACCAGCCCAAGGGCGGCCAGAGCTGTGAAACGAGGGATATACGCCACCTCCGCAGCCGTCGGTCGCAGCACCAGGCTCATCGCCAGGGCAGCTCCGGGCTTGGTCACCCAGCGTCGGTCCGCCCTGCCCCTGCCTGCAGTCTGCCGGTCAGCCAGCACCAGCGACCCATCCGCCGCACCCTGCTCCGCCCAGGCCAGCGCAAGGTCATTGGTTGAACCAACTTCGACAAAATATTGCCAATCCGGCAGGTTCAGGGATGCCAGGACGGCGGAAAGTTCAGTCATGCCGCCAGAGCCTCCCGCAGCAACTCACCCATCTCTGCAATATCCCGGGCAACAAAATCCGGTTTGAAGTGAGAAACCGCCAGGTCTTCCGCGGAGCTCTCCCCACTGAGCACCAGGGCGGTGGCAATCCCCCACTGGCCCAGGGCGATATCGGTATATAATCGGTCGCCGATCATACAGTGGGTATGGATTGGGAAACCGGTCTTCGCAGCAATGGACTCCACAATCGGCCAGTTGGGTTTACCCACAATTTCATCCGGCCGCCGTCCGGTCGAAGCCGCCACCAGCGCCATCATCGCCCCGATATCCGGCTTAAAGCCGGTCTCCGTGGGGCAATTGATGTCCGGGTGGGTGGCGATATAGGGTTTGCCGGCCACCACAAGATCACATAACCGCCAGAGCTTGTCATAAGTCAGAGTCGTATCAAAGCCCAACACGACCACGTCAGGGTCCTCATCAGTGAGGGTAAAGCCATGCTGCTCGAATTCCGCCAGCAGGGGCGGCGTTCCGAACACTTTCAGACTCGCACCGGGAAAGTTTTGCTTGAGATGGATTGCTGTGGCCTCGCCGGAAGTGAAGATCTTCTCCTCTGGCACGGGCAGCCCCAACCTCTGCAGTTTTTGCGCATATTCCACACGGGAACGTGACGAATTATTGGTCAGAAAGGTATAAGCGATCCCCCTGGATTCCAGCAAGTCCAGCCATTCCCGCGCACCGGGCAGCAACCGGTTGCCCAAGTAAATCGTGCCATCCATATCCATCAGGAAGCACTTAATCTCTTTCAAATGGCGTTTTTCTGCGCGCATCGTACTGCTCCTTTACTTGCCGGTGATCCTTTGGGTCGGCTGACACAGGTTCAATCGTCCTAAATATACCATTGAGCCCTCAAATCGGGGTCAGCTTTGCCTGGCGGTGGGAATGAGTATTACATCTATATTTCTTTTTCATTGTGCAATATAGTAGAAGGACTTACCTGGCACCCCTTCCTGCCTGCGGCTCTTCGTTTTCAGGCATCCTTCCCCTGAATCAGGGGAAGGACCGAGGTAGGGGTCTATTTCTAAGACAAAACACAATAAACCGCTTTTACAGGCCAACTTAATAATCGTTTATAATAAATGCTCAAATGTAAAACGCTAATTTTTTAAGGAATAGAAGGACAATTATGAAACCCATCGCATTGACCGGGATCAAACCCACCGGCAATCCCCACATCGGCAACTACCTCGGCATGTATCGCCCGGCGTTGGACCTGATGGAAAATTACCAGGGGATGTACTTCGTCGCCGACTACCACGCCCTCACAACCATGCGTGACGCCCAGAAACTGCGGGATCTGGTCTATGAAGTCGCGGCAAGTTGGCTGGCATTGGGCCTCGACCCCGAAAAAGCGATCTTCTTCCGCCAATCTGATATTCCCGAGATCCCGGAATTCGCCTGGATTCTCGCCTGCTTCACCTCCAAGGGACTGCTCAACCGTGCCCATGCCTATAAGGACGCTGTGGACACCAACCTGGCCAACAATCACGACCCCGATGAGGGAATCAACAGCGGTCTGTTCTACTACCCCGTGCTGATGGCGGCCGACATCCTGCTCTACGGTTCCGCGGTGGTTCCTGTGGGTCTGGACCAAAAACAACATATCGAGATCACCCGCGATATCGCCGAAGCCTTCAACCGGTCCTATGGCAATGTGCTGACCGTCCCGGAAGGCATCATTCAGGAATCGGTCAAAAAGGTCCCCGGGCTGGACGGTCGCAAAATGAGCAAGAGCTATGATAACGTGATCCCGATCTTTGCCACCGAAAAACAGGTGCGCAAGCAGGTCATGCGGATCGTCACGGACAGCAAACGCCCCGAAGACCCCAAGGACCCCGAGGGCGATAATCTCTTCTCCCTGCTGCAATTCTTTGCTGCCCCCGACCGGCTGGAGGAAATCCGCCAGCTTTATGTCAACGGCGGCGCAGCTTATGGTGATCTGAAGAAGGAACTGGCCGCCCTGATCCTCGATGAATTCGCGGAACCCCGCGAAAAATTTAACGCGCTGATCGCCGATAAGGCCAAACTCGACCAGATCCTGAACGATGGTGCTCAGAAAGCCCGGGCGATTGCCAAGCCGGTCCTCGCCAAAACCCGCAAGGTCACCGGCATCGATTAAGCTCAAGCCAACAGAAACCCAACCATGACCGAACCTCTGAAGGCCATTGTCATTGGCGCGCTGAATATTGACCTGGTTGTCCAGGGTCTGCCCCATTTTGCGCAGTCCGGCGAACAGGTCAACGGTCAATCCGTGCGCCTTTCACCCGGCGGCAAGGGCCGTAACATTGCGGCCATGCTGGCCCGCTGGCTGTTGCCCGGTCAGGTTGGGATGGTCAGCAAACTGGTGCAGGATGCTCAGGGGCTTTACCAGATACCCCTGAATTCTCTGAAAGCCGCTGAGATCAACGTTGACGGCATCTTGCTCGAAACCGACCGCCCGGAAGACCTCCCCACCCTCTCCATTTTCCTCTCCCAAAGCAACGGCCAGCGGGCCAGCTATTACCTGCCGGGACGTAATGAGACCCTGACCCCGGGCGAGATCGTGCAGGCCCGGCCCCTCCTGAATAAACTCGCGGAAAACGGCGGTATCCTCCTGATGACATTGGAAATGCCGCTCGAGACGGCCGCTTTCATCCTCGAACTGGCACATGAGCTGAGCCTGCCAGTGATGCTGGACCCCGGCGGTCAGCCCCCGGAGGCCCAAATTGATTTCTCGCCCCTCTTTGTCCGGCCCCCGAAATGGATCAAGCCCAACGCACAGGAAGCCGAACGGATCACGGGCATTTCCGTGCAGGGCTTTGAAGATGCGAAACTCGCAGCTAATAAAATGCTGGATAAAGGCGTTGAACATGTATTGATCACCGATGGCGAAAAAGGCGCTTACGGCTTCACATCAGAAAGCGTTTTCCATCTCCCCCCACCCAGGCTGTCCATCCCTCCCCATGCCGAATCGACCGGCTGTGGCGATCAGGTTCTGGCCGTGCTATGCGCCCAGACCCTGGCAGGCAAAGGCTTCCAAAGCGCCTGCGAACTCGCTGTACGGGCGGGCACACTCCAATTCGTGCAGGACGGCATGGTTCCCCTCCGACCGGATAATCCCAGACTGTAATACTGGCTCTTTACGACTGGATTCCCGCTGTCCGGTCCACATAGTCATTGACAACTGTCTCGAGCAAAGTCAGCGGTAAACCCCCATTTTTGATAATCACATCGTGAAATTCTTTCAGGCTGAAAGCCTCGCCCAGGGTCGATTCGGCCTTTTGGCGCAAAGCCAGCAGCTTGAGATAGCCAATGTAATAAGCACAAGCCTGGCCGGGCATCACAATATAGCGGTCCACCTCACTGGTGATATCCCGCTCCGGCAGCCCGGTGACTGCCATCATGTAGTCAATCGCCTCCCGGCGGCTCCAGTGCCTGGCATGAATGCCGGTATCCACCACCAGACGGGTCGCCCGCCAAAGCAGCGCCTGCAGGCGTCCCAGGTTGCTGGCGGGGTCGTCCAGCCCCATCTCCCAGGCCAGTCGCTCAGCATAAAGCGCCCAGCCCTCGATATACGCATTGAAAAAGAAGGTCCGGCGGAAGGTCGGCAGGCCATTGACCTTCTGGGCCTGAGCCATCTGGTAAATATGACCGGGTATTCCCTCATGATAAGCCAGCGTGCGCATCCCCCAGCGATAAATATTTTTCGGTTCCCGCAGGTTGATCCACATCGTCCCCGGACGGCTGCCATCCATCGCCGGCGCTTCGGCATAGGCAATCGGCGAATCGAGCTCCCTATAGTCCGGCAGCCGCTTCACCACAATCCGATCCAGCGAGCCGAAGGAAAAAGCCTCCGGCATCCGCAGATTGGCTTCATCCAGAATGGCCTGGTAATCCGCCAGGATCTCCTGACCGGCTTCCTCACCGCTGTATTGATAAACCGGGTCCGACATCAAGGCCTTGAGCTGGGCATTGGGATAATCCGTTGGCAGGCCCATTTCCTCCAGCACGACCCGAACCTCATCCACCAAGCGAGCCACTTCAGAAATACCAAGTTCGTGAATCTCGTCCGCGGTCAGGTCGGTGGTAGTGTGGTTCCGCAGCAAAAAGGCGTAGTAAGCCTCCCCATTCGGTAACTGCCAGATTCCATCTTCCTCCCCGGCCTTTTCCAACAGGTCCTCCAACACCGCGGCCAGTGAGCGATAGGCAGGCAACACGTCCTGCTCAACCAGGCGAGTGGCTTTCTCCACCCAGCGCTTTTGGGCACGGGGATTGAACCGTCCCGATTCCTGCATCCGCTCATCAAGGCTGGTGCAAAGCGGATTCTCCGGAAGGGGCGTCTCAATAAAATCCCTGATCTGCTCCAGCGATTTCTCCACCACCAGACGGGGTGGGATCACGCCCTCCTCCGCCCGATTTTGCAGGCTCTGGATCAGGCCCTCCATTTTCCAACCCACCTCATCCAACCGCTGCAAATAACGCCGAACGCTGCGGCGGCCTTTGATGGTGTGGGTCGTGCAAAGAAAGTAGATCAGGTTCACCTGAACCCCAAACACGGGGTTCACCGGATAGGGGCCCATGAAAACCGGGTCGGCAACCCAATGATATTCAAAACGGTGGCCGCGCAGGTTTTGTTCGTAGTACCAGCGCATTAGATGATACGTGATCCACTGCTGCCCCGACAGGTTTTCCGGGTTGAAGCGCCGGATCAACCGCAGCCCTTCCCGGTCAAGCTGTTGACTGTGCACCATCTGGGCGGGCGAGGCGTCCGTCAGATGGCCGCTGTGGATATCCAGAACCGTGTTATCCAAAAGGCCAACCGTGCTCAGCAATTCCGGGTCCATTCCCAACAGGCGCAGCCCCATCCGCTCCACCGCCAGGTTGATGGTGGGCGGCGTCCCCCAAAAAAGGCTGTAGATCAGCCAGATCAGGGCAAAGCCAAGCAGAACGAGGATAACGATCACGGCCAGGGGCATAAAAACTCCATACTTTATAAATAAGAACGACCTCTCTCAATTATAGCCGGAATAAGCTGAGATACACTTGAGCAGCCGAAATGTTATAATCAAAACCGGAGTCGCTATGAAATTATCTGTCCTAATCCCCGTCTATAACGAACGCCGAACCCTGCGAGAGATCGTGGGGCGTGTACTGGCGCAGGAAATCCCCGGCATTGACACCCTGGAACTGGTCATCGTGGATGACTGCTCCACCGATGGCACCCGCGAAATCCTGGCCGAATTGGCCGCCGAACATCCCGACACCGTCCGGGTGATCCTGCTGCCGGAAAACCAGGGCAAAGGTAACGCCATCCGTACAGCCATTCAGGAGGCCACCGGTGACCTCGGCATCATCCAGGACGCGGACCTCGAGTATGACCCCGGCGAATATGCCGCCGTGCTGCAGCCTATTCTGGAAGGCGCTGCTGACGTGGTCTATGGTTCCCGCTTTGCCGACCACCAGGAGCGCCGCGTGCTCTATTTCCGGCACACCATCGCCAACCAGTTCCTGACCCTGCTCAGCAATATCTTCACCGATCTGAACCTGACCGACATGGAAACCTGTTATAAGGCTTTTCGAATGCAGATCGCCAAAACCATCCCCATCCGCTCCAAACGCTTCGGGATCGAGCCGGAACTGACCGCCAAGTTTGCCAAGCGCAAGCTGCGGATATTTGAAGTCCCAATCAGCTATCACGGCCGCACCTACGCCGAAGGTAAGAAGATCGGCTGGAAAGATGGCGTTCAGGCCATCTGGACCATTTTCAAATACTGGGTGGTCGACGATATGTTCCAAGGCTCATATGCACACAAGGACCTGATTGACATGGAAGCCGCCCCCAAATACACCGAGTGGACCCTGGCGCGCACCAAGCCCTATGTCGGCCAGCAGCTCCTGGAGATCGGCTCGGGGATCGGCAACAACGTGCGCATCCTGATGCAATACACCGATGTGATCGCCACCGAAATTGACCCGGTCTACCTCGAAATCCTGCGCAACACCTACATGAACACCCCCGGTGTGGACGTGCAGGCATGGGATGTGACCCTCCCACCCCCGGCGGACCTGCCCCGGCCGGATTCGATCCTCTGCTCCAATGTGCTGGAGCATATCGAGGATGAGCGTACCGTGGTAGCCCATGCGGACCAGGCGCTGAAACCCGGCGGGCGAATGATCTTCATTGTGCCGCGGGGCGAGAAGCTCTACAGCAGCCTGGATGAGGCCATCGGCCATTATCGCCGCTACAGCCGCGAGCATCTGAAGGACCTCTTTGAGGAATTGAATTACGACGTGGAAGAACTCTTTACGCTGAATAAGATCGGCGTGATCGGCTGGTGGTGGCGGGGTAAAATTGCCAAGCAAAAAGCCATCGGGCGCCTGGGGCTGAAGCTTTTTAATGTGATGGTGCCCCTCTTCCGCCTGATCGATCCCATCCTCCCCTGGAAGGGCTTATCCCTGGTGATCGTGGCGCGGAAGCCGGAGTAAATCCCCACCGCATTCACAACATTAGATTATTAAAAGAACGCCAATGGCATGCCATTGGCGTTTTAATATTTGTCATGGCGATTGTATAATATTAATCAGAAACCCATTAATCAAAGGCAGGTGTGAGATGACAGAAAAAGAACCTCTCCTTTCCTTCTCCCTGATCCTCCAGCTACTGCTGTTCATCGTCATTGTCCCCTTGCTCCCACTATTGATCACATGGCGCTGGGACTGGTGGCAGGGCTGGCTCTTTGCCCTCGGCATGATCCTCAGCTTCGTCATCAGCCGCTGGCTGGCCGCCCGTCGCAACCCCGATATCCTCGCCGAGCGCAGCAAGATCACTAAACATGAGAACATCGAGCCCTGGGACAAGACGCTGGCCACCTTGTTGGGCGTGGCGGGCCTATTATTACCCCTGGTGGGCGGGCTGGATGCCCGTTTTGGCCACCCGGCGGGCTTCCCCCTCTGGGTGCCCGTAGTCGCTGCCGCGCTCTACCTGGCAGGCATGGTGGTCGCTTCCTGGGCACTGATCGCCAACCGCTTCTTCTCCGGTGTGGTGCGTATTCAGGAAGACCGCGGTCAGGTGGTGGTCCGCTCAGGCCCCTACCGCTGGCTACGCCACCCCGGTTATAGCGGCGCACTGCTCAGCTACCTGGCAACCCCCTTCCTGCTGGATTCGTGGTGGACCTGCCTCCCGGCCTTATTGCTGACCCTCATCATGGTCGTGCGGACCGCGCTGGAAGATAAAACGCTGCAGGAAAAACTTCCGGGCTATAAAGACTATACCCGGGAGGTCCGCTATCGCTTATTCCCGGGTATTTGGTAATTCCAATTATTCATTTTCTATAGCTTAGGCCGGCCAGATCTTTCGCCCTCCACCAGGAGGCGTGATCGTGTCGATATAATCCAGCTCATAGGCGTCCAGCTCCGGCAACAGCGCGGCTTTCACATTCTCCTTGAGCTGCGAAATTCTCTTGGCGCCCGGGATCGCCACGGTGACAGCCGGGTTCTGCATCACGAACTGGATCGCGATGTGGGCCAGCGTGCGGTCCTCGGCCAGCGCCTTCAACTTCTCCACCTTCGCCAGATCGCTCAGGAAGATCTCATGCTCATCCGGATTCTTGATCCAGTTGTTGCGGAAGTCGCCGGAGCCAAATTTGGACTCGGCAGTGAATTTCCCGGTGAGAATCCCCATCGCCAACGGCCCACGCACCAGCACGCCCAGGTTATGCTGTTTGATATAGGGGAAAATCTCCGCCTCGGGCGTCCGGTTGAGGATTGAATAGTCAATCTGCAGGGTGGCCGTTTTGTTATCAGCATTGAAGGCCTGCAGGTAGTCATAATCACTGGTGCTGACACCATAAGCGCGCACTTTGCCCTGTTCCTGCAGCTTCTGGAACCCTTCCACAAAGATTTCCATGTGCGGTTCGCGATAGTCAATATGGCATTGGATCAGGTCGAGGTAATCCGTCTGGAGCCGGTCCAGGCTGGTCTCCACCCCGGCCATCAGCTGCTCCACCGTCTCATAGCGGCTGATCCACTTATCATAATCAAAGCCGTTCCAGCCAATCTTACTTGCGACAACGAATTTCTCCCGCCGCCCCTGCATGGCCTGGCCCAAAAGGACTTCGCTGTGCCCATCGCCGTAGATGTCGGCTGTGTCAAAGAAATTGATGCCCAGGTCGAGCGCAGCCGAGATCATCTCCAACGATTCCTCATCATCCGTCTTGCCCCATTCCGTCCCGCCGATCGCCCAGAGGCCCACCCCGATCTTGGTGACCTCGATTCCGCTCTTACCCAATATACGCTTTTCAATAGCTGCCATTTTATCCTCCGTCCCTCAGTAATCTCATCTCATCGTGATCAGATTCGCTCAAAATTCCATCACCATCCCGGTATGCAGCCTATGCAGCCGCCCGCCCAGCACCTCGGCCAGGATATCGGTCTGCATCTCACCGGTGCAGTGGCCGGTGTACACCTCGGGGATCTCCATCTCCAACAACGCCTTCCCCACTCCAAAGACGGTCGGCTGGGTCTCCGCGTTCAGGTGGAAGCCCCCAATCACCGCCCGGATCGGCTTACCGGGCAGCGCTTGGCGGGCAGCCTCAATCATGTTCAACACACCGTTATGCGCGCAGCCTGTCAGCACCACCAGCTCCCGCTCCTCTTCCAAAACGGTCACCAGTTCATGCTCGAAAGTATCCGGCAGCACTTCACCGCCCCGCTGCATCATCAAGCGCGTATCGCCGCTGGGTTTCGGGTACACCTTCGGGATGTCCGTCAGCAGGTGCAGCCCTGGAACGGGTGTCAGAGGGCCGTCAATATACCGGATCCGGTCCGTGAATTCGGCCAGTACAGCCTTATCCAGGCCAACATAACGCGGCAGGTTCGGGTCTTCCACAATCAGGTCCATTTCGGGCGCCTGTCGCAGGTAAACCGTGCCATAGTCATTTTCTGCGAAGAACTGCTTCAATCCTCCCCCATGGTCATAGTGGTGATGGGAGATCACCAACGCTTCCACCTTCGCCAGATCCACACCCAGCTTCCGGGCATTCTCCACAAACAACCCCGTCTTGCCCACATCGGAGAGTGCGACACGCCCCGCGTTTTCAATATAGAAGCTCAGGCCGTGTTCACCCTGCAAGCCCCCACCGGGATGGTTCTCCACCAAAGTCGTGATCCGCATTTCCCTCGCCCTTTCTCAGGTTAACTTCTATTTATTAATTATAACCGCCCCACCATCCATGATAGGATTATTTTAGATGCAGGTTATTCAGAGAAATGGGAGGTTGGTATGAGAATCACTCTACTCAACGGTAACCCGGAAGGGGGCGAACCGGGCTTCGACCACTACCTAAGCACATTAGCAACGCAATTAGAAACGGATGGCCACACCGTGACCCACCTGCCGCTGCGAGATCTCGATGCGGATTTCTGCACGGGCTGCTGGTCCTGCTGGGTGAAAACCCCTGGCCTTTGTCTCTTCAAGGATGATTCGCACCTGGTCTGCCGTGAGGTGATCCACAGCGATTTCGTGCTGTTCGCCTCACCGGTGTTGATGGGCTATCTCAGCGCAGTGCTCAAGAAATTCATGGACAAGATAATTCCTCTGTTGCATCCTTATCTTGTCGAGGATCAGGGCGAAGCACACCATCAATATCGCTATGCCCCGGAAGATTACCCGCTGGGCGGTTTGCTGCTGGAGAAAACACCGGGCACGGACGAAGAAGATATCGAGATCATCAGCGCCATCCACGCCCGTACCTCGTTGAATATGAAATCTCGGAATGCCTTTACAATGCTGACCGAGTCCCCGGTCAAGGAGGTGGCAAATGCAATTAACCGTCTATAACGGCTCCCCGAGAGGAAAAGCCGGCAACACGGAAATCATGCTGAACAAGGTTGTGGAAGGCATCCAATCCATCACGGAGGTGGACCTCACCTGGATTAACCTGAGTAACCGCCGGGAACGCGCCGTTGCCCATGAAAACTTTCCCAATGCAGATCTCATTCTCTTCGGTTTCCCGCTCTACACGGACGCCATGCCGGGGCTGACCAAAGAGTTCATTGAGAGCCTTGCCCCCTATTGTGCCCGCGAAGCCAACCCGCGGATGGCCTTTCTGGTCCAATCCGGTTTTCCCGAGGCCTGCCAGTCCCGCCCGGTGGAACGCTACCTTGAAAAGCTGGTCCGCCGCCTGAACGCCCCTTATGCGGGGACAATCGTCAAAGGCGGCTGCGAGGGCGTGCGGATGATGCCGGAGCAGATGAATCGAAAATTATTTGCCGGCCTAAAGGCGTGTGGCGTGGAACTGGCCCAGACCGGTTCTCTCGACCCCGAAAAACTGCGCAAGCTGGCGAAACCGGAACGTTATCCAAAGATCGTCGCGCCGCTTTTCAGACTTATCCTGAAATTGCCGATGATGCAATCCTATTGGAACAACCAACTAAAAAAGAACGGTGCCTTTGAGAACAGTTTCGCAAGGCCGTTCATGGAGGGTGAATAGCTTGTAGGGTGGTCCAAATCGGCTATTTTTGATTAAGTAAAAAGAGACGCCATTCCGGCGTCTCTTTTTTATTTCAATTTGACAGACTAGCTGCGCAGTTCTGCATTCAGTTCCTTCCCAAGCAGGAAGATCACCTTCTGCCGCAACTTGGTCACTTCCTTATCCGTCAGCGTGCGGTCCGGGGCAATATAGGTCAGGCTGAAAGCGAGGCTCTTCTTGCCCTCACCCACCTGCTTACCCTTGAAGATATCAAAGAGCTGCACCTTTGCCAGATATTCGCCGCCGCCCATGCGGATCACTTCTTCCACCTGGGCCGCCGTCACGTCATCATCTACCACCACGGCCAGGTCTTCCAAAACGGGCGGATAAGTCGCCACGGTTTCCACATCGAACAGGATTCGGGCAGCCGCCAATAACGGCACCAGATCGAATTCGGCCAGATAGACCGGGGCTTCACCCAATTCATAATTGGCCTTCGCCAGTGGGTGCAATTCGCCCATCGCCCCGACCTTCTTCCCATCCACCAGCACATCGGCTGACTTCCCGGGATGCAGGCTGGGGTGTTCTGCGGCCACATAAGCCACATCGTCAATATGCAGCCCGGCCAGCATGCCTTCAACCACGCCCTTCAGGTCATAGAAATCCATGTTTTCCGGGTCGTCCTTCTGCCAACTGGGGGTCGCCCGCAAGCCGGTCAGACCAATCGAAAGCACCATCTTCTCGTCGGGTAACTGCTGCCCTTCCACCGGGTGGAACACCGGACCGATCTCAAACAATGCCAACCGGTCGCTATGGGGGCTGTTATATTCCATGATCTCCAACAGGGTCGCCACCGCGCTGCGGCGCATCACCCGCCGGTCCACTGTGATCGGATTCTGGACCTCGACATATTTCTCAACCGGGGCCTCATAGTCCGGTGGGAAACGCCGGGTTTCCCGTTCGGGCGCCGTCATCCGGTAGGCCACCAATTCCTGCAGGCCTAAATTGACCAGCATGTCCCGCAGGGCATCCTCCATCGTCATTTCATAGTCCGCTCGCTGCGGCGGCAGGGGTTGGTTCAAGCGGTGTGAGGGGATCTTGTCATATCCGTAGATTCGGCTGATCTCTTCCAGCAGGTCCGCCCGCCCAATCAATCCATCATGGATATCCAGACGGTGCGGCGGGGTCTTGGCCGTGACGATATCGCCCTTCACGCTGCATTCAAACTCAAGCCGGGTCAGGATTTCAGCAATGGCGTCCGGGCTGATCGCCACCCCGAGGTTGTTATCCACCCATTCCGCTGAAATTTCCACCACGGGATCTTCCGGCGGGTTGGGATAATTGTCGATCAGGCCTTTGGAAATTTTGCCACCGCCCCATTCCTGCATGCGCTTGAGGCAAAGCCGCAAGCCCATTTCCGCCAGGGCGGGGTGGATCCCCCGGCTGAAGCGATAGGCCGCTTCGGAATTGATCTTCAGCTTGCTGACAGTCTTGCGGATGTTGATGAAATTCCACGAAGCCCCTTCCAGAAGCACTTTGCTGGTCTGGTCGTTCACTTCGCTCTCCTCACCACCCATCACACCGGCCAGCGAAAGCGCGCCAGCGGTATCGGTCACCAGTTCCATTTCGGAATCCAGGGTGTGTTCTTCACCATCAAGGGTCGTCAATTCCTCGCCATCTGCGGCGGTGCGGGTGATGATCTTGGGTGATTTCCCGTCCGCCCGTTCCACCAGAATGTCATAGTCAAAGGCATGCAGCGGCTCACCGATTTCCAGCATCACGTAATTGGTCGCATCCACAATCGCGTTGATCGGCCGCATGCCGGCCAGGTTCAAGCGCCTGCGCACCCAATAGGGGCTAGGCTGATTGGCAACACCCTCCAGCATCCCAAGCATGAAGCGGGGGTTGAGTTCGGGATCCTTGATCTCAATCGAGACCCGCCCTTCCAACGCCGGTCCGGTCATCTCAAAGGAATCATCCGGGTATTTTAGTTCTTTGCTGGTGGCCGCGGCGATCTCACGCGCCATCCCCAAAACGGAAGCGTCCCGCACCATGTTGGGCAGGGTGTCCACATCAAAGACGGCATCACCCATATAGTCCACCAGCGGCATCCCGGTTGGCGCATCCGCGTCCAGGATGATCACGCCTTCATGTGCTTCGGAAATACCCAATTCCTTTTCGGAGCAAATCATCGAGAAGGATTCCACGCCCCGGATTTTCATCCGCTTGAGGGTGGTCAGCTCATGACCGGGTTGATGCCCGTCATAAAGTTCCGCGCCCTCGCGGGCATAAGCCACCTTCAGAGGTTCATCCAGCGGCCCCTTGCCCTTATAGTCATAAAGGTTCGGCGCGCCGGTCAGCACGATGATCTCTTCCTCGCCGTCGTTCAGGCGGCAGAGCACCAGCCGGTCCGCGTTGGGGTGCGGCATCACTTCATCCACCCGAGCCACAATGAATTTATCTGCCGGCCAGGACAGGCCGGTGTACTTAAACTCATGTTGCTCCGCCTTGGGCATCGGCAGCCCGACCAGATGGATCTCTTCAACTTCCAGGCCGACCATGGTCATGACCTTTGCCAGGTCTTCAATCCCCAGGTCGGACAAATCAACATAATCATTCAACCAAGTTAAGGGTACTTTCATGTTGTCTCCCTCCCCCTAGAATTGCTTCAGGAATCGGATATCGTTATTGCGGAAATGCCGGATGTCATCAATCCGATAACGCATCAATGTGCTGCGGTCAATGCCCATCCCTGCGGCAAAACCGGAATACTTCGCCGGGTCATACCCGCCATATTCCAGCACCACCGGGTGCACCATGCCGCAGCCCAGGATCTCCAGCCAGCCGGTCTCCTTGCAAACACCACAGCCCTTGCCGCCGCAGACGAAACATTCCACATCCATCTCGGCGCTGGGCTCTGTGAAGGGGAAGTGTGAAGGGCGCAGCCGAGTGCGCGCATTTTCACCGAAGAGCCGCTTGGCGAAGTCTTCCAGGGTGCCTTTCAACTCCGCGAAAGTCACCTTTTCGCCCACCACCAAAACTTCCACCTGGGCGAATTCGATCTCGCTGCGGGCTGAAAGCTGTTCATAGCGCATCGTTGTGCCGGGCAGAATCACCCGAATCGGCTCCGGAGCCCGTTCCCGCATCACACGAACCTGGCCGCCGGAAGTATGCGTACGCAGTAAAACGCCCTCATCCTTGGTATAGAAAGTGTCCCACATATCGCGTGCCGGGTGGTAAGGCGGCATATTCAAATAAGTAAAGTTGTAATCATCCGTCTCCACCTCAGGAGAGCGATAAACCTGAAAACCCATATCCCCAAAGGTGCGGATGATCCGCCGCAGCACCTGGGTCAGCGGGTGCAGCCGGCCGCGTTCCACCGGGCGCCCGGGCAGGGTCACATCCAGCTTTTCCGTTGCCAGCGCCTCTGCCAGTTCGGCTTCTTCCAACGCCAGCCGTTTGGTCTCGAAGGCGGCTTCCAGTGCGGTGCGGACTTCGTTTGCCGCTTTACCCATCACCGGCCGCAGATCCTTATCCATGCCGCCCATGCTGCTGAAAACGCCCATCACGGGTGAGCTGCGGCCCAGGTTGGAGACCCGCCAGGCTTCCAGCTCTTCCTTTTCGGCAACCGCTTCCAGAGTTGCCAGGCCATCCGCCTGGATCTTCTGGAGTTTTGCCAGTTCTGCTTCTTTATCAGACATTTAAACCTTCCTCCTAAAAATAATGCATTCAAGGGCTGCGTTATGCAGCCCGGGCATTTAAACAAAAACACCCATCCTTCCATAAAGGACGGGGCAAACCGCGGTACCACCTTCATTGGCCGCGCAGGCGCACTGCACGACCCACTCACTGCCAACAGCATCTGCAATTGGCTGCCCGGATAACGTTGGACGGGACGGCTCAGACTACCACCTGCGGCTTCACCTGAGCGGCTCGAGAGGGAACTTCGGTTGGGTTCAGCAGGGTGTGGGTCTCAGTCTTGCCCGCACCGCCCTGTCAACTTCCGCCAGCCTACTTTCCTCTGTCTTGGCCGATGACATATTTCGATGGATATATTATCACTAATAATGGAGAGGGTGTCAAGGAAGGAGAGTGGGGAGGATGCCGGCAAGCGAAGTGCAGCAGGCAGGAAGGGGTTAGAAAATAAGTTAAATTAACTCACCTTACAACTGTGACCTTGAAATTCATACCCCCAAACGTCTAGAATAGAAGAAAGGCTAACACCTTATCCGCCCTTTTGGGTTATATACATAAACGCCCTAACATAAAAAGGATGGAATCATGCAAAAATCCGAGAAAATTGTTCGGGACCTTCTCCAAACGGCTGACATTCAAGTGGGTGGCGACCGCCCCTGGGACATCCAGGTGCAGGATGACCAACTCTATGACCGGATCCTGCGGGATGCCTCCCTGGGCCTGGGCGAAGCCTATATGGATGGCTGGTGGGATTGCCAGGCCATTGACCAATTTATCAACCGGGTCTTGCGAGCCAACCTGCGGGCGGAAGTGGAAAACAACCTCCGCCTGGTCTTTCAGGTGGCGCGGGCCAGGCTGACTAACCGCCAATCCCGCAGGCGGGCCTATGAGGTTGGCGAACAGCATTATGACCTCGGAAATGACCTCTATCGCGCCATGCTGGATAAACGCCTGAACTACACCTGCGCCTATTGGCGCGACGCCGACAACCTCGATGACGCCCAGGAAGCCAAACTGGAGCTTGTCTGTCGCAAGATCGGCGCCCATCCCGGCATGCGGATCCTGGAATTGGGCTGCGGCTGGGGTAGTTTTGCCAAATATGCTGCTGAAAAACATGGCGCTGAGGTGCTCGGGGTGACCATTTCCAAAGAGCAAGTGGCGTTGGGAAACGAACTCTGCAAAGGGCTGCCGGTGGAACTCCGCCTGCAGGATTACCGTGAAGTCGAAGGACAGTATGACGCGGTGATCTCCATTGGCGTCATGGAACATGTCGGTTACAAGAATTATCACACCTACATGGACGTGGTCGATCGCTGCCTGAAGCCGGACGGAATCGCCTTCATCCATACCATCGGCGGCAACGCCAGCATCACCAACGGGGAACCCTGGACGGATAAATACATCTTCCCCAACGGCATGCTGCCCTCCATCACCCAGTTGGGCAAAGCGATGGAACACCGCTTCGTGATGGAAGATTGGCACAACTTCGGCCCCCACTATGACCAGACTCTGATGGCCTGGCATGCTAATTTCAATGCAGCCTGGCCTTCGTTGAAGGAGAAATATGGCGAACGTTTCCGCCGGATGTGGAACTATTACCTGCTCAGCAGCGCGGGCGGTTTCCGCTCTCGCTCGCAGCAGCTCTGGCAGATCGTGATGACCCGCCCCGGCACGCCTCAACCCGACTGCCGTTTCGTCTGAGGAGGCCCATGATCCAAAATGATGTCCTGATCGTTGGCGGCGGCCCGGCCGGTTCGGCCTGCGCCTGGCGGCTGCGTCAGCAAGGCCTGAATGTTCTCATTCTGGATAAAGCAGACTTTCCGCGGCAGAAACCCTGTGCCGGCTGGGTCACGCCAGCCCTGTTCCGCCTGCTCAAAATTTCCCCAAAAGATTACCCCCTGGGGCTGACGCATTTCAACGTGTTTGAAATCTCTCTCAAGGGCATTAAATTCCGCTTGCGCACCGACCAATACGCCATCCGCCGACTGGAATTCGACAATTGGCTGCTGGTCCGTTCCGGCGCGCCGTTGGTGAACCACCGGGTGGACCAGATTGAGCAGCAAGGAGACCGGTTTATCGTGGATGGACAATTCGAAACCCGCTATCTGGTCGGCGCGGGTGGCACGCACTGCCCGGTCAGGGCATCATTCTTCCCGTTGGATACCGCAGACCGGCAGCAGGGCCTGATCATTGCCAAAGAAGAAGAATTCCCCTATCCAATCCAGGACCCTCGCTGTCATCTCTGGTTCTTCGAGGATGGCTTGCCAGGTTATGCCTGGTACGTGCCGAAAGCGGGTGGTTTCCTCAATGTGGGGATCGGCGGTGCGGCTGCCAGGTTGAAAAAACGGGGAGAAAGCCTCGACCAACACTGGCAGCGCCTGATCCACCAATTGACGGAGATGGGATTGGTGCGGGAGCATGAGTTCCACCCCCTGGGATACAGCTACTACCTGCGGCGGCGGAGCCCAACCGCCCGCCAGGGTAACCTTCTGCTGATCGGGGATTCGATGGGCCTGGCCACTTGCGATATGGGCGAAGGCATCGGCCCCGCCATCCAGAGCGGTTTGTTGGCCGCCGATTCCATTGCCACCGGGAAACCCTATTCCCTCAAATCCATCCCCCGCTTTTCATTTCCTTCCCTCCTGCGTCTCCGCGAATAAGCATTCGTAGATCAAGTGCCGCGCCGAAAAGCAGGGTGCGCATAAAAGACGTGCACATCCTAAATAAAGAAGCTTGATAAATGAACATTTGTAGATCATGTGCCGCGCAGCGCACGTGACAATCAGTGCTGGGGACTTTGAAATCCAGAAATTAAATAAACCAAAACTAAAAAAGTCAGTAAGCCTTCCCCCACCGTGGGGAAGGTGGCACGTAGTGCCGGATGAGGGGAAAATTAATAAATCAAACAGTGGTTGTCCTGTAGGGTCGCCCCTGCCTGCCTCCCTTAGGAGCTGTGGGCGACCTTGAATAATTATTTAATGAGAACATTTATAAGTCACATACCGCGCAGGAAAAGTAGGGTGCGCTCCGGGGTTGAGCGCACCAATATAATGACATGCAATAATGGATAGGTGGGAATAAACATACTCCACCTCATCAGTCCGCTACGCAGCCAGCTTCCCCTCAAGGGGAAGCCTTAACCATAGAACTATCAGCCCATAATTGACAAAAAAACCAATAAGAAATATACTATACCCCAGTATAGCATTTGGAGGTTCCTTTATTAATGCCCATTTATGAGTACACATGCAAGGACTGCGGCAAAGACTTTGAAAAGATCATGAGCTTTTCCGCAAAAGACATCGATTCACCGGAATGCCCGGGATGCAAATCGCACCAGACCCACCGCCTGATCTCACGAGTGGCTTCCTATGGCGGCAATGCCGGCGGCGGAAGCTCATCCGGTTCGTCCTGTGGTTCATCGGGTGGCTTTTCCTGAGCAGGTTAGCTGTTGGTCAGGCCGGTGGCCTGACGAAGGATTGAAGATGGATATCAAAACTGAAAACCCAGAGGTCAAAGAGCAGATCAATCGCCGGCTATCGCGGATTGAAGGCCAGTTGCGGGGCGTCCAGAAGATGATTGACGAGAATCGCGATTGTCGCGAAATTCTCCAGCAGCTGATCGCCATCCGTTCCGCCGTCCAGGCGGCCAGTCTGAACTTTATGCAGGATGTCGCCAGCGATTGCCTGATGAATCCGACCGACCAGGACGATCCAGAGGGCCAACGCGCCCTGATGGTGGACCTGATCAAAATGCTGGGCAAAGTATCATAAAAACCAATCACCCATAGGAGTTATTATGTATGGTCAAACCACACTACGCTGGATTCCCGGCGGCAGCCGGTTCGTCTCCACCGATTCAACCGGCCATTCCGTTGTCATGTCCACACCCAAAGAGAACACCGGGATGAAGCCCTCCGAATTGATCCTTTCCGCCCTGGCGGGCTGCGCGTCGGTAGATGTCGTGGACATCCTCGCCAAAAAGCGCACGCCCCTCACCCACCTGGAAGTGCAGGTCAGCGCAGAACAGGATGCCGACCCACCCTGGACCTTCCGCAAGATCCATATCAAATTCCTGGTCAAGGGCGAAGGGCTAACCGAGAAGAATGTGGAGCAGGCCATCCAGCTTTCGGAAGAGAAATACTGTTCCGTCGCCGCCACTCTGCGCGGCAAGGCTGATATCATCACCAGTTTTGAGATATTAGAAGATTAGCCCCCATTCGTTGAGATTCCAAAAGACGCCCAGTTGGGCGTCTTTTTATATTTTGAGATAGCAGGGTGCGCTCCGCCTTTGAGCACGCCAAAAACAGACCCCTTGCTTATGCAGTGCACGTGACATAAACGCCGTCAAGGTAAATGAATCGCTGCCAGCCGCTTGTTCTCGGTCGCAAATGTATCCAGCAAATCCGCTTTCTCCGCCGCGCCCAATGTTGAGGCATTTATGCCATTGCGTACCAACCCCTCCAATTGCGCCAGGCTCAATCCCATCACCTCCACCGCCTTTACGTATTCTTCGGTCAGGCTCGTGCTGAACATCGGCGGGTCATCCGAATTCAAGGTCACGTTCAGACCCAGGTTCAGCATCTTTGGTAACGGGTGTTCTTCCAGCGAAGGGTAAACCTTAAGGCAGATATTGCTGGTCGGGCAGACATCCAGTGGGATCTGGCGCTCACGAAGGTCCCCCACCAGCGCCGGGTCTTCCATTGCCCGCACGCCGTGCAGAATCCGGTACGGGTGCAGCCATGCCAGCGCGCCTCGCACAGATTCCGGCCCGACCGTTTCGCCCGCATGCGGCATGGCCGGCAGCCCGGCTTCAAAGGCCATCTCAAAAGCCGTTTTGAACTTCTCCGGTGGGTTGCCCACTTCCGGGCCACCCAATCCCAATCCGCAAACCCCATGTCCCATCGCACCAATTGCCCAACCGGCCACGATCTCGCCCTGTTCAGGCGTGGACTCGCGGGAGATATCGATAATAATCTGGCAATCCACCCCGTGTTCCCTGGCTGCCCAGGCTCGCGCCCGGTTGAGGGCTCCCAATTGCTCATCAAAGGGAATTCCGTTAGCGAGGAACTGATTATAGGGTGAATAGATCACCTCGGAATAACGCACATTTTGCCGCGCCTGCCCGGCCAGGAACTCCCGGGCGATCAGTTCAATATCCTCCGGGGTCTTCAGCGAGGCCGCAATTTTTAGATAGACCTCCATGAAATGGCTAAAATCCGTAAACTCATACCAGCGCCGCAGCCCTTCCAGATCGGTTGCGGGCAGGGCGATCTTATGCCGCCCGGCCAATTTCAAAAAGGTCTCCGGCCGAATGGAACCCTCGAGGTGGACATGCAGTTCCACTTTGGGCATTGCCTCAATATAGGATTTTATTGTCATACAGCACCTCTCTAAACTTTTTTATGCCATTTATTATAATCTCCAGCTAAATCTGGTCAAAATCATCAATAGCGGTCCTCTAAATCCGATCTTAAGCCTTCCAGGGAGTACTATAGAGTTACTTTGTGAACGAAGCTCGTTATTCATACGCCATCTTGACACCGAACGTATGTTCGTGTATTATTAGAAATAATAATTAGCACAAATGAGCGGTTTCAATCAAGGAGCCTGACATGATGGCACGTAAAAAAGCAGGTCTGGGAGAGCGGCATAAAAGGATCCTCAAATTCCTGGAAAGCTTCCAGAGCGAAAACGGTTTTCCCCCATCGATCCGTGAGATCGGTGAAAACACCAATATCAGCTCCACCTCCGTTGTGAACTATTACCTCAACCAACTGGAGGAAATGAATTACATTGAACGGGAGAGCAATGTCTCTCGTGGAATCCGCCTGGTGCGTACGCTGGAAGGCAACCTGGTTCAGGCTGCCCAGGCCATCTCCGATTTTTTCCAAGTGCCGGTTGTCGGCCGGATCGTAGCCGGTGAGCCCGTCCCCGTCCCCACCTCTGATTTCAATTATTATGACCAGGAAACCGGCATTGAAATCGCCCGCAGTCTTCTGCCGCCCAAGGAAAAAACCGCTGATCTCTTTGCACTCGAAGTCCAGGGAGATTCCATGATCGACGCGATGGTCAATGATGGCGATATCGTGGTCATGCGCCCGGTGAACCGGGCGGATAACGGCGAAATGGTCGCTGTCTGGCTGACCGATCAGAACGAGACCACCCTGAAATATTTCTATCAGGAAAACGGCAAGGTTCGCCTGCAGCCCGCCAACCCCAGCATGGCCCCGATCATCATTGACAACCCGGCCCAGGTCAAGGTCCAGGGCAAAGTTGTTTTGGTGATTAGGCGGCTTAGAAGGTAAGAATTAAGAGAATATCCAAAATTAAACCCATGGCGCTTGCCATGGGTTTTTCACTTTTCAAGCCCATTTACCAAATCATCCAGACTTATTTATCACGTTAATAGACAGTTTCCTTTTCCCGGTCCAGGCCAACCCAATTTAGCGACATCGCCCAATCGTCATCACCAAGGACAAAAAGGGCAATGTACCCATCATCCGCTATAAAAAGGGTTTTGTAAAAACGAAAAACCCCTGTCCACTGGGAACAGGGGTTCTCATCACTAAAACTGGGTAAGTCTTATTTGAGTTCGACTTCGGCGCCAGCCGCTTCAAGTTTTTCCTTGGCGTCATTGGCCATGTCCTTGCCAACAGCTTCGAGGATCTTGCTGTCTGCGGTTTCGGCCAGATTCTTGGCATCGACCAGGCCCAGGTTGGTGAGCTGGCGAATAACCTTGATGGTTTCAATTTTCTTGGGGCCAGGTCCCTTGAGGACGACATCAAACTCGGTCTTTTCCTCAGCCTCTTCAGCAGCGGCAGCAGGTGCAGCGGCAACAGCGGCGACGGGAGCAGCAGCGGAAACGCCCCATTTTTCTTCCAACAGTTTAACCAGTTCAGCGGCTTCCAAAACGGTCAGCTCGCTCAATTGATCCATTAATTTTTCTAAATCAGCCATTTTCAATTCTCCTAAAAATGTTTTTGTTCGAATAATTTCAGCACAAGGGTGCTGATTGGTTTAATTTGATATGTTATTAGGCAGCGCTACTGGCAGCCTGGCCTTCATCAGAGTAAGCCTTAACAACCGCAGCCATTGAGCGTGCGGGTTCGACCAGAGTACGTACCAGTTTCGTGGCAGAAGCCATAATAGTGCCCAGCAAAATACCGCGCATAACGGGTTGGGTCGGGAGATCGGCAAGTGCCTTCACCTGATCTGCAGTCAGCAGACGGTCATCCATATAGCCCGTGCGGATGCTAAAGACATTGGTCTTCGCCAGATCACTGAGTGTCTTAGCGGCGGCCGGAGCTTCGCCAAAAGCAAAGCCGACGATGTTGTTTTGCTCCCAGAATTTGTCCTCAAACTCAATGCCCTTCTCATTCATAACGAGACGGAAAAGCCGGTTCTTGACGACATGGATCTCGCCATTGACCTCACGCATTTTTGCGCGTGCATCATCAATCGCAGTCATACCCATGTTCTGGTAGGAAATCACGAAAAATGCCGAGCTATTGTCCACCCATTCAGTATATTGAGCAACCATAGCTTCTTTTTCTTTACGAGTAAACGCCAAAGTGTTCACCTCCTTCCAGTTTTAGTGTTTTAATCGTCAAAGTCTTTGCCTCAATTTTCGCTGAGGCAAAGACTTTGGATCAAAATACCAACCGGTATCCGATATTCTTGTCTGCCTTCACCTCGGCGGGATATTAAGCTCCCGGGGGAGCACCTGCTTTCTTCAGCGAAGAAATTTTCAGTATTGACTTTTCAGATTTGCATTACGGATTATAGCACAATCCATAGAGCTTACAAAGTTAACGATGAAGCGTAAGGATCCACCTTGATGCCAGGCCCCATGGTTGAGGTCAGGGTCACACGGCGGATGAAGTTGCCGCTGGCTGCCGCAGGACGGGCCTGCCGCAAAGCGAGCATGAATGCCTGAAGGTTCTCATTGAGCTGTTCAGCCGTGAAGGAAATTTTTCCGATCGGAACATGAATGTTCGCGGTCTTATCCAGGCGGAATTCAATTCGGCCTGCCTTAGCTTCCTTGATGGCATCAGCCATCTGATCAAGTTGGACAACCGTACCAGCTTTCGGGTTCGGCATCAGACCGCGGGGGCCAAGGACACGACCCAACCGGCCAACGGTGCCCATCATGTCGGGGGTGGCGATGGCAACATCAAAATCCGTCCAGCCGCCCTGGATCTTGTTCACGATTTCATCCGTATCGGCAACATAATCCGCACCGGCTGCACGAGCCGCATCAGCAGCCTCACCCTGAGCAAAGACCATCACCTTGACGGTTTTACCCAGGCCGTTGGGCAACACAACCACATCACGGATTTGCTGATCCGCCTGACGGGGATCCAAACTGGTCCGGACATGTAATTCAACAGTCTCATCAAAGCTGGCAAAGCCAACTTCCTTCAACAATTTGATCGCCTCTAAAGGCTCGTATAAAGTGTCGCTGTCAATCTTTTCGCGGGCACTCTGATATTTCTTACCATGACTAGCCATGAAAACTCCTTTGTGGTTCCAACGGGCTGGTTCAGCCCTCCCACATCATTAATTATTAATCCTCGACAACTGCGATTCCCATATTGTGGGCGGTGCCTTCAATCTGGCGCATAGCGCCTTCGATATCAACGGCATTCATATCGTTGAACTTCTGTTCCGCAATTTCTCGAACCTGGGAACGAGTCACTGTGCCAACCATTTCTCGGTTAGGCTCGCCGGAACCTTTTTCAATCCCAGCAGCCTTGCAAAGCAAAATCGCTGCCGGTGGTGATTTCAATTTGAAACGGAATGAACCGTCCTGGAAAATCGTGATCTCAGCAGGGATAATTTCACCCGCCCGCGCTGCAGTGCGGCCGTTGTAGTCCTTGCAGAAAGCCATAATGTTAACGCCATGCTGAGCCAAAGCCGGGCCGATCGGGGGCGCCGGGTTTGCTTTGCCAGCCTGGATCTGCAGGGTAATAATCGCCTTTACTTTCTTTGCCACTTGTATACTCCTTGGTGGTTCAAACGGGCCAGAAGGCCCTCCCACAATTAACTAAAACCTAATCGTTAGATTTTCTCGACTTGCAAAAAGTCCAGTTCAACCGGTGTTGAACGTCCGAAGAAGTTCACCATCACCCGGACTTTGGAACGTTCCATGTCAATCTCATCCACTGTACCGTGGAAATCGTTGAATGGGCCATCGACAATGCGGACGGTCTCGCCAGGTTTGTACGTCACCTTGATGGTCGGCGCTTCGGCTTCCATCCGGCGGAGGATCTGGGAGACTTCCTCGGGACGCAGCGGGATTGGGTCATTGCCCATCCCCACAAACCCGGTCACACCAGGTGTGTTCCGAACCACGTACCAGGATTCCTCGCTCATGATCATGTTGACCAGAACATAACCCGGGAAAACATGCCGTTCAATGGAGCGACGTTTGCCATCGCGGACTTCAATTTCTTCCTGGGTGGGAATGACCACATCAAAGATCTGGTCCTTCATGCCCATGGATTCAATCCGCTGTTCCAGGTTATGTCGAACTTTGTTCTCATAACCGGAATAGCAATGCACCACAAACCATCCGCGGTCATCATCCGGCTCTTCTTCGCCATCTGATTCCGCAACAGGTTGTTCTTCAGCATCGTCTGCCGCTTCGATCACAGTGTCGGTTTGTTCGGCAGCATCATCCGCTGGCGCGGGAGTTTCTTCCGCTTCAATAGCGGCTTCCTCGCGTTCTTCTTCTGGAACCTGTCCTTCTAGATTTTCTGCTGCCATAATTACGCACCTATCTCTTCTTAGATTAAAGCCTAAAGGTTAACCAGGAAGGAGATCATTCTTGAAAATGCGAAATCCAATGCGCCCAACATGACCGCCATGACAACCATCACAACCAGCACGATTCGTGTCATCTTCCAGGCTTCTTCGGGCGTCGGCCAGGTGACCTTACGCAGTTCACCGACCGTCTCTCGCCAAAAGCGCTGGATCTTTTGACCAAAACTTACTTTTTTCTTCTTCGGCGTCACAAGTCACTCCTTGCTTACGTCCAAAACGCCGCCCAAAATAGACGGCGTTGAAAAATTCAGGCAGGCCAGGTAGGAATCGAACCCACAACCCCCGCTTTTGGAGAGCGGTGCTCTGCCAAATTGAGCTACTGGCCTGTGCACGCTGCGAATGTGGTCAACCCTTTACAGGTCGTCTCGCTTCGTCAGCTTTATTTTACCTCACGGTGCAAAGTATGTTCCTTGCATCGCGGACAATACTTTTTCAACTCCATCCGGCTCGGATCATTACGGCGATTCTTCTCTGTCGTATAGTTCCGTTCCTGGCATTTCGTACATTCCAGAGTAATAACCGGGCGGATACCCTTCTTTTTTGCCATGTGTATTTTACCATGGCTGCCCCATTGGCCGAGGCAGCCATGTTATCCTTCCTAATGTATTTTCTTACTCAATGATCTTGGAGATCACACCGGCGCCCACAGTCAGGCCACCCTCTCGGATGGCGAACTGGGAACCGTTCTCCAACGCCACAGGTACGATCAGTTCAACTTCCATGTTCACACGGTCGCCAGGCAGCACCATTTCGATACCTTCAGCCAGGGTCACCGTGCCGGTCACATCCATGGTCCGGATGAAGAACTGCGGCCGGTAGCCAGTGAAGAATGCACTGTGCCGTCCACCCTCTTCTCGGGTCAGAATGTAAACTTCGCCTTCAAACTTGGTGTGGGGGGTAATGCTGCCGGGTTTGGCAACAACCATACCGCGTTCCACATCCTCGCGTCCGATACCACGGAGCAGCAAACCAACGTTGTCGCCCGCCATACCTTCATCCAGAAGCTTGTGGAACATTTCCACGCCCGTTACCACCGAGTTCATGCTCTTTTCCTGCAAGCCCACGATCTCAACCGGGTCACTGGTGTGGATCACACCACGGTCAATACGACCGGTCACCACGGTGCCGCGGCCTTTGATCGAGAACACATCTTCGATCGGCATCATGAACGGTTTGTCAATTTCGCGCTCCGGCAGCGGAATGTAGTTGTCAACCGCATCCATCAGCTCGTTGATGCAGGCATATTCCGGCGCGTTCGGATCGGTGGAGTCACTCTCCAGAGCCTTCAGCGCACTGCCGTGAATGATCGGAATTTCGTCGCCCGGGAAGCCATAACCATTCAGCATCTCGCGCAGTTCCATCTCAACCAGCTCCAGCAGCTCAGGATCGTCCATCATGTCTACCTTATTCAGGAAGACCACGATGCTCGGAACCTCTACCTGGTGCGCCAGCAATACGTGCTCTCGCGTCTGGGGCATCGCACCATCAGGTGCTGCCACCACCAGGATGGCGCCATCTACCTGCGCCGCACCGGTGATCATGTTCTTGATGTAGTCACGGTGTCCCGGCATATCCACATGCGCATAGTGCCGTTTGTCGGTCTGATATTCCACGTGGGCAATGTTAATTGTGATGCCGCGCTCTTTTTCTTCCGGCGCATTGTCGATTGTGTCAAAGGCCCGGTAGTCTGCAAAGCCCTTCATTCCCTGTACTTTTGTGATCGCCGCTGTCAACGTGGTTTTACCATGGTCAATGTGCCCCATCGTCCCCACGTTCATATGCGGTTTTGATCGATCGAATTTTTCCTTGGCCATATGTACCTTTCTCCTTAGTAAAAAGCCTCGTCCTTAATTCTCTTAATTGCATTTCGGCAGAAAGCCCTCAATGGGATTTGAACCCATGACCTCATTCTTACCAAGAATGCGCTCTACCGACTGAGCTATGAGGGCAGCCGATCCGACTGCACGCCATATTAAGCGTTCAGTAATGGACGGTGTTGGATTCGAACCAACGAAGGCCTGTGCCAGCTGATTTACAGTCAGCCCCCTTTGACCACTTGGGTAACCGTCCTGGATCAAGCGAGTGTGTTACCCGCTCGAGATCGGGATCGTTTTCTAAAAAATCAATCCCGGTCGCAAACTTGTAACCTGAGCCGATGATGGGAATCGAACCCATAACCTATCACTTACAAGGCGATTGCTCTACCATTGAGCTACATCGGCCAAACTTCGCACTTTTAATATACAAGAAGCGCTATGACTGCACGATTATACCAAAGCCTATATCTAAGCGCAAGGCTCACTAACTGCATAATTCGAGTGCAGTGCGATTTATGAGTCTATCCGATTTACGGCTAAAGGTCAAGATAATTTCAACATCCAATTACCGAAATTGACCGCTTTTTAGCCATGCAATACCTATTATAATCCGTTCAGAAACGGATTATTAAATTCAGTCGATTCTTTAAGCTGCGGGGATATTTGGCAATACAAAAGCCCTATGACTCGAAGCTGTCCCCCAAAGGACGTGTGGGCACATCCGCCTGTGAGATCGGCAGCCAGACCGAGAAGGTGGTCCCAACCCCTTCCGTGGATTCAACATCAATTCGTCCGCCGTGATTACGCACGATCCAGTAGGCGATGGGCAGCCCCAGGCCAAAACCGCTGTCTGCCCTCATCCTGGTCCGGGATTTATCGCCTCGGTAGAACCGCTCAAAAATATAGCGCAACTCATCTTTGGGGATCCCCGGGCCAGAGTCTATCACATCCACTTCGACCCAATTTCCGCTCACGGATAGATTCAAAGAAATCCTGCTGCCTTCTCCGGTGAATTTGATCGCGTTACTTCCCAGATTCAGAAAGACCTGCTTCAACCGGTCCCGGTCACCTGTGACCATCACCGGGCGGATATCCTCAATTTGAATGAGGTGCCGGCCCCCCGAAAGGACCTTCATCTGCTCAAAAACCTCAAAAACCAGTTCGTCCAATTCAACCGGTTCAAACATCAAAGGGAGCCGGCCGGTTTCGGCCTGGGCCATCATCAGAAGGTCCCCCACCAGGCGGGTCAGCCGGTCCACTTCGGATTCAATACTCGCCAGCGATTCCTCGTCCAGTTCCCGCATCATCCGCATCAGGCCGACATTCCCCTTGATCACCGTCAGAGGCGTTCGCAGTTCATGGCTGACATCGGCCAAAAAACGGCGCTGAGCCGTAAACAGCCTTTCCAGACGAACCAGCGTCTGGTTAAAGGTCAGCACAACTTCCCCAATTTCATCGTTGCGATTGGGTGTCAGGGGAATCCGCTGCGAGAGGTCATCCGTTCCGGTGATCTGCGTGGCGACCTGGGCCATAGTCTCAAGTGGCTCAAGCGCCTGGGCGGTCACCAGCCAGCCGATGATCCCGGCCACGACAATCGCAAACAAAGCGGAAATCACAAAAACGATCTGCATCAAATGCTGTGTGTAATGCAATTCAGTTTGCACTGCCCCCACCTGCAGCCAACCGGAAGGATTGGTCCCCACCACCAGCGGGACGGTCAAAACCCTCAGAGGTGTATCCAGGTTGGAGACGTTTTCGAAAACAGGTTCCGTAATAGTGTCAAACGCAGGATTCAGCGAGGTTGTAAAATCAACCGCATTACTCGAATAGGCCACAAGCTGGCCGGTGAGCGACCAGACCTGATAGTAAATATTTCCTGATACATTGACTGTCCCTGGCGGTATGGCCATATCCCCCAAAGAATCCGCCCGAAGGCTGGCAACGACCTCTTCAGCAGCCTGCTGAATGTTCGTGTCCATCTCATTGATCATCACCACGCTGACCATGGTATAAACGACAATGCTGAGCAGGATCACAACCCCACTCAGCAAGCCGGCATATATCAATGTCAGACGAAGGCGCAGCGACATACTAAAGCTTACTCTTCAGGTTCTCGCATCACATAACCCACACCCCTGACCGTGTAGATCAGGCGGGATTCATCATGCTCCTCAAGTTTTTGGCGCAGATAGCGGATATAAACATCCAACACATTGCTTTCACCGCCAAAATCATAATCCCAAACCTGGTCAAAGATCACCTCGCGGGTCATCACCTGCCTGGGGTGCCGCATGAAGAGTTCCAGTAAGTCATATTCCTTTGCAGTCAGCTCAATCTCACGATCATTGCGGATCGCCTGCCGGGTGCTGCTATCCAATTTCAGGTCAGCGAATTCAAGGACCTTCACTCTGTCAGCAGCCGTGCGGCGTAATAAGGCCCGGATCCGGGCCAATAATTCTTCAATCTCAAAAGGTTTGACCACGTAATCATCAGCGCCCGCATCCAGACCCTGCACTCGATCCTGAGTGGTATCCTTGGCAGTCAGCATCATGATGGGTTGGTTGCCCAGCTTTTGAAGTCGGCGGCACACTTCCAGACCGTCCATTTTTGGCAGCATCCAGTCCAAGACGACGAGGTCCGGTACTTGTTCCTGCGCCAGGGTCAGACCCGCATGCCCGGTCAGCGCGGTATCAACTATATAACCTTCATAGGTCAGAACTCTTTTAAGTACTCGTAAAATCTCTTCATCATCTTCGATTATAAGAATTCGCTCATCCATCATCGGTCCTTTCGTAAACACAACCCTTTGGTAAAGCCTTGTTTCATAAAGTAATTTTAACCTTAAATTTGGTAAAATTCATTTAATTATGATTATTAAATTATTGCCTAAAGGAACTTCTTTTGTCAAACGTCTGTTCGATCTATTACTGACATCTCTGGCGCTGGTCCTGCTTTCTCCTGTAATGCTGGTGGTGAGTATTCTGATTGCCATCAAGCTTGGATTTCCAATCCTGTTCCGTCAGTCACGTCCGGGGTATCAGGAAGAGATCTTCACGATCTACAAATTCCGAACCATGAGAAACGCCGCTGATGCCGAAGGGAACGATCTCCCCGATGAACAGCGTCTGACCAAATTCGGCAAGTTCCTGCGGTCAACCAGTCTGGATGAACTGCCCGAGTTGTTTAACGTCGTCAAAGGGGATATGAGCCTGGCCGGTCCCCGACCCTTATTGATTCAATACCTCCCGCTCTACAACGCTGAGCAGGCCCGCCGACATGATGTGCTGCCTGGGATAACCGGCTGGGCGCAGGTCAACGGCCGGAACGCCCTAACCTGGCAGGAAAAATTTGAGTTCGATGTCTGGTATGTAGACCACTGGACTTTCTGGCTCGATCTAAAAATCCTTGCTCTTTCGCTTGGTAAGGTTCTGAAAAGGGAGGGAATTTCCCAACCCGGGCAGGCAACTGCGGAGCCATTCCAGGGAAACCCTTCTGACTAAATCCTCCCCGCCTGCTGCACTAATAATATTATATTAATGTTAAGTTTCAGGCAACACTAAGTCATTCTCTAAATCTAATTTTATTTCCTCAAACAGTATCATCCGACCTTCAGAAAGCAGACCGGATTCCAGATCCAGCAGGACAATGGAACCGGGCATCTGCCTGCCGCCATTCCCGGCCATCACATCCCCCCAAATTGAAGCCAGGGCAGGCGTGGGATCAACAGCCACCGTTCCCACCCAATTATTACGGGCCATATCCGGGCTTGCCCCGCCGACCACCTCGATGCCATAATCCGCCAGGAGATTGAGCAGTTCCGGTGTGACCAGCGCGGCATGCACATAAACCACTTCGATCCCCAGCTCGTCCAGAGTGCCAACAGCGTTTTGGATGGCGGCCGCGTCGCTGCCCACGGGCAGGGTTAATACTTGAGGATAGGCGTTATAGGGCGGATAGAGGGACTTGCACAGCCCGCAGTAGAAGCGAGCACCGGTCATAAACGCATTCTGAGCTTCCGCTGTCAACGGGATATCTGCAGGGATCAGGCCAGCAACTTTATAATCCGATGTCACCAGGGCGGCCAGATAGCCACCCATGAAGGATTGCCGCTCTTCTTCCACCAAAGGATCGCCAATCACGCTCAGGTTCGCCCCCGGCGCAGCGCTCGGCTGATCAATAGCTATAAATTGGACCGCCGGCGCAGCAAGTGCCAGGGCGGCCAGGTCCGTTCCTGCGCCCAGGCCGACCACAACCTTGATATTCTCGGTCAATTGGTCCGGCGTCAGGCCGTTCACCACCGTCAGGCTCAGCGAAGATTCCGCTGCCAGCGTTTCCAGGGTGGCTTGCAGTTGCGCCGCCGTGGTAGGATTTGCATCGGGAGAAATCACCAAAATGACAGCAGGCGCGTCCAAGGTGGGCGTTGATGGAGTCTGCGTCTCAAGCGGCACTGAAGTCTCGGAGATTTCTGTCCCAGGCACCGTGGTTTTAGGTCCGCAGGCTGAGAGCAGGCTCGCGAAAACAATCAAAAGGATAATCAGGAATTGGAATTTTCGAAGTTGTGTATGCATTGTCCCTATTTTACCTTATTCAACAAATCTGGAATAACGCAGTTCAGTCCCGCTCTTGACAGGGTGAGTAAACATGGATTTAGAGGCGGGGCGTGTATTATAATGAAAAAAAGCGTAATGATCCAAAGAATTAACCTGTATTGAATTGGAGTCGAATTTCCATGAGCCTGCCCAGCAGCGAAAAGCTTCCTGACGATATCCACGAACTCCCCCCTGCCCGTCAGCGCCACCTCCGGCGGATGCCGCGGGCAGCCTCTTCCGCGGAATGGGATATCCTGGTGGAATCCCTCCTCAAACTAACCCGTCCAACCCCTGAATTCTTCCTGCTTGCCCTGCTGGGTTCAGCCATCAGCGGTGCAGCACTCTATTTCAATGAGCCCCTCCTGTTGATCCTGGCGCTGGTATTCCTGCCCTTCAACAGCCCGGTTTTCAACCTCGCCCTCTATCCCGCCGGCCGGAAGATCGGTTTTGCCCTGAAATCCCTGATCAGCCTGGCACTGCTGATCCTGCTTTCTTTTGGCGCGGGCCTGTTGGTTGGCTGGTTCGCCCCGCAAGCCTCCTTTGACCGGCTTGCCCTGACCGCATTCGACGCCCCTAATTGGCCAAACCTGGCTGCCGTGGCGGGCAGCGCCCTTTTCTGCAGCCTCATCATCATCCGGCAGGACCGGCTCCCCCATCTGGCCGGGGCCATCCTCTCCTATGAAATCCTCCTCCCGCTGACGCTGGCGGGCTTCGGACTGATCACCGGGGCCAACGCCTTCTGGCCCAATGCCTTGGTGATCGCCCTGCTCCACCTGTTGCTGGCTGTGGTAGCCGCCACGCTGGCCTTCATCCTGATCGGAATCGCTCCCCGGAACCTCCTTGGCTGGTCGCTCAGCCTGATTCCGGTGGTCCTCACACTGCTCCTCCTGACTGCTGCAACGATTCTCTCCGGGCAAATCGTCCTCCCCTGGGAATCAAAAATCCTCCCGCCAACTCCGACTGAAACGCTGGAAATCACGGAGGAGACCAGTCTGCCCACCGCTACCCTTTCCGCGCCCACGGAAACACCGCCCCTCCCCACTGCAACCCTGCAGCCAACCATCACCCCAACCGCCACGCCTGACTGGACGGCGACCCCTTCGGCCACACCCACTCTGGAACCCACCGAGGTATTCGGCGTCATCGTCGCGGAAGACGGTGCGATTGTGCGAGCGGAACCCAGTACCAAAGCGGATGTGGTCACCTATGTATACGACGGGGATATTGTCGTGCTGTTGGATGAATATCTTGTGGAGAACCAGCTTTGGTACAAGATCCAGACCCAAAATGAGGATATCGGGTGGATCTATGGATCGCTGATTGACGCGGTCACGCCCACGCCGTCCCCCACCGTGGGTGAATAAGCCCGTTCAGTTTCACATCACTAAGGATTTAATCTCTTAATAACCCAGGATCACCAGATCCTGCTGCGGCACCTGCACCTGACCACCTGCCGCGAGGTCCACAGTCGTGGTCGGGAAGGCAAATCCACTCTCAAACATCAACGGCGCTTCCAGCCGGCTCACCTCGCCGACCTGCCCCATGGCCGCGCCGGTCAGAATGCGCACCCGTTGCCCCACTGCGAGAAGGGCTTGCGGTCCCAGCGCTTCCTCTGGCTTCGCACCTTCCCCCGGGATGATCAATTCCGGCCGCTGACCGGAGCCATCCATCGCCGGTACTGCATTCAAACCGCCGACCTTACCCTGATTCCCGAGCAGTACGTCCCAGGCCTTTGAATCCACCTCACCGGTGCCCATGCCCGAGATGACCAACAGCGGCAGGCCATCCTTTTCAGCCAACCGCATAAGGTCCCGCGCCATCCAGAAGGTGACGAAACCTGCCAGCTCATGCTTGCGGGCCAGGTCAAAGACCGCCGGGCTGTCAACTGTCGGAACAGCCAAAATCTCGCCCGCAGCCAATTCCAATTCGCCTTCATCCTCAATTTCGAGTGACTCAAGAACCCGCAGCGGCCCTTCCGCAATCCCGCCAGATCCCCATTCTGCCTGCACCAGGCTCCCCTCCGCCCGGAGTGTCACACCAAATTCAGGGAAAATATCCTCCACCACGCCTGGCATACCCGCCTGAAGGACAATTTTAGATTCCCCTGTCGCAATGATAGCTTTGCCGCGGCTGAAATCAATCAACCGGCCATCCACCGGGGCGCGTACGGCCCGAGTCAGAGCACCCTCACACTGAGCGAGCAGGTCTCCCTCCCTGAGGGCGTCGCCCGGCTGACGCAGGGCACAGGCATCCGCTTCCTGCGGGCTGACGCCTAAACCGCGGTCCACCTCCAGGGTGATCACCCCGGCCGGTAAGATCGCCTCTGCAAGAATATCCGCCGGCCTGACAGCATCGCCGGATGCCACCAGCACCCGCCCGGCCATCGGCAGACGGCGGGTCCGCTGGAGTGTGCCAAATTTTGAAACCTGAAGGACATCCACCATTTTCACCATTTCAGCCCCCCAAAGTCCACTGCCAGCGCTGGATCAGTGCAATTCGGGCTTCCTCATCTTCGGGCAGCGGAATCGGCCGCCCGCGGGCATCAATCACCACGCCAAGAGTGCCGCCGGTCACTTTGATCCGCCCACCAATGCCCGGCCCGCCAAAACCGACATCGGTCTGGCGTTCAGGCCTGAGGATCAACACGGCCGGCTCATCCACCTGGATCACAATCCGTTTCAAGGTGGACTGGGTGATCTCCACCTCAAAGTGGTTGCCGCCCTCTTTCTGCACTTCCACGGTCAGGACAAGCTCACCCGAAAGCGCGGGGCTTCTGGTGGTGATCACCGTTCCCAGGTTTTGAAAAACGTTGGTCTCCAGCAGGTGAACGGGCAGAACCGGCAAACTGGAAGCCACTGCGCCCAACAGAGGCAAGATCTGGTAGCGATCCAGCACGACGGTTGTCACGCCGCTGGGCTGGATACCATTCAACACCATCAACAGAGTCTTGCCCGGTGTGGCTGCTGCTGTCAGCACCTCGCCGCTGACAATGATCGGCTCCAGATGCCCGGTCAGTCCGTGACCCTCGTCCACAGGTGCCTGCGGATAGCAAGCCGCCAGGTGTTGGCTGGCGCTCTGCAGGCGACAGTGCCCCAGAGCATGCTCGATCGCGTTTTCTTCGGCCGTGATCGGCACAATGGCAGGATGATTCATCCGGTTCCAAAGGTAGGAATGGACAATGTCCGTATCAAGCTCCTCTGCCAGCCAGCGGTGGAAGCGGTCATAGGCCAGGGAATCGGTCGTAGGATTGGGTTGAGCCCCAACCGGATCGGAAACCAGCATCGCCTTGCCATCCCACCCCAAAGCCATCCGGGTCTGCCCGCCGCCCAGGTCCAAAGCAGCCACGCCTCGCCCCAAATCCGTGGGGGATGAGGTCAGGCTGAGGAAGCGCATCATCCGGTTCAAGCCAAAGCTCAGGGTTGAGACCTGTCCTTCGGCAATCCGCACCAGATCACGCCAGCCGGGGAAGGTCTCCTGCCAACGGCGGCAGATGATCTCATCGGCCACAGCCTGGGCCGGTGCCAGGTCCGTATATCCGGCCAGCGGCTGTATGTTTGGCACAAATGCCACCTGGGTATGCGGCTCCAAACGGCGTCGAACGTCTTCATGCAGCTCGGGATTGCTCGCGAAGATCACGTCCGGGCGGATGTCCTGCGGAAGCAGCAAGCAAAGCGTCCGCACCATTTCAATCCAGGCGGCCGCCGTATCAGCATTACCGGCATTCTCTCCGCCAGTGATCAGAATTAGCTCCGGGCGAATTTCCACCAGGCGGTCCAACAGATCAGGTTGGCAGGCCAGATCCTTCGCGCCAAAAATACCGGACAATGCCAGCGGAAGCGATGCAGCCCAGGCCCGCCCGACAGTCAGCGACCCACTCTCGCTCAAGCCTAAAACCACAGTCCTGAGGCGCGGCCCCGCATCCGAAACAAGTACGATCTGGTCCAGACCCTGTCCCGTTGCGGTAAAGGGCTGGATCAGGCTGCCATCCTCGTTGAGTAATTTTCGTCCGGTTTGCTCCTGAAGGGCTTCCAGGGCATAGCCCACCCCTTCGCCGAGATGCCGCCCCGCGCCCAAACTGGTCGGCGCGCTGGCCTGTCCCAACAGGTGATACTTGCCCTTTTGAAGGCCAAAGAGGGTAGCCCGGGTATTGACGGCGCCCAGGTCCAGGCCCAAAACAACCTGCGAGGGGTGAGAGAAGTCCATTACAGACCTCCCAGGAACTGGCCGATCATCTCACCCAGCACCGCAATCCGGTCAATCAAGGCCAGCAGGGCTGTGGAAAACACCCCTGCAAAGATTGCACCCAGGGTCAGGCCCAAAAAGACCTCACCAATTCGGCTGAGGATCTGCAGGGCTTTAGGCCGCTTGCGCTCATCAGTGCGGTTGATCTTCTTCAATGGCTGCCCGAAATGGAAATAACTCAGCGTGCCGACCACGCCTAAAATCATCACGCCAGCATCTAAAATCCGCACCCAGACCAGCTGCGGCTCCGCATAGATCCGGTAGGGATTAAAAGCCTCCAGCACGGCCTGTCCCTGGGGCACCATTGTCCCAAAGACCGCCCCGCCAATCGCCACCGCAGCGGATAACCCGGCCACATAGGCCAGAGGAATGCGTGAGAGTTGAGCCAGCCGCGGGATTTGACCTACCAGCAATAACAGCCCCAGCACGATCGGGATCAGCAGCCACAGCCTTTGCGACCAACTGGCTTCCGCCATCGGCCAGATCAGGTGAGGCAATATCACCCGGTTCACCAGCAGCACTACCAGATATCCGGCGGTCAGCCCGATCAACAGATAAGCCGCCAGGCGGAAAAAGAGGCTGTCATGGATCAGGTAACTCAGGACCATCACCGTCAGCAGGAAGCCGATCACGCCCCAAACCACAGTACCGGAGATCATTTGTCACCTCGCTGCCGGTTTGAAGATCGTTTGGCAGGGGCAAAAACCGCCCCAAGGATCAGCGCCACCATCAGGATCAGCACGCCCACCTGGTATGCACGCCAGCGCGGGCCAAGGCCCGAGTCACTGTCGGAGAGGTCTCCCAATGCAACCGCATCACTAAATCCGGATAGAACACCCACGATCTGGCCGGATTCAAAATAAGGCTGCAAGAGCGGCGCAGCCTGCGAGGTCGCCAACACGCCCAAAGGAGTCTCGGGAGCGCGGGCTGTGATCTGTTCAATCCAGGTTTGAGCGCCCTCAAAATTATCCGAAAGCACCAAAACGCCGTCATAGCCCCGGCCCAACATCGCCTGAGCAGGTTTGGGCAGTCCGGGAGCCGTCTGCCCGGTGGAAAGTCCGGTCGCAACGCCAAAACCGCCATAGCTGGCCATCGGAAAATAACCAATATCCGTGTAGGTGAGTCCTGCGCCGGTCAGCAGTTCATCCGCCAGCAGGGGGCCGGAAGCCACAGAAGAGGCGACCGTGACCCTGACCGTCCAGCCGGTCAGGCTGGTCAGGATAGGCTCCGCGACCAGTGACATCTCGCTGGTATAAGCCGGCTGGTAATCAAAGACCACCAGCAGATCGGCATCTTCCGGCAGATCATCCACCCAGGCCATTAAAGCAGCGCCTCCGGTCGAGAGTTGTGGCTGGGCCAGGCCCGCCGTGCCGCCAGTGAACAGTGCCAGGCTGATTCCCACCACAAGGATCAACAGGAACAGCATATTGAGCCACTGAACACCAACTTTATAGGTCCGCCGGGCAACGGGATGATCCGCCTTCTCGTCGGTGATGATCGTTGAAAGCAGGTCCGCCTGATCGCTCTCTTCGCGGGTCAGGTTCAAGGCCTGCGGCGTCACCCTGGGCTCCAGAACCACCTTGATCTGACGGGTGATGTCCTCATGGGGCAATCGCTCCCAGCCCGTTTCAATTTCCTGCGTTTCATCCCTTATTGCTGGGGAATCTTCCTCTCCGGGGGCATTATCCTCGAGCGCCACCAGCCAATCCAACAAACTGCGGCTGGCCGCGTTGGGGCCTTCTTCGGGGTCCACGATGCCGTGCGCCTTGCGGATCCGGGTGAGCCAATCCGAATGCTCTTCTCCCGGTTCAGGTTCTGGTCCGGGAGTAGGCTCAGGTTCCGGTTTAGAGGGTTCAACTTCAGCATCCGGTTCAGCCTGATCAACCGGTTCTTCCGGTGCAATCGCATTCCCGGCAGCCTCATCCCGGGCTTCATCCCGCAGCTTCTGGATCCAGGATTCAAAATCGCTATGTTTTTCCTGATCCTCACCCGAAACGGATTCCTGGGCGGCTTCCACCCGCTTTATCAGATCACCAACCGAATCATCCTCCACCTGAGCGCGTTTGCGAACCGCATCCAGCCATTCCGGGGTCCGGCCCTCTTCTTCGCCGGAATCCAGGCCATCATCCAGATTAATCTCGGGCAAGCCCTCCGGGTCAATCTCGTATTCAATATCTTCCAGCTTCAAGCCTTGCAAGAGGTCAGGGAGGTCGTTTTCTTCTTCGTTAAAAAGCCCCAGTTCCTCTTCCCCACCTTCGGGCGGAGCAGGCTCCTCCACCGGTTCCATGCCGACCAGGGAGGTCTGGCAGATCCGGCATTGTTCCTCTTCAGGGGGGTTGTGCGCGCCGCATTCGGGGCAGATCAGGTAAGCCATCAGCGCTCACCTCCCGAAGAGTTGATCGAAAACAAAAAGCGCAGCCCCATCAGCAAGCCGCCCAGCCCCATGCCAATCAAAACGCCCCGCGCCCCAACCAGCGGCAGCCGCTGGAAGAAAGCTACCACCTGTTCGCCCACTGTGCCTGAAGCCGTGCGGATCAGGCCGAGGTCAAACAATAGGGAAAAGAACGCCGAAGCCATGAAGGCAATCGTTAGGGGAGTCCACCCACGTGTTCGAATCAACCGCAGACTGGCATAAAGCAGCGTCGCGGCGAGGATGGCCAGCAAGCTGGTCTCCACCGGCACCTGCACATTGAGGATCAGGTCCCGGTAAAAAGGATTGTCAAGGGAAAGGGTAAAACCGGCTACCATTGAAATCAGGAAGGCAGCCAGCAAAACAGCACTGTAAATCCAGCCTTTTTTGCGCTGGACGATATTGCGAATATGGGTGGCGGCCAGATAACCCATCCCAACCAGACCGCCCACGGCCACCAGCACCAACCCCCACTCAAAGATTAGGGTCAGCGTGGGACCAAGTTGATCCGAAAAGAAAAATCCGGCCAGAACGGTCAGCCCGACCAGCAAGGTGATGGCGGCAAAGATCAGTTTCTTCACAGCACACCCACAGCTTTCAGGGTCGCGCCCACCACCAATGCCAGGATCAGGCCAATCCGCAGCAGGTCTTCCGCCTGCGCGGCTGCCAGGTTCGCAGGCTTAGGGTTAAACAGGGCCGGGGCCATGAACACTTCTTCACCCAGCAAAATATCCGGCACATTGAGCAGCAAGGCTGCCTGTGAGGCCATTGCCCCCGCCACCGAGAACGCTTCGCCGCGCTGGTCATGGATATTCTTGACGGAAATCGCCGATTCCGGCCCAAAATCACCCAGGATCACCAATGTGCCGTAATCCTGCATCTTGAGGTCCGACATCAGCCCCCCATTAAAGGAAAAGGTCGTCGGTCCGTAAACGGTGGCCCGTACCCTTGATGGTAATAACTGTTCAGAAAAGCCGGAGTCATAGCGCCCCTGAATAATCTGTCGGGCAAAAGCAGCCAGGATGCCCGCATTGGTCGAGACGGTTTGGCGGCCATCCGCCAGGGTTTCCGCATCCAGCAGGGCATCATAACTCGCCAGGCTGGAAAGCCCCAACCCGGGATAGATCCGGGACCAAAGCGCATGCCCCAGCACAATCTCCTGCCGCCGCCCCTGTTCCAGGGTAGCCGTCCGGGAACGATTCAGATGGCGGGAAAAGGCCCGATGCCGCAGGGGATAGCTGCGCAGCCGGACCACCCAGGTCAGCCCAACCAGAAGCAGAGCCGCCAGCCCGATGATGATCCAGCCCACCATGGCCCAGGTCATGCTTTTGCTCCTGCTTTTTGTTCAAGGTGATTGGACATCTGATCCTTATCCATCCTCAATGCCAAATTCGATCCTGCCTGCCATCAAACCTATTACCATTGATTCTACCGGCCTTTGGCTGTTTTGAAGGCGATATTTTTAAAAGTATAGCATAACGAGGCAGAATTTGAATCCCCCAAAAGCCTCAATCCACGCGACCCAGCATATTGTATAATAGCCACATGGATTCAAAACTGCGCGTCATAACGATCTTCGGCACCCGGCCGGAAGCTGTCAAGATGGCACCCGTGGTCAAACGACTGCGGGCATTCCCGGATCAAATCGATACTTGTGTCTGTGTCACCGCCCAGCACCGGGAAATGCTGGATCAGTTGCTGGAAGCTTTCCAGATCACACCGGATATCGACCTGAACCTGATGCGGCCCAATCAGAGCCTGCCCGAACTGACAGCCCGCATTTTTACCGAGTTGCACCCCGTCCTGCTGGATTTCAAGCCGGACTGGCTGCTGGTGCAGGGCGACACCACCACTGTGATGGCTGCCGCCCTCCTGGGCTTCTATGACCGGATCAAAGTTGGGCATGTTGAAGCGGGCCTGCGTACCTTTGATAAATGGCAGCCCTTCCCCGAGGAAATCAACCGCCGTCTGGCCGGTGTGGTGGCCGATCTGCACTTCGCGCCCACCGAAAACAACCGCCAGAACCTGCTGCGGGAAAATGTCCCCGGCGACCTGATCCGGGTCACCGGCAACACCGCCATCGACGCCCTGCAGATCATCAGCCAGCAGCCCACCCCCGAGGCCACTCTGGACCTCCTGACCCGAGCTGGCGTCCAGCCTGGCGACCGCCGCCTGGTACTGGTCACCGCCCACCGGCGGGAGAACTTCGGCCAGCCCATCCTGGATATCTGCCAGGCCCTCAAGAAGCTGGCCAAGGCCTACGAGGATGAGATCACGCTGATCTATCCCGTGCATCTCAACCCCAACATTCAAAAGCCGGTCCACGCGGAACTGGATGGTATCTCCAATATCATCCTGCTGCCGCCGCTGGATTATCTGCCGATGGCCCATTTAATGAAGCATGCCACCCTGATCCTGACCGATTCAGGTGGGATTCAGGAAGAAGCCCCATCATTCGGCATCCCCACCCTCGTTCTGCGAGAGACCACCGAACGCCAGGAAGGCGTCACGGCCGGCACGCTCAAGCTGGTTGGAACGAATCCCGACACCATTTTCACTGAAGCCCAGCGCCTGCTGGATGTCCCCGAGGCTTATGCCGCCATGGCCGGGTCGGTCAATCCCTATGGCGACGGGCATGCCGCAGAGAAAATCGTGGATGCCCTCCTCGAA
>Ga0272443_10001003_pt1 | contig 45030 bp, 32 predicted proteins | sample SSMAcet12_FD_193581 | JGI IMG/M metagenome (GOLD analysis project Ga0272443, IMG submission 193581) | Marine sediment archaeal communities from Little Sippewissett salt marsh, Falmouth, MA, United States - SSM-Acet-12 | ecosystem: Environmental > Aquatic > Marine > Wetlands > Sediment ...
TGATGCAGTGGATTCAGGAAGCTCTCAGCCCGACGCTTATTACACTGCTCAGCCGAACGACGGCATTGTTGATTTACGGTACTTGCGGCCTGCTCATGCTCGCGGCACTGTGGGATCGACGCACACGAAAGCCCGCGGCTGGGCTGCTGGCCGCCTCCGGCACTTTCGTCGGAGTGCTCTTCGTGACGAGCCTCCTGGGTGTGCCGAATATGATCGACCGCACATTGCTGCCGGCCTGGGCGCCGATTCTCGTGCTTTTAGGCATCGCCGGAGCGCCGCGGACGGGCCGGACTCCGGGCAACCTCGTGCGAACCGGGTCGGTGATCGTCATGGCAACTCTGTGGGCGGTCAGCGGGGGCTGGCTCGCGGCGTACTCCATCTATGAACGGCGACCCGCCAGCGCAGAATGCTTTGAATGGGTGCGCGCCCGTCTCGGGCCCGACGACATGGTCGTCATCACGCCGAGCTGGCTGGAGGACTCGGCTGCCTGGCACCTTCGCGACGCCATCGCCGGCGAACAGTTGTTCACCACAGACGCACCGGCCTACGCCGGCCGGCCGCCCCACCACACCCTCCAGCACCATCGCATCACCATCACCGGCACCGAAGTACGGGAGGGTGCATGGTCGGATCGGATCCGCCAGGCGTTGGAGCAGAGACGGGGAAAGGATTTTTCCGTATGGCTGCTTTGCGGCCGCTGGCAGGAGCTCATCGTACGCGACCCGGCCCTCAAGCAGTTGGAGTCCTTTTTGTTAAACGCCTTCGAACGTGGCGAGAGGTATACGCCGCCGCACCTGACAGGTATCGTGGCCCAACAATGGGTACCCGTATCACCGGTCGCCACGGAAAACGAGGACCCTTCACCTGCCTCGACACAACGGTCCGAGGTCGACTAGAACCGGGGTGGTTATCATAACAAGGGAACGGGTTGACCCGACGAGTGCGGTCAAGCAGGCAGCCTCACGCGAAAAAAAGCGACCACCGTATCTCGAATGCCGGCCCGACCTATCGGTTCTGAGCGAAAAACCATGAGCAGACGATCCGAAAAAATGAAGACCCAGGCACGCGGCGAGTTTGAAGCCTGGGCGGCCAGCTACGACACCTCGCCTCTGCACCGCTTTCTGTTTCAGCCCGCCTACCGGATGGTCCTCGAAGAGGTCTACCGCTGGCGGAACGGTGACGAGCGGCCGTTCGATCTGCTGGACATCGGCTGCGGCACGGGCACCTTGGGCGCGATGCTGGTGACCTCGACGCTCCCGGGCCGCGCGGTGGGACTCGACTATTCGCCGGCCATGTGCGCCGTAGGCCACGACAAAGCCCGGCAGGCCGGCCTGACCCAGCGCCTCCGTTTCGTGGCGGCTGACAGCGAGCATCTGCCGTTCCCCGATGGCTCGTTCGACGTGGTAGCCTGCAACAATTCGTTCCACCACTATCCGCACCAGGAAACGGTCGTCCAGGAGATCCGCCGCGTACTGCGGCCCGGCGGGCAGTTCCTGCTGATCGACGGTTTTCGCGACAACGTGATCGGCTGGGTCGTTTTCGACGTGATCGTCACGGCCGTGGAAAAACAGGTCTTTCACGCCCCGTGGCCGACGATCGACGGCTACCTCCGCCGGGCCGGCTTTCGGGAGATCCGCCGACGCAAGTTCGGTTTCTGGATGCCGCTGATGCTGACCGTAGGCCAGAAATGAGCCATTGTTCCGCAAGTTACGGCCGATGCCATTGCCTGCAAGGTGGACAGAGGGCACAGCCGGCCCAGTCGCCCACGCCATGGGCGTGGCGCAACGCGGTCAGGGCGGAACCGCGCCAGACCTCTGACACGGTCGAGCCCGCCACCGTGCCGACGGCGTGATCACCGCGGAAATCCTGGTCGCAAACGGTCATTCGGCCGTCGGCCAGGATCATCGCCCGCGCGAAGATCCGCCGACAGGCCGACCGCAGGGGCGGGGTCATATCCATCACCGCCAGATCAGGCCATCGACCCCCGTACGTACTCGGGCCCGCCACGGCGGCCGACCCCGTCCGCGTGACCCAATGGTAGAAAAATGCTTCCATGTCAGCCAGTGTTTCCGCTGTCTTGGTCATCTCGCAAACGACGAGCGGCTGCGGCTGGCGGCGGGCGGCGTGAGCGGCCAGCACGCGGTCGATGTTGGCCGTCACCCGTTCGAAGTGATCCGCCTTGTGAACGCGCCGGTACGTGTCCGGTGTGGCCGCGTCGAGAAGCACATTCAGTACGTCGACGCGCGCGTCCAGCAACGCGTCGAGCGCCGCGTCATCGAGATGGACCAACGGCGTGCGGACAGCCAGGGCGAAAACGCCGGCCAAACGACATTTCTGAAGACATCGCGCGAAGTTGTCCGCCAGAAGCGGGTCGCCGAACCCGCCCAGCACGACACGTGCGTCATCGCGGTCGGCCAGCTCCTCGATGACGGCGTCGAAGACATCGTCCGGCATCGGCCCGCGCGGGCCGACCGCGCCGCCGCGCGGTCGCAAGACGCTATCCGGCAGCGGGTCGTCGGTCGTCAGTTCGATCTCGACCTCGCTCGGCAGCGCGCCCACGCGCTCAGCAGCCACCTCGGTCAGCCACCGCGCGACGGTTGCCGCGTCCGGCGACCGGTCGGCCGAGGCCCCGTTGCCGACGTCCCGAAGGATCGACGCGATCCGCTCGACAGCCGTTCGCGTGTCGGCAATGCAGCGGCCCGCAGCCGTCCGCACTTCGAGGCCGGGCGGCCAGAAACACGGCAGCATGATCATGTCCCGCGCCGGCTTGGCGGGCTGGTAGGCCATCATCCGGCCGGGCCAGTGGTTCGCTTCGGCCAGATCCGCCAGCAGCGCCGGCGCATAAATCGCCGCCGCCAGGCCGGGCGGCGCCTGGGTAAAGGTCATCCGCACCTGCTCGTGGACCTGTTCATAATGCGCGATCATCGCGTCGAGCATCTGCCCGTCCAGCAACGCCGCACCGGCAGGCACATCGACGACACCGTCGGCTTTCTCGCGCCGCCCGAGGGCCGCCAGCAGCCACGGGTGGAGCGATTCGTCGAAAACCGACGTGCCACCCAGCCCGCCGCGCCATGCATCGAGCGACCATTTCCGCGCGCTGGCCACGTAGGCTTGCCAGGGGACGGGCTCCGCCTCGTGCGTCTCGACCTGCACGTCGAGGCCCGCCACGGCCGCCTCGGCCCGCTGCTTCTGTGCGGCCGGTGCGAGCACATGGACGGACGCCACCTGCCGGGCAGCCCGCAGGCGCATCAACGTCCGCCGCAGCACGGCGGCGCCGTGCAGATCCTCTTCCAGCCGCGCGCGGGTGCCCAGTGGACCGCGGTCGAAATCGACGAGGCAGGCGGCGATGATTTTCATGCGGTCGGCTCCTGGTCCTTCACGAAACGCGCGATGGCCTCGGCGAGTATCTCCTTCATCACGTCGGCCCCCTCGATGATCGCCTCGACGAATCGCATGTCGCGTTCAAGCTGGCCGCGGGCGCGCTCGGTGCCCGCTTTCTCGGACAGGCCGAGTTTCCGGTCGGCGCTGAACCGCTGCAACTCGGCCAGTTGCGAGACGGCACTGATCATCTGGTAGGCGCGATGCTGCTGCTGGACGCGCAGACGGAGCGCGTCGACCTCGGCGATGTGCCGGTTGAACTCGGCCGGCTGATCGAGCAGAGCGCCCATTTTTTCGAGCAGGCTGAGCATCTTCCGGCTCGTGGTCCGCATCGCGTCGATCTCCTCAATCCTTTGAGCGAGTTCAGCCCGTCCGGCAGCCAGTCGCGACGGGTCGTGCCACTGAACCTGGTCGAGGTAAGCGAGCGTTTCCGGCGGGATCGGCCGCCTGCAGAACCGCCCGGCCGCCTCGGCGAGGGACATGACCTGCGTACCCGCTTTGCGCACGCCGCCTTCGGTCGCATCGATGACCCGACCGCCGATGGCAGCAAAATCGCCCTCGAACTGCTGGAGGTAGGTGAACAGTTGCTCGTCGGTGTAGACCTCCCGGCCGTCGATGTCCCTGGTTTTCATGAGGATCGGCCGCGACCGCGCGATGCGCTCCCACTCCATCATCTCGATCGTGCAGAAACGGTTGAGCTGCGGCTGCCAGAGTGCGTGGATCGCGACGCCGGGCATGTAGTAGACGTGGTTCGTGTAGGCCAGATCCTGGCCCACGAGCACGATCGGATCGCAGCCGAGGTGGACGGCCAGGTAGAGCGCGAGATGGGCCACCGTCGCGCCGGCTTTCAGACCCGCGCGGGCCGCGAGCGCGTCGCCCACGCAGAGCCGGGCGAACGCGCTGTCGAGCATCGAGATCGGCCCACGGTAGCTGTCGGCCACATGCCAGGTCGCCTTGGGCTCGGCGACCAGGTGCGTGCGGCAACCGTCGGGAATCCCCTCGAAAAAGCGTCGCGACATCTCGTGGTAATCGAGCGACGTGACGAAATGCGGGGTGATCCCGCAGTCCAGCAGCATCTTGAACGTCGTCTGGACGGACACGAGCACCGCGCGATCCTGAAGGGCTGCAAGCTGGTCGATGTGGCGACGCAGCGACGGGCCGGCCGCGATGACGATACCCGGCAGCCCCTTGAACCGGTCACGCAGCAGGTCGATCGGCGGCGTGGCCAGGTACGTCGGCAGGTTGTTGGCGATGTTCCGGCAGGTGATCCTGCTGTTGGACACCAGCGTCACGAGGCTCATCCGGCAGAAAGTCATGTGGTCGGTGAGCAACCGGCGCATCTCGGCGTGGAAGGGGCCGGCCGCCTGCTCGCTGGCCGGGTGCGTCACGAACTGCGCGCCCATCATCATGAGCGTGTTGTGCGGTTCGAGGTGCGTCTGCACGTCGCCCTTGTCGGCCCGCGTGAGAATGACGCACTTGTTGTCGGCCAGAAGCTCGGCCAGATCGACCGTCTCCAGGGCCGCCCGGAGCAAGGCAAGATTCGGCTCGGTGACCACGATGAACGCGTCGCCCGTCAGACGCCGTGCCAGCGCGCAAAGGTGGTAGCCCAGCCCGAACCCGCCGACGACGTAACAGAAATGCTCGCCGACTTTGATTGATTCGGCGAACCGCTCAGCCTCGGTTTGCGGATCGACGCGGCTGTGAAGGTAGACCGGTCGGCCCGTCCTCGCCGAGACCACCGCGGCCGTCGCACCGCCCCGCCGGGCGGGCTCCAGAGTGACGCTCGCGTCCGGCTCGCATTCGTCGATCCGCTGGGCGAGGTTCATGTCCGAGCGGAACAGGGCAGCCATGTTGCGCGCGTAAACAGCATCGTCAGCCAGCAGATTGGGGACCGTGTCCGTCCCTGTCACGGTCGCATCTCCCTTTCGCAAGTCAGAAAGCCACCGGTCAATCGACGAAACGCGCGTCGACGGCCAGCGCCGCCTGCAACCGGTCCAGATAATCATCCCGCGCGATCTCGACCGCGCCGAACCGCGCCAGGTACGGCGTCAAAAACTGCACATCGAGCAACCGATAGCCGCGCGCCCGCAGCCGTTCGACGAGCGCCACGAGGGCAACCTTCGAGGCGTCGGTGCGGCGATGGAACATCGACTCGCCGAAAAACGCCCCGCCCAGCGCCACGCCGTAAAGCCCGCCGGCCAGCGTCCCCTCGTACCAGCTCTCGACCGAATGAGCCACGCCGCGCCGGTGCAGCTCCGTGTAGGCCGCCACGATCGGCTCGGAAATCCAGGTCCCCTCGGGCCGATCCGCGCAGGAACGGATGATCTCGTCGAAGGCCGTGTCGATCCGAACCTCGAAACGTCCGCTGCGGTACCGCTGCGCGAGGCTTTTGGGCACGTGGAACGCGTCGAGCTCGATGATCGCGCGGGGGTCGGGGCTGAACCACCGGACCACGCCGTCCACGTCCATCGGGAAGATGGCGTTGGCGTAGGCGGCCACGAGAACCTCGGGCGTCAACGGCAAACCGTGCATCGTCGTTGTCGGCATTCGACGCTTATCACCGCGTTTCGATCGGCCTCCGAGCCACCAGCCGCGCTGTAGCGGCCGCCCCTCCGTCTTCGCTGCGCTGCGCCACGGCAAACCATGGCAACCGTCGTGGCTCGAATGGTTACATAAAGCCACCTCACAGGGTGGTACGGGCGTCTCGCCCGTCAGGACAATAGCAGATCATCATCCACATGCCCGCTCCCTTACGGTCGCAGCTCGGAACAAAAAGTTTCTGCTACGTACCGGCCAGCTCCGCGAGTCTCCGTTCGATGAGCGCGCTGACCATCTTGGGGTCGGCCTGGCCCCCGGAAAGCTGCATGACCTGCCCCGTCAGAAAACCCTTGGCCTTCTTCTGTCGTTTCGGATTATCGATCGCGTCGCGGACGGCCTTTTCGTTGGCGGCGAACGCCTCCTCGACCCACGCCTGCATCTGCCCTTCGTCGCGGACCTGCAACTTGCCCAACTTCTCAGCGAGAGCTTTCCAGTTGATATACCATTTCCCATACTCGTCTGGGCCATTGGCAGGAAAGTCTGCTGGTGATATTGAAGGTTGGTCACCCATCCCACTGTTCCCTTGCAATAAGTTCCGACGTTCCGGTTATTTCCGAGCCGCGACCGTAAGGGAGCGGTCCCTGAAAACCTCGCGCTTCTGTTCGTCCGCTCCCTCACGGTCGCGGCTCGGATCGGCTGTCCGTATCATGCACCGTCTTCCGGGCGCTGCCGCACATTGTACAGGTGTTCCAGTGCAATAGTGAGCATTTCAACCATCGTCGTCGCATTCACGCCCCCCGACTTATGAAGCTTTGACAATTCAGCCCAGCTCTTAGCGTCAATCGGTAGCTTTGCGATCGTAACCCCCTTCTCACTGGCAGCCTTTCTTGCGGGGCCAATGAACAACTTCGTCAATGTGGCCGGATCACCATCCTCTACGATGGTTTTCTCAAATAGATCAGCGGTTGCCTTATCGCTGAGAATCGTCACGACATCCGATACCGACAGTCCGTAATCGCGTGCCATCCGCCCCTGCCGGGCCAGCGGCAGCTCACCCACGTCCGCGCGGATCGTTTCGAGCCAGGCGTCGTCGATCTCGACCGGCACGAGGTCGGGGTCAGGAAAATAGCGGTAGTCGTGCGCCTCCTCCTTGCTCCGCTGGTACTCGGTCGTGCCCCGGTCATCGCTCCAGCCGCGATTCTCCTTGGGACGCCGCCCCACGACGTAGTCCCGGTCGGCCATCCAGTCGCCGACCTGCCGTTCGATCTCGTAACCGATCGCCGCCCGCACCGACCGGAAGCTGTTGAGGTTCTTGATCTCGGAGATCGGCGTGCGGTATTCGCGCCCGTCGCAGGTGATGGCGACGTTCACGTTCGGCTCGAACCGCATGTGGCCCTTTTGCATCGAGCCCTCGCTGACGCCGAGGTAGGTCACGAGCCGCTGAAGCTCGACGCAGAAATTGTAGGCTTCCTCGGCTGAGGCGAGGTCCGGCTCCGTGACGATCTCGAGCAGCGGCGTGCCCGTGCGATTGAGGTCGACCAGCGTGAAGTTCGGATTGTCGTGGATGTTCTTGCCCGCATCCTCCTCCAGGTGCGCGCGGATGATCCCGACCCGCCGGTAGCCGCCCGGCTCGTTCGTCGGCACGTCGAACGCACCGTCGAAGCCCAGCGGCAGATCGTACTGGCTGATCTGGTAGTTTTTGGGCAGGTCGGGGTAGTAGTAGCTCTTGCGATCCCACTTGCTGAACCGGCTGATCTGGCAGTTCAGCGCCAGGGCCGTCCGCACCGCCAGCTCGACGGCCCGCCGGTTCATCACCGGCAGCGTGCCGGGCATCCCCAGGCAGACGGGGCAGACGTGCGTGTTCGGCTCGTCGCCGAAAACGACCGCGCAGCCGCAGAACATCTTGCTCCGCGTGGCGAGCTGCACGTGGATTTCCAGGCCGATGATCGGTCGTATCGTCAGTTCGCTGCGATCCATGGTGTACCTCTGCCGCGGACCGGGCCGAGCGCCGCCCAGCCAAGTGTTTTCTTTTTACCGCAACGATGCCGTCCTGCCAAACGGTACGGGGCCGACCGGCTCACCGCGAGGCAGGTTTGGGCGGGATCCGTACGCTTGGCCGGTCCACAGGCGGGGATTGCTCGAAGACTTCGACGATACGGCTGAGCAGCTGCTGGAACTCGGAGGTGTTGCGCACACGATATTTCGCACTCGTCTGGCCGGCACCCACCTTGATGCTGACGAGGTTGGGCAGGCCGCTGCTGAACATGCTCTCGTCGGTCTGGTCGTCTCCCGCGCAGAGTACGAGGTGGCAGTCCGCCTCGGACAGGAGCTTGACCATCGCCTGGCCTTTGTTGACCTGCATCGAGGTCACCTCGACGATCGCCTTACCGTGATGGACTTCAACGGGCAGATTCGAGGCAACCTCGGACAGCTCAGCGACTAACTGGTGAGCTTTCCATCGACCGAACTCCGGGTCGCTCCGCCGATAGTGCCACACGACCGAGGAGAGTTTTTCTTCGACGAGACTGCCGGGCGTCGAGTCCTCGTGCTGACGCAGGATGGGCAACACCTGATCTTTCCAGGACAGATCCAGCCCCGGAAAGACCTCGATGAAGCTCGTTCCGCCCGCCGGCCGATACCGGTAACCGTGCTCGGCCACGAGCGCGACGCGGTAATCGCCAAACCACTGCGCGAGGTCCTGCTGTCCGCGCCCACTGATGAGAAAGCTGTCCACGTGATCGCATCGGCTCAGGCGCATCAGCAGGTCGCGGATACCGGGCGTGGGCGAGGCGGCATCCGCCCGCGCCTCGAACTCCCGCAGCGTTCCGTCGTAGGCCAGAAACAACGCACAGCGCTCCTTGCAGCTTCGGACCGCGGCCAGGATCTCCAGCACACCGGTCCGCCCTTCGATCGGCCCCACCTCATCCTGTGCGTGAGAGGCCAGATCGGAAATGAACGTGCCCGCCCAGTGGCGCGAGTCGTTGCGCAACACCCGCGCGCGCATCCGTTGCATGTGCCCGGTCTGGGACTGCGTGGGCAGCCGGAGCGCTTCGTCGATCCGGACAGCCACCGCGTCCACGTCATAGGGGTTGACGATCACCGCGTCGAACAGCTCCTGGGCCGCGCCGGCGAACTCGCTCAGAATGAGAACGCCGTTCTCCTGCTCCTTGCAGGCGATGTACTCCTTGGCTACGAGATTCATCCCGTCGATGAGGGGCGTGGCCATGAGGACGTCGGCCAGGCTGTAAAGCGCGCAGAGCTGCGAGAAGGTCACCGACTGGAAGATGAAGTGGACGGGCACATTGTCGACCGTCGCGTGTCGGCCGTTGATCTTGCCGACGAGCTGCTCGACCTCCGCGCGGAGGTCCTGGTAGGCCTGCACCTCGCCGCGCGACGGCACGCTGATCATCAGAAAGCAGAGCCGGCTCCGGTCCTCGCAGTGCTCCAGGAAGCGGTCAATGGCCGCCAGGCGGTGAACGATACCCTTCGTGTAGTCGGCCCTCTCGACGCTCAGGACGATCCGCTTGTCCTTGTAGACCTCACGGTACTCGGCCAGCTGCGCGCGGTGTTCCGGCGTGGCGAGCTGCGCCTCGAACTTGGCCGCGTTGATCCCGATCGGGTAAACGCCGATGCGCGTCGTCCACTGATCGTGCGGTACGTGGTTCATCTCCGGCTCGATGCCCAGAAGCCGCAGGACCGCGCTGCGAAAGTGCCGCAAGTAGCTGAACGTGTGAAACCCGATCAGGTCCGCGCCGAGCAGCCCCTGGAGAAGCTGCGTCCGCTGCGGGTGGCAGCGGAACACCTCGTAGGACGGAAACGGCGTGTGCAGGAAGAAGCCGATGCGCAAACGCGGGTTGCGCTGCCTCAGCAGCATGGGCAGCAGCATGAGGTGATAATCGTGTATCCAGATGAGGTCCTCGTTGTCGGCCGCCTCGACGACGACCTCGGCGAAGCGCTCGTTGACGGCCAGATAAGCTTCCCACCAGGCCGACTCATACGCCATGATGTTCGGCATGTAGTGGAGCACCGGCCACAAGCTCGCGTTGGAGTACCCCGTGTAATAGAGGGCGATCTCCTCCTCCGTCAGGAAAACCGGTGTGAAACCGAAATCATTTTTCAGCCGGTCGGCCAATTCGCGCTGCCGGTCGGCGTCCTCGATGCTACCGCCCGGCCAGCCGATCCACTCGAGCGCGAGATCCTGGCCAATGACGCCGTCCATTGCACTGACAAGCCCGCCTGCCGATTTCTGAATGTCCTCCCCGATCGTAACGGGCAACCGGTTCGAGACATTGATGATGCGTTGCATCTTGATCCTTTCGATTCCGAACAAAAAGGCGACCCGGCAGCGCGCGGAACTGGCCTGTTAATCGATGCACGGCGCAGCCGCCCGGTTCAGCTCAGGATACACGGCGCTGATACCGTCGCCAGGCATCAGCCAACCTCCAGAAGTGCGCTGTTTGAGGAAGGCAATGCTACGCCTTCCTGTTACTTTTTAGTCGAAATCACTGAATCTGTCAAGAATGCCGATGCAACGCACAAGGCGCGCCATGCCTCAAGAAGTGCGATACTCCGCAGCGCATCGTCGCCGACTACCCGTAACGCTCGAAGCAGCGCATATCGCGGAGGCGGTAGAGGATTTCCCCAGCCTTGGCGACGTGAAGGATGCCCTCATCCTGGCGGTTCATGTAGGCGTTGGGATCGATCGTGTCAGGCTTCATGTAGCCGAGATTGATCTTTTGGCAGCGCTCGGGACCGATGCGCGTGGCCAGCACGACGTTGACACGCGGCTGCTCCCTGCCGTTGTCGAAGGTGCCGACTCCCTTGACGTGCGTGCTGTGCGCGAGAACCCCCCACGGGTAATGCTTGTAGGCATCCCATTGACGGAGAAAAAAGTCGCGCACGTGGTAGCCGACCTCGTCGATGACGCGCCCGTGCGAATAGGAAACCTCCGTGATGTGCGGCGCGTAGATGATCAGCGTCCCGCCGTCTGCGACGGCCGGCTCCATCTTGTACATGCACTTGCCGGCCGTCCAGATGTCGTCGTACATTGCCGGCGCGCACGCGAGCACCGTCCGGTAGGGTTTGTCCACGTACCGGATGTTGACACGGGCCGACAGCTCCGTCGCGGCCCGCCACGCCTCGCGCACGTCTCCGGCGAACAACCCGACCACGCCGTCGCCGGCCACGACATACCCGATCAGGCTCCGCGAACCGGGCACGAGTTCCGCGGCCGCCTCGATGGCCTCCCGTACGGGAGTTTCCCGTGTGCCGTTGATCAGCGGGTTGGTCATCAGGGCGCCGAGCCAGTGCGTGAAGTTGATCACTTCCGGCGCGCCGATGCCGGGGAACAGGTACTTGTGCCCGCCCGAGAACCCGACCACTTCGTGCGGAAAAATCGGCCCGACGATCAGGACATGGTCGTAGTCCAACAGCAGCCGGTTGACCCGCACGGGCACCTCGATCGACAGGCGGCCGCGCGACAGCTCCTCGATCCGCGCACGGCTCAGCGTACCGACCTGGGTGAGTGCTTCCGGCCGATCCCACTGGTGGTTGAACACACGAACCTGCCCGTAACGTCCGGCCCGCTCCTCGGCCGACAAACCCAGCAGCGCGTGGATCCTCTCTTCCGACAGCGGCGGATGCGTCCCCAGGGCGATGAGAAAGTCGACAGACGCCGCCCGGCCGAGCAGTGCGTCGGCGATCGCTCGGAAAAACGTACCCGTCGGGCCGCTCCGGGTGTGGTCCGGGATGATCGCGAGCACCCGACGGCCGGCAACGTCCAGGACGGCCAGCGCCTTCTGAACGAGCTGCCGGATTTGCGCGTCCGTCAACGGCGCATCGGGAGACTCCTGGAAGATGGTCATGCTGTTTTCAGCTCCTCACGTCCTTGCCTGTCGTGCCGGCTTGTGGCTTGCCCGGACGGTCCGAAACCCGGCAGGCCCGACTCCCTGTATTCTGGCGATTGACGTGGACAAAAGCAAAAATGCGGCGCGCCTCGACACTGGCGAAGGGCCACTTGTTGACAGACCCCGCTTCAGAGAAGGCCATAAAAAAAGTATGCCGTTTGGATCGCAAACCCTGCTGCATCCTCACGGTGCAACGCGGACGGTACCCAGGCTGACGGGCGCATAGATATACCGCTCGGCCGTCGACCAGGAGGCGTACTCGCCGAGCCGCGGCAGGAACCGGGCGAAGTTGATGCCGAAAAGCTCCCCGCACGGCCCCAGGGCTTTCCACGGAATCCGGATCTCGACCGTCCAGCGATTTGGGTGGCTGCGATCATCGACGGCCGCGACGACACCGGCCCCCCAGGGTGCGTGTTCCGCCAGGTTGCCCAGACACGGAACGCCTCGCTCGGTGATCACCGCTCCGTTGGCCTTGACGACGACGTGAAACAGTCCGCCCGGGTTGCCGGCCGTCGCCGTCGGGTCGAGTACGACCTCGACGAGGTCGTCGCGCGTCGGCCAGAGCTCGTCGTAGTGCACGGTGTTGTCCGCCGGGACATGCCGCGCCGCCATCTCGTCGTCCTCGCAAAAGAACGCGATGTACAGATAGCGCGCATCGTGCGCGACGAAGGCCGTCGTGGCCTGCGTCGGACGAACCAGATCCTGGGACTCCCGTTTGGGAACGGCCGGGGCGCCGACGAGCATGTAATCACCGGCCACATTGCCGGCACCCAGCGGCCAGTCGTCGAGCTTCCCGTCAATCGTCAACGACCGGGCCACTTTCAAGGACGTCAGAAAACTCAACCGTCCCGCGGCCGTGACGGGATCGCTGCCGGCGCCTGTCAGCACGACCTCGAACGGCTGGTGGCCCTCGACGTTCGGCGCGACGCGCGCAGCCTCTACCTGCAGCACGCGCTCGGCCATCTCCGTCGGGTCCAATTCCTGGATTGGGACGAACGGTTCCACGGGCGCCCATCCGGGCGGAAGCTCCGGAATCGCCAACGTGCCGGACAGCGTGTCGGCCGTAAAATTGGTCACGGTGGCGACGATCTCGACAACCGACCCCGTCCGGTCACCAGCGTCAGGACGGATCCGCGCGCCCGCGACGGCCACGCGCCGCTCGCGCACCAGCTGCCGGAAGCGCGCCCACTCCACCCGCTGCTCCAGGCGGGCCAGCTCGGCCGGCTCGTCAAGCAATGCCCCGGGCGTCGCCTGTGAGGGAGGCCCGCTCATCGCTGCGATAAGCTCCTCCGCCATCAGCCGGCGGGCCAGGATCCAGGCGGCCGGTTCCGTGACCCAGCCGCCCCCCCGCCCGTCGCGTGCGTTGTCGCCCCGCGCGTCGACACCCGCCCAACGGCTCAGGTCGCGGGCGATCCGGCGGGCGACAGCCGGCCGCTTATTGCGTTCGAGCAGCCAGAGGTACTCGTAATCCTGCACCGACCGGCGAAGACGCTTCAACCGGACCGAGGGCACCGGACCGTCGAGGCCGAAGGGCGTCCCCGGCCAAACCAGGCTCCCTTCCGCCGTCGCGACGGAGGGCTGCCCATCCTCCGACCAGTCATTGCCCGCCGGCAGAAAAATGCCGTCGCACCCCAGGCGATACGCCTGCCAGGCCAGGACACGCACGTAACTCGGCGGCGCGACCATCGCCAGCGAACCGCTGAACGGCGGACGGTCCGGCCTCAACCAGGTGCCGTCGCCTTGCGCGCGAAGAGCAGCCAGCGCGGACCCGTCGGCCAGTCGGGCGGGCGGGGCCCAGATCGTCACCGTCTCGCGTGCTTCATCAGCGTCCCCTTCTCCGCGGCGCACGACCTCGGCCGCGTCGGGCTCGAGCGTACAAACGAGCCGAAGGCGGGGATCCGCCTCACTCGCAACGGCCGCGAGCTGCGCAAACCGCCGGGCCCGTTGGGCCTCCGTGCCCCTGGTCGGTAACCAGATGAAGTGACGATCGAGCCAGCCCTGCCGGGCGAAATGCTCAGCGCAAAGATGAAGATACCGCCCAAGGATCGCGCGATAGTCCGGTGAATCCCATCCGCCGTAGAGATCCGGGTCGGGCCGATGCTCGTCAACTGGCATGGGCCAGGCAGCCGCGGCCGCACGATCCTCAAAGGCCGACCCGTCCAGAATCGGGCCGGCCAACCGGTCGTAATCGAGCCAGTCGAGCGCCAACTTGCCGTCCGAATCGACCTTCCGGAGCGGTTGCACGTCGCGCAACATCGCGTGGCAGCGGTGCGCGTGCAGCAGGTGAACGGCTCGGTCGAGCACCTCGCGCGCCTGCTCGTAATGCGGGTCTTCGAAAGACAGCCTGCCCGGCCGATAGGGTCGCCCGCCGATGCGAAGGTGGTGGCTGATCAGGCGGTTCGTGTCCAGGCCGGCCAACACCGCCAGGTGACGCGTATTGGGCAGCGCGAACGGCCAGACCTCCACCTCGATCGGCAGTTCGCGGTCGCGGCTGAAAAGACCGCCGCTCAGTCGGATAACGGATCGATAGCGTCCCGGCCGCGCGCCCGGCGGGATCGTGATATCCACCCAGAGAGACTCGCAGGCACTCGGTTCGATCCGGATCGGCAACCCCCCGCGCGGAGCCGACAACGGAACGAGCACGTCGGGATAGGATCGCGCACGGCGGAGATTCGGCGTCAGGCGGAGGTACCAACTCGGGTAGTCAACCACCTCGACACGGTGCTGCCGATAGAGCATGACCTCCTCGGCCTCGATGACCGCATCGGCCGACTCGAGGTCCGCAACGTCGATCGACTCGACGACATGACCACTGTCACCGGACAGAACGAGTTGGAAGGCGACCGTCTCACCGACGGCGCCGGCCACGCGGACGCCTCCCTCGGATCGACTGTAGACCTCGTTTTCCAGATCCGGCGCCGAATCAGGAAAAACGACCGTTTCCGGGGGCACCGCCCAGATCCGTAACCCCCCTGTCGACCAGCGCACCGCCCCACCGCCAGGCTGCTCGAGACCGGTGCAACCGGCCAGAGCGGCCGTCACTGCGATCACAATGGCTCGGCCCACATTGACCGCACGGCCACTCGGCTGGCATCGAACCATCAAAGTCCACCCCGTACCCATACCAACCCCCACGTCCGCCGGAATATTTCCCGGACAGCCCACCTCGGCGCGCACCGCTTCGCGCCGGGTTTTCCTATACTGGTAACTCTCCGAACTGGCAACCAAACAGGGTTGCCAATGCTGATAAGCGGGTTTCCGAAGGAGCGCGAAGCACTCCCACCACCTTTCGATCAATTTCAGAGAGACTCGAAAACGGACGATAACTTTCCCATGGTCGGCGGTTCTTGGGGATCGGGCTGGGAACCTGCAATTTCCACGAAAGGGGGCATTCATGGTCGTCCAGCTGCCCGACGGAACGGTTCAGTTCACGTTCATCTGCCCGCAGGCCCAGCATGTGACGATCGCCGGCGACTTCAATGGCTGGCAGAGCACCTTCGCAATGACCCGCCTGGATGAGAAGCGATGGCGGTCGCGGCTGCAACTGGCCCCGGGCCTTTATCAGTTTCGCTACTGCGCCGACGGGCAGTGGTTCAACGACTACGCAGCCTTCGGCCTCGAACACGGTCCGTTCGGCCTCAACTCGGTCCTCAAGGTCGAGCCGGCCCGGCGCCGGCCGCCCGGAGCAGTGCTTCGCCTGCCAGGCAAAGCTGCACCACACCAGAACGGAGAGGCGCAATTAACCGCCCTGCCGACGGAACGGACCACCAACGAGCAAACGTTCCCCTCGCAGCCGGACCCGATCGACAACCTCCAGAAACTTCATCATGCAGCCATGGCGATGGCCGGCGCCGCCTGACAGGTACGTCGATCCGGAGCTTCGGAAGCAAAAGAAACGACTGATAAACCCTCCGTCCGCCTCCATGCCGCCCTGAAGCCCACGAAATCCTCTCGCCCGAGGCCGACATCCTTGAGCCGGAGCCGGCGCGCCCAGAGGCGAACGCATCCCAGTCGTGGCGACCGGCGGGTGGCAGAATGACCGGCATTTCGCTCTCAACGTCCCAAAACCGTATGGCCCCCTTCCCACTCGATCCGCACAGCGAAAAGCCGCAATTGAACCCGCACAGCCGCCGATATAGCCAACAGACCCCCTGCCATTCGGGTCGCGCTGGCGGGAGGGGTTGGTTGAAGGACCAACGTACCGATGCTACAATCAATCGCGTACACAGAGAAGTAAGCGTCAGAAATCCCCGCCACCGACCAAGGTCCGCCGGCCGATCCTTGCAAGTATCTGTCTGTCAGGAGGTTGCAAATGATGAGGCGGCCCGGACCAAGGCGGGGCCGCAGTGGACCCGCGACGAACCCGGGGAACACACGATAAGATGAAGCAAGCTGGAAAACGGTTGCAAGACCACGGTCGGCAGCCGGATGGAACCGCCAAATTCAGGAGTGCGGTATGTTTGAAAGATTCACGGATCGCGCGCGAAAGGTGATGGCCTTGGCCAACCAGGAAGCGCAGCGCTTCAACCACGAATACATCGGCACCGAGCATATCCTGCTGGGACTGGTCAAGGAGGGCTCGGGCGTCGGTGCCAACGTGCTCAAGAACCTCGACGTGGACCTGCGAAAGGTGCGCCTCGAGGTGGAAAAGCTCGTCAAGCGCGGGCCCGACATGGTGACGATGGGCAAGCTGCCACAAACGCCACGCGCCAAGAAAGTCATCGAATACGCCATCGAAGAAGCGCGGAGCCTCAACCACAACTACGTCGGCACCGAACACCTTCTGCTCGGCCTGTTGCGCGAGCAGGAAGGCGTGGCGGCCCAGGTGCTGATGAACCTCGGCCTGCGGCTCGAGGAGGTGCGCGAAGAGGTGCTCAACCTGCTCGGTGCCGGGATGGAAGGCGAGGATGCGCCCATGGCCGGCGCTGCCATCGGCGAGACCAAGAAGGGCAAGAGCAAGACACCGGCGCTGGACTCCTTCGGCCGGGATCTCACCGAGATGGCCCGGGAGGGTAAACTCGACCCGGTCATCGGCCGGCACCGCGAGATCGACCGCGTCATCCAGATCCTCTGCCGCCGGCAGAAAAACAACCCCGTCCTCCTCGGCGAGGCGGGCGTCGGCAAGACGGCCATCGTCGAGGGCCTCGCCCAACGCATCGTCAACAACGACATCCCCGAGCTACTGGCTGACCGGCGGATCGTCGTGCTCGATCTGGCGATGATGGTGGCCGGCACGAAATACCGCGGCCAGTTCGAAGAGCGCATCAAGGCGGTCATGAACGAGGTCCGCAGGGCGCAGAACATCATTCTGTTCATCGACGAGCTGCACACGCTCGTCGGCGCCGGCGGCGCCGAAGGCGCGATCGACGCGTCGAACGTGCTCAAGCCCGCGTTGAGCCGCGGCGAGATCCAGTGCATCGGCGCCACGACGCTCGACGAGTACCGCAAGTACATCGAAAAAGACGGCGCGCTCGAGCGCCGGTTCCAGCAGATCATCGTCGAGCCCCCAAGCTACGAGGAGACGATCCAGATCCTCCGCGGGCTGCGCGACCGGTACGAAGCGCACCACCGCGTGCAGATCACCGAGCCAGCCCTGCGTCAGGCGGTCGACCTGTCGGACCGGTACATCACCGGGCGCGTCCAGCCGGACAAGGCGATCGACGTTATCGACGAGGCGGGCGCCTCCGTGCGGCTCAAGAGCATGACCAAGCCGCAGGAGCTGGCCGACCTCGAACGGGAGATCGAAAAACTCCTCATGGAAAAGGACGAGGCCGTCAAAAACGCCGACTACGAGCGGGCGGCCGAGCTGCGCGACCAGGCCGAGGAGGCCCGTACCCGCAAGGACCAGATGCAGCGCGAATGGCGCGGGCGCGTCAAGGAGATCGACGGTGTCGTCGACGAGGAGACGATCGCCACGGTCGTGTCGAGCATCACCGGCGTGCCTTTGACGCGGCTCGAAAAGAGCGAGGTCCAGCGGCTGCTGCGCCTCGAAGACGAGCTTCACAAGCAGGTGATCAGCCAGGACGAGGCGGTCCGGGCCGTGGCCCGCGCGGTGCGCCGGTCGCGCAGCGGGCTCAAGGACCCGAACCGACCGATGGGCAGCTTCATCTTCATCGGGCCCTCCGGCGTCGGCAAGACCTACCTGGCCAAGTGTTTGGCAGAGTTCATGTTCGGCGACCCGGACGCGCTGATCATCCTCGATATGTCCGAGTACATGGAGAAGCACAACGTCAGCCGGCTCATCGGCGCGCCGCCCGGCTACGTGGGCTACGAAGAGGGCGGCCAGCTCACCGAGCGCATCCGGCGTCGGCCCTACTCGGTCGTGCTCATGGACGAGATCGAAAAGGCGCACCCGGATGTGTTCAACATGCTCCTCCAGATCATGGAGGAGGGTCGCCTGACCGATTCGTTCGGCCGGCACGTCGACTTCAAGAACACGGTCCTCATCATGACGAGCAACATCGGAGCCGACCGCATCACCCACCAGGGCGAGTTCGGCTTCGGCAAGCGCGACGAGGAGCTTTCGTACCAGAAAATGAAGACGATGCTCCAGGGCGAGGTGGACCGCTATTTCCGTCCCGAGTTCGTCAACCGCGTGGACGAACTCGTCGTGTTCCACAAGCTCAACCACGAGGACCTGCTCCAGATCGTGGACCTCGAGGTCGCCAAGGTGGCCAAGCGGCTGAGGCAGCGCGGCCTGACGCTCGAGCTCGACCAGAAGGCCAAGAATCTGCTCATCGAGATGGGGACGGACGAAAAGTTCGGTGCCAGGCCTTTGCGGCGCGCCATCGAAAACAAGATCGAGGATCAGCTCAGCGAGGCCATCCTCCGCGGCGAGTACGAAGGCAAAAACTACATCTCCGTCTCGACGACCGAAAACGAGGAAGGCGACGAGGTGTTCACGTTCGAGGGCCGGCACGTTGCCGGAGGCAAGGAAGAACCGCCCGAAACCGTCGATGTCGGCAACGTCACCGAGGCCACCTGATCGGCGGGCTTTGCCGGCGCGAAAGCGCATTACACAGAAAGCTCACCTTGCACGGAAAATCAAACCGCGCAAGGTGAGCTTTTTTTCGAGGGTAGAAGAGACGCCTTAAGACATCCCTTCCGTTGCAGCTCGTGGGACTAGTGCTAGGATCGCTCCGAGCCGACCTCGAAGATCGACTGCGTTTTGAGGATCGTGTAGTCGGCCGGGAATGCGTGGAACGTCTGCACGTGCATTTCGCGGTCGCGCAATTCCCAGTCGATGAACGAGAACGGAGCGAGGTTGTCCTCGTCGGCCCATTCCTCGTACTGAACGACCATGCCCCGCTTGGAGGCGTAGTTGAGCAGATCCCGGTGCGAGGCGTGGAACAGGTTACGGGTCATCCGCTCCACCTGCGTGGAGAGTATGTAGTGCATTCCATCGTCGAATTTCTCGACGTGATCACGCTCACCGCGGAACTGGAACGAGGTGACCAGCCCGTTCTGGGGAAGAACCTCGACGTCATCCGTCGTCACTTCGGTGATGCACCGGCCTCCCGATTGGACCGCCACGACGTGAGACAGGCCCATCACCCAGATGTCCGCCTGGTAGTTCGGCCACTCAAGGTGCCGGCTCTTGTGGATGCAGAACAGTTCCGGGTGCAAAGGCCGGCGGTAAAGCACAAATTTAAGATCCGCAACGCGTTGTAAAGTCTGACCGAGTTCCACTGGACTACCTCATTTTTTCCACGTAAACTCCCTTTCGCTGGCGGTGCTCCGTCAGCTACCTTAATTTCTTCGCTCCAAGCACCACACAAAGCCTGTGGACTCGCTTCAGGGTGTGTGTTGCTGCCTCTCCCCCCTACCGCGGCGGCACATCTTTGCTCGCTCGTCACCCCGGACTCAACAGGAAGCTTTTGCGCCCTTCCTCAAGCCTCCCCCGGGCCTCCGATGCGTGTGTGCCTTTGTATGGCAGCGACTCGTCCCGGCAGGCCATAAGCATCCAAGGCCGATTGTAACGGACCGCAACCCCAATTCCAACGAAAATCCGCCCCCAAAATATACTTTTCATCAAATATTGCCCATACTTATACGCAACCTCCCCCAAAAGGTTCCAACCCTTTCCCTTTCCGGGCACGGTATTGGACACATTTTAGACATGCTTTCTTTGCCGGCTCCCTTATTGCGTTATCACTTTAAGGCTTCTGGTTAACAGGGTGATGGACTTCCACGCCATGCTCCCATACGAGGGAAAGAATGGGGTTTTGAAGATGATTGGCGAACGGCCGCCTCGAACAAAAAGAATAAGCCATTTCCAAAAAATGTTATTCCCGCCCCTGCTGCCTTCTCCCAAGGACACCTTGAGTGAATTTATAATGGTGTTAACGGCGACGCGTTCGCCGTCCACCCTCGGGAGGAGGTCCACCCATGCCCCAGCCGCACAACAGAAATGTCTCGGTCGCTGTTCCATCCATCCACACCTCGAACCGCCACCGCTGCCGGCAAGGTCGTTGTACGAGGCCGCTCATGTCCGTCGTCCGGCCCGGCTTTGCCTGTCTTCTGTTACTTGTCGTGACCGGCGGCCTGCGATGCTTTCCGCCGGTTCAGCCTCCGTCGGACAGGACGGCGGGCCTTGCAAAATTCGAGTCGGCCGAGCAATTGCAGGCATTTCTGGCTGACCAGGCCAACGGCCGACTCAACCAAACACAGTGGCGGGACGGCTTTCTCAACGGTTTCGGGCCCGCCCTCGCTCCGATGGCTGACTCGGCCGAAGGGTCGGCGAATCAGGAAGCTGACGACGGCGGCGAATACTCGACGACCAACATCCAGGAGGTCGGCGTCGATGAAAGCGACCTCGTCAAAAACAATGGCACGCACATTTTCTGGTTGAACGGGCGCACGATCCACGTGGTGTCAGCTACGCCGCCGGAGGCGATGGCGGAGGTCGCCACGATCGCCCTCGATGTGCCCGGTGACGCGCTCTACCTCCGCGGCAACCAGCTCATCGCACTCTCCGGGTACCACGGCCTCGTGTGGGACGATATCGGCATGGTTGAGGACGTGGAGGCCGGCGGCGCATCGGATGCACCCGGGACGGCCGACGGTTGGGACGGTCCTTCGGAACCCACGGCCGTCGCGCCGGCGGCGCCGCCTTTCGTGGATGGCCCGTGGTTCGACGGGGGGCGCGTCACGGTCACGTTCGTGGACGTCAGCGATCCGTCCGCTCCGGTTGTCGAGGCAGCCGTCGACATCGAAGGCCAGCTGGTAACCAGTCGGCTCATCGACCAGAAGCTCCACCTCGTGCTGACGACCACGCCCTGCTTGCCGCCCGACCCCACACCCGCGGCGGTGCAGGCCATGACGCTGGACGACTGGTTGCCGGATTTCGCAGTCAGCACGGAGACCGGCCAGGTGCGGGCAGGTAATCTGTTCACGTGGCAGCACGCCTATCGGCCGCTGTCCGGCGACGGTTACGCGATCACCACGGTCGTCACGCTGGATGCCGACGATCCAACGGCTGACATGGTCGCCACCGCCCTGACGGCCGACGCCGGTACGATCTATGCCAGCCGCAACGCGATCTATGTCTGCGATCCAAAATACGACTGGAACCTCGGCACCGGACGCACCGACACGATCGTCCACAAGCTGACGTTCACGGAACAGGGGACTGAGTACGCGGCCAGCGGCCTGGTTCCCGGCCGGCCGCTCAGCCAGTATTCGCTCGGGGAGCACGAAGGGTATTTGCGCATCGCCACCACGCAGGAAAGCTTCGTTTGGCCGACCGTGGCGAGCACCAACGGCGTGTACGTCCTGGGCGAGACGGACGGGGAGCTGGCGATCGTCGGCCGCGTCGAGGACCTCGGTATCGACGAGACGATCTACGCCGCCCGTTTCATCGGCGACCGCGGCTTTCTCGTGACATTTCGACGAATCGACCCGCTGTTCACGCTCGATTTGAGCGACCCGATGGACCCGAAGGTGGTCGGAGAGCTGAAGGTCCCCGGCTACTCGGATCATATCCAGCTCATCGACGAGGATCACCTGCTGACAATCGGTAAGGACGCCGAGGAGGCCGCCGACTGGGGCGCCTGGGTGCTCGGCGTGCAACTCTCGATCTTCGATGTGTCCGACATGAGCGACCCGGTCCTGCTCCACAAAGAGGTCATCGGGACGCGCGGCACCCACAGCGAGGCCAACTACAATCCCAAGGCGTTCACCTATTTCGCACCGGCCGACGCATTGGCGTTTCCCATCGAACTCTACGAGGGCGAACCGTCGGGGCCCGTCTACGGCCAATGGACGTTCACCGGCCTCATGGTCTACCGCGTCTCGGTCGAGGATGGCTTCACGGAACTCGGGCGGATTCCGATCGTGCCCGAGGACGAAGACATAGCCGACCAGTGCAGATGGTGGTATTACGGCCCGGCGCGCGGCGTATTCATCGGCTCGAATGTATACGCGGTCAGCGATGCCGGCGTGTCGTCCGCATGGCTGGAAGATGCGTCGACGGTCCTGGACGAGCTTTTGTTCGCGGACAGCCCGTGGCAGCAGCAGTGCGGCTGGGGCGTACCGTGGGTTCTACCGGAAGTCAGCGAAGGACTGCGGTAACGGCGCGGGCACTTGGTTGCGGCCCGTAAGAGAGTATGCGATAAGTCATTCCGAGCCGCGACTGTCAGAAAGCGGAGTTCGAAAACCCACGAAAAACCGCTTTCTCATGGTCGCGGCTCCATGACCGCCATCATTCCCTGTCATGCCGAGACGCTCTTGAACAGAAAACCTGCCGGCTCCGCCGCATCCCGTTCCGGTCGGCCGGCATCGGGCGCATCCCAAGAAATAATAGGCTTTGGATTATTCGAACGGGTTTTATACAATAGATTAGGAAGCACGGCAGTGCTGATGGCGACGATCAGGCCGCCTCCACAGCGCGCTGAACGAGGGGCATCGGCGGGGACCGAGAGGGGGGGATCGGCATGGTCGGCCTGGGGGTTCGCTACGCAATTGCGATCGGTATTGTCGGACTGGCCGGCTGGGCGACAACGGCGCGGGCCTACGAGGTGCCGGCCGACTTCGAAGAGGCCCTTATCGCCGACCACTCGCCTGAGACGATGGCTGCGATGTGGTACGACCAGATGACCGGCATCAACGTGGCCTTGGGCAAGCAGGCCAGTTATATGCCGCAGCCCGACTGGAGCTACTGCATCGACGCCGACGATCCCTGGCAGCTCACCGATGGCACCATCCTGTTCACGACGCACACCGGCCTGACAAGCAGCGAGCGGTTCAATAAATTGCGAACCTCGCCCGAGGCGGTCGGATGGGAATATCCCGCCAGTCCCGTGCACATTCTGATCGATCTCGAACAGGTTCAGGCCGTCCAGCGCGTCATGGTTCGCTGTCAGGGCGGTATTCCCGGTGTGTTCGATTTCCCCACCCGGATCACCCTGGTCGTCAGCGAGGACGGCATCAACTTTTATCGCGTCGGCGAATACCTCAACACGCCCGGCCCGCGCGAAGGGCCCTTCGCCAACTACCGCATGCCCTATCTTCGGCCCTACGGCTATTACGCCACGGTCTTTCCGTTCGTGTTCGGCGAACTGACGACCAAGGCGCGGTACGTCGGTCTGGAGATCTGCCGTCGCTCCGGTTTGTTTCTCGACGAGATCGCCGTGATTGCGGGCGACTTCGACCCGGCCACCGTGACCTACGACGAACAGACGCGCTACGCGTTTCCCACAACGGGCGCAGCCCTCATCCCGCGCGACCGCCGTCTCTACGTTCCCAACAACGTGACGATTTTTCAGAATCTTCCCGCCTACAACGATCTGTCGGCCGGGGGAACGGATGTGCGCTGGGTCCTGGAGCTTCCCGCCGGCGTGTCGCTGTCGGACGAGGTTCATGCGATCGAACCCAAACCTGATTTTCGAACGGCGCGTGCGGACCTGTTGATGCCTTTTTACGACGAAGTGACGGCCATCACGCGGGATGAGCAGCCTTACACACGCTACGTGTTCAAATACGCGGGGACGTACGACCGCGGACCGGAAGGAGGCGGTACGCCACGGATAGGTCCGTTGTTCTTCCAGACGGAACTCCCGCCCGGGGAGGCGGGCACAGCCTACGTCTACGCCGAGTGGGACGGAGGCGGGCAAAGCCCATTGGCCATACCCATCGAGGTGTACGCCATGCCGGCTGCCCGGATCCCGGACCGGCTGCACGTGAGCCTCGGCTGGCTGGCAGACTTCTATGGTATCGCCTGGCCCGACTATGTCAGCAATTACAGCAAATCAGGCTTCAATGTGCATCCCGTGTTCCCCCGCTACTGGGATAAGGGGCTGGCCGGTTACGAAGGGGCGGCGGCGGTCATGGAAAACGCGCGCGCCGCCGGGCTGGCGATCGTTTACAACGACTCCCCGTGGTGCGGCTGGCTCAAGCCCGCCCAGCGTGATGCCGCCTACTACGAGCAGTTGCAGCAGCTGTACGACCGGGCGGCCCTGACGAATCCGGATTGGATCTTCTATGACGTGGAAGGTATGCCGGCCTACGATCCGACCGACCCGGATTTCGTAGCGCGGATGCTCGAAGAAGGCCTCGACCCGAACGACCCGGACGACAAGCAGGAGATGGCCCTGCGCCTGGGCACGGAAACCTACAGCGACATGCACGATGCCGTCACAGGTGGAATGACCGATGCGGGCTACGCGGCGGGGCCGGAGGCGGGTCGACCGCTTTGCGGCTCCTTTCACTTCGACGCGGCAGAGGGCGTTTCCTACTGGTTCGATTACAACCGCCTCTACCCCGACTACCTCCAGTACTCGATGCCGGCCTACTACTATGCAGGCCACGCCGAGGCCATCGGATACGAGCTGCTCAGCGTCCGGCAGGCGCAAGGATCGAGCGACATCATTCCGTGGCTTTCGACGGGCGGCGACGGGGAATTTCCGAGCCCGTACGTGCGCGACCAGGCACTCGAAAGTTTTCTGAACGGGTGCCGCGGCATCACCTACTGGTCACCCGAACAATACGACGGCCTCGATTTCTACCACCACCTCGAAGCGGTCAACATCGCCACGAAAATCGAGGACGTGATTATGGACGGCACCGTGATCCCGCCGGAAAAACTGTGGTGCCTCGGCCAGCGGATGCCCGTCAAGGGGCTCGAACTGCCCGACGGGCGGGCGGCCGTCCTCGTCTCAAGCTACGGGAGTGCGCGGCAGGTTCCCACGCCGATCATCGAACCACCCGGGCCGGGCCTGGCGGTGCCGTTCACGTCCAACCTCCAACCCGACACCTGGGGCCGGCTCTACTACGCAGCTGGTTCGTGGAACGTCGCCGAAGGGGCGGCGACCGCAGTGGATTTCGACGCCTGGGCTCTCTACGAGACGACGACAGACAACGGCACCGTCGCGCCGCTGACGGCTGACAGCGACTGGATCGTCCAGGTGATTTACGAGGAGGACGACAGCGGCAGCTCGCTGATGTTTCTCGACCTGAGGCCGGGGATCTGCTCGGTAAGCAACAACGCCACGAACAACCGATTGGTCTTCAATCCCGGCGGCGTGGTCGTCAACGTGCTGTCCACCCTGAGCCGGTGGCACACGTTGACGATTCACTACAAGGCGGCCACGCACTTCATCGACGTGTACGTGGACGGAGTACGGCAGGCCAGGGATCTGGGGTCTTCCGGCGGCGATCAACTGGAGCAGGTCTATCTGCGCGGCCCCATGAGTTTTTCCCATGTTTCCGCGGGCCGTGTCGATTCGCAAACGGGCATATGTGGAGGAGTGAATCCCGGAGAGGCCTGCGCGCAGGTGCGCTACCAGATCGATGCCCCCAGCGTCGTCGTCGATCTGGATACGGACGAAATCATAGCGACGATCACGCCGGAATCTTCGATCTTCGAGGCCCCCTTGGATCGGACGGTGAAGGTCTTTCATGTGCGCCGGACGGTGCCGGCCGACTTCGACGACAACGGTCACGTGGACGCAGACGACCTTGCTACTTTCACGGCCTGCATGACCGGCCCCTCTGTGCAATACGATCCTCAGAACCTTCCGCCCGCCTGTACCCTCGCTCCTGACGACGAAGGCTTCCTTGCGGCCGACTTCGACAGCGACAACGACGTGGACCAGTCCGACTTCGGCCTTTTCCAGCGATGTTACAGCGGCGAGGGGGACCCCATCGATCCGGAGTGTGCGAATGTGAATTCAGGCGGCTGAGTTCACATGCGCAAACCTTACCTCGACTTTCCCACTTTTGAGTCCCGGCGGTGAACCCGTCCAGCCCCGCGGTTGCCGGCGGGGCCATCCTGCGATAGGCTGCTGTGACACTGGAAACGATGATGCTACGAAAACTCCCTTGGTACAGGAGGCACCCCATGCGCAAGGCACGTCACTGCATCGTGGTCGCTCTGCTGGCCGGCCTCGTGGCAACCTGGGCCGGTTGCACCAACACCCAGCCCCCCGCGCGGTGGTGGGATCAGGAGACCTCGCCCGAGATCATCAAGCCGGGCATGTTCGACTCCAAGCCGGCCGACGGGCGACGTTTCTACTTCGACTTCTACAACGAGCAGGTCATCCACGCCAACGTCAAGGTCGGTACGGTCTTCATGGGCGACTCGATCACACAGCTGTGGGAGTTGGACGCCTACTTCAAGCCGACTGACGGCGTCATCCTCAACCGTGGCATCAGCGGCGACCTCGCCTCGATCATGGCCAGACGTTTCGAGGCCGACGTCATTCAGTTGCATCCGCGGAACGTCGTTATCCTGGCCGGCACGAACGACGTGGCGCGCATGCTCGAGGCCGACCAAAGCGATTCGGAAATCATTCAGGAAGTGACCACGTCGGTTGAGCGGATGATCCTGGACGCCCAGGAGGCCGACATTCACGTACTCGTCTGCTCGATCCTGCCGACGAACGACGACAATCGACATCATGAAGGGAAAAAACGCATCCTGCCGTGGATTAACAAAAACCTCGAGGAGCTCTGTTCCCAACATGGCGCGGTCTGGGTCGATTGCGCCTCCGCGATGGTCGACGAGGCCGGCAACCTGCGCAAGGACCTGGCCGACGACGGCCTGCACCCGCACTGGAAAGGGTACGAGATCATGGCGGACATCCTGCGACAGACCGCCACGAAGAACCTGCTCTGGCTGTGAAACATTTGATCTTCCGAGACCGGTAGAGGGCGAAAAGCGGCCTAGGTCATGATTTCTGCGCGCTGTCGATGGCCTGGGCGGCCGCCAGCGGAAACCGTGAACCTGACAAGCCAAGGGGACGCATGTTCCGCGCGGGATTCCGGCAAGTCAGAATCGATACGTGGCTGACAGCATCAGGGACTTGCGATGCCCGATGCCGACATCGATCATGACGTCAAAGTTCTTGCCGAACTCCACGCGACCACCGACGTTTGCGTTCCACGGGTTGACGGCGCCCACTTTGGCACGGAAGTCCAGGTCGAGTATCCCGAGGCTGCCGGTCATGACCTGCTGGACATCCTGACACGTCGCTCCACCCCACATGGTAACATGGACATCGCCGCGCGGCGTCTCGATGCGCTCCCTGACGCCGAGCCGCATGTTGAGCACCGCCACATCGACGGTATCCAGGGAGGAGACCACCTGCCGGAAATCGAGAAGCGCCTTGGTAAAGCTCAGGTCCGCTTGGCCGAAAACGATCGTGGGCCGATTCTTGACAGGCTTAAAACCGGCGGCCAAGGTCCCCCCGAGGCCCAGCAGCGGCCCTTCGTACTCCAGCTTCATATCGTACTTTGGGAAAAGAGGGCGCAAGAAAGGAAGCGTCGCGGGGCGTAATTCGAGTTCGGCCTGCCCGTCGAGATAGCCGGCGATCGCGTACATGTTCAAAAACGGCAGGATCCAGGAGTCAAGGTGGACGTTCCAGGCCGTTTGTTCGGTTTTGATGTCCGTAACTTCGACGAGGTTGCCGATGTTCAGCAGCGCATCGCCCTTCCCAACGTTGAGCTGCAACATGTCGAAGTTCTGTTTTTCCGCGTAGAAGCAGCCCGAGACGCCCAGCGGGAGTGGTAATTCGAAGCCGTACTCGTAAGCTTCCTTCCTGCCCCAGACAGGCAACCCGGACCAGTGCGCCATCTCTTCCCCGGTCACCAGCTCCGGCTCAGAGGCCTCTTCGTCGCTGTCCGATTCGGCGATGACGGCACCGGGCGCCAGCCACACATGAGCCAGAAAGATGGAAGCGGAAACAAGGATGACTCGGAGGATGCCTGCCTCTCCTGAAACACGCTTCTGCTTGGAAATGGCCATTAAGCGGCACCCGGGCCAAGCCCCGCCTCCTGCGGAGCAGTACCATTTTGATGGTAGTATAAGTCATCCGCGATTCGGCAGATAGAAGCGGTTGGCCCGGTCGAATAACGGGATCAGCGAACAGGCCACGTCCCAAGACGGATCATCTCTGCTTCTCGCGCGTTGCGCGGTGCGGTCTGCAAGCTGCTACCGGCCCGCGTCTGGAGAGGGGTTTCAACAGGGCACCGGCACTGTCTTTTCCGAAGCGTCAGCGGCTGTTGCATTGTCCCGGCAGGGACTACTCCACCCACAGCGCGTACAACCGACCGTTCATGACGCTGATTTCGAGGCGAATGGGGGTGTCCCTGAGCTTGGCGAGATCAGGCAGGGGCACCGTAATGTCCGTGCCGTCGATTTCCTGGACTTCTGCCTCAAAACCTTCGATCGGCAAGCGCTTTTCATCGTCCAGAACGACCACTTTCAGCTTCCCGTATGCGACATCGGCATTGACGTGCAGCTGGTTGCCATCCAGGATGACCGTCTTCGTTCGCACCTTGCCCGTATCGAATGTACCTTCGAGGCCGGCGAAGCGATCGAGCTTGACCAGCCCAGCCCCGATGCCCGCACGATAGCGGAGCCCCTTGCCCGAACCGTTGTCGTCGCCCGAATACCTTCCGCCGTGTACCGCAAGACGACCGCTGAAGTAGAAAACAAGATCGTCGCCCACGCGAAGGGGCGCGGCTGCGATCGCGGTGTTGAACCTGTCCCATTCCCCCACCCCGCCGACGGGGATGAACGGGCTGCGGTCCGTCAGTCGCTGAAAGTGCAGGCCGTCTCTGCTCACGGCAAGTTGTATCTCCAGCCAGACACGGTCCGGATAGTTGTGGAACATCTGCACCAGACCGATGTAAATCCCCTCGTAGGGAAACACCGCCATTGAGTAGATCTCGTCGCCGGGGCCGTCCACCGGGTCCACGGCGATCGCCAGGTCGCCCCACTGCGGCGTCCAATGGATAAAGTCGTCGCTCTCGATCCGGGTGACCGCCCTGCCCCAGTTGTTGGATTGGAACTGCTTGTCGGCACCGTAGCGTTCGAGGAACTCGGGATCGTGGTACTTGGTGCGGCCGTAGTAGTAGAACTTGCCGGAATCGGGATGCTGGAACCAGAACCCGCCGCCGTCCACGATCGCGTAGGACACCGGGTTCTCCTCGTAAGGCGTCCAGTGGATTCCGTCAGGGCTGAATGCAGCCGCCAAAGCCCGGAGCTGACCGGGATGGAACCGGGACTGATTCGGGCCGTCGTAGTCCTTGATCAGGTACAGGTACGCCATCTTGTAACGCCGGGCCGGGTCTTTTTCCTCGATGTCTTTGTTGACGATCATCAAGGTGCTCGAATGGGGTAAACGGTGCTCGGACACACCGTCATCGGAGGGTGCAACGAGGTTCGTCTTGCGACCGGCGACCTCGACGATATCCAGTTCCGGCCTCGACCAATGGATGCCGTCCTCGCTCGTGAAATAGTAGCAGCCGGAGATCCCCGATGATGAATCCTCGATCGCGTTGGGACCGTATCCGATGCACCACATCTTATAGATCCCGTCCTGTGGATCGTAGATCACCGTGCCCGGCATGATGTAGGAATTGGGCTCCCAATCGGACACCGGCCTGATGAGCGGGTTCTCCGGGTGCTTCGCGACGGGATTCACCTTGAGTTCCAGCTTGTCCGTCCAATGGATCAGATAGTTGTCCAGAAACAGTTGCTTCTGTCGACCGATGCGGATGGGTTCGTTCTCATGCCGGGCATCGGCCATCTGCGCCGGAATGGATGAGGCCAGGCAACAGAGCAGAACGAAAAAAGAATGTCCATTCTTCATGATTCATCCCCCTCATGTTGAAAGTCTGCTTTTGTTGGCCGCTCAGTCCTCTTTTTACTCAAACTGAGCATTTTTAGAAAGTGTGCGAAAAGCGGCGCAGGCATCCGACCCGCGACCGTGAGGGAACGGCTCGGAATGCGTTGTCACGCACCCTCGTAAATCCGACGCGAAAAAACCCGGCAAATCGATCAATCGATCGCCACGCCCAGATCGGCCGCCAGCTCCATCATCTGCTCGATGGCGTCGTGACAGACCTTGACCGGCCGGGCGGTGAAATCCTCGCCGGGCTTGTACATGGGCAGGCCGCGTTCCCACTTGGGCAGGTTGTCGGCCGCCTGCTGGAGGCTCTCCGCGTACATCCGGAAATACCGGCGGGCCTCATCCTTCCTGCCGGGCGCGATGCCTTCCCTGCCCACGATCTGCCGGAGCTCCCACAGGGCCTTGAGCGAGCGGATGTACCCTTGCACGATGAGGCTTTCGAGTTCGCAGGCCGGCATGCCGAGCTCCCTGGCGATTTCCAGTGCCCGATCCGCCTTGGCGACGTTCGCGTTGAGTTGGGCGACGGTTTTGATATCCGCCCAGGGGGAACGATACACGCCCCAGAGATCCGTACCCAGATCGCCCAGCTCGCCGTTTCTGAGACGGACGGCCACGCGCGGCGGCGTGTTCTCGCGGAGCTCGCCGTGCGGCCAATCGGAGCCGTAAACATTCCAGGCGACGGGGGAAATGAGTTCGACCCAGTCGGCGTACTTTTCGGGATCCTCGAACCCCTGCCGGACGGCGTAGGACGCGGCGAACTCGCGAGGCGACCGCCCTTTGGCGTTCCAGGTCCACTCGGCGGCCGCTTCGACAAGGAAGTAATAATAATAGAGCCGCGGGGTGGCATAGCCGATCAGGCCGGACATCTGCTTGTCCACGAACTCGTTCATGCGATAGTGGATGAAGTGCGGTCCCGTGAAGGGTTCGGCGAAATGGACGACCGGCACGATGTTCGGACAGACCCCGATCCACCGGCCCTTGCGGGCGTATTCTTCAAGATAGGGGCGAAGCATGGGCGTCTGCCCGGCCGTGTAAGTGAGCAGGCTGTGGTAGTACCAGACCTTGATGTCGGGCAGGAGCGTGTCGAAGATATCCGTGTTGACATCCTCGGTTTCTTCGCTGGTGAGAATACGAAGGCCGAGCGGACCGTCGACCCGCTCCTTCGCCTGCAGGTAGGCTGCATTGATCACGCGCGCTTCGAGGACGGAGCGGTCTTGCTTCCTGCACTCTTCACACTGGCAGCCCTTCTGACCGGCCATGTTCTCCGCCATCCAGACGTCGACCTCCTCGACACCAGGCAGGTTGCGTAACGCGACGATCCAGTCGGCCAGGATGTTCACGAATTCCGGACGCGAATAGCAGATCGCGCCTTCCTTGCACTGCCCCTTGCCCTCCAGTTGCGGATAGTGCTCGAAGACTCCCTTTCCGGAAACCTGTTCAAGATGAAGAATAACCGGCACGGGCTTGATCCCGACCCTCGGGCCGATCGTGGACATGGTCTCGCGACCGCTTTTGTGCTCGCCCCATCCGCGGCCGTCGTCACCGACACCGACCGAGGAGATCTGCTCGACGATGTTCATCTTGCGGTCGGCCATCCACTCGAGGTGGTCGTAGTTTTCCGCTCCCCACGTTCCACGATCCTCCATGTCGGGCCAGTCGGTCATGGTCATGACGGGCATGTCAACCTGACCGCCTTGGAGCGTCGGGCGGATAAGCTGTTGTACGGTTTTGGCCGCATAGTACAGTCCGCGCGGCGCAACTGCGATCAGCCTGAGCCCCTCGGCGTCAGAAAGGATACGGCTCGCCTGGTCGGGATTGCCAAGTTCCAAAAGCGAGGCCGCTTCGGTGCCGCCCAGCTGAAGCGAAATGGTAAAAGTCGGCTTGGCTGGCGAGTCGGCCTCTTTCCTCCCGATGCAGTTGCGCAGTTCCTCGACAGCCTGTTTCACAAGCGTGTGCGACTCATTGTCGGCGACGACGGCCACCGCGGCCACGGGCACGGTCACCTTACCCGTGATGTCGATCTCCTTGGGCAAGGGAACGGTGTAGCGGATCCATGTCTGGACCTGCTCTTCCGTGAGCGGAACAGCCGCACCCCCCTTCAACGGAGCCACCGCGACCAGGAACGCAACCACCAACAAGCAGACGACAGGCTTACGCATCTTCGAGATCCCCCTTTGTGTCCGAGTCGCTTTCCACTCTTTCGATTTTGGCTCGCTGTTTTGGGGCAGCCGTCGGAATCACCTTCCCCGATCCCCCATGCCCCGCGATATCGAGGTACTCGACAGTATAACCCGACATTCGAGGTTTCACGACCTGGGGCGGTCGGGGCGGGATGCCGGCGCGAGGTGCTACCTCTTGGGCGGCCGTGTTACAGCCAATAAAATCACCTCACGCCATCAAGAGGTAGGCGCCCACGCCGATGATGGCGGCGCCGGCGATCCGCTTGGACCAGCGGTTGGCCGTTCGGAAGTTCCTGGACTCGATCAGCTTCTGAACGAACCCCATCGACGTACCGCCGATGAGAATGAGCAGGCAATGGCCGAGGCTGTAAGCGATCAGCAGCGTCGCGCCAAAGGCAGCCCCTTTCAACGGCACCATCGACAGCAGCACGAGCAGGATCGGCCCCGCGCAGGGTAATGACACGAGCCCGAACAGCAGGCCCAGCAGGAACGCGCCGATGAAACCCTTCTGCGAAGGCTGCACGCCAACGGGTGCGGGGATGCTAAAATCCAGGATTCCCAGCAGATGCAGGCCCATCAGCAAACAGACGGCCGCAGCGATGTAAAGCCACCATTCTGCACTCAGGAAGCTGCCGGCCGTCCAGGTTGCAAGGAACATCAGCGTGAACATGGCCGTCAGCCCGACGGTGAACGTCAGCGACAAGAGGAAGGACCGTGCAACGGTGCGCTGTTCCTGCCCGGCCAGAAAAGCCATGATGAGCGGGACGGCTGCGATAACGCAGGGATTGGCGGCCGTCAGCGTGCCGCCGACAAAGGCCGCCAGGGGCGCGATCCAGACGTTCGTCTGGATCGCGTGGATCAGTGTCTCGGTGATCTGCTCAAACACGGTTCCCGATCCTCTCCGTCACCGGCCAACAGCGTGTGGTCAGCCCCGGCAGCCTTTATTCGCTTTCGAACATCCGGGCGACCTCTTCGGTGAGGTGCTGGGCGAATTCATTGTAATCATCGAGATAGCCCCAGATCACTGGGAGACTTTTGTATACCGTCGACTGGCCGTCACCCACGCGCGCGAGGGTCACGCCCAGGCTGCCGCCGGGCCCGAGTCGGGTCACGAGCCCGCGGTTTTCAGCCTGCTGAATGTCAACCGACCGAAACTCGATTCGTCCACTGGCCAGTTCGTCGGCAAAGTGTTCATCGAGCGCTTGTCGTGTGTACTTTTCAGCCGTCTGGCAGCCCGTGCACCGCCGTGTCCGGTGCAGATAGTAGACGATAACCTCGGGCCGCTCGTCAGAAATTCGCTCGGCCGGCGGTGCGAGCGCTTCGTTTGTGTCCGTTGCGTCGGCCAACCGGCTTTCGTCGGACGCTGCAGGCGAAGCCGTCTGCCCGTTCGATGCCCGTTCAACGTCGGCCGTTTCTTCGTATCGTGGCCCACTCCGCCAGATGGCGACGCCGACCACCAAAACCGCCACGCCTGCAATGATCGCAATGTTTTTCATGACCTTATCTCCGTCATGTCGGGAACATAAAGTTCAACCGGTTCAGGATGCCGCCGTCGAAAGAATGCGGGTGATCTCTTCGACACCCGCCACCTTGCCGGCCACCTTGACGGTGCCGTCGATCGACAGGGCCGGCGTGAACATCACGCCGCGTTTCATGATCTCACCAATTTGCGTGACTTTGGACAACTCGTAGTCGATGCCCATCGCCTCAGCCGCAGCCTTGGCGTTGGCAGCCAGCTTCTCGCACTTGGCACAGCCGGTACCGAGAATCTCGATCTTCATCGTTTCGTCTCCTCTTTGACCCGACGTGCTCGCCTCGCGGGAGCCACAGGCAAGGCGCGCCGGCATTGTGTTCGTTTAAGGCAGCGCGCCGAAGATCAGCCCCGAGATCGTCGCCATCACCACGACGAGCGAAACAAATACAACGGTCTTCTTCGTACCCATGATGCTGCGGATGACGAGCATGTTGGGCAGGCTCAAAGCCGGGCCGGCCAAAAGCAGCGCGAGCGCCGGTCCCTTGCCCATCCCCGCGCCCATCAGCCCCTGGAGGATCGGCACCTCGGTCAGCGTCGCGAAATACATGAACGCGCCGACCACCGAGGCGAACAGGTTCGCCCACAGCGAGTTGCCGCCCACGAGCAGGATGACCCACCGGCTGGGGATCATCCCTTCCTCGCCCGGGCGTCCCAGCAAAAACCCCGCCAAGAGCACGCCGACCAATAGCAGCGGCGTGATCTGCTTGGTGAAGGTCCAGGTCTGGCTGAACCACTCGCCCGCGGCGTCCCGGCGCATACCCAGGACGATCGACAGCCCGACGACGGCCACGGCGAAGGGAATCATGGCTTCCCACGGTAGAGGATGACCGTCGGCAGCGCCCTCAATGACAGGTGCAATCCAGGATGCACTGAGCAGCCAGGCAGACACCGTGGCGGCCGCTATTGCCGCCACCTTCCACCACTCGATGCCGAACCAGGTGACCAACATGAGCCCCAGGGCGACGGCAAAGAGGCTCGTGAGAAGCCATTTGCTCGACCAGATCGCATACCAGAAGCCCGAGGCCACATCAGGCCGGCCCCAGTTGGCGAACACCAGGATGCCGACCATCGCACCGAAATAGAGAACGTTCTGCCACAGGGGCCGATCGACCTCCGCTTCGGGCATCGCCATGGCTGCGTCGGCCTTGGCCGTCTCCTCCTTGCGATAGATCCAATGCATGACCAGCCCGATGACGATGCTGAAGACGATCGCCCCGACCGCCCGGGCGATGCCGATCTCCAGGCCAAGCACGCGCGCCGTGAGGATGATGGCCAATACGTTGATCGCCGGTCCGGAATAGAGAAACGCCGTCGCAGGCCCGAGACCGGCCCCCATCCGCCAGATTCCCGCGAACAGCGGCAGCACCGTGCACGAGCAGACGGCCAATATCGTTCCGCTCACCGACGCCACGCCGTAAGCCAGCGGCTTGGGTGCGGCAGGCCCGAGGTATTTCATGATGGCCGACTGGCTGACGAAGACGGCGATCGCACCGGCGATGAAGAAGGCCGGGATCAGGCAGAGCAGGACATGTTCCTGGGCGTACCACCTGGTCAGCGCAAGCGCTTCGAAAACCGCCCGGCTGAATCGCGGCCGCTCGACGGGCATCGCAAAGCAGGCCGCGAAGACGACCACGCCCAAGAGCAGCTTCTTCCACTCGCGTTTCCAGTCGATCAATGTCTCACCCTATGGATCGCAACAAAACAGCTTCGCCATGCGCCGAGTTGCCAGAAGCGCGATACCCGCGCCCTCACGAACCGAGTGCGGCAGTCTGGTCCTTGAGATTCTCTTTCAGCACCGACTCGACGCAGTTCCAGAAACCCTCCAGGCAAGCCACGCGCGGCCGGTAATAGATCATCGCACCCGCCCGGCGGTCCGCGACGAGGCCTGCCTGCTTGAGGATGGCCAGGTGCTTGGAGACCGTGGACTGGTCGGCACCGACGATCCGGGTCAGCTCGCAGACGCACCGCTCGCCCCGCTGGAGGGCGTCGAGGATCATGAGCCGACTCGGGTGCCCCATCGCCCTGGCCACCCGGGCACGGGCCTCGTAAAAGGGCCATGGATCTTCTTTTATTGCCATATGGCCATTATTGCATGTGATTGACGGCAAGTCAAGGCTGTGGATCAGGATCAAGCGGGCTGCAGGACCGGTCAGTCGGATATTTCCGGGGCAGCCGGTGGAGGCTGGGTCGGGGAGGTGCTGGCGATCGGTGCGATGATCGGCCAATCCCCGGCGAGAGGTTGGAGATCGTGGTAGAGCGCGGCCCGTTCGGCCAAGAACGCCTGCTGTTCGGTTCGGCCCGTCTGGCGGCAGGCCTCAGCCAGCAGCGCGTGAACGAAAGCCGCGTTCGGCGGATCGAGCAGTTCCGCGATGCGGAGCTTACTTTTGAGGTCCCGGACGGCCTGCTCAGGATCGCCGGCCGCCAGGTGGTAACGCAAGCTGATCGGAAGCAGCCGCATCCGCCCTTCCAGCCAGAGCGATGATTCATCGACACTGTCCAGCACCTGGCTCGCTTCGTCGAGACGGTCCAGCCGCAACAGGCTGTCAGCCAACAGCAGCCGGATCTCGATGCCCAATCGCCCGCCTCGCCTTCGGCACTGGCGCAGCAGCGTTCGGCACAGCTCGATCACCTGCCCGTAGGCGCCTTGTCGAAGAAAAACCATACCAAGCAGTTGGCCCGCCAGAAGATTGACGCGGGCCGACAGCGAGAACGTACTCATCCCCCTGCGGAGCCAGACCTCGGCGTCGTCGAGCCGGCCGATGCTCAACAGCACGCCGCCGGCATGCACCTGGCGCATGATGCGCAGCGAGCGCAGCGTCAGCAGTACCCACACAGCCACAAGCGCGACCAACCCCAAAAACATCGACCGGCGTGCCCACTCCGAGGGCGTGACCGTCATACCCGCCATCCCGAGCACGAACGCGACGCCGGCCCCCACCTGCGCGACACGCAACAGGAACATCTGCCGCCGGAAACGCGCCAGGACCGGTTCTAGTGTCGCGCTCATACCGGATGCTCCGCGGCTGGATAGCGCCGTGCGATCGGCCCCAGTTCGTGGAAGCGGTCCACGAGCCGCTCGGCCGGTACCAGGAGTGTCGCCATGTGCCAGCATTGACGGGCGTGGCCGCTCTGGCCGATCGCGTCGAACGCGGCCGCCAGCAGGCCGTAGCCGTATCCCGCCTTCGTGCCAAGATAGGTACGAAACAGGTCGGACCGCTCCTGGGCCCTGGCCACGCTCATGTCCGGGTGGCCCATCGTGACCTCACGGAACAGGGCGAGCAACTCGACCTGCGCGCGAAGCGGGCCGGGCAGTTCTTTGCGGGTAAGGCGGTCGACGGCATCGACGGCGTCGGTGATCTGTCCGGTCTTCAGCATCGCGCCGGCCAGGGCGACCTCAGCCGTGTGACGCTGCACGACGTTGCCCGTGCCGCTGTCCAGAATGTGCCGACAGATCGTTTCGGTGCCCTCGTGCGCGTGGCTGGCGTCAGCCACGGCCGCCAGCGCAAGCAACCCCTGCGTTCGAAGCGTCGCGCGCCGCACCGGCCGACCCAGCACCTGGCACAAAAGCTCCTCGGCCCGCAGCCAATCCTGCAACTGCACCGCCTCGGTCGCCTCCGAGGCGAGACGCTCCATCGTGCGCTGCCTCCGCCACTGCAGATAGACGACCGCGATCAAGGCCGTGACCAGTACCTGGGGAAGCAGCCAGGAGAGCACATCGCTGGCCGGTCCTCGGCCCGGGCTGGCCCAGAACGCACCCAACAGCGCGGAAAGCCCCAGCAGCACGAGCAGTGAGCTTTGGCCGAAACGGCTCCGAGGCCTCGAGGCGGCGATCAATGTATTGATTTTTTCGAGTTTCATCGATCCCCACGGGACCAAGGATGCGCCGGCAGGAACCGACCGCCTGACAGCCCTTTGCAGGATGATATGCGCCCTCAGTGCCCCCTGGCCCTGTTTCCACAACCGCCTTGTCTCGTTTTAACGGGCGGGATGAGCACATGCAAGATTGTGCGTTGTTCTTTGATCGATTCCGCCGGTTGCGTACCGGTTCAACAGGGAGAGTGTCGCGCCGCCCTTCGCGCTGCGGTCGTCCGTAATCAAAGCACTCTCCTTGAAGAGGGACAGGCTGCGGACCGTGGAGCTTGACTGGTAAGGGGGAGCTGGTATCGTAGCGTGTGGATGGCGCATGCCACCGGCACCGGGGCTGATGCCCGATACGGCTTCTGCAAGCAAGCCGACCGGCGACGGCCAGTTGCCATGCACCGCTAGCTCAATTGGATAGAGCATCGGTCTACGGAACCGAAGGTTCCAGGTTCGAGTCCTGGGCGGTGCGGTCCCCCCGCAGCACTCCGAACAGCGCGTGGATTACTTGAGCGGTTGCTCAGGCCGATGTACCGTTGCAGTCGCTGCCGCATAACGCGAACCATCGCTTCATCCAGGCGCTGCAAGCCGGGAAGTCGCGAGACAGAGAACCTTTAAAAAAGAGCGCGCAAAAAAGCGGACAGGCCGCCAGAGGTCCGTCTGGCGCCTGTCCGCTTTTTACTTCCATTTCTCAGCCGTTCACCGCACCGAGGATGGCCTGCACGTAGGGGCACTGCTCCAATACGCATCCCGTCAGCGCAAGCAAACCCATCAACGCAATCGTCATCAAAACCGCCCTGCGCATCATTCGTCTCCCTTCATCCAGCGTTTCCCCGAAAACCTCACCCGGCTACGCGTCCGGATGATGTCTGGCTATATCGGCAAAAAGCGGAGCAACTCTTTCTGCGCGACCTGTCCCGTTGTCGAGACAGTTGAATTGTCGTAAACGTATAACCCGTTACCAAACAAGAACTTAAAAAGGATGTAACAGCTTCCAGAACTATAAGTTTTACCCGCGCTCTCGGCAGGGTGAGTGCCCTTCGGCACCCGTTACGCAGCTGCCCAGGCGTGCAGCCACGATGAGGCGGGCAAGATGCGGTGGGCGTTCACACAACCGAAGCCTCAGGCGCCGGGCCGGCGGGGCAGCGTGTCGCGTAGGGCCTTCTCGACGACGGGTTTGAGCAGCTTCGCCTGCCAGCCCAGCAGGGAACTGCATGCCATCAGCTCAGCCTTCGTAACGGGACGGTGACGAGCGATGGCCAACAGAGCCGCTCTCGGGGCCAGGATCGACGGCGGCAGCTCCATCGCGTGGGCCAGTGCGTCGCGCCCATCCCTCAAGGCATGCATCACTGTTCGGATCGAAGGGTCTTCTTCGAGACGCGGCTGCGCCTTGCGAGGGGAAGGCCATCGCGATGGCGGCAAACGCCGGGCATGCTCGATGGCCCTTTGCAGGCTCTGGCAGCGGTGCCCTCGGCAGCTACGGGGCAAAGCGGGCCCCTCTGCGAGCCTTGAGTGAGGATGGTCGGACGCCCAGACTGCCAGGTCGACCAGCGCCGGTACGCTGAGAATCTTGAAAGCGGGGCGGTCCACCCGACGGGCCTCACGTTCCCGCCACAGCCAGATCGCCCGGACGAAGACAAGCTGGCGGGGCGTCAAACCGTGGATCCCCTTGACCCGCCAGCGTTGCGCCGCGGTACGCCGGGCGGGAGACTCCGAGGCAGCCACCATCTGCCGGCACGCCTGGCGGTGCCATTCCGATCGGTCCAGCGCGTCGAGTGCCTGCCCGAGTCGATCGGCGATGACCTCGAGGTGGCGAACGTCGTCGAGCGCATAGGTCAACTGGGCCGGCGTCAGCGGTCGACGGGCCCAGTCGGTTTTCTGGCCCTTTTTGGTCAGATGGACCCCCACCAGCCGCGCGGCCAGGGCCGGTAGACTGTAGTGCGTATAGCCCAGAAGCTGGGCGGCCAGCACCGTGTCGAAGAGCTCCCGGTGCGGCCTGAACCCGAAGGACCGCCGCAGCATCCGGCAGTCGTAGTCTCCCCCGTGAACGATGATCGGCTTGTCGGCCAGCACGCGGAGAAAGCGGCTCAAATCCAGCCCCGCCAGCGGATCGACGGCCGCCACGGTCCCGTCGAAACCCACCTGGATGAGGCAGACTTTTTCATAATAGTGGTGGAGGCTGTCCGCCTCGGTGTCCAAGGCGACCCGGCTGGCGGCGCGCATCCGGCCGACAAGCGAATCGAGGCCGCTTTGGGTCTGGATGAAATGAGCCTGGGACGGAGACGTCATGGACAACACAAGTCCGTTCGCGTGCCTTTCGTGCAGAACCGAAGTATGTGATTGCTAAGCCGGTCACGACGGCCACGTCGCGGCGACATCGAAGAGACTGCCGGGGCCGGCCGCTCCCAAAAAAGCGCAAGCCGGCGTTTTTCAGGTCAGGCGGGCGGGCCCTGGGGTTTGTCGCGCAGGGCCTGCTCGACCGAATCGTAGATCGCAAACAGCCGATCCAGGCGGGTCACGGCGAGCATGTGGCGGATCTGGTCGGGAGGGGCGGCCAAAACCAGTCGCCCCTCCTGGGGACGACACCGCAAGTGGGCGGCGATAATGGCCCCAAGCCCTTCCGAACTGATGAATTCCAGGCCGCTCAGGTCCAGAACGATCCGCTCACACGGGCTGTCGGCCAACGACAGCAGGTGCTCCTTCATCTGCTCGGTGGCGGTCATGTCGGCCGACCCGCAAAGCCGGGCGACAGTCGTGGAGCCATGCGTGTCCAGATCGATTCGCATCCCCTCGTTGGCAGACGGTGCATTCATGGATGTACTTCCGGTTTCTCGGTTCGCAGACCGGAAACCCGCGTGTTTTTTTTGACCAACTGCACTTCATTTCCCCGTTCGTTGTACTCGATCCCGTCCACGTAGGCCCGCATCAGCATGATGCCGCGCCCGCTCGGGACCGACAGGCGGTCCGGGCTGGTCGGATCCGGCACCGTCCGGAAGGCGAACCCCCCTCCCTCGTCGCGCACGCGAACGATGACGCGGTGGGCATCGATCGCGTAGCTGATGGTGATGGTCCGTGTGGGGTCGCTTCGGTTGCCGTGCTTGTGGGCGTTGACGATGGCCTCCTCGAGCGCCAGGCGGATGGCGAACCGGTCTTCCCGGCTGTAGCCAACGCTGGCCACCGCGCGGAGGATATCTTCTTCCACCCGGCGGGCAACGTGCAGGTCGCTGGGAATGACGACCTCATGAGGCAGGGTTTGTCGATCGAAAGACATCACGCTTTCGGAGGCACGTGGGCTTCGCCCGTTGTTTGACGAGCAGCGGACGACGCCATCGCGCCCGCCGTTCCCCTACCGGAACACTCTCAACCCTTCCTGGGTCGTCCCCCTGATCTCGAACACCTTGTCGAGCCGGGTGATCTTGAACACTTCGTAAATCTGAGGATGAATGTTGGCCAGAACGAGTCGGCCGTTGCGCTGGCCGACCTTTTTGTTCAAGGTGATCAGGGCGCCGAGAGCCGCGCTCGAGAGGTGTTCGACCTTACGGAAGTTGAGCAGAATCAGCGGGACATTCTCCGCGTCCGCCAGCTCGTTGAGCTTCTCGAAGATCTGGTTGATCGTCAGCTCGTCGAGAATCTTGCGGTTCTCGAACTCGACGACCGTAATGCCGTCCTGGTTCGTAACGGTGAGTTTAGCTTCGGCCTCGGCTTCTGGCATGCAAACGGCTCCTGACGCGAACGCCCGCGTGGTGCATCCCGTTCTCCTCCGCACGCCCCGATTTACCTGGGGGCAGTCGCGGACGGTGACCTTCCCTGCATTAAATCCATCCTGCCCGGCACTGTCAACTGCCCGCGGTGGCAGCCGAACCGTCCAGGATGCTGCACGAGCCTCCGAACGCCTCTCGCCACCCGGCGTGCAAAGGGGCGTTTCGGTGCGCTGCGCCTTGCCAGAGTGGCGGTTTCGAGGGATCATGACGGGTCGAACGCCGACGGGCGCGCACCGCGGATCGCGCGCCTGCGGTTGGTGACGAGGGAAATCAACGTGGACTGTTTTCGAATCACCGGTGGAAAGCGCCTGCGCGGCAGCGTCCAGATCAACGGAGCCAAGAACGCTGCCCTGCCGATCATGGCCGCCGCCATCCTCTGCGAGGGCGAGGTCGTCCTGCACAATGTCCCCGACCTGACGGACGTGGGGACGATGGAGCACCTGCTCAACCAGCTCGGGGTATCCACCACGCGCGAGGGGCCCTCCACGATACGCCTCAAGGTCGTCGACGAGATGAACTGCCACGCGGACTACGAGCTCGTCCGGCGGATGCGGGCCAGCATCTGCGCGATGGGCCCGCTGCTGGCCAAGCGTCACAAGGCACAGATCAGCCTGCCCGGCGGATGCGCCATCGGCGACCGCCCGATCAATCTCCACCTGGCCGGCCTCACCACGCTTGGGGCCGACTCCGAGTTGGTCAACGGCGACATGCTGCTCAAAGCCAAGCGGCTCGTCGGGACCGAACTGTTTCTGGGCGGCCCTTTCGGATCGACGGTGACCGGCACGGCCAACATCCTGATGGCCGCCACCCTGGCCGAGGGAACGACGGTCATCGAGTCGGCCGCCTGCGAGCCCGAGGTCACCGACCTGGCCAACTTTCTGAACGCCTGCGGCGCGCGGATCACCGGGCAGGGCTCCCCGCGCATCGTCGTCGAGGGCGTCAAGGAACTCCGCGGCTGCGAGTACACGATCATCCCCGACCGCATCGAGGCCGGCACCTTCATCATCGCCGGCGCGATCACGAACGGGGATATCCGCCTTCGCAACTGCCGGCTCGAACACCTGCTGGCCGTCGTCGATCGACTCCGGGCCGCGGGCGTCAATATCGAGCGCGACGGCGACGAAGTGCTCGTCTCCAGTGCCCGGCGCCTCGAACCGACCACGATCACTTCGCAACCCTACCCCGGCTTCCCGACGGACCTCCAGGCGCAGATGATGGCCCTGTTGTGCCTGGCGGACGGCAACAGCATCATCACCGAAAAAATCTACCCCGACCGCTTCATGCACGTGGCTGAAATGAGCCGGCTGGGAGCCAGGCTCCGCAAGGAAGGGCCGACGGTCATGGTCGAAGGGGTCAAGCGCCTCGTCGGCGCGCCGGTGATGGCCTCCGACCTCCGCGCGTCGGCAGCGCTCGTGCTGGCGGGCCTGGTCGCCAAGGGCCAGACGACGGTCAACCGCGTCTACCACATCGACCGCGGCTACGAGCGGATCGAACAGCGGCTCCAGGCGCTGGGGGCCGACATCGAACGCAACACGCGGGCCGATGAAACTTAGGAGCCTATGAGAAGCGGAGTGGGCACCCGGACCGCAACCGTCAGGGAGCAATTATCCGGGCCGTCGAACACCGCTTTCTTCCGGGGCGCGGGGTGGAACGGGCCATCGCCCGCCCGCCGGGATTCGGAGTCGGCCGCCTCGAAGCATTCCCGTTGCGGCCGCTTCGTGACATGAAAAGACGGCATCTTCGAGGTCGCAGATGGCAAGCTCCGACGACAGGCAAAACGACCATACGCCGACGCATCCCGATGACAAGGGCCGGAACACGAACGGCCCGCAGCGGCCGCCCCACTTCATCGAGGAGATCATCGCCGCGGACCGGGCGGCCGGACGCAACGACGGGCGCGTCCATACGCGCTTCCCGCCCGAGCCCAACGGCTACCTGCACATCGGGCACGCCAAGAGCATCTGCCTCAACTTCGGTCTGGCTGAAAAGTTCGGCGGCCTGTGCAACCTCCGCTTCGACGACACGAACCCCACCAAAGAGGAAATGGAGTACGTCGAGTCGATCAAGGCCGACATCCGCTGGCTGGGGTTCGACTGGCAGGATCGGCTCTACTTCGCCTCCGACTATTTTCAGCCGATGTACGACGACGCCGTCGAACTCATCCAGGCGGGCAAGGCGTACGTCGACGACCTGCCCCCCGAGCAGATCCGCCAATACCGCGGCACGCTGACGGAGCCCGGCCGGGAGAGCCCTGGCCGCGACCGGCCCGTGGCCGAGAACCTCGAACTCTTCGAGCGAATGCGCGCCGGCGAGTTTCCCGACGGGTCGCGCGTGCTCCGCGCGAAAATCGACATGGCCTCGCCGAACCTCAACCTGCGCGACCCGGTCATGTACCGCATCCTCCACGCGACCCACCACCGCACGGGCGACGCCTGGAAAATCTACCCGATGTACGACTGGGCGCACGGCCTCGAAGACGCGATCGAGGGGATCACCCACTCGATCTGCACGCTCGAGTTCGAGAACCATCGGCCTCTCTACGACTGGTTCCTCGACCAGCTCGACGTGCACCACCCGCAACAGATCGAGTTCGCCCGGCTCAACCTGACCTACACCGTCATGAGCAAGCGCAAGCTGCTGCGGCTCGTGCGGGAAAAGCACGTTCGCGGCTGGGACGATCCGCGCATGCCGACGCTGACGGGCCTGCGGCGGCGCGGGTACACACCCGAGGCGATCCGCGCGTTCTGCGAGCGGATCGGGGTGGCCAAGTTCAACAGCACGATCGATATCGCCCTGCTCGAACACTGCCTCCGCGAGGACCTCAACCGCCGCGCACCGCGCGTGATGGCCGTCCTGCGCCCGCTGCGGCTGGTCATCGACAACTACCCGCAAGGCCAGGTCGAGCAGCTCGATGCGATCAACAACCCCGAAGACCCGGAAGCCGGCACGCGGAAAGTGCCCTTCGCGCGCGTGCTCTACATCGAACGCGACGACTTCATGGAGAATCCGCCGAGGAAGTTCTATCGACTCGCCCCGGGCCGCGAGGTGCGGTTGCGCTATGCCTACTTCGTCACGTGTACGGATATCGTCAAGGATCCGAAGACCGGCGAGGTCGTCGAGGTCCACTGCACGTACGACCCGGCCACCCGCGGCGGCGACGCGCCGGACGGGCGGAAGGTCAAGAGCACGCTGCACTGGGTGTCGGCCGAGCATGCCGTCCGGGCCGAGGTGCGTCTCTATTCGCATCTGTTTACCAAACCCGACCCCGACGAGGTCGAGGTGGGCGAAGACTTTACAGCCAATCTCAATCCCGACTCGCTCGAGGTGCTCACGGACTGCTACGTCGAGCCGTCGCTGGCCGACGCGCCGCCCGAGGCACGCTACCAGTTCGAGCGGCTCGGCTACTTCTGCGCCGACCGCGCGGACACGCGCCCGGGCAAGCCTGTTTTCAACCGGACGGTCACACTCAAGGACGCCTGGGCGAAAGTTCAGAAGAAACAAACCGCGACGTAGCCTTCACCGAGAAAGCAACGGGGTTATCCGCAGATTGCGCAGATGACGCAGATTGAAGTTGTCCGATCCGACTGCCCGACCCAAGCCGCAACATCGAATCCGAGCCGCGACCGTGAGGGAGCGGTCTGAATCCGAGCCGCGACCGTAAGGGAGCGATCTGAATCCGAGCCGCGACCGTAAGGGAGCGATCTGAATCCGAGCCGCGACCGTAAGGGAGCGATCTGTATC
>Ga0272443_10001004_pt1 | contig 44980 bp, 54 predicted proteins | sample SSMAcet12_FD_193581 | JGI IMG/M metagenome (GOLD analysis project Ga0272443, IMG submission 193581) | Marine sediment archaeal communities from Little Sippewissett salt marsh, Falmouth, MA, United States - SSM-Acet-12 | ecosystem: Environmental > Aquatic > Marine > Wetlands > Sediment ...
AGCAGTACCGAGCGCCGGGTCGCTTCCTCGAGCTTATCCCTGGGATCACGACCGGTCAGGAAGTCGCCCGGGCTCGCGGTGCGGCCGAGAATCAGTTGTTTACGGAAGATGCAGAGTTCAACCGGAAGCAGAGAGAGAGGACGCTTGAGGCTCAGGATTACGCCAAGTCCAGGCGTCCGATAGCGGAGGCGACCGAAGACATCCAGCTTCAGAACATGAAGCAGAGTGGCGAGTTCGCGAGGAGACGGATGGAGATGTCTGAGGCTGATGCGGCCCGAGTAGCTGCGAACCAGCAGTACGCTGAGTCCAGGCGCCCACTAGTCGAGAGGTCGCAGGAACTCGCGGTCCAAGGGCAGGAGCAGAGCCTGGCATTTAACAGAGAGAACCAGCAGTTTACGAGAGACGAGCGTGCTCGGGTTGCTTCGGAGCGAGATATTGCGCAGTACGGGGCTGATCTAGCGACAGGGTTCAACCACGCCATGGAGGGGGGCGTGTATCAGCTAGTTGCAGGGGCTATGCCAGAGGGGGTTACGTTTACCCATGCGGACAACGAGAAAGCGAAGCAGCTTTCACAGTACTCACTGATAGCCGGAATTATGGCTTCGGCAGATGGTTTCAATCGCGCTATAGAGACGGAAACCAATTTGGATAACGAGAAGTTCGCGCGGTTTATGTTCGATAAACTTGGGGTCACGGTTAACTATGAGGACGAGACTCTTACTACACCAACCGGGGAGGTAATCCCGCGAAACGGGGTCAATCAGTGGGTCCGAGACAACGTAAAAGACTTCGCCCGTGAGGCCTTGGCAGTGTCCGCTCAGGGCCGCAGAGCATCAAGTGTCCACGCTAATGGCCTCTGGCATGCGACTCAGGCCGTTGGAGACTGGATGGGCAAGAACGTCTCCCCTGGACTGGTGAAGAGCGTAGTGGACACTGCTTCAGCGCAAACGGATCCAGAGCAGATTACCATTTTTTCTGCGCTTAACACTGGTTTAGATATCGTTAAGGATGGAACGATATCCCCAAACGAGAGGCCAAATCTCGGACAGCAGCTTGAGGTGCTGGCGCAGCAGTTGGGATTCAAGTTTGAGGAGACACCGAGCGGGCTGTTCTATGTAGGAGAGGAGGGGACGCTGACGCCGTTCGAGGATTGGGCGAAAGACCTGCTTTCAAAGAATCAGTTCCAGTACCAGCTTGAGCAGGTGGTAAAGACTGTTCCAGAAAAAGTGCCCCCGCTTGTTGGTATGCTTCTTGGTCAGCGTCTTCGCGATCTTGACGGGAAGGCCACTCCTGCGGAAGTCGCATTCGTCGCACAGGAGCTCCAAGCCACCGCTCCTTTTCCAGACGATCAGAGCGTAAATCGTCATGCAGTGTTCGCACCCCTTGGGTTGGGGCCAGGGGACGTCAGCGCCGCGGGTAACGAGTGGGTTGACGAGTATAGCCGCCGGATTGTCAGCGGAGGGCTCGATCCGAAAGACAGAACTGGACTCGCTGAGACTCTGGTGTATCTCGCCAAGCGTGCCCCGGCTGGTCTCAGTCGGGAAGATCAGTATGAGATGTGGAACAAGATGTCTAAGCGGTTCGGGGCAGACAAAGATGTCGCTGAGCAGTACAATCCATTTAAGGAGAAGGTTGTCGCAACGGTCCCGAGAAAGGCGGATAAGCTGGACAAAGCCTCTGCATTCATGGACCGCGTTCTCCGGGAGTTCGCATACGACAATCGCATCGCGAGCTCGGACCTTTCGGCCTTGAAGTCCCCAGATATGAAGAAGAAGCTGGTCGCGAAGACGCTTGGCGATCTCAAATCAGCCGGGATGCCATCCAGCGAACAGGTTGCTTTGCTCCTGGTCAACAGCGCTCTTGAGAGCGGGATAAAGACGGGAACCGGAGCAGACCGCATGCGCGCTCTCGGGTCGTGGCTGAATAAGATGAGGCCCACACTGGCCGAAGCGCCTGCGCCGGACCCAGTACAGGCGTGGCTCGATGCCCCTGTTCCTTCTCGGAGGGGGAGATAGATGCCAATCACTGAACAGCGACGAAGGCAGCTGTACCAACTGGCCGACGCGGAGCTCGGTATTGGTCCTCCAGTTAAGGAGGGGATGGTGACCGAAGCGGTGCAGGCCGCTCAGCTCGCTGGGGCCAGCATGCTTGCTCGCTTCGGGGCGACCGCCGAAGCGTTTGGTGTGAGTCAGGGTGGCATACGCCGGGCTGCTGAAGAGTACATAGCAGAGCGTCCGGAGATCCTGCCGTCCCCGGGCTACAAGGCTCTTAGTCTTGATCCGTCCCATCTCGCGAGAACAGCCGCCGGCGGTATCACAACGTCGGTTCCCGCCCTTGGGGCGGGCGTGGCTGCTACGATCGCTACGGGTAGCCCGGCGGTTGGCACTGCAGCCGCTTTCGCGGTGTCCTTTGGCTCTATCTACGGGCAGGAGGTTCAGGACTATCGGAAGGCGCTTCCGGACTCGTTGTCGGAAGAGACAAAAGACCGGCTCGCTCTGGCATCTTCGGTTGGGCAAGCGGCCGTTGAATCCTTCTTCGGCCCAGAAGCGCTGGTTGGGGGCTTCGCCAGTAAGGCGTTCATGACCTCCGCGAAGAACGCGGTCAAGAAGAGCGTCATAAAGACCGCACTCGCTGCCGGTGCTGAAGAGGCCTTTGAGGAGGTTTTCCAAGATGGACTGTCCCGTGCGATCAAAGAGATCGGCGGTGCGGAGCTACCGCCCATTACGCTCAGGGGCGCACTGGAAACTGCCGCCGGCGGCTTCATTCCGGGGGCAATCCTCGGCGGCGGCATGCGGCTGGCTGGCGGAGCCCCCGCCAATGCCGCGCCGGCCGTGGACGAGACGGCAGCCCCAGAGGTGGCCCCAGTCGTAGAGCCGGGAGCAGCCACTGTCGACGTCGAGCCTACGGCCCCAGTTGTGGAGCGCTTGGCCGACGAGGCTGCCCGGGCGCAGCAAGAGGACTTCGCCAAGCGCTATGACGTTTCAGAAGAGGTAGACCAAGAGGCCTCGAAGATCCTTACAGAGAAGTACAACAGGCCAATAGAGGCGCGGATAGCTAATCCGCGTACTCGCCGGGATAAAACCGCGCAGATAGTGGGTCAGCTACTCGGCCTTGATGTCCAGTTCGTCCAATCAGACGCGGACGCTACGAACGGCTTCATGGTCCCCAAGACAAACAAGATCTACATCCACGCTGATCCAGAAGCCGATCCGTCGATGGTTGTGCTCGGTCACGAATTCGACCACTATCTCAAGAGCACATCGCCCGACCTCCACGCCGCTTGGCAGGGCGTAGTCAGTCAGTCGGCCAGCAAGAGCAAGGCCCGCGAGATGCGTGTCGGCCTTGAGGCTGCCGGGGTTGTTGAAGAGGATCTGCTGGACGAGACATCGGCGACCGTGATGGGTGACATGTTTGGCGATCCGGAGATGTGGTCGAGGGTTAAAGCAGAAGACCGGCCTCTGTTCCAGCGTCTTGCTGCAGCAGTTATTCGGTTCATCGATTCGGTTAAGGCCCGTTTGAAAGGCAAAGCGAGTGTTGAAGGTTTTCTCACAGATCTTGATTCAGTGAGGGACGCGGCCGCTATGCTGGTGGAAGACGCTCGAAATAAGAAAGCAGAGAAGAAGCGTGGTCTCGCTGAAGTGGATGCTCGGACTGCTAAAGACCTCGTTGCTCAAGAAGCAAGAAAGCGGTCTGATGAGTGGGACTCCCAGCAAGCACAGATGGAGGCCGCAGCAGCGCAGAAGACGCAGGACCAAGCGGAGAAGAGCAAGAACCGCCTGTCGGAGAGCATCTATCGCACGTCACAGCTCGATGTGGATGAGCAGGCTCGTATTTCCGAGGGGCAGATGCAGATTGCCGAAGAGCAAGCTGCTTTGGCGGATGAGAGGTTTGAGCGTGACGCTGCCGAGAGTCGGATGAATCGGCGCTGGTACGATATGGCCGGGGTGAATCTCCCGTCAGATAGGCTCACGGCAGAACAGCGCGCAACTCGCGATACGATTCGTCGTAAGCTCAAGGCTATTGGTGTGCCGCCAAAGTCTGTTACGCTTCAGCAGGGGATTCAGATTCTTGCTCAGCGTGAAGCAGACCGCGGGGTGCGGCAGCCGAGGTTCTCCCAGCGTGCTCGCCCCGATTTGGCGGTTCCTGCGGGTGTTGGAGAAGCAGGTACAGAGATCCTCAACGAGGTGGACAGGGAGCGCGGCAAGCCAGCTTTCATCACCGACGCTGCCCGCCGTGCAGAAGCGAAGGCAGCGATCGACGAGGCCGGGGCGCGCAATTTCGCCAATGACCTTCTCGCTGGAAAAGTCAAAGTTCCGGAAGACCCGAACTCTCAAGCGCTCCATATCCAGAAAGTCATCGAGACATTCGAAGAGCTGTCGAGCGAGCATGCATCCACCCTCAATTTCGAGACGAAGAAGCTGGCTGCGAAGGTCGGCGGTGCGTACCGGACACTCATGTCCGCGCAGGGTCTGGGCCTCCGGGTTGGCCACGGCGGCCTGGCCGGCGCGAACAAAGACCCCTCTCTCGCACGCAAGGCCGCGATAAATATGGCTCTGGTCGACACTAGCCGTCCGACCTACGTGGCGAACATGCTGAAAAAGCAATTCAACTTCGATGTGGCCAATCCGGACTACGACATGTTGTCGAATCCGAAGACATTCCGGGACATGATGCGCGCGATTAAGCAGGCGGACAGCACGTTGCCGGACTACCTGTTTGAGTACTGGATGCACTGGGGCCTGCTTTCTTCGCCGGGGACCGTGCTGGTTAACCCGATCAGCACCGGCGCTTTCATCGGGTGGGAGCTGACGATGCAGCGGGCCGCCGAGGCGGCGCTGTCCTTCGCCAAAGAGAAGATCACCGGTAGGCGGACAAAAGGCGCGGCGACTGCGGGCGAGTTCAAGTACATGACCGCGAAGCTGGCGCCCCATCTGAAGGCGGCGCAGCAGCGATTTTCCTCCTCCTTCTCCTCCGGAGAGCCGCAAGACGGTCGGTCGCTCTTTGAGCACCACGGCTACATTCCCGAAGACGTCCGCATGCGCCTCCCCTCCTTCAAGAGCGAAGAGGTCATCTACCGGAATGCCCGAGAGGACGCGGTAAAGCGCGGGCTCAGCGACCCGGACACCTTCGCTTCGAAGCAACTTGAGAAGCACATCAACCGCGGGGTCAAGCTGCCCTTCATAAAAGGTAGTATCGTCCGCCTTCCCGGTCGCTTGAACATGGCATTCGACGAGTTCATGAAGGGGGTGGTCCAGCAGCAGGAAGCGGTCGCCTTTGCGTACCGGGAAGCGGTGGACAAGAAGATCAAAGGCGATGCCGCGATCTCGAAATACATCGACCAGCAGCTCTCCGACCCGGAATCTCACGCCTCTCTGTATGGGGCGAATCGCGCAATCGAGCTGTCATTCCAGGGCGACCCCGGCATGCTCGGCACGGCGCTGATGCATGCGAAGATGACGGAGCGCGGAAAAGGCTTGCGCTGGCTTTTCCCCTTCGTCCGGACCCCCTCCAATCTCATTCGCCTCGGTGCGAGGAAGTCCCCCCTTGGTTCAATCAGTCTGGCGAATCATCTTCGCAAAGAGATCACCCGCTACTTGGGCGACCCGGAAGCATACGAGATGGACGCAAAGACAATCAACTACGCGGCCGAGCAGGCCCTGGCCTGGTCGGTTGTCGGAGCTTTGATGTCCGCTATTGGCGGCGGAGACGAGCCGTGGATTACGGGATCTCGTCCGGACTATCGCAGCGGTGAATACGGGTTCAAAATGGCGAATCTGCCGCCGCAGTCAATTCGGATTGGTGACACCTGGCTCTCTTACAGCAGGATCGACCCGTTCTCCACCGCCATCACGGCGATAGTAGACGGCGTGAACGCGTTCTTCGATGCGAAGGATGGCAAGGAGATGTCACGCGTGGTTAACGACCTTCTCCGTACAGGAAAGAGCACTTTCCGCGACAAGACCTATCTCAAAACAGTCGGAGACCTCCTCCGCGCCGGAGAGAGCCAGCAGGGCATCTCTTACATTGCTGAGAACTTCGCCTCGTCATTCGTCCCAAGCGTGGTTCGGGCCGCTCGCAGAGCCGCGGATCCGAATGTCAGAGAGGGTACCCGCACGGAGGACCGGCCGTTCATGACTCGAGTCACCGACCGGGCGCAGCTCACACGACCGTATCCGCGGGTTGACGTTTGGGGCGACGACGTCGAGTGGACCGGCTACGAGCCGAGCGTGGGCGAATGGGCCTTTCGTTTCCTGTTCCCGATGTATCGAAAGCACACGGACGGTATGTCCGGTCCGGAGCGTGTTTTGTGGAACTGGAACCAGAACAATCCGAACCAGCCATATTGGCCGAAGACCGGTCGGCTTACCGGGTTCACCAGCGCAGAGGGGTACCGCTACGCCCGGGAGCGTGGACGGTATGCGAAGCACCGAATTGAGCGGATGATCGAGTCCGGACGGATAAATACGGAGAGTCCGACAGCAAAAGATGTCGAGGCGATAAAGCGCGTTTTCAGCAAAGCAGCGAAGATTGCGGGCAAAAAGGTAAGGAGGCGATAGCTATGAGTCTGAGCGGATCGTACGCACCCACCAACGTCAGTGTGACCACGACAAGCGGTACACTCCTGGCATCCGACAAAGCCCTCCAGTCGGTGACACTGAGCAACCTGGATTCCGCGAATGACGTGTTCATCGCGGTCAAACCGAACGATGCGGTGGCGGATAAAGGCATCATTGTTCGGGCCGGAACCAGCGTGTCGCTGTTCGGAAGGGAATGCCCGGTTGACGGGCTTAACGCGATCTCGTCCGCAGGGACGGTGACGGTCGCCATTCTGAGGGGCTAAGCCATGCCTATCTACTTTTCAACCAACGGCAGCGGCGGAAGCGGCGGGGCGTCGAAACTCATGCTCAACTTCAAGCCGGCAGAGCTTGAGGCGATCGAGACAAACTTCGCCCCTTCCGGCAAGATTACGGGGACGACTAACGGACGCCCGCGCAGTGTCAGAATCTTCGATGACACAACCGAGCAATACGTATCCGGTACGTTTCAAGCCCCGGCAGACCTCGACGCGTCAGGAACTGTGACATTCCGTGCGATTGTCACCCCGGCTACTGCGGCTTCAGCTAACACAGCTTGGACGTTCGGGCATGATCCGATAGCGGACGGTGAGGACTGGGACGATGGAGGCTGGACGGATGAGGACTCCGGTGCCGTCGCTATGAGCACAGATGACGACGATGACACCTTGGTCGAGTGGACGGAGACCGTGAGCAATCTCGGCTGGGCTGCGAAGGATGACGTGATCTTCCGGCTGAGCCGTGACGTCGGGACCGACACTCTGAGCGGCGATCTCTACCTCGTCAACTTCACAATCGAAATACCGGTGGCGTAGTATGGCGACATCCAGCAGAGATTTCATTTCAGCGAACTCGGACTATGTCGACACGAACGACCCGTGTACAAGTTGGCCTGCCTCAGATTGGACCCTGTCGTGCTGGGTGAGATTGGACGATGGGCAACCCAGCGCACTAAATGCCTTGCTTGGCGTTGTTAAGGTGGGAGACACAGACCGGCTGTTTGCGAATGTCGATACTGCTGGCGCCCTTTATCTATTACTCGGAGTGAACGGAGACACTGCCCGTGCGCAAACTGCAGCGGCTATTTTTGCGGATGGCCAGACGTCTTGGACGCATATAGCTTTCCGACAAGACTGGACGGCGAATGAAGGCGGCGGACAGCTCGATATCTTTGTTAACGGTTCAAAGCAGACGCTCGACGACACAAACAACGGTGACACGACGGGTTTGACTGCGGGGAGCTGGAACGCTCCGGGTGGCAATCTTGCTATAGGGGCAATTAACTACGTAGCCAGCGGATTGAACTACCACATCGACGGTCAGCTTGCTGACTTTCGCCGCTACTCCGAGGCGCTTTCTGACGCCGACATAGCTGTGCTCGCGACCGGCAACATGTCCGCGCTGATGACTGCGACGCTTGAGGCTGAATGGCTCAGGAATGGCGCCGTCACGGACTACATGGGGAACTTCCCGCCGACGAATCATGGCAGCGACGACAGCACAGAGCGGCCTCCGGTGTCCGAGACGATGGCGAGCAGGGGGTTCGACTCGACGATTGACCAATGCGTCGACACGAACGACCCGATGACTGACTGGCCGAAGAGTGACTTCACGCTCGCTTTCTGGATCCGGCTCGATGACGGGCAACCAGCGTCTTACCGAGGGATTTTCGGTGTAGACAATACAGACCCAGTGACAAACCGAGTGTCCGTATTGATCCCGGCAAGTGGAAAACTGGAGGGTTACATGGGGGCGGGCGGCACCAGCGCGATAGCTCAGACTGCCGCAGCCGTGTTTCCAGATGGGCAGACAGGTTGGTACCACATCGCCCTGCGGCAGGATTGGACGGCGAATGAAGGTGGCGGACAGCTCGACATTTTCGTCAATGGCTCAAAGCAGACGCTTGATGAAACCTACAATGGCGATACGTCTGCGTTGACTCCCGCGAACTGGACGGCAAACGGCGACATGCCTATCGGGGCAGTCAGACGAAACGATTCGACTTTGCAGTACCTTTTCGACGGTCAGCTTGCTGACTTTCGCCGCTACTCCGAGGCCCTGTCCGACGCCGACATCGCGGTTCTCGCTACGGGAAACATGTCGGCGCTGATGACTGCCACACTTGAAGCAGAGTGGCTTAGAAACGGCGCTGTGTCCGATTACATGGGGAATTTCTCTCCCACTAACCACGGCAGCAGCGACAGCCCAGAGCGGCCTCCGGTGTCCGAGGTGACCGGATGCCGTGACTTCGACTCGACGATTGACCAATGCGTCAACACGAACGATCCGATGACGTCGTGGCCAAAGAGCGATTTCACTGTTGCGTTTTGGGCGCGTCTCGATGACGGACAAACCGAGTCGACGGACATGTTCTGGGGTGTCCGCGCGGACCCGCAGGACATGGTTCTGCAAATGCTGGTGTCCAGCGGTTCGCTACAGGCGTCATTCGAAATTGATGACGTGCTTGCTCGTACCGTAATCCTGTCAGTGTTTCCCGACGGTCAGACAGGTTGGTACCACATCGCCCTGCGGCAGGATTGGACCGCGAATGAAGGTGGCGGACAGCTCGACATTTTCGTTAATGGCTCAAAGCAGACGCCGACAGCACCTAACACTGGAGACACGTCCGCCCTCACGGCTGCGAGCTGGGTATCACCTGCGATCATGTATGTGGGCGCTCGAAATCGCGAGGGGACCGGGCGAGACAGTGGTATAGACGGTCAGATATCTGACTTCATGCGATACTCTCGCGCCCTCACCGACAACGAGATCCTGTCCTTGTCGAAGGGCGAAGAGCCTGCGATGTTCGCGGACCTCGAAACGCACATCCTCCACATGGGCCAGATGCGCGACGAAACCGGCAACATCGAACCCAGCAATTACGGGAGTGCTGACAGCGCTCTCGGTCCACCCGTTCCAGGAGGCAATTGAGCATGGCGGCAGTAAAGAACAAACTCACTGGCGAATACAAGCCGCTGGCAAACACTCCGGAATACAGTGGCAATCCTGCCTGGGTGGTTAACCCGGTGTTCGCGGATGGCGTCGATCCCCGCGCCTCGATCTGGGATGAGGACGCTCAAGCCTTCCGCATGCAGACAGCAGAGGAGATCGCCGCAGCGAAGGCGGCGAAGGAGGCCAAGCGGCAAGCGGCAAAGCCGGTGAGCACGAAGCTGATGGAGAACGAGTACCTGGCCATCTGCCAGTCGCTCGGCTTTGAGAAGGCTACGACTCGCGACGACGGTCTGGACGAAGCGCTGTACGGACTCGGAGAACACGCGGCGACGTACAAGAGCTTCACCGGACTGCTGAACGCTACCGCCACGATGGGGCGGCTGCAGTACCTCGCGACTCAGATCTCCGTGTCAGACATCCCGGATACGAAGCACGTCTTTGAGGCTTACTTGATTACGCCCATTGCGTACATCACAGAGCCGACAGTGTTCGCTGCCACCTTCGGGTTCCACGAAGAGATGAAGACCGGCGCAGCACCCGTTGTGGCATGCGAAGTCGACGAGGTCACTCTTGGTGCTCCGGTGTGGGTTGACGCCAAGACTCTGCAAGTCGACGTCACCGTGGACGAGATCCCCGAAGAGGCGAAGCTCGTCACTCTGTCGCTGAGCGGTGCGGAGAACCTGGCCGGGGACGTACTGGCCGAAAAAGACTTCGCGGTATTGAGCATTGGACCGGAAGTAGACCCGGAGATCCCGTGATGTGGTGGTTGGTCGGGCTCGTGGTGTTCCTCATACTCGCAAATGTGTGGGCGAGGAAAAGCGCCCGAAAGGACGAGTGGCAATGAGATGTGCAATCGCAGTCATCACCGCGCTGATCGTCGCCGTTTCCTGCGTCGGCTGTATGACGCAGCACCAGAGAGATCCGCATGCAACGGTTTTCCTCCCTGATGTGCCAGATGGGGGCGGCGGCTACACCGTGATCATTGTGGGCGCGCAGCTCTCCGCAAAGCCCGTGGACCTGGGCGGCATCATCAGTCCGGCAGTGGATGCGGCGGCATCACAGAACGGCGACGTGGAGCAGGTGAAGGAGTCGAAGGAATGATCACCTTCCCACACTGCCTGCTGCTGAACGACCTGGAAGACGTGTCCATGAACGGCTGGTTCACGCTTACCCAGTCGTTCGACGTCTGGGAAACGGACGACCTCGACCCGGACATCAGGACGCTATACCGGGCGCCAATCGGAATTCTGCTGGACGGTGCGAGCATTCCGCGCTTCTTCTGGCGCGTGATAGGGTCGCCGTTCACGGGACGGTATCTGCGGGGGTCAGTGATACATGACGCAGGATACAAGGGGAGGCTGCTGAGCGGGCCAAGCGAGCGATCGCTGGGAAAATGCCCGCTTGACAGGAAAGCTATCGACAATCTATTTTACCGGTTGATGCTGGCGCGTGGGGTCAGCAAGAAGAAAGCCGAGGCAATGTATGCGGCTGTGCGCGTCGGGGGATGGCGAGCATGGCGCAACGCTCACAAGGAAGTGATGCACGATGTCTGAAATTGATTACGACAAGCTCGGGGAGTCAGTCGCAAAGCACTTGCACACAAGCTGCCCGCTGAACCTAACGGCAGACGACGCGCAGCACCTGCATGATTTCATCGACACCTACAAGCAGGCGAAGAACCGCGTGATCACCGTCGTTATCGGCGTGCTGGTCCTCTCCTGCCTTTGCGTGTTTACGAAGGGGTTGCGAGCGTGGATCTTGGCCCCATAGGAGCCTGGCATGCCTCATTTGACCAATCAACTCGACCACCAGCGTCTCGGCGCTTACCGGGAGGGGAGCTACACCGGGGTCAAGCGAGACGGGACTCTCCGCGCTATGGGTCTCGCGCGCTGCTGGGAGGATATCCAGGGCAACCCGGCCGGGATTAAGCGGCCGGCGTCAAGCTCCCCCACGTGGAGAACCTACGACTTTGGGCTTGGGGGGCTCTCGTTCGCTGTACTCGGGTTCGCCGTTGGTGACTACGCCGACTTCATAGTCCAGACCAAGCACTCCATGCCTCTTGAGAGCGAGCTGCGCTTTCACATCCACTACACCGTCCCATCCGACAGTGCGGACGACAAGTTCCAGTTCCAAGTGGACGCGATTGCCGCCGGCGTCGACGAGGATTTCGCCGTACCAAGCGATAGCCCGCTTACCGGTGAGGATACCCTGGACGGGGATGAGGCAAGACGGCACAGTCTACTTGAGCTCGGATCGATTGATGGAGCGAACACATCTGTGTCATCGCTGTACCTCTGCCGCCTTACTCGCATAGCCGCCACATCGGACGAGTACGGCAGTGAGATCTACGTGCTGTTCAACGACCAGCACTACCTGGTGGACATGCTGGGCAGCCGCACCGAGTATCACAAGTGGACAGCGAAACACTAACGCGCTTTGAACCACTCGGGCTTAATTGCTATCGCCGGCCCGGTGGTCCAGACATACGTCATCGTATCCAGCTCATGAGTCCGAAAGAACCACACTTTCCGCCGGCCCTCTTTCTTGAATGCGAGCTGCCAGACGAACACTCGGTCTGACAGGCCCCAAGGATACCTGGTGATTTTCAACTTGCGCTGGCTCACCGCGTTCGCCTGCCCCGCCGTTACCTGTACCCAGACATGCGTGCCGTCTGACAGCTTGCCGACAGCGTCACACCCGAAGAGGTCCACAGAGCCGTACATGGCGCTCCTCGCTCTCCAGGTGTGGGTGCAGCCGTACACCTCGACCAGGGCATGCTCGACGGCTCTCTCCGCGTCTTTGCGCTTGCTGTTTGCTATCGTTGCCACAGCATCAGTCCTTTCTGTAGCGGAACCCCTCCCAGGCACCGACCGCCAGGGGGATGTCCTTCGCCCACGCGGACTTGTTCAGCATGCACGAAACGAGACGGCTTGCGGGAACGTCCATCGGCACGTCGGCCACCACCTCATCATGAGTGTGGATCACCACCGGGAGCCCGTCCCTCTCACACAATACGATTGCTCGCGCCTCGATGTCACGCGACAGCCCCTGTACGATGTTATTAGTCCACAAGCCCCCATAGCCGCCTTTGCGCACCCACTTGTGCGTTTTCTGATCAACACTCATATACGACACGGCTTTCTTGCCGCGGTCGTTCACGAAGATCTCGGGGTCGTAGTAGTAGAGCGCTCGGCCGTTCGGCAGTCGGAGGAGAAGGAACTTGTCGCGCACGGTGAACAGACAATTCCGGTAAGCATATCGGTGGCCGGGATTTTCGACCGCAAGCACCGCGCACTCCTCGAGCTTTTTCCATAGGTGGACAAACATCGGATGCCGAGCACGCCAGGTGAGGATGATCCGCTTTGCCTCGTCATCGCTGATCTGGATGCCATACCCATCAGCCATAGAGTGGAACGCTCCGAGCCATCCCTGGTAACCAAGGGCGAGATCGGCAACCTTCCCAATCATGCGTTCAGCCGGGTCGCTCTTCTTGTCAATTGGCCGGCCGTAAACGTGCTGCGCGGTGATGCAGTAGAGCTCGGATCCTCGTCCTGCATCGTACTCGCGATACGCATCCAGCACCCACTGCTCTCCCGCTACCCACGCGCCGACCCGGCCCTCGACAGCCGAATAGTCTCCACCGACAAGCTTATTCCCGGGTCGTGCGGTCAAACAGCCCCTCAAGCAGCGACTGGCCACAAACGTCGGGACGCCCCAGATCATCTCCACCACATCCAGTCCGTGGTTGAAAGCGGTAATCGCGTCGGTCGGATCGAGGTAGCTGTCCCGGGGAAAGTTCTGCGGCTGGATCCCCCGGCCACCCCAGCGTCCGGTCCCAGCCGCGTGGTATTGCGTGGTTCCTCGGATAACGCCGTGGTTTGGGTCTGCTCTTCTAACCATGCCGCTGAATTTCGCAGTGCTGGTTTTGCCGGCCTCTCTCCGGATCTCAAGGACTTCTCGAACATTGTCGGGCAGACTCTTCTTCGCCAGCAGGCGTTTGATATGCGCCTTGTCCAGACTCTTTGTGCGGATCCCGTGAGCGACCAGCCACTCCTGCAACGCGGCGATCTGTGTCGCCGACTTGGCATGCCCATTCGTCTTCTCCTCCAATTTGCGATTAAGCTCAGCAGCGTATTGCTTCACGCCCGTGGCCAGGAGCTCGCAAGCGTCAATATCGGCCTTGACGCCGCGTTTATTGATCTCGTAGTCCGTCAGCCAGATCGTGCGCTCGGCCGCCGGCAGCGGCGGGAGCGCCTCGCTCAGCACCTCTTCGGCCTCGACATCACGGATGCAGTAGCGAAAGAGCTTCTCCAGCTTCTCCGGTGCCTCCCACCAGGCGCCGGTCTTCTTCCGTGGTTTGCACAACTGGAGCATGGTGCGGTGGCCATCCGCATCCTTCTGAATTGGCAGGCCCATAGCCGCTCCCGCGGCCTCGAGGCCAAGTGGCATGGAGCACCGAGCTGCCTGCGCCATGGTGCAGTAGACCTTTGCCGGGTCAAGGGGGCGACCGCCCCAGTCAGAGCAGAGATTCCACACGGCCAATTCGAAGTGGGCGTTGTGGGCGTGGACCTCGTCGGCGGACAGAACCAGCTCGAACACGTCCTCTTTGCTCAGCAGCTCGCAGCCGATCGTGCGTGCTATATCGGCATATTCAGGACGGACCCACAGCAGCGCCTTCTCGCCTCTGGGCTTCGAAGCGAAGCAAATCGCCTGAGTGCTTTCGTGCTCCGCGTAGTTCCACGCCCCTACTTTCTTGAGATCCGCTCTGGATCGCGTTTCGTAATCGACAGTAAGGATCATCGTGTTCCCCGTGGAGAAAGACCGGCGCCCCCGGAAGGACGCCGGTCGATTGCGTGTTTTGAGTCAGTTCAAATAGTCGGTTCCGTCGTCGGCGCCGTCTGCGTCGTTATCGAAACTCTCTGCGCCGTCGTCCGTCTCGATCTCCTCGAACTCAGGAACGTCCATGCCTCCAAACGACTCGCCATCCCGGACCTTTTGAATGGCACTCAGGCCAAAGGCAACGCCCTTATTCCCGTCGCGGTCGTAGCACCAGGCGTTGACGAACGCCCTTGCGTAGCACCCCGCATAGAAGTCGTCGGTGCTGTCGAGCGGTACATTCTTCTGGCTCACTACCGGAGGCCGCTTTTTGGTGCTGGCCCGGGCGAACACGATGTCTTCCCCGTAGCCGTCGTACGCCTTGTCCGCGCCGTCACGGAGAGGGCAGCGGAGGCCGGGGAACCACTTCTTCGGGCTCTTGGCGTTCGGATGCTTCTCGAGTTTCGGCCACTTCTCCTTGGCGGCGTCCTTCGCGATCCGCATCAGCTCATCAACAGCCTTGCTCCCTTTCGGGAACAGCATTGCGAGGTCATAAACGTCCTCGTCGCGGCTGTTCTTTGTCGGCTTGAATACGTTCGGGAACGACACCCGAAATGTCCCTGTCAAAAGTATCTCACTCATCCTTTAATCTCCTCAAATTGCATGTTTTGCAGTTCCTCGCGCTTGTCGTCCACTGGGACGACGAGCGATCCGCGGCTCACCGAAATCAGGTCAGTTATCTCTGTGTCCAAGCCCTCCTGTTTGATCGCTTTCAGCGCTTTCGCTGGAGAAAGCAGCTTCGGTTCGTACGCCTCGATGCCGACAGCAGTCAACGCCGCCGCTGCCATCTCCTCGTCGATCCACTTCTTACTGGATCGTCCGGCCACCCGCTTGAAGCCGACGTCGGCACTGAGGAGAGTTCCCTCCTCCAGCTCCTTTGCCACCCGCTCGGCGATGTCAGAGAGAAAACCCCGAATCAAGGGCGCTTTCTCCATGATCTCACGCAGTCGGTCCGGGCCGAGCTCTGACACCGGGATAACGTCGAAGGCGGCCTGAGCTGCCGACATCGCTTCTCGGTCGCGGGCCTCGCAGTCAAACCGTGCTTTGCAGAAACGGCACCACTCGCCCGCATGCCGCGGCGGGTCATCGGCGAAGCAGGCTTTGTATGCCGGGACCAGCACTTCTACGCCCCACTCTTTGAGCTCGGTCAGGTCTGTCTCCCAGGTGTCCACCTTCTGCGGCTTGGCAAAGCAGCGGGGCTGGACGATAGTGCAGGTTCCCTTCTCCGGCATGTAATCCGCGTACTTGAGCGCGGCGGCGAGCAAATAGATCATCAACTGCGGATTCTCTTTCGCGTCCACCGGCACGCCGGCACCATACTTGAGATCGAGAATGTTGACGTCCGAGAAGGGATTAACCACGACACAATCGCCGGTCCCGCCAAGAGCGATTTCGAGGGGGTCGAGGTTCAGCCTGCTCTCTACAGACATGCGGCCGTTAGGCCCGAGCATGCCGCAGCAGGCACTGACGTAGACCTGGACATGCGACAGCATCTCGCGGTCGACATCGACGCCCTCTTCCGCCTTCTTCGGGTAGCTGACGACCGTATTGCGCTGGAGCAGGTTGTACTCCCCCACCTTGTGAGCGACAGTCCCTTCGAGTGCCCATGGCGAAGTCTCATCCGGAAAGCGACTCTCCGCAAGCACGCTCCCGGCACAGTGCATCCACCGATGTGCCGCACTGGGTCTCGGTTTAAGCCTACTCATTGAACAAAGCCCTCGCTTTCTTGACCGCATTTCCGTAGTTGGCCGGATCAATCCCGCTTACCATCTCGGCGCCGAGGTCGGTAAGCACGCGCTTGACGTAGCCCCAGCCTTTCGTCTCGCCGAGCTTCGTGAACGCAGCGCGCACGTCATCGATGGACGTTTCAGACTGAGACGGCTCGGCCTCGCTCTCTTCCGGCGTCTTCGGCACCGCGGCCTCGCTCTCTTCCGGCGTCTTCGGCACCGCGGCCTCGGCCGCCTCCAGCAACGCCCGGAGGGTATTGTCGCGGGCGCGCTCTTTGAACTCGACGCCGAGTTCCCGCAGCCGGTCTTTTGCTGCGTCCCGGTCGAAGGGCTTGTCCTCTGGGGGGCTCGCGGGCGTCTCGTTCGGCTTCTCGTCGACCGGAGGCGCCGGCTCTTCGATGGGCTCGGGCTCGGCGGCCGTAGTGGTGGACAGTGACGGCGCCTCGATGCGCTTCTCCATCCGCTCAAGACTACTTGCAATTCGCTCCAACAACTCTTCGATCATCATCTTTCTCCTCGTTTCCGGTTTCTACTGGATCACTTCTCCGACCGTTCTTTCCTTTCTCAGCATGGCCCGAAGGATATAGCCGTCGAGCCCGTTCGATGCCAGAAAGTGCGCCTGTACGTTCCCCTTCTGGCCGATCCGGTGCAACCGAGCAATCGCCTGAGAGATCTCGCCTGGAACCCAAGGGATCTCCCCAAAAACGCAAACGTCCGACCGCTCCTGCAGCCCATTGATGCCAATACCAACACACTGGTAGTTTGCGACAAACACCCGCCCCCGCCCCGCAGCGAACGCGTCCACCATTGCCTGCCTCGCATCAGGAGCTGTATCCCCGGTAACCGCGAAATCGGTCCCAAGCTCTTTCGCTATCTGATAGGTCGCGTCCCGGTGGTACATGAAAACCACGATGCCACGATCTTCCGGGGTTTCCTCAAGCAGCTCCTGGACATACGCCTTTATGCTCGGCACCTTGGCAACGGCGATGGCTTTGCGCCACTCAAGCAACTTTCCGGAACCGTCATCGCGTTCACCGTTCGCTATCGTTTCCGCGATCTCCTCAAGATTCCCGCTGTATACCGGACCTGCTCCAGTGTTTACGAGTGTTCGCGTTATTGGCGGGAGCTCCCGCAACACGTCGCTCTTCAATCTGCGGATCAGATGGCAACGGTTTCGGAGGAGGTAGCTCAGCTCTTTAAGATTACTGGCGCCGTTCACGTTATGGATCTTCCGCCCGGCACGCCATTCAATCTGCATGTCGCAAAAGCGCCGGCCATAGGCTTTGAAGTCTGTGGCGACCCGCAGCTCTTTGCACCCCGTCCTAGCGTAAACGGCGCCGAGCAACGGGCGCAACTCCTTGGGCCGATTCGGCATTGGGGTGCCCGACATTGGCAGCCAGAACTTCGCATTGTCGACCAGCCCCCGCCGGCGGCTGGACCCGTACCAATCTCCGAGAACGGCCTTGGTTCGGGCGCTTTTGTAGTCCTTAGCATAGTGAGTCTCGTCAGTAACCAGCGTGTTCCAGCCCCGATCGCGCGTCCTCCCCCACAGCTTTGCCGCCCGGCTCCAGCTACAAAGGCAGCGAGTACTTGGCGCTCCAACAGTGAACAGATCGAACGGCGGGAGGCCGAGACGCTCCGCCTCCCGGTTCCAGCCCTGGAGGGTTGCAGCGGGAGCGATGACGAGAGAGGGGCCGCCGCGAATGTCCATTACGGTTAGGGCCTGAGCGGTTTTTCCAAGACCCATTTCATCGGCGAGGTAGGCATGGCCGGAGTAGCTCAGAATAGCATCCACGCCGGCTTTTTGGTACTCGTATAGCATTCGATTGTCCGTGATTGAGATTGCTAAGGTTACTCTACTACGATAAGTCCTTTGCGCCAGCCTCTGTGGTCGTTATTTTCTATTTCTTCCACTTTACCATCATTCATTAGCCTATCGATCGAGTCCATTATCTCTATCTCGGACAGCGGTCCGTGGGGGCCGATCATACGGGTGTGCTTCACACATCTTGGGCTCTGCGGCGCGTAGGCGAGGGGCCGGTCGTTCTCGTATGCTTCGCGTATGTAGTCCATCACGATCGCGTCGGTCGCCTCGTCCAACTCGTCCATTTTACAGGCGAGGAATGCGCCGTTGTGATAGCGCAACATGACCTTTGTTCCAGCCTTCCCGTAGTTGAGCTTTCCGACCTTTAGAATCCGGTAGTCATTCGGGTCATCAGGGTTCTGATGCGAAAGGAAAAGTCGTGCCCGGACACTCCCCTCCCATGCGGTCGATCCGCTCCACTCCGCCCCGCTTTTCGGCGGGTGACTCAGTAGAATCGGCGTTGCGTTGAATTCCATCGCTATCGCACAGACACACTGCTTTATGAACCGCGTAACCACCTCTCGCTGGTTCTCATTGCAGTTCAGCAGATCAGCCACGGTGTCCATGATCAGAACTTTCGGGCCGGCCGGCATAAGCGACAAGTGACGGCGGAGAACGTGCATGAATGGCCCGGGCCGCAGACTTCCGCTCTTGTTCATAACCGCGAGGTCGTTATTGCGCCCGAGCCGAAGGAACATACTAACATTTTTCTTAATAGCTTCTTTGTCCAATTCACAAACGTTGGCACACGCATAGGACCGGCGCCACGCCTCATCAATGCCATCCTCGCAGATGACCAGGCAAGTGGGCAGCGTCTTCAGTACCGGGAGCCCAAGCCAGGGCTCGCCCGTTGCGAGCGATTGGGCCAGTTGCAGAGAGAGCAAGCTCTTGCCGGTGCCGCCCTGACCTGCCAACAATGTTGGGTAATTCGACCCGAAGGGTATCCACCCCTCCACTAGCCACTCGCGCTTCGGCGGTTCCGCGAAAAGGAAATCGCCCATGGAGATCCAGCCGGGATCGATCGGCTCGTCGATGAACTCGCCGCCCTCATACACCTCCGGAAAGCGCTCCTGTGCGTCTTTCAGCCTGGCCTCGTGCGTGTCGTGGCCGGGTTGGCTGAGCGCGTACTGATAGGCATTGTGGACTTTGCGTTGCAACTCTTCAAGATCCCACGGAGGCTCGCACCGGTCGTTGTAGTGCATCAGCATGAGCTCCAGGGCGGAGCCCTCACTCAGACCGAAGTCCCGGAGCTTGCAGGCCACGGCATACGTGACCGCATCGCCACCGTCGCCCTCAAGAGCAACCGGCGCCTCCGCAAGGTAGGCGAGGGCCAGCTCGATGCTCTCTTTGCCGTCCAGTTCGATAGCGGGCTCGCGGTTGTCCTTCTCGGGGGGCACACCAACAAGGTCGGCAATCCAGCCGGGAAGAGTCGGCAGCGGCATGCCATGGTCCTTGAACATGTAGTGTCCCTTGCCAGGGACAACGGAGCCCGGACACGGGACCATCCCGCCCCGGGACCGCGTGTCGATGCCGGGAGCGTTCCAGGCGTCACCAGTTGTGGATCGGATTGCACCACGGAACCAGAGATGTCGTCCGCCGGTTGGGGTGTCGGTCACGGGACAGGCCGGGAGGCCCTCCCCCTGCTCCGCAATCAGCCCTCTAAGCGTTTTCTCGCCGTCGTATGACTTCACGTCCACGTCCAGCACCGCGAGTCCTGACGCGCCTAAATTAACGCACCAGTAAATGACGTCTTCGCCGCACTCCCGGCTAAGGGCCTTGTGCTTCCGGGTAATCCTGTCCGGATCGGACAGAGACTGCTTTTTCCACTTGACACAAGGCTTGTGGTTGCCCCCTTGCCACCGGCAGGGGAACAGCATCCAGCCTTGCGCTGCCCAGTACAAGGCAACTTCAAGGTTTGTCATCGGTCGCCACCAGCATGTAGGGGTTGGCGGATTCCTGCGGGTAGAGAAGATCCAGCCGCGTGAGGGTAATCCCGAATTGTGCGGCCGCCACTTCGATTCGGGCAGCCAGTTCAGGGCTCGGGCGGGACGTACCTCGCAGAATCGCGCTCAACCGCTGCGGCGTGATGCCGGCCTGGTGTGCGACCTCTTGTTTGTCCCCGTATTTCCACATGTCTTCCACATTACACTCCTGTTGGCATTCTGTCAATCGTCGAAGGACGGGGTACTTCCTCACGAAGGGGCCCTTTCGTCCCCGTATCCAGGCACCCCAGCGGCCCCGAGCGGCCATTGGCTCCATGCGGCGATCACTGCCTCGGTGGTTTTGTCGCGGAACATGATAAACCGCATAGGCGGGATGCTGTTGCCCTTCTCGGAGGCCGTTTCTTCGTCCGAATGGTCCACGCACCAGTGCCGCAAGTCAACGTATCCCGCAAACTTCCGGCGCTCCTGGTGGGTGGAGATCTCAGTGTGCCCGGCCCCGCAGAAGGGGCAAGGCGGGATCTCAATTGCGACAAAGTCTTCTTTCTTCAGCGGCCCTTCCCCGGGCAAGGGCTTTGTGTAGGTTACGCAGCTTGTCATAGTCCCATTCCTCCCCTTCTCACTGTCATGCCGAACAAGTAGCCGCAATCGTTGGTTGCGTAGGCGCCATAGCGCCGGCGATGCTTCTCGGCGGCGGTAGGGCGCTCGCGGACCGGCGATGTCGCCGACCGAGGCACGATGTAGGTTTTGCCGGTTCGGCAGTCTCGGACCTTGACCGACAGACTCCGGGGGTCATCGAGGACCAGCTCGGCCTCGATTGTGATTGGCTTTTCGGGGTGTCTCAGTGTGACTCTAGGCATGATTCAGTTTCCTTTGTTACGAAGGGTCCACTACGATAGCGCCGCCGTGGCGGTATATGCTGCGCTTGTTGGTGATGGTCCAGGTTGTCTTGTGAGGCGTTGGGCATTCGGGATCGATGTAACCCAGAGCAAACAGTCTGGCGTACTTCGCATATGGCACGCCCACCGGCCATCGCCGATGGCTTGTGCGGTTCATGTGGTTGGCTGTCTGACCCGGGTTGAATCGGACATGGTTGTAGGCCTGTTGTAGGGTCATCGGTCATTTTCCTTTCGGGGTTTCGTAGGCTTCTCGGTCTGCAATGTACTCTTGCACCAGCCGTAGTAGCACCAGTTCAAGTTCCATCGCGCATTGTTGCAGGATTGCCGCCTCGGTGACATGCGCCGGGGCGTTTGTGGCTGCCTGGGGGCGCTCGTGCACCACGGTTGCCTCAATTCGCCAGTTGGCGATGAGGCTGTTCAGTGCCAGGGCCTCTGTTGCTTTCATGGTCTGAGATCCTTTCATTCGCTGCACCGGGAGTCTATCAATCTGCTATTATTCATCATCTTCCAGCGGGTGCATGGATACGCCCGGATGTGTGCACGTATTGTGCCCGTCGTTGTACCAACAACCGGTGTGGTCGTTGCAGCATTGCCAGCCGCTGGGTTCTGGGCGTCGCCTATCGACATCCATGTACCGGCGGCAAATATCTGCCATGTTGCCGCTTTCGTCGTTCAGCAGACCAAGTCCATGGGCGTCGATATCCTCGGTGATGTCATCAGGCGAGTAGTACACACGGTAACACGTCCCGTCGTTCATAGTGATACTGATTTCGTTTGCACCATCGTATCGGGGATCTGTACGTTCTGCCTCGGCGGCCTCGATGTCGTCGTGTTTCAGCCAACCGGCCCCTTCGAGAGCGTCATAGATATCACATCCCATGTCCTCCGGGCCATCCAGTGCCGAAACGCAACCGACGAAATGCTCACTGACGTTCTTGTCTTCCGCCCCTATCAAAAACAGATTCCAGCACCCCTTGTTGTGGAATGGTTCGTCGTCCGGAATGTGGGCGGCGCCGTGGTCGTACATGTCCGGATCGTTCCAAGATTCCTCGGAGAGAACTCGGCCGTTGTGTGCTGCGTTGATGTTCATTGTGGCCCTTTCTTTCTGCGTTGCCTGCCTCATCAGTGCCGGGAAGCGCCCCGGTCAGACGCGCCGCGTGGGCGCGTTTCGGCTTTAGTCAAGCGAGATATTGCTAACGTTCTGGTCGTTCAGCCCCACACTGAGAAGACACGCCATCTTGTCGGCCTCCTTCTCGCTGGTCATGTCGAGCCGCAAGACGCGCCCAACGGCCAATTCGTTATCGCCAATGCCGTAGACAGCTACGGAGTAGACCTTGGACTCGTCGGAGAGCTCCCGGCTCTCAACTTCGACCTCGACAAGGTTTTCAACTATCGTCGTTTGCATCTTCTCTCCATTCCTGCCCGCCGTGTGGCGGGCGGTTGCGGTTTAGCTCAACTCGAGTTGCATTTGTCTCGGGTGCCGGGCCAGCACGTCCCGCAAAGGCGGCCGCAGGCGCTCCAATCCGTCCCACGACAACAGCGCGAGATGCTGTCCAACGAGCGCCAAATCGACCAATTGCCGGCGCAAGCGTGGGGTCTCTTGTTGTGCGTTTCGGCACGTGCTGCAGATAGCGCCTAGCGTTTTTACGGTGCCATTGTCGTCCCTGATCTCAGCCACAACGGTGCCTCGCTGGTCCAGGATGCGGCCGCACTTCTTGCATGTAATCTGGTGCATTGCCACGAGCTTACATGTTGCGCGGCATTCCCCGAGAACATGGTTTCCCGAGAAAATTGCTTCGCCGATGATGGTTTCAAAGTCCATGGTTCGGGTTTCCTTAGTGCTTCACTACTTCAATCGTGCGACCTTCGGCCACAAGGCACATGCTGCAATGCCTGCAATTGCCATTGCAGACCAGCTCCGACGTAGCCTTGCGCACCATTCTGAACCGATTTACCTGCGGCGGCGGGTCGTGTTTATCGTTGGACACATTGACTGTGGCAACGTTGACCAGCCCCCGCAAGTCCAAGTTGGTCCTGGACGTGTAGCCGTACACAAGCCAACGGTTGCGGGTTAGGGTATGCGCTATGGTTGCCATTTTGTCTACGTCGGCTTGATCGCGAAAATCGCCCGAGACGTTGAATCTGAGGATTCGACGTTTGCGCTCAGGCGAGCGCGCTTTCGCCTGCTGAGACATAATCGCTTCAGCGATTGCGGCGGCGCCGTGCGCATCCCAGAAGCGTTCGCGGTCGCGCCGGGCTGCCAGTACGTTAGGGCGGCGCTTTTCCGTGCGGAGTGCATAGCAAGACTCGCCGGCTTGGCAAAGGTCCGTACCTCTGCTCGGGCAGTCTGTAGCGCTTGTGATCGAAAGGCACCAATGAGGGACCTTTCTGTTACCGGGGATTGCAGCCTTGGACAGCGGTGTTGTCATGGTGTGGGGTTCTCGATTTGTGGGATGTGCGTGTATCGGCACTACGATTAAACTGCGAGTATGCTTAAGCCCGCGAAATCCCCGGGCTCGGGGAGTTCGTCTGCGTCGAACCTTGCCAGTAGCTTAGAGATGTCCCCTTTGACGGCAAAACACGTGCCTTGCCTGTGATACTCGAGCATGATACCGAACTTGTCCCGGTACCGTTGCCTTTCGTTCGGCTCGTGGATGTCATCATACGAGCGTCCGGGCATCCAATCTGTCGGAGAGCTAAAACTGCCATGCCACATACCACCAAAAACGATAGTATCGGGGGCTGTTTGGTCGGCCCAAGCCCCGCAATTGTTGCCGAAATAGTTAGTAATGTCGAAGATGCAGACCCTGCCGTCTGTGCAGTCTTGCGTTGTTGTTGCCATGGTTCAGGTTTCCTGACTTGGTGTGCGTTTCCGTTTCTTGGTGCGTTATCGGGTCATATGGGCGTAGATTGCCTTTAGCTCACCTTCCGTCCAATCTTCCCCAGCAAAGTGATAGCTGTAATCGGTCACCGTGCCGTCCATATCCATCCCGTTGGACGTGGAATACCACACGCCCCGGTGATAGCAGCTACTGGACGCGTGTACGGCGCCGTTATCCTGCAGATAGCCAACGGCAATGTCAACAGCCGTTAGCCCGTCCTCAACGTCCCATTTGTCGGGGGTGCAATCGTGGCCCCCTTCATCTTCCCAGCCCCTATCTTCGGCATCGCCCATTTCGGCTGATTCCGGAGTAATGATTTCATACGTTACGCGAATTCGCTTTTCCATGGTTCAAGTTCCTTTTGCTTGTGGTTGCGTTGACTACAGACCTAAGAGATCTTTAAGTTCCCGTTCACGTGCGGCCAGGCGGCGCGCCTCGGCCAACTGTCGGCGATACTGCCGCAACCAGTTTGCTTGCCTTTGACGCTCTGCTTTTCGTTCTGCGGTGTTCATGGTCCGTTCTCCTGTTGCGATGATCACCACACCATGTAGCTGAGCCCAGCCGCTACGGCCAAGCGGTTCAGCTCCGCCATAGCTGCGGAGTAGGCGTCCCACGAAAGCCTATGGATTTCGGCGTCGAGTCTGATTTCTTCTCTCAGGTTGCGGATCGTGCTTTCCATTCTTTGCTCCTGATTGTGGTTTCGAATTACTCCAAATATCGGACCGCTGCAGCACAAGTCAATATCCAACTAATACTATTTTCGTAAGTTTGATTATAACGGCATCTGTCACCGCGATCGCCCGCCCACGCGTATGCGCACGCGCGAGACTGGCCGTCCAGGCGGATCGGCGACTCGACACACCGGTATTACGATTGGACACGTTCGTAATACTGCACGGTGCAGCAGTGCCACGAGTATTACGATTGGACACGTTCGTAATACTGCAAATGCCGGGTTTCATGGCGGGGCATAGTAAGGCATGGTAGGGCAAAGGCATGGTGCCAATGTGGCGTAATAGCGCAGCCAACATGGACTATTCTGCAGGCCACATTGCAAGAAAGTCCGGGTGCACAGGAGCGTGTTCGATTGTGCTCAAATCGGCACCGTTGGACCCACGGCAGCCCGCAAAACACCCACCAAAGCAGGCACGACGCTAGTATGCTGCAGCACTAACTGACGCATTACCAAGTACTTACAGAGTTATACATAGCGGATATTATGCGACGTTGAGTATGCATCGGAGTCCGGCCGTGTGAGTGCGCCAGGGGGTGGGGGGCCTGGACCTCGCGGGGGGTCATGGATACACGTAATAGGTAGCTCCGCCCGATAGCCAAATTCTCAAATCCCATAGGTTGACCGCTGTGCCGACGTGGCCAACGCGCAAGAGTGTCGGCTCTCCCATAGAGGACCAATCGGATTCCCATAGGCGACGCGCAATCTACAGGTGCGGAGAATCAGGCCGCTGTGGCATCAGAACCGGCCACAGAAGATGCGAGGGGGACGAATGCGGACCAATGGCCGGGAGAAGACCGGAGTGTCTCAGATCGTCTGAATTGGACTGAGAGGGTTTGATTGGTAAATATGGCTGCGGCAGGATGGGGGGCTCGTATGCTAGCAGGGTTGGGGTAGTTAGCAGAGAGACCCCTTTAGGGGGATCTCTCTGCACTACCCCCTGCCATAGAGAGTACTGCCCTCCCGCCTATTGCTATACGTAAGGGGCTGGAACAGAACACCTTATAGCTTCTGTGGCCCCTCTATTTCTGGCGATATTCGCATTTCGGCGTTTTGCACACAGAATCCCCTGGTGCGCAACGACTTAACTCGATTTGCGACAGTTGTGCGACAGTTGCCATCGAACTGTCGCAAATCGGCAGTTTCGGTTTTGTAACTCGCACAATGCTATACGGTTATAAATTGCGACAGTTGCTTTTTCAACTGACGCACCTGAACTGCCGCATTTGACAGGGATTCGGGGGTGGTGTAGGGTTCTGCATGGAAGAGATCTACCGTGAGCTTTTCGACGAGCTGGAGACCTGCCGACAGGAGGTTGCTCTCATCCCCGCACCGGACCAGCGGCACTCTGGGCACATGGTCCGTATTGCGGTTTCCTGGAACCCGGACTGGTATCGCGACCTCTGTGCCTCATACCCGTCGCGTCGGAAACGGGCGAGGAGGAAGAGCGACACGCGGGTGAAGCGGCGGAGCATCTTGCAGGCACTGCGCCGGCTTGCGGCCGGGTTGGAGTCCCGGTCTCTTTACGCGGCGGACCTGGTTGCGATTGCGGATTCCCGATTTGTTCCGTTTTGAGCCCACTTGACTTCTCATCCCTGAACCTGTAAATTCGCCTCGGAAACAGGTCAGAAAGGAGCAGCATGTGGCACTACTTGAACGACGACTCAGAACTCTGCATCTGTTCGCAGGTAGCTTGACTAATCGCGCAAGCCTTGTATAGTAGGGCAACCAAGGAGGTGCTAAATGGCGAATGTGCGAAAAGACTACAGCAAGGCGGTGAAGCTGTATGAATCGGGTCTGTCAATTGGCGATGTCGCGGACTACTACGGGATGACAAGACAGGGCATGTGGGACATCCTTCGTCGCAGAACAAGCCTTCGTCCACAGAAGCGGATTGGCAGCCAGAACCATTTCTGGCGCGGCGGAACGCGAGCTTCCGACCAAGCGCAGAACCTCGCAGAGAAGGCCCTGCAACGCGGCGTGATCGCGCGGCCTGGAACTTGTGAGAAGTGCGGGAAGGCCGGCACGTTCTCAGATGGAAGGACGGCAATCCAAGGCCATCATGACGACTATAGCGAGCCGCTCAAGGTGCGCTGGCTTTGCCAGGTATGCCACCACGAATGGCACAAGCGACACCGAGCAAAGGGCACAAAGTAATGGGGTGGTCATGTATACCTTGCACTTATTCGCAGGAGCCGGAGGAGGAATCCTCGGAGACATACTCCTTGGGCACACTCCAATCGGAGCTGTCGAAATTGAAGAGTATCCCCGACGAGTTCTGCTGCAAAGACAACTTGACGGGATTCTTCCGGTCTTTCCCATTTGGGACGACGTTACGACGTTCCGCGCCGACAACCCAGAAACCGCAGGATTCTTTACCAGAGCAAAGGAGGTGTCAAGGGAACTCGTCGTATGCGGCGGGTTCCCGTAGCTGTGCCAAGACATTAGTGCTGCAGGGAGAGGTGCAGGGCTGGAGGGCAAAAGGTCGGGGCTCTGGTCGGAAATGGCGAGGGTGGTCAGCGAAGTTAGACCTCGATACGTCTTCGTGGAAAATAGCCCAATGCTTACCGGACGAGGACTTAACGTCGTGCTTATGGACCTGGCCAAGCTGGGGTATGATGCGCGATGGGGTGTGTACTCCGCTGCCGACGCCGGTGCTCCACACCTGCGGAAACGGATCTGGATTGTGGCCGACTCCGACAGCGTCTGAGGAAGTACAGGCAAAGCGCCTTGGCGGCTGCCAAGAGGTCTACATTGACACTACTGGAAAACCGCGCAGAAGGATGCCGACAGGAGGAAGCGCGAGTATGGGTTTGGGGAAGATGGCAGCAACTGGCATGTGGCCGACGCCGACAGCGTCCGCCGGCGGGCCAGAGCCGGAAGGAAGGACGGGTCGGAAGCTGGCAACGGTAGTGGCGAAATGGCCGACGCTGACAGCGCAGGATGCGAAGAACAACGGATCCCCGTCGCAGATGCAGCGGAACTCGCTGCCGCTGAATGCGAAGGTGAAGATGCTCCCGACGCCTCGGTCGGAGGACAGCCAGTGTGCGGGAGGGCACAGGGGGAGGGACGATACGCTCTACGGCATGGTCTGCAAGCCGAAGAGTGGCAAAACGGGATCCCCTGGCCAACTGAACCCGACGTGGGTGGAACTTCTCATGGGCTGGCCTGAGAACTGGACTTGTCTCGACCCGCTACAATGCAGGTGGAATGGTCAGGAGACATGGCCAGAAGACTGGGAGGATGGAGTTCCGCGCATCGCAACCGGTGTCAAGGACCGTGTGAGCAGATTGAAGGCCATTGGCAACGGCCAAGTTCCAGCAGTGGCGGCGCTCGCATGGCGGGAACTTAGCCGCAGTTCCACAGTGCCGTACCGTCCACTTGACTTATTCTCTTGGAACCCGTAAATTCACCTCATGAAGCGCCAAGAAGTTGCAAAGCTCGCCAGGGAAAGCGGCCTGCGAAAGGCCGAAGTGGTGTCTGACATTGACAGCCCAGTCGCAATCAGCGGCACCCCCGGGTTGTCGATAGCGGTGAGGCGTACCGAGTCGATCCGGCCATACGACCACCTGCAAGCAATCGAGGACCAGGCGCCCCGCGGGACAGTTCCCGTGCTGGCGGTTCGACGCTCTCGACGAAAGTGGCTGGTTGTGATGGATGCCAGGGAGTTCTTTGGTCTGGCAGCAAAAGTGGTGTCGAAGGGACGCACAAGGAGTGACTGTGGACCCGGAAGAGACGCTGGAACATGATGTCGACAACTTGACGTCAGCGGACGTTCTGTACGTCGTGTACCGGGTCATCGAGTCGGTTGGCCGGGATCCGGTGCGGCTTTCTGTTCTCGGGGAGGTGCTCAAAGACCGCTGTCTCAAAGTCGAACGGGGGGATATCGCAAGGTGGGCTCGCCGGCTCGGGCGGGATCCAAGATGTGTCCGGTTCCATCTGGACGCGATGGATCGCGACGAGGTGCTCGGATCGTTCGTTAATTTGAGGGGGACGGGGCATGGCGGGTAGGTGGTGCTCTGTGATCTTCAAGACCCGGCGGTTCAAGATCAAGGCCCGTTTGGCCGAGTGGGCTGCGCTGGGGAAGAAACCGTTCTACATGCGGATGGCGCGGATGGATCTGGTTGAGCTGCTGTGGGTGGCCTGCGAGGAGCTGAGTCCGGAGAATCCGGTCGGGGCCTACCACCGGATCCGCAGTATTCGACGGGACTTCCTGACGCACGAGTACTACCCGGCATTCGAGACAGGGTCTCTGCCGAAGAGCGGATACTTCGACCGCGGGCCGAAGAAGGAGAAGTGGCTGGAGCTCAAACACTACTTCGATAAGCTCAGCGAGGAGGAAGCGATCTTTCTTGAGCGCCGGGAGCTGAAGAAGCGGGCTATGGCGGAGGGGGCGGAGATAATTCGTATCGGAGATTGACACCGGTGGTTAGAGTGGTAATTTGAGTACAGTGGCTGTGGAAAGCCGAATGGAGCAAGACGTGATCACAACCCAGGCAGTCCCGCGCAGATCGGTTCCCCGGCCGCCCCCGGGGCGCTCCCCGAATTTCCACTCTGCGCAGGACTGCCTTTTCTTTGGTCCCCGGCATGCAGTAGGAGAGCCCCCGGCTCGGTGTTTTTCTGCTTCTGCCGGGGGCCTCTTATTTCAGGAGGGCAGGTAGATGATGCTGAAAACACTGAAAGTGTATTGCCAAACAGGGGTAGAAGACCCCGATGTGTGGGATAGGATGGAGTCGGAGTTTAACGCCGCGATTGCCGAGCGGGACGCGCTTATCGCGTGTCGTGACAACCTGCTGCGCGGGATGGAGGTTGAGCATGTAGACGAATTTATCGCACGTGCAAAACCTGGGGACTATTTGGCCCTTGCGAAACGGATCTGCGAGAGAACCAAGGAGCTGCGGGTCGAGCGGGACCGGCTCAAGATGCAACTTGAGCAGCAGAAGCCGTACCTACTCCCGTCCGAACTGTGCGACCGCGACGGGGTACAGTGCTGCCACTGCTGTGACCGTATCGAATGCGACGATAACACGTCGCCGAGCAAACAGCGCATCGCAGAGCTGGAGGCGAAGTTGCTCGACTGCGAGATGTCCGCAAACGCCCATATCATTGCCAACCGCGAGCAAGAACAACGGTTGATCCGACAGGATTACCTGCTTGCGAACGCAAACAAGCGCATCGCGGAGCTGGAAAACGAGAATCTGCGGCTGAAGCGATCTGAGGACTACTCGGTCGGCGTGATCGAACGGGCGCATGCCCGCATGGCTGAGTTGCAGGAGGCGGAGGCGGCTGTGGAGCGGTGTAGGGAGGTGGTCAAGGAGCTGTTTCGCCTGGGGTTCGTCTCTCAAGCTGCGCTACTCCTAAGAGCCCTCTCCCCCGCCCCGGCAAACGACCTCAAGGAGCACTGCGAATGGGCGGCAGAGGAAGTAGCTAAGATGCCGAAATGGAAGCAGACGGTGCTCGGTGGGGCGCCAACCACCTACTCAGGGCAGTGCAAGCATGGTCGAGCTATGGGCATGCCTTGTAAAGAGTGCGGACGGCCACAAAGCGGAGACTGGAGAAAGTAGCAAGGCGATGACTGACACCGAAGTAATCAATGCAGTCGAGCAGAAGCTCAGGAAGGCCAGCAACTGGCGCTTACGGCAACAACTCGGAATTCTGACCGAGCTGCTGACCAACGAGATAGGGTCGTGCCCTTATCAGTTGGAGGATCGGCGATACCGAGACGCAGCCGATTACCTCGTCGCCGCGCACAGCACGATAGTCAGGCTGCATGCGTTGATGGATGCCGAATTTCCCGAGATCCTGGAGTTTGAGAAGGAGCAAGACGATGAGTGAACTTGAACAGCCCAAACCATGCCCGCACTGCGGAGCATCGGCCGTCCGGTGGGCACCGGATGGCGTGCCACACAACACCATCATCTGCACCGAATGTGAAGCAGAGATGGCCGACTGTGAGACCTGGGAAGAATGCCTGGAACAGTGGAACCGCCGCGCGGAAGACCAGCCGCCAGCCGGAAAGGATGGGGGATGAACACCGCACTTGTGCTTAAACGAGTCGAAAACGAAAGACTCAGACAGGACAACAGGTGGGGAGAGCAAAACCACGATCCGCATCTCTGGTTGTCCATCCTCGGGGAAGAAGTGGGGGAGGCAAACAAGGCAGCACTTGAGGGCGACGGAGTCGAATACTGCCGGGAACTTATTCAGGTTGCCGCAGTAGCTGTTGCGACGGTCGAATGCTTCTACCGGCTCAAAGACCCGATTGAGTCCGCAACAGAAAAGCAGCTTGAACTGTTGAGGCGGAAAGGAGAAGAGTGATGAATGACGCGCTGGATTGGGCGATGCTGCTTGCCGGATTCGTTTTGGGGATGCTGGTCACACTCTGCGTCAACACAATTGCCTGGGAGAAAGATGCTGTGGCACGAGGATTTGCCGACTATCACATTGTCGAGTGCGGGAGAGCGAAATGGAGGTGGAACGAGAGGCAGAGACCCTTAGAGACCGACCAGGATGAGCCTCCGCCAGCCAGGGAAGGGGGTAAGTGATGAGTCCAAACAACGCAAGATTCAGAGCTCGTGTTGGAGGACATGTTAGCAGGCTTAAAGCAATTGGCAACAGACAAGTGCCCGCTTGCGCAGCGCTCGCATGGACTGAATTGCTGTGGAAACCAAAGGAGAGGCCATAGGATGCCGCGTAAACGTCAGAAGTCAACGGGAGACACCGCGAGGAAGTCAGGCAGGAAGGCTCTGTATCTCGAAATGCCGATTGACGTGATCGAGATGCTCAACGAGCGGGTGGAGGAGTTGGGGTGCTCTAAGGTTGGGTACTTGACCGAGCTCATTCGTCGGGAGGGGGTCGCGGCCGGGAAGAGCAGCAGCGAGCCGCTTCCTGTCTGGACGGATGAGTTCGATCCCGACACTGGCAAGCCGGTCAAGAAGGCCGGGGCGCGGGCCAGTGCGGACGGCGTGACGCTGGATCGTCTGCTCGACAAAGCGCTGAAGGAGGCGTTCGAGGACGATCCGGAAGTGATCAAGGCTCTTGACAACAAGACGCTCGCGAACTTGATCGCCGCCCGGGCGCCGAAACCGAAGCAGGAAAACGAGGAACTGGAGGCATCCTATCTCAGCCTCACAAACGCGCTGAAGGGCCTTCCGGATGTCGAGGACATCGACGCCGAACTGCGGCGCACGAAGATGCGGCTGGAGCGTGCGCTTATTGAGAGGCGGGAGGCCATGTTCAAGACACAGATGGCGGAGAGAAAGCTGCCGAAGTCGGACAGAGAGGAGTACGAAAAAGCGGTAAAGGAGTTCAAGGCCGAGGTGAGAGAGTACCTTCTTGACCAGAGAGCCCGGGGGCTCGACTGGCACGAGGTTGTCGATTTTAACTTTGAGGAGCTGCTGTCGTGAAGATTACAGTAACCGGATCAAGATTCTGCGTCAGGGCCATGAAGCAATTGGTCTCTTTGCGCGTGCTCAAGCAGGACGCCACGCTTTTCTCTCCGCTTGGGGCAGTGGTCCAGGAGGAGTTTCTTCCGTTTATCGGGCCTGTGAGCTACTGCATCAACTGGGTGACCGGTCTCGACGCCGCTGATACGGATGTCCTGCATCTCCATTGCGAGCCCTTTCCGAAGGTGCAGGAGCTGGATATGCTGCCACGTCCCGCGGTGCTTGACGTGCATGACCTCGACACCATACGAACCGGCGAGGTGTGTGAGAACGAGGCGGCGGCGCTTCGCCACCCGAACGTGGTCGGGGTGTTGTTTCCGGGTCCGTCTTACGAGAGGCGGGCGCGGGAGCTCATCGACTTTGATGCACCATCTGAGTGGGTTCCATCCGCGGTTCCGCGGGCGTTCATTGTCGATCAGCCGCGGCCCTATCTCGGCGGGATAGCCTATCAGGGGGCTCTGTCTGTCCCGTGGGAGACAGGGGTGTTCGCGTACGCAGATTACACCAGGGCGGTGACCGAGTCCGAGGAGCAGTTCTACTTGTACAGCTCCAACTATCGTGAGAGCCACATGAACTGGTATCAGAATCTTGGCGCGGTATACCGGCCGAAGCAGACGTATTTCGAGCTTCTCGCCGAGCTGAGTCGGCACGAATACGGCTGGTGCAAAGCGGGGGCTCCCTGCGACCAGTGGAGGTACGCGCTGACGAACAAGTTCTTCGAGTACCTGGCCGCCGGCATAGAGCCGCTGGTCGGAGAAAGTATCGACTCGCTTGAGCTCCTCGCCCTAGTTAGCGGCCGCACACGTCCGGATTTTATCGAAGCGGCGAATGATCTTGCCATGGAGCGCTTTGTCGAAGGGCGCTTACTCCCGTTCTACGAGAAGGTGGCCGGATGACAGAGCCGAAGTACGAGCACGCGCTCAGGAAATTGCAGCACTATTTGCTGAGGTGGCGAGGGGACATTCAGGCTTACGGCCGGGAGGTTTTCGGCCAGGAGCTGACGCACCAGCAGGTTGCCGCTGCTCGGGAGTTTCTCGGTCACAAGTTCCTTGCTATCCGGTCCGGGCATGGGGTGGGGAAGTCGTTTCTGCTGTCGCTGGTGGTTCATTGGTATCTCGACACAAAGCGGGTTCCGGGTCGGCCATGTCGCGTTCCTTGCACCGGGGCAAGCCGTGCTCAGCTCGATGATGTGCTCTGGACCGAGGTCAACTCGCTTATGGAGAAGAAGGCGTCGTGGTTCTCCGAGAAGTTTGACATCAACCAGGACCGGTATTATGCGACTGAGTCGGCGAAGGACTGCTTCGCTGTTCTCCGCACGGCGAGGCGTGAGCAGCCCGACGCATTGCAGGGGTTTCATCAGTGTCTGTATCTCATCGACGAGGGCTCCGGCGTTCCGGACGAGGTCTTTGAGGTGGCGCAGGGGGCGATGGGCGACGAGGGCGCCATGGGCTTTATGACTGGGAACCCGACTCGCATCGAGGGCTACTTCCACAAGGTGTTTCATGAGCCGACGATGTGGAAGACGATGCACATGCCCTCGACAGAGTCGCTTACCAGCAGGACGTACGAGTACCGGTATTGCGATGCGCTTGGTAGCGTCCATAAGGTTCAGGTTCATGGCCGGCAGACAGAGTCCTGGGTCAAGAGCATGGCGGAGGAGCACGGGGAGGGCAGCGCGACGTATCGCGTTCGCGTGCTCGGGAAGTTTGCGACCATTTCAGAGGATCTCGTCGTCCGGCCAGTGTGGGTCGCCCGGGCAAGAGAGCCTATGCGGGTCCGGTCTGTTGACGCTCGGCGCAAGAAGGTGATGGGGGTTGACGTCGCCTGGCACGGCGATGACGCCAGCGCGGCGGTTCTTCGACAAGGAGACTTGGTCTATGCTGTTCATGAGTGGCGCGGGGACGATCCGTCTATTGTGGCGCTTCGAACGAAGGAGCTGATTTTGGATTGGAAGCCCGATTTCATCTATGTCGATACGATCGGCATTGGGGCTGGTGTCTATTCTATTCTTCTTCACGAAGGGCTGAAAGTTCGGCGTCTGCTGTCGAACGCAAAGCCCCCGGACGACAACGAGACGCAGTGTCGGTATCTCCGCGATTGGCTTTATTGGCGGATGCGTAAGGCGTTTCGGCGGGGGCTGGTGTTTGCTCCGGACCAGTTGTCGCTCGAAGATAAGATCTGGAAGGAACTCGGGGATGAGTGCATGCGCCCGACCTATCAGTACACATCCACACTAAAGTTCCAGGTGGAGTCGAAGGACAAGATGCGAGCTCGCGGCGTAAAGAGCCCGAACCTTGCGGACGCGCTTGCATTTACGTTCATGACCGACATGGACGAGCCGCGCGCTGGCGGGGGGTGCCAGGACGGCAAAGTGTCGAAGCGGATAAAGCAGCAGATGAACCGCAAGAGGAATTGGAAGGTGATCTGATTTCGAGGCGATATCGCCGGGTTTTCGGCAATTGACGCATGCTGGCCCCTATGGGTAAGACCATGGAGGTGGCATGCCGACCAATCGCACAAGCAACATCCATAAGTTTGATCGCTGGCTTGCGTCTGCGGAGGTTTACGAGTCCAATTGGCGCAAGGACAACGAGTTCAATTTCTCCTACTATGACAATGATCAGTGGACCGACGCGGAGGAGGATATCCTCGAGAGTCGGGGTCAGCAGCCGACCACACTGAACGTTGTCCGTCCGACCATCGACATGGTTCTCGCCCTGGAGCAGTCGAAGCGCTCCGATATGCAAGTTGTCGGGCGGGAAGAGTCGGACGAGGTCATCGCCCGCCTCCTGACAGAGCTTCTGACCCAGGTCTACGACGAGAACGATATCGACTACTACCTCAGTCGTGTCTTCCGTGAGGGCATCATCGGCGGGCGCGCCTGGGCGCATACTTACCCGGCGAAAGACGCCTCCGGACAGGTTTGCGTTCGGGTTGATTGGGTTCCGTGGGAGGAGGTCTTTGTCGATCCCTTCCACCGCCGGCCGGACGGCTCGGACGCCCGCTGGCAGATTCGTCGTGTCTGGATGGACCGGGACTACGTGAAGAAGAAGTGGCCCGGCAAGAGCGCCGAGGTGGACTCCGCGTTCAACGAGGACTACGAGGGGATCGAGTACGAGGGCCAGGTGTCCGCCATGGACCGTGGCCTCAGCTACTACGACAAGAAGACCGACCGTGTCGCTGTTCACTATTGCTGGTATCGGGACGCGAATCGGGTTCTCAAGCACGTTGTTTTCGCCGAGGAGGTGTTCTTTGTGGGGGGCCCCGAAGGAAAGAACCCCGACCCTTACGGGATCGACACATACCCCTTCACACCGTTCTACTCCTTCCGGACCCGCAAAGGGCACCCCCGCGGCCTTGTTCGTCTTCTGCGTTCTGTGCAGGATCAGATAAACAAGCTCAACAGCAAGTACCTGTGGAACATGAGTGCCAATCGTCTGATGTACGAGACTGGCGCAGTGATGGACCCGGACAGTCTTCGAGAGGAGTTCAACCGCCCGGATGGCGTGGTTGAGCTTGTAGAGGGCGGGATGGGCCGGGTCAGGACCGAAGAGAACTTGCGGGAGAGCTCCTATTTGGCGCAGCATCTTCAGTTCCTATTGGCCATGGTCCAGCGTATCAGTGGCGTGAACGACTCGATGCTCGGCTATGGGGGCATGAACGAGCGCAGCGCCATGCAGCAGGAGAACCGCATACTCCAGGGCGCGGCCATGCAAACGCAGATTCTTGAGAATCTGCACTTCACCAAAAAGCAGGTGTCCCGGTCAGTGCTTCGCCTGATAGGCAAGTACTACACCGAGCGGAAGGTGATTCGGATTGTGCAGCCGAATGGGGAGTGGAAGCACTATGCGATGAACAATCCGACCGGTGAGACTGGCGAGGATGGAAAGCCAATTCTTGAGAACGAGATAGGTGATATTCTGAAGTACGACGTGATCATGAAGAGCGTCCCACCGTTCAGCACGACTCGGGAGCGTTCTGCTCAGATCATTTCGGAAGTGGCGAAGGCCGGCGTTTTGCCGGCTGAGCTGGTTGGCAAGGTATTGATCCAGTTGCTGGACATTCCTCACAAGGAGGAACTCGTTTTCCAACTGGAGCAGGCGATGCAGGCTGCGCAGGCAGCCGAGCAGTCGCAAGAGACTTGAGCGGCTTGTCGGATCGCAGGTAGCGACTCCCGACAGAGTAACAAGGCCGCTCTGAACGAGGTGAAGCGATGGAAACCGCAGACAAGTTGATCGATTCGCTTGGAGAAAGCGAAGAGCCGGCGAGCGAGCTCCTGCATGATGAGGGGTTCGACCCGGAGCAGGACAGCGTGCTCCCCGAGGATTCGGCCGAGAAGGCCCCCGAGGATGAGCAGAGGCCGGAAGAGAAGAAGCCGGAAGAGCCGAGTGAGGCCGACTTGCTCAAGAAGCAGCTCGAAGAGCTTCAGGCGCAGAACGAGAAGCTGGACAAGCGGTACAAAGACACGCAAGCCTCGTACACGAAAGGGCAGCAGCAGATCGCGGAGCTTCAGAAGAAGCTCGAGAGCAAAGAGGACTCTTACTTTGCTGAAGAGGAGATTTCCTCTGGGGAAGAAACGCCGCAGCTCGAGTCTCTCCGTAAGGAGATCGAAGATATGCGTGCCGATCTTGCCAGGCAGAGGTGGGAGGTGGCCGCGGCTCCGGTCAAGGCCGCGCATGACGACTTCGGAGAGGTCGTCGAGGAGCTTCTGGCTACTGCCCTTGAGACCGATGCGGCTCTGGCGGAGCGGTACGCTGAGATGGGGAAGACCCCCGAGAATGCGTACAAGCTCGGGAAGGAGCTCAAAGAGAAGCAAGAGATCCTGAGGGATCCTGAGGCGTACCGAGAGAAACTGAAACAGCAACTCATGGAGGAGCTGAAGAGTACCGAAGAGCCCTCGGAGAAGAAAAAGCCGGCGCCCGAGCTGCCTGATACCGATATGGGTACGGACAACAGCGCTAAGGGTGCGGCTCCTCCGGAGGGGAGCGTGCTTGACGAGCTCTTCTGATAGGAGACCAGAAAGATGGCGTATTTCATTCGCGGCACGGGAAGTGACCTCACTCCCATCCAACACTCGAAATCGATCTTCAAGAACTACCTTAAGCAGATGTCCTTGAAGGGCCTGATGGGCAAGAAGGGCTCCGGAAAGCCCATCATCGTCGATGACACACTGAAGGCGCAGGCTGGCGACACGATCCGCTACCACTTCATCCCCCAGGATGACACTGACGGCATCGAGGGCCAGAACGCCAGCGTCAGCGGCAACGAGAGCAGCCTGGACGAGTACTCCATGGACCTGCGTGTCGACCAGATCGGCAAGGCGTTTCGCCGTGAAGGCAAGATGACCAAGCAGCGCATCATCTGGGACTTCCGTCCGGAGGCCAAGATGCAGCTGGAGAACTGGTTTGCCCAGCGCAGCGAGGACTGGCTGTTCCAGGCGATGACCGGTGTCCGCGACGGTATGAGCTACGCCTGGACCGCGACGACCGACTTGGTCAGCGGTACCGGCCGCTGCATCCGTGCTGACGGTTCGAACGGCTCGGCCGCGGTAACCGCCGCGAACAGCGACAACACCGCGCTTGCCTCCGCGATCAGTGGCTCCGATAAGATGAACTGCCGCCTCATTGAGGATGCGGTCATCATGGCTCGTACCGCCGGCACCTACAAGGTCCGCCCGATCAAGGTCGGCCCGAATGGTGAGGAGTTCTTCATCCTGTTCCTCAGTCTCCAGGCCGCCCGCGATCTTCGCTTCACGGCTGACTGGCTGAATCACGCATACAGCGTGGTGGAGCGCGGGATCGAGAAAGATCCGATCGCTCACGGCGCCCTGGGCGTCTGGAACAACGTGATCTTGAAGCCCACCGAGCGGGTTCTGACGTTCGCCGACAGCACCGAGACCATCGCCCGTAATCTCCTGGTTGGCGCAGACGCTGCCGTCCTGGGCTGGGCTCAGACGATGGACTACTCGGAAGAGGCGCACGAGCACGGTCGCTGGTGGAGAGCCTACGGCGACGAGATCCGGGGCCAGAAGAAGCTGGCCTTCAACAGCGTCGATTGCGGCGTGGTCCAGGTCGTTACGGCCAGCAACTAAGGGAGGTCAATCATGGCCAGCACAGATGCATCAGGGGCTGTACTCCCTGTTACTCGTAGTTCCCTGGGCGGCGGTCTGTACCTGGCCGCCGGTCGGGCGACGTTCAGTTCCGGAACGGTCGAGGTAGCTACCGGTCTGAGTCGTGTCGAGCATTTCGCCGCGACACAGATCGGTACGCTCACCGCGACGGAAGCGGTGATCATCCAGGTCGATGAGGACTTCCCCGTCGAGAGTGGGACGCTCACTGTAAAAGGGATCGCGGCCGATGTCGGCGGCGCTACCGTTGGCGGGGCCGCAGAGTCCTTCAGTTGGATCGCAATCGGATACCGATAAGAGGAGAATACAACAATGGCTTCTTTCACTGCCTACACGAAATGCAACACCCCGAACCGGCTGTATACGCCGATTCTCTGGAAGACGGTCGACGTTGACCTCTCCAAGAGTGAGATGGCGTCCGCGCTGGCTCAGGGCACCCACGGAATCGCAGATCTCGACGACAACGAGGCTGTGATCGGCGGCTTCCTGTTCGTCAGCACGGCGTTTGCCGGTGCTACCGCAACCGTTCAGCTCAAGGTCGGTTCGACCGCGCTCACCGGGGCGATCCCGGTGGCAACGCTGGCTGACGAGACCTACATTCCACTCGGTTTCGGCCTGACTCAGGGCCAGACGGCACTCACGGACAGCACTGGCGCGACCGCCAGCAGTGTCCTTGTCGATACCGCCAGCGGGACCACAGAGGACATTGACGTCAGCGATGTCAATGTCAACTTCGCATCCATCGCCGCTCAGCTCGCGCTGATCAAGACGGATGTGGCCAAGCTCATCGCTCCGGTGAGCGGCGTGGCAACCGCTTTCGCGACCGCGGCCGACACGGTCGACATGGTTGTGGCAACGGCCGATCTCACGGCCGGTCGGATGACCGTCTGCTTGCAGACGATCAATGTCGACAGCTTCACCACCAATGGCTAAGAGGTAGGCGCCCACTTCGGCTTTTAACCGGAGTGGGCGCCCCTCCGCCGAGCGAGGCGTAACAGACATGGCTGTTCAGCTTTTTGAGGAGCTTCGAAAGCGCATCCGGCGGGAGTGCCAGGACGAGGACGGCACGTACTGGACCGACGACGAGCTTGATGCGTATATAGCGGAGGCGCAGAACGACTTCTGCGAACGGACAGAGTGTCTCAAGACGAACGCGATGATCCCGTCCGCGCAGGATGGCTTCGTCTACAACCTTCCCGACGACTGCATCGAGCTCAATCGGGTGACTGATGAGGATGATGCGATTCTCGGTATTGTGCGTGCCGACGAGCTTGAGGGTGAGCTTGGCGGGAATGCCAGCGATTTCTCCGCGACCGGTGACCCGCAGTATGCCGTGATCGGGCTCGATGACCCGAATCAGTTTAGGCTGTACCCGCGCCCGTCGTCGAGTGCCCTGCCCGACAGGTCCACTTTCACCGGGTTGTGGCACGAGGTGGCAGACATCAACGTTCGCGGCTCCGCGTTTTACGACTGTCGTGGGCTGTACAGCGACGATAACTGGCTCTTTGCCGGTTTCAGCTATTACAAAGCGTTTGCCGTTCGCCGGCAGGACTGGACGCTGAGAAAGGGCGGTCTCGCTACCTCTTTCTATGATGAGACAGGGACTGTGTACGGAGGCCCGCTTGTCAATGCCGAGTCGAGTCCAATAAACATTTACCGGGTTGGTGCGGTCGGGAAAGACGGCAGTATTCGCCAGACCTCGAATGTGGACGGGTCCGTTACCGCCGCAGCGAACGCGATGATCGAGGGCCTGTCTATTGGCGGCGGGTATCGCTACTACGGGGTCAACTTGACTGTCGGGGACGACGTGACCTATCGGGCGGATGAGCTGGTCGAGGCTTCTCCTGTGGAGATCACCTTCGACGGGAACAGCGAGCTGGCGAAGTACATCGCCTATCATCGGCAGACTGACGTCGTGGCCTTTGCGGTAGATGTCGGAGGTGTCGGGACTCCGAATATCGAGGTGTACGCAGACGACTATGACGACACGACTCCGGATCTCGTTATCGACCCGGTGAACGGCATGGACCACGTACTTGGTCTGTTTTACGATATGGATGCGAATCTGTATCTTGTTGGCAATGATCCGCGCTGAGGAGTTGTGATGGCCACCGATTTTCGGGTAATCAAATATGACGGCGTATCCGCGACGGTGCTGGCGGAAGATCTGCTGTATGCGACGTACGATCCCGCGGGGGACCGGATTCTTGCGGTCGACATGGATGGGTATCTGTGCGAAGTGGACAAGACGACGGGCGCAACCACGCAATTGGTCAGCGTGCAGATTTTTGATGGCGACGTCACGATGGTGCGCGGAATCAAGGCGCTCGATGGCGGCTATTACGTCTTGGCGTCAAAAGACTCCAAGACCGGAAGCGCGGGGCGCGGTGAGGGGGACGCAGAGGCGCAGAGCAAGCTCCTGTTTTACAGCGCTGATGTCGGGGTCGTGGTGGGCGGCACGGACGATGACGACGGTTCGGCGGTCGCCTCCGATTCGGAAGCAGGCGCGGTTGTTGATATCCTGTCCAGCGACGAAGCTGTGATCGGGCCGAGCGACAATGGCGGCGTCGTCCAGGTGAACGAGGACAGCACTGCCGTTCGGCTGTTTTACTCCCGATACCCGGAGAAGGACCAGTTTGAGTTGCCGAAGCAGGCGGAAAAGGCGCTGGTTTACTACGCGCTGAGCAAGTGCTACGCGAAAGAGACCGACGAGAAGTACCTGGCGAAGGCGGGGTCGTACGCGAACTCCTACCTCTCCGAGGTGAACAAGTACATGAAGCGGGTAGCGAAGAAAATGAGACCGAAGTCGGTCCACTACTAGGAGAGGCAGATGGCCACCACATTCAAAAAGGAGCGTCTCGGCAAGCAGGACATCCTGTGGGATCAGGACGGGACGGGCTCGACGACGCAAGTGAGCACCTCCTCCGGCGGTCTCCGCGAGGTGGCGAAGGTTAACGCAACGCATGTCCCCGTCACCACGTCGGTGCGGGCGAAGAACTACGCGGACGGATCCAATGTTGGGAGTGCAGGCGACAATTACGTTGATGACGTCTTGAAGCAACTGCTTGACGACGTCGAGGATCTCGGCCAGCCCGATGCCAGCACGCTCGAGAACGACAGCGGGACTCTTCAGGTCAAGGACAGCGGTATCACGAACGCCAAGCTGGCCCCTGCCTCCGGGACCGCTGCGGTTTCCGGCTCCGGCGGGGCCGGAATCAACGTTATCGAGGCGGCCAGTATTGGTGAAACGGAACTCGCCGACGACTGCATCGACTCCGACAAGATCGCGAATGACGCGGTTGACTCCGCGGACTACATCGCGGACGACACGGTCTCGCTGGAGCATCTCGATACCGGGCTCATTCCGTCCGGCATGACGTGCGCGGTTGCGGTGGCCACCGGCATTCACACTTGGACCGGTGCGGCGACTGACACCAACACGGTCACGATTGCCAACGTGCTGGCTACGGACACAGTACAGGCCACCATCCACAGTAACAATTCCGCGGACCAGATCGAGGCTGTTTACACCGGGTCCGGAAACATCACGATTGTGTTGATTGCGAATGGCACGCTGAACGTTACGAAGATCAACTATACCGTATTCAGGGCTATGAGCTGATGGCTGAGGCCAAGCTGACATCTTTTCGCGGCGGGATTAACAACTGGCTGGAACCGCATTTGATCGAGGCGGACCAGGCTACTCGCCTTCGCGACTTCGGTGTCAGGACAGGAGCGCTGGTCCCTCTTCGCGGTGCCGGTGAGAGCCCGTCTCGCCCGGAGGAACTTGCGTACGTTTCCGCCGCGCGCTCTCTGGTTCGGTGGGGCGGTCACTACTTCTGGAGTGATAACGAGACCGGTGCTCTCGACTCCAGCATCGGCTACTTCGGCGTTGAGTCTCCCGAGTCATCGCCGGTGGTCGTGCCGTATCGGCGGGGCAGCCGATTTGTCGGCAAGTACACCTACCTATGCACGTTCTCCACTGTGAATGGGGAAGAGAGCGGGACGGGGCCTGTTGGTGCCGCGACCACATTCAACGCAACCACCATTGACACAAGTACGCCGTATGCGGTTATCAGTGAAGACACAACCACTCTTGATTCGGCCGATATTCCCAGGTTCAATGCGTCCAATATCGCGCTTGACCGGTCCGGGGAGTCGACGTATGCGTTCCGCGGTTACGTTGAAGCAGGGCAGATAGTTGGCCCGAAGAACCCCAATAGCGCGATTGGCCATATCATGTATGGCTACAACGTCGGGGATCTTGCTCAGTTGGACGACGTGGCCTATCAGTGTGTGCAGGACATTCGGTATGATGCGTGGGGGGAGTACGACCAGAAAGGTAGCAAGACGCTTTTCCAGCGCAGGACAGCGCTGCCGGAGGCGTATTGGCCCGGGAGGAATCCAGTATACTGGACGGAGCTCGGGGCGATAGACTCCAGCACGCTCGAGGTGGTTACTACCGGCTATGACAGCTTGCGGATCACGCTGCCCAAGCCGAGGAGTAAAGCGGTGTCTCACGTAAACCTGTATCGGACGGTAGCGGACGGGGCCACCTACTACCGGGTTGCGTCTGTACCGGTCGGAGCGGAGCGCCACCTGGACAACACGACCGACGAGAAGCTCATTGCCAACGGATCTCTCCGCTCGACGTCAGCATATCCGCCACTCTACAAATTCGCGAATGGTGGATGGGAGGACGTGGGCGGGATGTATCTCACCGAGTCAGGGGGCGTTTTCGCTCTGGCGTACGGCGATCGGATGTATCTGTCGGAGCAAAGCTCCCCGCACAGTTGGAACCCTCTTAACTGGGTTGGGTTTGAGGACACAATCACCGGGGCCGCCATCGCCGGCAGCGATCGGCTGGTGTTCACGCAGAACAGGACGTATCGGGTGTCCGGGTCTTCCATTGCCGACCTGGTGAAGACCGATCTTAACGCCGGTCAGGGATGCACGAACTGGCGCACTGTGGCCTACATTCGGAATACTCCCGTGTGGATGAGCAACGATGGTCTCTGCTCATATTCGCCGGTCCCCAACCAGGACGGGAAGTACGTTGTGCTTCCAGTAAACAATCGGTACACCTTTTCGCCGGGGTACGTGTTTGCGGTCGCCGCAAATGACGTTTACTGGCTGTTCTACGAGGACTACGCGGTCGGGGTGGATTTCAGTGAAGAGCTTCGCGTGTACGAGTACACCGTTTCGGTTACGGAAGCCTACTACGATCCGGACGGGGATGTCCTTCTCGGGAAGCGTAGGTCTGATGGCCGGTGGGTGTCGCTGTTCACCGGGCCGGTCCTGAAGGGCGAGTACTCTTCGCCGAATCTTGTTGCCGGTGACCCGTTGTCACGCAAGAGGTTCAGGCAAGTTCGGGTTGACGCCGACGAGTCCGTCGAGCTGTCCGCTTCCGTGGACGGGTCTGTTGTCTACAGCAAGGAGCTGAAGGGGCCGTTCCCCAGATTCTACTACCTCCCCTCGAAAGCGAGAGGGCGTGGGTGCGTACTGACAGTGAAATCTAAAGGCACGGTGCGGTCACTTTCCGTCGAAGTGGTTCCGACGCCGGGGAGGTAGATATGGGTTTTAGCAAGTCAGGCAGTTCGAGCAGTGAGACGACCCTCACAAAAGAACAAGGGAAGCTGCTCAAGGAGAGAGAGAAGCAGTACCAGGCGTACTTCTTCCCACGGCTCGTTGGCATGCTCGAAGAGGCCGAGTCCGGGAAGCTGGATCCAGGTGTGGCGCAGGCCGCGGCCGGGACGGAGCGGGCTTTTCGCGGAGCGCAGACAGCGCTCGATCGGTCAATAGCGCAGCGTGGTTTGCAGGATAGCGGAGTGGGCGTGCTTGGCCAAGCACAGCTGTTTGGCACGAAGGCGTCCGCGCTGTCAAACTTGTACCAGACGGCGGCGTCAGATCAGTTCAACAAGAGGGCGCAGCTTCTTCAAATGGGCGGGTCGCTCGCCCCGACTCCGACCACGGCCACGCCGATGAAACAGCAGTCCAGCGCCTCTGGCTTCAGCTTAGGTGGATGATGGTCTGTGTTCTTGGACAAAATAGCGGCATCCCCGCGGTGGCTGACAAGGTGCTTGCGGCCGAGCACGTCATTGGCCGGATGGACCTGCGCCGCATGATGCGGCTTGCTGCGCGTGCTGAATTCGGCGACGGGGTGCTGGTGATGGTGTCTCCGGACGAGAGCGGAGAGCCAGAGGTGCTCGGGCTCGCGGAACAGCTCGTTGACGGGTGCGAGGTGCATATTGCCGCTCGGCGGAAAGCGCGAAATGTCACCGGGCGAGCCAGAGAGATGCTGCGGAGGCTCAAGGACTGCGGTGGCAGGCCGCCTCTGCATGCGTGGATCAAGTCGGATAATCGTGCATCGAGGATGCTCTTGAAGCGTCTCGGCTTTAAGAAGGGCGACTGTTGTACGGAAGGAGCACAGGACTATGTCCGGTTTTCTCGCATTGGCTGGTAACGCCATGAAGTCGGTTGCCACCGGCGAGGCAAAGAAGAAGCTTGGCGACAGGCTGATCGACTCTGTGCCGAGAGGTCGGGAGCTGTACGACAAGGGTCGCGGCCTGTACGACAGCATGCCCAAGAAGGGGAAGAGCAGCGATGCTGCGCTCTCAGCGCCCACTGTGACTGCCGGCCCGACCGATCCGGGGCAGGGTGCGCGGCGGATGGCTCCGGCATTTCAGCGGCGACCGATTGAGGTTCCCGACCTTGGACAGATTTTCGCGGAGGTGCTGAATGGGCAGTGACGCAGTACAACGCTTCAAAGAGGTGAGCCGGCTCTACGACGAGAGCCGGGAAAAGCGCCCCATCGTTACGCTCGTGGCGGAGCAGTACCGAGCGCCGGGTCGCTTCCTCGAGCTTATCCCTGGGATCACGACCGGTCAGGAAGTCGCCCGGGCTCGCGGTGCGGCCGAGAATCAGTTGTTTACGGAAGATGCAGAGTTCAACCGGAGCAGAG
>Ga0272443_10001007_pt1 | contig 44925 bp, 61 predicted proteins | sample SSMAcet12_FD_193581 | JGI IMG/M metagenome (GOLD analysis project Ga0272443, IMG submission 193581) | Marine sediment archaeal communities from Little Sippewissett salt marsh, Falmouth, MA, United States - SSM-Acet-12 | ecosystem: Environmental > Aquatic > Marine > Wetlands > Sediment ...
GATAAAAATAAGTTAAAATATTTACATGCAACAACAGGTTCTTTAGGACAAGGATTAAGTATTGCAATTGGTCATTCATTAGCTTCTAAATTAAAGAAAATAAATAACAAGATTTTTTGTATAGTTGGAGATGGTGAACTTCAACAAGGACAAATTTGGGAAGCATTTATGTTAGCTCCTAAATATAAATTAAATAATCTTATTTGTATTATAGATTATAATAAAGGACAGGGAGATGGCCTTGTAAAAGATATATTGGATTTAAAAAATGTTTATGAAAAAATTAAATCTTTTGGATGGTATGTTATAAAAATTGGAACCGATTGTGAATGTGAATTAAAAGATGCATTAGATATTAAAACTAATAAGCCATTATGTATAATAGCTAATACTATTAAAGGAAAGGGCGTATCTTTTATGGAAGGAAATAATGTTTGGCATTCAAAGGCACCAACAGAAGAAGAATATAATAAAGCTAAAAAGGAACTAAATGAAAGCAACTAGAGATGGATTTGGAGATCAATTATTAGAATCTGCAAAAAGAAATAAAAAAATAATAGGATTAGGAGCAGATTTAGGAAAAGCTACCAGAATAGATAAATTTGCAGAAAAATATCCTAAAAGATTTTTTGAATGTGGCATAGCAGAAAATAATATGATTGGTATTGCTTCTGGTTTAGCAGCTGAAGGATTTAAACCTTTTATTACATCATTTTCTGCATTTCTAACTGGAAAATATGATACTATTCGTTGCTCTATTGCTTATTCAAATGAACCTGTAATAATTGTAGGTTCACATGGAGGATTAGCTATTGGAAGAGATGGTGTTACTCAAATGGGATTAGAAGATGTTGCTATTATGAGAGCACTTCCAAATATGACTATATTTAATCCAGGAAGTTATATTGAAGCAAGAGCAATAACAAAATATTTATGTGAAGAAAATTTAAAAGGCCCTCATTATTTAAGAATTGGAAGACAGCCGATTAAAGAAATATTTGATGAAAATTATTATAATTTTATTTTAGATAATGGCATATGTATCAAAAACGGCGATAAAGGTATTGTTTTTACAACTGGATGTATGTTACCAAATGTAATAGAAGCTACTAAAAAATTAAATGTTAGAGTAATACATTTTCCTGTTTTAAAACCTTTTCCTAAATACATAATTACACATTATGCAGAATATTATGATAAAATAATTACAGTTGAAGATCATTCAATAATTGGTGGATTAGGATCTATTGTTGCTGAAGTATTAGCAGAATCAGAATATTCTTCTAGATTATTAAGAATAGGATTACAGGATCAATTTCCTGAATCTGGTTCACCTGATGATTTATATGATAAATATGGATTAAGTATAGAAAAAATTAGAAAAAAAGTATCTGAATTTAGTAATTGAACTATTATGAAACTATTAATTTTATTTCCAAATGCAACAAATGTTGCATCTATATGTACAGCAGTACCTATATTAGCAGGTATTGCAAGAAGTAACAATTGGAAAACAGAATATTTTGATACGTACAATTATAAAAAATCTGAATCTGAAGATAAAAAAGATACAACGGGAGGATTTAAAGCTGGATTTGAAATAGAATTAAATCAAAAAGAATTTCATGAAATAATAATAGATTTGCAACATAAAATAGATACATTTAAACCAGATTTAATAGCTATTAGCGCATTATCACCAGAGTATGATTTTTTAATGAAGTTTTTTACAAATATAAAAATACCCTTATCAACAAAAACTATAATAGGCGGTATACATGCAACATTTTTACCGGGAGAAGTTCTTAAAACTAAATTATTTGATTTAATTATTTTAGGAGAAGGAGAAGAAACTTTTTCTGAAATATTACATAATATAGAAAATAATAATGATCTATCTAATATTAAAGGAACGTATTTTTTTAATAAAATAACTAATGAAATAATTCGTAATCCTAAAAGAATGTTATTATCTGCGGATACATTATGGAATATTAAAAATGATTTTTCTTTCTATAATGAAGAATATTTTTTAAGGCCTTTTGACGGAAAACAAATACGAAGAAATGAAATTGAAATTGGGAGAGGTTGTCCTTTTAATTGTTCTTATTGTGGAAATAGTGTTTTAAAAGAATTTAATAGAGGATTAGGAAAATATGTTAAAACAAGACCTATTAAATCTTCAATTGAACAAATGAAATTTTTAGTTGAAAAGTTTAAAATAGATATTTTTACGTTAACAGATGAATGTTTTTTATCTCATTCAAAGAAATGGCTTAAAGAATTTTTAGATGAATATAAGATGCATATCAATAAACCTTATCTTATGATGACAAGACCTGAAACTGTAACAAAAGAAAAAATAGAACTCTTATTAAGTTATAACATTCCTTTTCAAGCTAGTATAGGTGTAGAATCTGGTTCTGAAAGAATACTAGTAGAAGTATGTAATAGATCATGTACTCCTGATAAAGTTTTACGAGGATTTAAAATTTTAAATAAGTATAAAATAAGAACTAACGCATTTTTTATTATAGGATTTCCATATGAAACAAGAGAAGATACATTTAAAACTGTTGAACTATGTAGAAAGATAAAACCCTCTGTTGCTTCAGTTTCAATATTTCAACCATATCCAGGACAGAAATTAACTCAAGATTCTCTAAATAGTAATTTTATTAAAAAATATGTTATACCCGGATCTTTTGTAGATGATTCATTATTGAATATGCCAAAACCGTATTTATCTAATAAAGAAATAAAGAATCTTTGGAGAGTCTTTATGTTATATTCAATGTTACCAAAAAAATATTATAAAGAAATAGAAAAATGTGAATATGATTATGAAAATAATAAAGAATTATATAATAAACTATTAAAAATACGATGGAACAACTATGATTGGAGTGAGAAAAAAGGAGACATTAAATTAATATAAATTAAAAATATTATAAAGAAATGAAAAAAACAATATTTTTAGATATTGACGGGTGTATATTTAAACATAAAGGAAATTTATCAACACAAATATTAGAACCCGAAGAATTATTACCCGGAGTTTTAGAAAAAATAAATAAATGGGATGCTGATGGGCATAAAATAATTCTTGTTACAGGAAGAAAAGAATCTTTAAGAAGTTTTACAGAAAAACAATTATTAAAACACGGTATTTATTATGATGATTTAATTATGGGTGTTAATCGTGGAGAAAGAATAATTATAAACGATAAAAAACCAACAAATGATATGACAGTAGCCAGAGCAATTCAAATTCCAAGAAATGAAGGTTTAATAAATGTATATATTTAAAATGAAGAAAGATTTTAAAATATTATTATTATATCCGTCTGAAACATTATCAGGAATTGCGCCAAGTAATTTGGCTATTCTTTCTGCATGTTTAAAACAAGACGGGTTTTCTACAAAGTTATTTGATTGTGGTTTATATAGAAGTACTTCAACAATAACACAAGATACTGTACGTTCAAAATTAGGCCATGTTAAATTAACTAACATTGATGATCTAATTCAATGTAAAGAAACCGATATATATCAAGATTTCATTAAAATGATAGAAGAATATAAACCAGATTTAATAGGTATTACATTAATTGATAGTACTATAAGATATGGCTTATCTTTTATAGAAAAAATTAAAGATAAAAAAATACCAGTTATTGTTGGAGGTGTAGGACCAACATTTTTATATGAAAAAATTTTTAAAACAGATTTAGTAGATTATATTTGTATTGGAGAAGGAGAAGAAGCTATAGTAGAATTGTGTAATAAAATGTATAATAATGAAGATTGTACTAATATAAGGAATATTTATACAAGAGACAAAGATAAAAATATAATAAAAAATTCATTACGTTCATTTATAGATCTTAATAAATTACCAATACCCGATTTTTCTATATATGAAGATTCTAGAATTTATAGACCATTTATGGGAGAAGTAATGAGAATGATTCAAATAGATATAGATAGAGGATGTCCTTTTGCATGTACATATTGTGCAGCGCCAAGTTTAAGAGATAATTTTAAAAATTATCATTGTGGAATTTATTATAGAACTAAAGATATAGATAGAATATTTAAAGAAATTAAATTTTTAATTAAAGAATATAATTTAAATTTTGTTTGGATAAGTTCAGAAACATTTATGGCTCTTTCAGATAAGAAATTTAGAGAATTTGCCGAAAGATATAAAAAGGAAATTAATTTACCAATGTGGTGTCAAAGTAGATTAGATAAATTTACAGATGAAAAAACTCGATTATTATCAGAAATGAAATGTAAAAATATTTCTGTTGGATTAGAACATGGATCAGAAGAAATAAGAAAACAAATATTAAATAAACACATAACAAATGAAACAATTATAGATGCAGTTAAATTAATGAAAAAATATAACATCTTTCCAACATTTAATAATATGATAGGACTTCCAGATGAAACAAGAGAGAATATATTTGAAACTGTGGAATTAAATAGAAAACTTTCAAAAATTTTAAATAAAAAACATAATACAAATGTATTTACTTTTATACCTTTTTCCGGAACTAAATTAAGAAGAATAGCCATTGAAAAAGGATATATTGAAAAAAATGATGAAGTTCCTTTAAGTTGGTATACAGAAAGTACATTAACAATGCCATCTATTTCAAAAAAAGAATTAGCAGGATTAGAAAAAACTTTAACATTATATATTTTTTTACCAAAAAAATATTGGCCTGAAATTAAAATAGCAGAACAGAATAATGAAAAAGGACAACAAAAATTTAATGAATTAATGGAAATACTTAAAGAATATAAGTAATGTTATATCAAGAGAGAAAAAAAAGTATATTAACAAATGGAAAATTAGAAGAACTACATTCTATTAAAAAATTTCCTGTTTTTATAGGCGCAACAAAAAAACCTTTTAAAACTGACACGTTTTCAGATTTAACTTTTGATATTTGTAAAGAAACAGGAATTATTCAATTAAGAAATTTAATAGATCCAAATATTGTATATTCCGAATTTCATTCAGAAAGTTTAGGAAAAATTTGGGAAGATCATCATAATTTATTAGCTAAATTAATTTCAAAATATTCAGATAATAAAGCAATATTAGAAATAGGAGGCTCTGATTCACGTTTAGCATTAAAAACATTAAATATAAATAAAAAAATTAATAAATGGGATATTATTGAACCAAATATTAAAAATAGAATTAATCATAAAAAAATTTCATATATTGAAGATTTTTTTGATGTTAAAAAAATTAAATCAACATATAATTTAATCATTCATTCTCATGTTCTAGAACATGCATATGATCCACATATATTTTTAGATAATATAAAAAGTTGTATTGAAGATGGTGATTATCATATTTTTTCAGTACCAAATTTATATGAATCACTAAAAAATAAATATGTAAATACATTAAATTTTGAACATACATTATTTTTAACAGAAGAAATTATAGATTATCTTTTATCTTGTAAAAATTTTGAAATAGTTGAAAAAGAATATTATAAGAATCAAAGTATTTTCTATGTTACTAAAAAGAACAAATTGATAAAGCCTATTAAATTAAAAAATAATTATAAGAAATATAAAAAATTATATTTAAAATTTTTGAATTATTATTTAAATTTTGTAAAAAGAGCTAATAAAAAAATAGAAAAGCATAAAGGAGATATTTATTTATTTGGTGGACATGTATTTTCTCAATATCTAATAACCTTAGGATTAAATTATTCTAAAATTAAATATGTGTTAGATAATTCTAAACTTAAAAATGGAAAAAGATTATATGGATCTAAATTAATAATTAAATATCCCCAAGAAGTAAAGTTAGATGAAAATAGTTTAATTATACTTAAAGTAGGACAATATAGAGACGAGATTAAAACTAAGTTAATAAATATCAATAAAAATATTGGATTTATAGAATAATAAGATGATTGTAATATCGACTTATAACGGACAAGATTATTTACCTCATTTATTAAAAGATATTAAAGAATTTAATATATCAAATGACAAAATATGTATAGTAGATGACAAATCTACAGATATGCTATTTGTTAAGTATTTAGTTGATTTAAAAAAAGATGGATATAATATTTTATGTAATCCAGTAGTATCATATGAATTAGGAGCACTTAAATATGCTCATGATAATTTAAAAGATGATGTATGGTATTCAATGCAAGATAGCATAAGATTAAAATATAACATATTTGATGAAATAAGACCAAAATTGACAAATAAAAACATGTATACCTTTTTGACATTTGCTCCAGGAATATATGATAATATGGATGATCGTACATTTTTAACATTACATTATGGAACACTGCATTATTCAAAAGGTATATTTACAAATAGTATATTTGCTTTAGATGAAGTAATACAAAGGGTTAAAAATGATTGGTATATACCCAAAAATAAAATAGAAGCAGCGGGTTCAGAACGAGGAATAAGTGTTGTTTTTGAACGTCATGGCATTGAAATAAATAGTTTAGGCATATATGATCCTCCAAAAACTTCTGATCCAAATGGATATCCATTTTTTTATAAGATATATCGATAGAAATTAAAATAAAAAATATGAAAAAGTTAGTAGTAACAACAACTTATAATGGAAAAGATTTATTAAAAAATCTTATTTCAGATATTAACTCATTTGGAATTAAAAATGAAGAAATTTGTATAGTAGATAATAAATCAACAGATGAAGAACATTTAAAATATTTAGAAGAACTTAAAAACAATGACTATGTTGTTTTATATAATACATATGGAGGATTTAATATCGGCGGATATAAATATGCACTTGATAATTTAAAAGCAGATGTTTGGTTTTGTATGCAAGATAGTATAAGAATAAAACAAGATATTTTTTCATATATAATTCCAAAACTTACAGATAATAATGTATATACATTATTAACATTTCCTTCTGGATTATATGACGATCGTAATGATATAACATTTTTATCGATACACTATGGAACTTCAACATACTCAGCTGGTTGTTTTCCACATGCATATTTTGCTAAAGATAGTGTTTTACAGAAAGTTAAAAATGAATGGGTGATTCCTCGGAATAAAATAGAAGCGTGTGGAATGGAAAGGGGAGCTCCAGTAGTTTTTGATAAATATGGAATAAAAATACACGGGTTAGGAGTTTATGATCCACCAAAAACAGGAGATCCAAATGGATATCCATTCTTTTATAAAATTTATGGAGGAAGAGCACATTAATGAAATATTCAATAATCATACCTTCTAATAATTTCAAATTAGCAGAAAAAGCTAAAGAATGTTTAATAGGATTTCCTATTAAGATTTTTGATGGAACTAATTATCCTTCATATGCAAAATTAATTAATGATTGTATAATAGATGCTGATGAAGAAATAGTAATTATAGTTAATCATAAATTAAGACCTAATGCTATGCATATATATAAAATGATTGAATTAATACATAAGAAATATGGTTTAGTATGTATGAGAAATTTTCATTTCTATGGATTTAAAAAAGATTTAATAAGAAAAATAGGATTTTTTGATGAAAGATATATAGGTGGAGGGTGTGAAGATGCAGATTTAATAAGAAGATTAATAGAAAATAATATTGGATGGTATGATTCTGTAGAAGTTCCAGTATTAAGTATTCATTCTACATGGGATCAAACAAAGGCATATGATTTTTTCTATAAAAAATGGAAAGATGGAAAATTAGAAAGATTAATACCAGATGAAAAATATGATTATGATATAGGAGAATATAAAGGAGCAAATTTTTTAGGATTAGAACATACAATATTATCAAAAACTAATAGAGATTATTTTAATTCTATAGAATTTAAATTTAAATAATATGTTAGATTATATAAATACTAATACATTTAGAGATTTTGCTGATTTTAAAATAATATTTGAAGGAGATTTTTCAGATTCTATTTTACAACGAAACGCAATTATTTATTGTAAAACAGATAGAATTCCATATTTATTTCCTAAACTTGAATTATCTAATAGAAAATATATTTTAATTACACATGCTTCAGATTTTCCTATTAATGAACGTGTATTTAATCTTAGGCCTTCTTGTATCAAAAAATGGTATGCAGAAAATGCTACATTTAATCATCCTGATCTAATAACAATACCCATAGGTTTAACACCAAATAAAGGATATGACAAAACTATTTTAGATTTAAGTTGGTTTATAGATAATATAGAATTGCTAAGAAAAAATAAAAAAGATTTTGAAACATTATATTGCAATTGGACTACAAGAAATTATCCTTCTATAAGATCTCATGTTTTAGAAAAATTAGATAAAAATAATATAAGATATTTTTGGGATTTTAAATTTCCTAATAACATAGATCAATTAATTCAAGATAAAATAAAAGAAATTGAACAAGGAAAATCAACTAAAGAAGAATTAAATAAATTAGTAAGATATTATGAATATTGTGAAAATATGTCTAAACATAAATTTGTAGTTTCTCCTAGAGGTAATGGAGAAGATACACATAGAACATGGGAAGCTCTTTATATGGGTTGTTTCCCAATAGTATTAAAAAGTAATATATTTAATGAGTACAAAGACGATCTTCCTATTATACAAGTTAATGATTATTCTGAAGTTACATATGATTTATTACTTTCATATTTAAATAAAGAATATAATTATGAAAAATTGTATATGTCTTATTGGAAAAATAGAATAATAAAAGAATTTAAACAATTATAAATATATAAATAAATATAACAATTATGTATTGCGATAGTATAGAAGGAGCGTTTACATTTAAAGGATTTTATAACGCTATAATTAATAAATTTGATAACGGTATATTTGTAGAAATAGGCACGTATAAAGGAGCATCTATAATGTTCTTAGCAGAAAAGATTAAAGATTTAAATAAGAACATTAAACTATATGGCATTGATACATTTGAAGGTTCTATAGAACATCAAGAAGACCCGGAAGTAAAGGCTGGAAAATTATATGAAGTATATCTTAAAAATATAGATCCTTTAAAGGATTATATTATTACTATTAAAGGAAATAGTAAAGAAGTTTATAAACAATTTGAAGATGAAAGTATTGATTTTTTATTTATAGATGCTGATCATGCATATGAATCAGTTAAAAAAGATCTTGAATTATGGTTTCCAAAAATTAAAATTGGAGGTATAATCTCAGGTCATGACTATTTATGGATAGACGGAAGAGTTAAAAGAAGCGTAGATGAATTTTTTGCTCCACGTATTGTTAATAAAGGAGTTGGAGATGTTTGGTATATAACTAAAAAATAAAAATGATGATACCTATATTCGTATTAAATTTAGAAAGAGCAGAAGATAGAAAAAATTCCATGATTAAACAATTTATAAATCTTGGAATGAAAGAAAATAAAGATTATTTCTTCATTCCAGCGTATGATGGAATTAATATAACAAATTTTTCATTTAATGTTAACATAGGAATGGGATATGGTGCAGGTAGGAAATTTGAAAAAGGAGAAATCGCAATAATAATATCTCAACTTGCAGCTATAAAATTTGCGCAAATGTTAAATTTTGAAAACATTATTATAATAGAAGATGATGTAGTTTTATGTGAAGATTGGAATAAAAGATTAGAAACATTATTTAGCTTATTACCTAATGATTGGGAACACGTATATTTAAGTGGTCATAGTGATTATGTTAAATTTAATAGATGTGAAGTACCTACAATTATTCCTTCCCCAAAAATGGTTGGTGCATTTAGTTATATGTTAAATAAAAGAGCGTATGCTCGAATTTCTAAATTTTGCATGTCATTTTTAACTACATATGATGATATGATTATGCATATGATTGATCAAAATAAATTAAATAGTTATGCTTATTTTCCTTTTATGAGTTTTCATGATGCAAATAATTCATTTGTATGGGATGAATCTGGAAAACAAGTTGGCCATCTTACAAGTAAAGATAAAATTCACAGTTCTTATTATTTCTTTAAATCTAAAATATAATGAAACTATTAGCATTAATATTAACGTCAAAAAATAATCCACATTATGAAGTATTTAATGAAGGAGTAATGAAAACTTGGGCATCTAAAAGTTATAAAAATATAAATATACTTCCGTATTTTGGAAGATCTGGAAAAACAACAGAAATAGTAAATAACGTATTATACGTTAATGCACCGGATAATTTTTTAACATTAAAAACATTATTAGCATTTGAATACGCTTTAAATAATATAGAATTTGATTTTTTAATTAGGCCTAATGTAAGCACATATGTAAGAATTAAAAAATTATATGATTATTTATATAAAAAACCAAAAAATAATTATTATGCAGGACCATTATTAAATATAGATGGCGTTAAATATCCTTCCGGAACATTAATGATGTTTTCAAAAGATATTATTAAAAAAATTGTAGATGGAAAATCTATTATTAATGAAAATCAATATGCAGATGATTGGTGCATAGGAAAATATTTACAAGATCAAAAAATTAAAATGTCAGAAGATATACAACATTATAGTTTAATTGATCATTGGCCTGAAGAAAAATTAATAAATAAAATGTTTAATACTCCTAAAGAAGAATTTGAAAAATATATGACATTTAGATGTAAAACAGAAGTTCCGCCCGATCCTATTCTTAGGTCTGTAATGAAAAGAAATGATCCCCTTAAGATGAAATATTTACATAAATTTTTTAAAGATGAATAATGAAATATACATATGGCATCATTTAGGATTAGGTGATCATATTACATGTAATGCTATAGTTAGAAATTATGCTAAAATGTATGACAAGGTTTATCTATTTGTAAAATATAGAAATTTAGATAATGTAAAATATTTATATAGAGATTTAAATAATATAGAATTTATATATGGAAAAGGGGAACAAGATGAATTTGTTCATTTCTATTTAATGACTCATCCAAATATTAATTTACTAAAATTATGGTTATCAAATGAAAAAATAATCGAAAGCGGATTAAAGTTTGATGAGCTATTTTATAAAGAAGCAAATATTCCATTTTCAAAAAAAATGGAAGATTGTTTTATTTTAAGAGATGAAAAAATAGAAGAACAAGTTTGTAAAACTTTAAATCCTAAAAATGAACCTTATATTTTTGTTCATCATGATACTGATAGAGATCATAAGATAGATTTCTCTCATTTTAAAAATAAAAGTTTAAAAGTAATAGAATCAAATTTTAAATTAGAAGAAGAAAAAGACTTTTTAATATTTCATTATTTAAAACTAATAGAAAATGCAGCAGAAATACACGTAATGGAAAGTTCTTTTTCTGTAATGATAGATGTTTTTATAGAAAACCATAATGATGCATATCTTCATAAATACGTAAGAAATATTGATTCTATTAGAAGACCATACTGGAAAATAATTAATTAAAAAATATACTAATGATTAAACATATTAACAATAGTTTTGAAAAGGCAGAAAAAGACATTTCTAAATTAGATCCTGAGATATTATCTATTGAAGGATTGACAGGAAATAAAATTAAACACATGCTAAATAATATAATTGATTTTTCGGGTGCAAATCATCTAGAAATTGGAGTTAACAAGGGTGCCACATTAACAGCATCGCTATACAAAAATAAGCCGAATGTTAGTTATGCAATAGAAATAAATACTAAATATAATGAATTATTAAGTAATTTAAAAACAAAATTTAATTTAAACTATACATATTTAAATGAAGATTGTTTTGATTTAGACTTATCAAAAATTAAAGAAAAAATAAATGTTTATTTTTTTGACGCAGAACATAGATATGAAGATCATTATAAATCTTTAGAATATTATTACCCTATATTGGATGATGAATTTATTTTTATTGTAGATGATTGGGCAGTAGAAACAGACCCATATTATAAAAATTGGAAACAAGTGTCAATCGCAACACTTGATGCGATTAAAGATCTTAACTTAAAAATAACCTACCAAATCACTAGGCCAAGATCTCCAGGATGGCATCAAGGAATATGGGTATCATTATTAAAAAAATAGTTAATATGAAAATAGAAGTACCAATATCATTAGGAGAATTATATGATAAAATATCAATTCTTGAAATAAAAAGGGAAAATATAAGAGACGAACAAAAATTAATTCATGTTAATAAAGAACTAGAGTTATTAAAAGAAATATCTAATATTTATCCTATTGAGCCAGATCTTTATATACGTTTAAAACGAGTAAATCTCCATTTATGGCAAATAGAAGATAATATACGAATGAGAGAAAAAGAACAAAGGTTTGATGACTATTTTATTCATTTTGCCAGATCGGTTTATAAGACAAATGATGAAAGAAGCGAAATTAAAAGAGAAATTAATGAACAATATGATAGTGATATCGTTGAAGTAAAATCATATGAAAAATACTAAATTAAATAATCTTGTTATTGGAAATACGTCGCAATTAGCACATTATTTTCCTAATGAATATGAAAAAATATCATCTAGAAATATAAATTTTGATGATTATAAAAATAAATTTTACGATAGAATATTTTTATGTTTTGCAGAACAAAGAACATTTTTAGGAAATGATACTAAGTTATTTTTTGACATTAATGTTGATTATACAACAGATTTTATTAGTTATTTTAAGAAGAAATGTAATAAAATAATTGTATATGGTACAGCAGAACTATGGAATAATTATGAAGGGCCTATATCAATAGATGATAAATATAATTATAATATTACATCTTATATTGCATCGAAATCGGAATTGTGTAATCAGATTAATAATTATAGAGAAAACAATTTATTAAATAATTGTATTGTTATTCATCCATTTAATTTTAATTCAACCTATCGTAAAGATGGATTTCTTTTTTCAAAGATTTTTGATTCCATAATTAATGAAAAGAAAATAGAAATTGGTGACACTTATTTTTATAGAGACTTAGTTCATCCAAAATATGTTGTTGAAAGATCTATTGAAGCAGAAAAAGATGAAATTGTAGGTTCTGGAAGACTAATACATGTAAATGATTTTATTAGAGATTTATATCATTTTAATTTTTTAGATTATGATGATTATGTAACTGAAAATTACGATCATAATTTAAGTAATAAACGAAAAATATATTATTTAAAAAGTACTAAATGTAATTACGATTATCAAATGTTATTATCTGATACTATAAAAGATATACATAATGCAAGAATACAAAATAAAACTAGTTAATGATACAATAACACAGGATGATGTTAAAAAATTATCTGAATGGTTATTAACAAATCCAAGATTAACAAAAGGAGAAAAAACTGTAGAATTTGAAAATTTTTGGTCTAAATGGCAAGAAAGAAAACATACAGTATTCATGAATTCTGGCTCTTCTGCTAATTTAGCTATGATATATGCGTTAATGTTATCAGGGAGATTAAAGAATAAAAAAATTATAGTTCCAGCTGTTTCATGGGTTACTACAGTTTCACCTGTTATTCAATTAGGATTAGAACCTATTATGTGTGATGCAGATCGTCATACTCTTGGATTAGATATTGATCATTTAAAAGCTCTTATAAAATTAGAAAAACCTGCAGTAATAATTCTTGTTCATGTTCTTGGTTTTCCGAATAAAATGAAAGAAATTCAAGAATTATGTAAAGAGAATAATATTATATTGCTTGAGGATTCATGTGAAAGTATGGGTTCTATGTATGATGGAATTAAAACAGGAAATTTTGGTCTTATGAGTTCATTTTCAACATACTTTGGCCATCATTTCTCGACCATAGAGGGAGGCATGGTGAATACTGATGATGAAGAATTATACCATATATTACTGTCTATTCGAAGTCACGGGTGGGATCGAGATTTACCCGAGAAGGAACGTAGACGCTTAAGAGAAGAAGAAGGTGTCTCAGAATTTCGTGCACTATATACATTTTATTATCCAGGATTTAATTTAAGATCTACAGATTTACAGGCATTTATTGGCATAGAACAATTAAAGAGATTAAATGAAATTGTTAAAATAAGAAATAAAAATTTCAAATTATATGATTCATTAGTTGATGAAAAATACTATTGGAAAATTAGAGAACGTGATAATACTTTCGTTTCAAATTTTGCATATCCTATAATAATGAGATATTCAGAGTTATGGAAAAATGACCAAAAATTTAATGAATTAATAACAAAATTACAAAATAATGGAGTTGAAATACGTCCCCTTGTTTGTGGGTCTATTGGAGAACAACCATTTTGGAAAAAAATGTATAAAAGACAACATACTCCATTTGCAACCATGGTTCATAATAATGGATTATATCTTCCAAATAATCCTCAAATTAAAGAAGAAGAAATTGAATTTATTTGTAATATAATTAATAAAATATAAAAATAATGAAAAAATACTATAGTCAAGCAGGGCAAGATAAATGGGAAGAGGAATTTTTTAATGGAAAAAGAAGGGGCTATTTTATAGAAATTAGGGTATGACGGAATAACCTTTAGTAACACTTATAAATTAGAAAAAGAATTAAATAAAAAATATTAATAAAATGGAATTTAAAAGTCAACATAAACAAGATGAATTTATAATAAATTATTTTAAAGGTAAAAAAAATGGTATATTTATAGATGTAGGTGCACATGATGGAATAACACTTTCAAATACATATGTATTAGAAAAATACTATGGATGGAGTGGAATATGTATAGAACCTATTGATTATGAATATGAAAAATTAGTAGAATGTAGAAATTGTGTAACATATAATTGTGCTTGTTATGACAAAAATGGAACTGAAAAATTTACATTAGTAGAATATGATGGATATCCTGATATGTTAAGTGGAATATCAAGAGAAATTACATTTAAAGCTATGAACGATATTCTATCAGAAGGAACAAGAATGGGTGCAAAATTAAAAATAATAGAAGTTGAAACACGTATATTAAATGAATTACTTGAAGAATGTGGATTATATGATATAGATTTTATGTCAATAGATACTGAAGGTTCAGAACTTAAAATATTAGAAAGTATAAATTATAATAAATTTAATATACATGTTCTTATATTTGAAAATGGAAATAATATTTCTGAAACTAGAGATTTTATAAAAACGAAAAATTTTTATTTTTATAAAAAATTAGGATGCGATGATGTTTATATAAATAATAAATTTAAAGAATGAAAAAGATAATTAGTTTTGCTATATGGGGGTCAAATCCTAAATATGCTGATGCAGCTATACTAAATGCAAAATTACAGCCTGAAATTTATCCTGAATGGACATGTAGATTTTATGTAGATGATACAGTTCCAGAACATATTACTAATGAATTAAAAGATTTGAAATCAGAAGTTGTTATAATGCCTCGTTCTGATGGCAATTATGGGTTATTTTGGAGATTTGAACCATTAAAAGATACATCTGTAGAAAGATTTATAGTTAGAGATGCAGATTCTAGATTAAATGTTAGAGAAGCAGCTGCTGTAAAAGAATGGGAAGAATCTGGAAAAGAATTTCATATAATGAGAGATAATCCACAGCATAATGCATATATTTGTGGTGGTATGTGGGGTGCAACATCAGAATTTATTAAAAAATATGCAGCATATTATGACAGAGATAGAAATAATTTCATTTCTACACTAACATTTTTTGAACTAAATAAACCACGTGGAAAATATTTTAATACTGATCAACCATTTTTATGGAGATGTGTATGGCCTAGAATTATCAATTCTCATATAGCTCATATTAAAGATTTACCGCAATTAAGATTTACAGGACGAGAAAAGTTATTTCCTATTGAAAATCCAGATGGAATGTTTGTCGGAGAACCTATTGATTAATTAAAATAAAAATATTTCTTTAAAATAACAAAAAAAGAGGAACTTTTAGTTCCTCTTTTGTCTTATCTAACTTAATCCTAAGATTAAATTACTGATCCACTATTAGTTTCGAACCAAAGTGTCATATACTGAGTTTGTGGGTGGAATCCAGCATCTACAAGAGCGTATCTTGTTTTGATGATAACTTTAGGAGCACCAGTTCCTTCAGTAATGAGTTTAACAGATTCAGCCATTAAGTATGGACAGAATACTGTTCCGGGTTCGTCAGCTGCACCTTTACGTCCTACAAGAACTCTTGTATCACTATAAAGCATATTAGGATCTACATAAAGTGTCATACCTGCAATAGTTCCTAATGGATAAAGTGATCCGTTAGATTGAGTAAATGTGTTAGTAATTGGTGAAAATGTGTAACCACTGTTAGCTTGAAGAGCTGTAGCAATTTTAAGGTTAGTAACTATAAAGTTAGCAGGACCTCTTCTACCTCTCTGCATTACAACATTACCAGCAGAAAGAATATTAGCCATAATTCTCTTAATGATAGTGTCTTGATTCTCAAATGTAGCACCAACTACTGATGCATAACTTGCAAATCCAGGAATTGTCATTGAACCGGTTGTTGATGTACCAGCTGAATTAATATAAGCAAATGCTGTTGATGTTAAACTACCAGTTGAAGTACAGTTCATGTTAAGATTAATACTCTCAACACTATTAGCATCAATGTGATTTCTCCAACCATGCGCAAACAATCTTGAAAGAATATGTTTGTTAATTGATTGTGAAATTTCATTAATACCTGCATTTTCAACCATTGCAATAACGTCGATACCCCATTGCTTATTAAGGTCTTGGATTTGTTCCTGAGTTACAGAAACAGATACCTGATATGTTCCAACTGCTACGAAGCGTGTGAATACTTGTAAACCAAGTGCTCTTGGATATACCATTTCACCAACTCCTCTTTCCATTGGTTCATAAAGAGTAGTACCTGATACAAATGTACCTTCCCAGTTATCTGCATCATTTTCACCAGCACCAGCAAAACCTTGAACTTGATCTTCAAGAGTTGATACAAGTGTAGGATAGTTAGATGTACTTCCACCAGTTGATCCAGTTACAATATAAGTTGAACCGTCAAAGATGTCAGCCAAATTATCATTAGTACATCCTGTGAATGTACCAGTTTTGAAAATTGGGAATCCATCAATTCTTGATTTTCCAACATATGTACCTGTCATATAAGCAGAACCAGCTGATGTGTCAGCTGCATAGAAAGTAACAGATGTTCCTGTAGAAAAAGCTGCAACAACAGCAGAAGCATCAGCTGAAGTTAAATTAACTTTAAATACTAATGGATCATCAGTAAGTGCATTTGATGTTGTTGAGCCAACTGTTCCAGGATCACCTGATGTATATTCAGGAATTAATCCGTAAGGTTGTTTACCACCAGCATATACATAATCAAGATATGATATAACACCAGTTGGACCTGGCATAGGAACTACATTAACAAGGTCGAAACCTATTGTTCTTGCAGCTACCTGAAGTGCCATAGGAAGAAGTGCAGGCCATTTGTCACCTGAACCTTTTGCTGCAGCTGCTGCTTGTTGAGCACCAGTTGTACCAGGTGTAGTAGCAGATTGAACGTTACCAACACCAGGAACGTTATAAATAGTTGAATATGGATATGATACTCCACCTAATTCAGCTTCATTTAACGCGTGATAATGTGCATATTTTGAAATCCATGAAAGTCTATCTTTATCTTTAAGACCAGTAACAGATTCAATCATTGGAGACCATTTTTGCACAATTTGTTGTTCGTTTATTTGTTTCATTTTAAATTAAATTATTTTTATTTTCTTTAATTATTTATTTTTTAATAATTTTTTAATTTTGATACTTAATGCATTAATAACTATACTTTTTCATAGCATTTCCTATTGATGCAACAAAGCTATCTAATTTTTGTTCTGATTCTTCTGTTGTTTTAGCAGTAACAGATTCATTAAGAGTTATAATAGGTTTTGTAATTACACCACTAGTTTCCCAAAAATTATCAATTTGATACTGTGTGTTAAGTGTAAAGAATTCTGCTTTTGCCTTGATATTTTCTTGAACTTTTTCTGGAGCTTTTTCATAAGCTTCTTTATAAGCTTTAGGAGCAAGTTTTAACCATAGAGGTTCGTCAACTTTATCAGATACAAGAGCATCTTCCCATAATTTAACAATAACTTTAGAATCAGTTGTTGGAACTTTCGAAATTTCTCCTGCTACCTTTTGTTTATCGGATGCATCTAATCCAGCAAATCTTTTTCTGTCACTTTCACTTAATAATTCAGTAAAAGGATATTCAGCTTTAATCTTTTCATCAAGACTTCTTTCTTTTTCTAAAGTTGAAATAATAGATTCAAGCTTACTATCAAGATTTGACTTTCTAGATTTAATTTCTTCGGTCTTATTTAAGTTTTCCTTGAGTGTACCTTCTGGTTTAACATCAAGTTTTAATTTTTGATCTTTTACATGTTTTGCAGTAGGTCCATTAGCATCACTTGATTTTGTGTATTGCTGTGACTTATGCTTTTTAAGATCACTTTTTAAATTTTTAGGATCGTTATCTATACCTCCATCTTTTGAAATAGAAGCGCCAGCCTTATTAGGATCCATTTGTAGTTTATCATCTCCTACAGGAACTTTTTCTTTAGAAACTTTAACATTTCTAATTTTAGAAATAATAGATCCATGTTCATCAGCATCTACAGATGTGTTTTTAGAACTGAGATCATCTGTTTTAACGTTTCCTACTTTATCAACTGTATCGATAACCATAATTCCTTTTAATTGTGCCTCATTAAGAGGTTCTTTTGTAATTGAGTGAGTTTTTAACATTTCATCAATCTTTTCTTTTAATTCAGGATCATTTTCGGATTCAGCAATTAACTCAACGTATTCCATAAGTTTCATTGCGTCCTCTTTAGATATAGCTCTTCCGAACATATCTTCTGTCCAATTAACAGAACGATTAAGATTTTTAGCAATCGACGACGTCCATTCATGCATTCCATTAAGTGCTTTAGCATTTTCGCTAACCCAATCATGCATATCATTAATAGCTTTAGCTTTTTCAGTACCCCACTCATTAAGAGCATTTACGCCTTTAGCTACGTGAGTCGTCCATTCGTTGATTCCATTAAGCATTTTTGCATTATGATCAACAGTTTCTCCGATTGCATTAGTGACCTCTGCAATCTCTCCTGTCCAATCTTGAGTAGCATTAAGAGTTTTTGCATTATGATCAACTGTATTTACAATCTTCTTAGTTAGTTTATAATGTTTGTTGCTTTTTTCTGCTAACGCATCAGCATATGCAGCAACTTCATTCACTGCCTTAGCGATATCTGATTGCCAGTTCAATGCATCTTCTTGAATCTTACGTATTTTTTCAATATACGTTTTAATTGTAGAAAGATTGTTAGTGTCTCCACTATTTTCTATTTGATCCAGTCTCTCATTAATGGCGCTAAGTTCTTTTTTGAATAATTCTGTCCATTGCTGAACAGTTTCTTCATTCATAACTTCTGGTTTTGTTTCTGCCATTTGTTTACTTTCGTTATTTTTAGATTTTTCGTACAACGTATCTCTTACTTTTTGAGCTTCTTCCTGAGCTTTCAAAACTTCAGGTTTAAAATTAAGCTGAGGAAATTTGTCTGTTAAGTCAATAATAGAGATGTTTTCGTTTATAACACCGAATTGTGAATTAAGACTATGCTCTTGACGTGAATGTGAAGATTCGTTAAGTTGCTGAATCATTTTATTAATTTCAGCTTGTCGAGGATTAACGCTTTCATTAACTTTATGTAATTGAGCAGATTCAAAACCTGGTTTGGCAACCAAGTCATAAGTATAAATCTGCTGTATTGCAACTGTTTTATCTTCGTTAACCGTACCTGCGGCTCTTGAAGATATTGAAAGCGGAACGCCTGCTTCAAGTAATGATTTAGCAATCTGCCCCTTTGGTGTACCTTCTAAAATCTCAATACGACCCAAAATTTGTCTTTTTTCTGAGTCGTACCATAATTCATTAACTCTATGAGAAACACTACCTAATGCAACTTCAAATCTTTCTGGATGATCAAGTTCACCAAGTAAGTTTCCATTATCAATGTCTTTTTTAAGATACTCTAAATGAGGAAGATATTCCTTTTCTTCATAAATACGTCCATTGCGGTTTTCAATTCCAAACTCGGCAAAAACACCCTCTAACATCGTTTTTCCGTTGCGGGTGATTTTTTGTAGATTTTGAGAAGAACGCTCAAGAATCAATAAATTTTTACCTGCCATAGTTTTAAATTGTTTTTTTTAGTTACTTTTTAATTTGATTTTTTTAGACTAGATGACATATCTATTCTATATAATTATATATAAATAACTAAAATTATTTAAAAATATGGTTAATGCATTAACAAAATGTTAATTTTATGTTCTAAAAAGATATAGATGAATACTTTATTAAGAGATAATATATTATGTTATATTATGATGTTAATAATATAACATGATATTCTTTTTAATTAATAACACAAAAAGAGAACAGAAATGTTCTCTTTAAGTTTTTAATAAATTTAGCCTTTTATAATTCTATTTTTAATGGAATTATGGTTTTAGTTTTTTCATCATGTGTATCAATAAAATATAATAAATCATTATCATTATTTATTATGTCAAAACATGGAATACGTGTATGTCCCACTATTTGATCTATTCCTTTAAAAGGATCGTTAATTAATTCAGATTTATCTGCCCACAATATACTTCCAGATTTACTCATTCCTCCACGTGTTAATCCTACTGTCCACATTAAACTTACTTGATCTTTTAAATAATTAAGCATTTCATGAATAGGTATTTTTGAATATCTTTGTTTCTTATATAAATCTTCATATAATGGGTGAGACACATCAGATATTTTTTTAACTATATTATTATAAAAATAATTTGTTAGCCCTGCGTGTGTTAAGAGTGTATACTTATCTTTTCCCTGATATCCCCACGCAACTTCAAAAAGATCTCTATTATCTTCAAAAAGTCCTCTATAATCATGCTGCATATAAGGATTATATCCTGTTATTGCGGATTTTCTATATATGTATGCATAATCATGATTTCCTAAAAGAAGAGTAACTTTATCTGAATATATCTTTTTAAATTCAATAATATCTTTCAAATTCTCAAAAATTGTCCATCCATCTTCTATATAGCTATCTACGTAATCTCCTAAAAACACAACATGAGTATTACTTATAACTGCATCAGCTGCTGATTTTTTCCATTTATCTATTCCATGAACATCTGGTATTATTAATAATTTTTTCATTAATTACAAAGTTCTGCTTTTATTATTTTTAGGCTTTCTGTTATATTTTTAATATTTTCTTCAATAATTTTCATCTCTGAATTAAAAATTGTTAATTTATCTGTAATCTCATATAAATAACTTTCATTTATTACACGTTCATCAAGTTCATCACACAATTCATCAAATTTCTTTTTAATTTCCATATGTCTTTTTTTAAGAAATTTAAGTCTCTCTTTAAATCCATTAAAAAGAACCAACTGTGCTGTTCTTTCAAAACTATTTGGTTTCATACTTTGTTTCCACCTTCTTCTTTTTTATATTCTCTAAATCTTTATAGATTTTCATTTTATCTTCTGGATCTATTTTATCAATATAAAGAATTCCATTTAAATGATCAATTTCATGTTGAAGTATTATAGATTTTATTCCTATAAATTTTTCTTCGTGTAAATTTGTATTTTCATCATACCATTTAACAGTTATTCCTATAGGTCTAGAAACTTTTCCTGAAATTCCAGGAAAACTTAGACATCCTTCTTCTGTTTTGTATAAATATCCAAAATGCTTAATAATTTTAGGATTTATAAAAACTTCTTTAAATTTTTCATCCTCAAGATTTTCATCTACAACTATTATATTTTTATTAATACCAATCTGAGGCGCTGCTAATCCCACTCCATTTGCGTTATACATAGTTTCAAACATATCAAATACTATAGAAGATGCATCTTCATTTTCTAAATCTATATCTTCAGATTTCTTTCTTAATACTTCTTCACCATATAAATAAATAGGTTTGATCATAATTTTTTATTATTTATGAATTTATTAAATTGTTCTGGTGAATTTTTAATCTTTTTAAATTCTTTATATAATTTACTTTGTTTAATCATCTGTTTAATCCAATATTCTGGTAAAAAGATTGGAGAAATTAGCCATATAAAAAATGAACGTATAAGCCAAGTTGGATATATACATATTTTTCCTAATTTTGTATAAAGACTCCAATCTTCATATATATAATTTACATATACAAAAAGTAAAAAATTAAAAAATCTTTCTTTCATAATATTCATCAATATAATTTTCTATTTCTGTTATAATTTTTTTAAATTCATCTTTACTAAAAATATATAATTCTGTTCTATATTCTATGTCTTCTAAATGAGAATCTTCTTTCTTTTCAATTAAATCATCTTTCTCATCTAATATGTAATTTGCTAAATAATGTGCACTTTCAGTTCTAAATTGTTTCTCATATTCATTAAACTCTAAAACGCTTTTTGATGTTTTTAGTATTTCTAATATTTCTCTACTATATGCAGATGAATGTCTAAATAATACTTTTTTAAGATCTAATTTCTCAAAAAGTTTTTTAATGTCTATTTTATTTTTTGGATATTTCACTTTTAATAAATTTAGTAGAGATAGAAGGATTCGAACCCTCACCAATTGAGCCGAAATCAATTATGCTATCCATTACACTATATCTCCATCCGTTTATATTTATTAATAATTACCAAATAGCGTCCATCCTATAGTAAATTCCCATGTCCATGCATCACCATAATTACACCATCCATATCCAAAACCTAATTTACAATGAGTTGTTTTATATGTTCCTTTATATCCTGCCATTACAATAGTCATAGGTGATATAACATCATCAGTCCATACACCACTATTATATGACGTTTGTTCTCTATATCCTGCCGTTGCAACTCCTATAGTTGCGTAATAAGCAGAATTATCCCAATTTCCACCATAATAAGTTAATGCACCAGAAAATGATGATATTCTTTCATTTGATCCAGGCATTACAGTTGGAAACCATCCACCTGATATTGCCATAGATCCAAATTGATATTCTGCTCCAATTGCACCGTTTACCCAAGAATATCCTCCATAAACAGAAAATGCGCTAGATTGTGAATATGATAATAAAGAGAAGGATAAAATAAACGCTATTAATAACAATAACTTTTTCATATTTTTATTTTTTAATATTCTTTCTGAAATTTTCTATAGATTCAATTTCTTTTTTCAATATTTGACCACTATTTTCAATAACTAAATATCCTGTATCTATTGATTTTCCAGTCCATTTACAATATGCATCAACATGTGAACATTCTATTAAATTAATATATCCATAATCCCAATAATAATAAGTTGCATCTTCCCATTCCATATAAACATCTGCTCTTCCTGCTGCTTTATCATAATAACTTTTAGTATTATAAAATACTCCTGAGGAATATGATCCATTAGCCCAATCTACTTCAATATAACATCCATCCCATGCCCATGAAGGACCATTATCATGAAATGTTACATCTCCTGTATGATATAATTCACAATCTGGAGTCAAACATCCTGTAGTTCCAATAATCACTGATATTATAATAGCAGAAATTATTAATCCAATTTTTTTAATAAAATTTTTTCTTTTCATAATATGTTAATTTAATAATAAATAATTTAATTTTAATTTTATATAATGTTTTCAATATAATGTTTTAATATATCTTATTTTATTTTTTGTTTTTATGTTCTTCTCTTTTAATTTTCCCCCATTTATTTTTAGCAAATATATATTGTACATTTCCTTTTACTGCAAACCATGCAGTTAATACATAAAGAAATGGTTCTATAATCGACAAGCCTATTAATTTAAATACATCACGTTTCTTTCTATATTTATGAAATGTAAGTTCTTCATAAAGTATTGCCCATGTTGATAAAAATATTGAAAATGAATAAACAAATATAGTTAATATTAAGAAAAATGGCCAGTTAATTGAATTAGTAATAATTAAAAAAACTGTAAACAATATTCCAAATAACGCTATAATAGGAGCAATCCATTCAAAAATAAGCCAAAACGGATAGCCTAACATTCCAAGTTTTCCATATCTTGGATTAAACATCATTCTTCTATATTTAGCCAAACAATCTACTAATCCGCGTGTCCAACGTGTTCTTTGAGCACTTAATGATTTAAAATCTGAAGGAACTTGAGTCCAACAAAGAGGATCAGGAATATATGTTACAATATATTTTCTTTTATTTTCTGCCATATGTGCTCTCATTTTAAGAACCATATCCATATCTTCGCCTATAGATTTAACTTCAAATCCACCACATTCAACCATAGTTTTTCTATCGAACATTCCCATCGCTCCTGATATCAGCATCAAACCATCAAGTTCACTCCATGCCATACGACCTAACAGAAATGCTCGAGTGTATTCAAGTACTTGAAGTTTAGGAAGAAATTTGCTTGGAAGATTAATCACTTTAATACGACCATTTTCAATATTACAAGAATTTGCGATACGAATAACTCCACCAGTTCCAATAACTTTTCGTTTCTTTTCTTCTAAAAATGGCTTAACAAGTTTAACTATAGAATCTGGCTCAATAACAGAATCTGCATCTATGGTTATGACGAGATCATTTTTAACAACGTTAAGTGCTGCGTTTAACGCATCAGATTTACTTTTTTGATTAACTTTATCGATAACAGTTATTTGTTTATATTCTGGTAAATCTGATTTGTATATTCCTCTAATTTTTCCACAGGGAATAATATAATCAAAATAATAGTTAACTTTCTTAAGCTTAAATGTATCTTTCATTAACTTAAACGTATCATCTATAGATCCATCATTAACTACTACTGCTTCAAAATTAGAATAATGTAATCCAATTAATGTTTTAACAGTATCAATAATTGTTTTTTCTTCATTATATGCAGGAACAATAATTGTTACAGGAGGAGATAATGATGATGTTGCAACATCATCATAATTTACATAACTATTTTTTCGAGTATATTTTCTTAATGAAATAGAAGAATATAATCCAAGTGCTATATATGATAGCATTATAGCTAATGCAAAAAAGAATATAAAATTTAATAAAAAAGTCATATCTAAAAGTTTTATGGAATTCTACGATCTTTAACGTGTTTTATAATAATATTGTAATCTTTATAATCAGATGTTAACATTTTCTTAAGAGCAGCATTTCCTTTTCTTCCAACTTCACGAATTGCTTTTGCTGCTTCTATTTGTAAATCTGCTGAGTCTTCACTATCAATAACCATTTGAAGAAAATTAATATAACGATAATTTTTAATTTTTCTAAGAGATTTTAAAATCTCTAATTTATTATCAAATATTTCATTTTTATATGACAATTTTAAGAAATTACCTCCTTCTTTAAAATCTCCTAAAATTTGAATTGCAAGTTTTCTAATATTTTCGTTTTTATGAGATAATAATAATATTACGTTTTCTACATTATCAATTTGTTTAAATTCTCGAATCATACGTAAGCAAAACATTACTACTGTATCATTTTTTGAAGATATCCATTCGCCAAAATCTGGAATTTCAATATTTCTTTGAACTAATATATTATGAAGCGTAATTTGTTCCCATAATGAAAATGGTGTAGTTAGTTTATGCAGAAAATCAAATGCGTCTACATCAGATTCTTCTTTTGATAAATCTACTAATGCAATTTGTGCTTCTATTCTTACTAAATCATTTCGAGAATTTATGTATTTATAAAGAACATTATTTTTTTCTGTAATGTTCATAGCATATAGTTCTTTAAATCCTTTAATTTTTTTATGCCATTTTAAGCTATAAATCTTTTTAAATGTTCTTTTATGAAGATTTAAATTATAATACAGTTTTTTTAAATTTTCGCTATTTAATCCTGATAAGTTAAGATTAAGATCACAAATTTGATTAATTAATAATTGCTTTCTAAATTTACCTTTAGATATTCTTTTAAGATATTCAAAATATTCTTTTTCAGGATATCTAAATTCATTGTCTGGTTTAGTCATATCTGTAAGATAATTCATAAGAGTATCTTGAATTGTAGGCAAAAACTTTTCTTTAATTTTATCTCTTCGTTCTAATTTTTTTCTATTACCAAATATAAAAATAGATAGTATTAACATTAAACCTATTGATAAAATAATTGATACAATAAGAAAAGCAATAAGTTGAAAATAATATTCTCCAATATATATTTCAAACGTCCAAAGATTAACTTGTTGATTTACAGTAAGAGCTTGAAACGCAAATCCTACTATTAATAATATTATGAATAATATTAATATGCTTATAATTCTTTTCATAATTTATTTTTTAAACATATAAAATGTAATTGACAATCCTCCTACAAATCTATCTCTCCATAATTCTGGATAATATTCTTCAGAAGAATATCCTATACTACCTCTTACTTGATAATGATGTTCTTTATCAATAAAGGATGTTACACTTAATTTAAATGTATGAGCATTTAATAAATGATATGAAATCCAAGGTTCATCTTGAGCTGCGCCTGTCATTAAAGTTAATTGTACATAATTAACATCGTTCCAAAAATATCTAGAATTAAGTTGATAGCCAAATTTAGTTTTAGGCTCTTTAAAATAAATAAAAGTTCTTCCTTCTAACCATAAATTATTATGATATTTTTCTATACCGGCAGTTAAAGTAAATAAATTTTTATTAAAATAAAAATATCTCAGTCCAATAGATGCTCTAAATCCTGAAGAACCCATATCTTGCCATACTCTTGTCATTAATCTATGAGTAGGAAAATGAATATATTTTGAATAGGCGTAATTTACCCAATAATTAGTATTATCATTTATTTTATGATAAAAATCTAATTCTAATTGATTTTCATAAAATTTATTATCTTCAGTAGATGTTTTATGATGTAAATAACCTGCATTAATTAATACAATTAATGATGTTTTTTCACCTTTATAACCAGCTCCAATTGGATAAACTAATAAATTATGTAAGTAAGGTTCATCAAAAAAATCTATATTACTGCCTACAGTAAATAAAGGACTAATAGAAGATTTATCTTGTGATATTACATTTAAAGAAATAAATATCGCAAGAATTATAAACAAAATCTTTTTCATATTATTGTAAATTTGTTAATATGTTCTTTGTTACTCTTTGTTATTTATGTTTATATTATAGTATACGGTTTTTTAAAATGTTCTTTACTAGAAATACTAGCTATTTCTAAATCATATTTTTTAAAATCTTGAAATTTTTTCCTGTCTTCGTCCATTCTTGTTAATATTTTTTCATATGGCCATCCTCTTTCATACATTCTTTTCAATCTACTTTCTAAAGGTGTGTTTACATAAATAATTAAACAATCATTTATATCTTTAAGTTTAATCTTATCAACGCCATCAGTTTCCATTATAAAAATATCGCATGCTCTCCATTCTTCTATACCAGTTCCATAATAATTATCATCATATTTCACCCATTCATAAAATAGGTTTTTTGACATTCTATTTTCAAATTCTTCTCTACTGATAAAATTATAATCTTCTCCATCTACTTCACCATCTCTCTTTTTACGAGATGTATATGAAACATCAGATTTATATCCTTTTTGTATGAATTTTTCTCTAATATAATTTTTTCCTGAACATGTAGGACCTACAAGGATAATTCTTTTATGATTTTTCATTATTTTAAGGTAAAATAGTTATATAATAACCAAATGCTGCATTTCTTTCTTTTTCTGATGAATATTCTCTAATAATGTCTTCTTCAGAATTAGAAAATAATATACAGAATTTATCATTAGACTTCTTACATTTTCTAATATTAGAAAATTTAGATGCATTAATCAATTCATCTAAATATTTATCGTATACCCATTTTATTTCTGTATTTTGCATAATTAATTTACTTTAAATAACGCATAATGTATTGAACCTTCAAATGAAAATGTACATCCATATTCACCTATAGCTATTCCCATTCCTGCTTTTGTCATAATTCTATTATTAGCAATATCCTTTAATCTCATTTTAGCTCCTCCTAATATAAATATTGCGGGATAAAAGGTTATATCGTCATTATCATAATATCCATAAAGATAAAGATATCTATCTTCAACATAAGGAAATCCTTTATGTGAATATCCTATAGTTAGATACGGACTTGATTTAAAATATTCAGGCATTGGATAATAAAAGGTTAATGATGTTACAGATGAATGTACTCCTTTAATCATCATAGGTCTCCATGCTTCTGCAATAGAAAACGCGCCTACTTTAAATTCTGCACCTAAAATTCCGTTTATATCAGAACCTCTTGCATGAATATTAAATTCTATAGGAACTTGTGAATTTCCAATTAAACTTAAAAATAAAAAACTTAATAATATTAATAATTTTTTCATAAGTGTATGTTTAATATACTAATATAATAAAAATATTTGACATATAGAAATATTATCTGTTAAAGAATTGTTAAAGATTATCTACTATATTTAATGCAAAAATGTTACGTCTCCAACTTTAACAAAAAACTCCCCATTTGCATATCTTCCTTCAACTCTCCATACATAAACTCCTTGTTGCGCAAGTTTACCATCATGCCAATATCCATCCCATCCTTTATATAAATCGTTGCTTTCATAAACAAGCACTCCCCATCTATTAAAGATTTGTAATTTATAATCTTCTATGTTTCTAAAATGAGGACGAAAAACATAATCCATATCAGGATTCGCTTCTTCTTCCCAATATCCTCCTGTAGGTCCTTCTCCATTCCATTTAAATGCATTAGAAAATTGAATATCTCCTTCTTTAAAATCTACAATAATTGGTGTTTCTAATGTTAGTGAATCTATGCATCCATCCACAGAAGTTACAATTAATTTAACTATATACGTTCCTGGTTCTTCATATTGATGATACGGTTCTTCATCTATTGATGAAGTACCATCTCCAAAATCCCATAAATATGTAAAGCCATATTGAGTATAGTTATAAAATCGTACTATTTGATCATTATTAATAATATTTGTAGGATACGCATTAAATGCTACAATAGGATTTTGATAAACACTAATTACACCACTATAAATATCGCTTCCAGATATATTTGTTACTGTTAATGTTACAAGATATTCTCCAGGAATATAATATGTATATTCAGGATTTTTTTCATTAGAATATTCTCCAGTTCCAAAATCCCATAAATAAGTTTCTGCATATTCACTTAAATTTTCAAATTGAACTGTTAATGGTGTACAACCAGATGTATCTGGTTTCCAATTTGCAATTGGAGCTGGAGGCAACATTACTTCAACCAAAATTGAATCTAAATTATCACATCCAAATCTATCCGTTAATGTTTCATATATAATTGTATGTATACCTATTCCGGCAACCGCTGGATCAAAAATATCTCCACTTACTCCAGGACCTGACCATGTTCCTCCTTCAGGTGTTGCGTATAAAGTAACGGGAGATTCGTTTAAATATATGATTCCTATTGGTATAATATTAACTTCAGGAATTGGCATTACAGTTATAATAATACTATCTCTATCATTACATCCTGGATTATTAAGATCATATGATATTAAATGATCTCCTACTCCTGCTAATTCAGGATAAAACATATCTTCAATAACTCCAGTGCCAGACCATATTCCACCTATATCATGTGCAGTTAATTGAACTGGCGGACTATCTACACATAAAGTATCAACAGGATCTATAGTTGCATTTGGTACAGCTACAGTTATTATTGTCTGATCTATATTATAACATCCATCCCATTCAACTTCATATGTTATTGTATAATTTCCAGGTCCAATTGATGGATCAAATGTGTTTCCAATAACTCCAAAACCAGACCATACGCCTCCTGTATCAACTGCAACTAATGTAACTAAAGGATCAGTGTCACATAAAACACCTACAGGCATTATAGTTGCATCTGGAACAGGTTTAACGACTACTAATGCAGTATCACTATCACTACATCCATTTGCACTTGTTACGTTATATTCTATTAAATGAGTTCCAGCACCTGAAACTGTTGGATCAAAAATATTTCCTGTTATGCTATTTCCTGTCCAGGTTCCTCCTGATGTAGCTGCACTTAAAGTAACTGGTGGATCATTTTCACACATTTCCGGAACTGGTGTTATTGTTGCGTCAGGATAAGGCACAATTAATATTATTGCTGTCGTTTCCACTGGAGGATGGTCTCCATTTTCATGATCTCTTGGTCCTCCAGGAATATTTGGATCATCATAAGGATTACAGTAATTCCAATTTCGGAGAGTTACCTCAAAATACTCACCTATTTGTTTATCATTAGCAACATTAATTACATCAGACCAAACACCTGAACCTGTAACTGGACCCGGCAATGTAATCACTCCATCTATAAATGGGAAAGTTCTATTTCTACTCCCAATAGTTACAGGTGTTCCTGTCATTGTAATATCTGTTCCATATATCCATTGAATCCATCGAGTTCCTACATTTGGATTATCTCTTTCTTGGGGTGGCACACAGTTAAATTGTGTTAAATCTTGAAATCTTACATTAGCTGCATCACCAAAACAAATAGGCCAAATTTCAGGATTAATGTGCATTTCACCGCCATTATGATCGTCATCATCCCATACTGTTACTATTTGTTCCTGAGATGATGAAGTGCATATTACTCCATTAACTACTAGAGTTGCTCGTGGATGATAATTACAAACACCTGCTCTAGATATATAAGTATGTGTTGCAGATGCTGTAAAAACTCCATCTGATGTCTCTGTTGCAACTACTCTTTCTGAATCTCCATCATCCCAATCAAAATCTATGTGAACTGGAGTATCTGCATCATTAACACCTGTATATGTTACTTCCCAAACAACATTTACAGGTGCACACAATCTATCAGGAGTAATATCATTAGCCTTCGAAAGAATAGTACAATCTTGCGAAAATATATTACTTAATAATATAAAGAAAATAGATATTAATAGCGATATTTTTTTCATTATAATTCTTGAAATTTAGTCATTTGAATTGGAACTACACCATCAAATTTAACTTTATACAAATACCATTTAGGATATTTTTTCCTTATTTCTTCTGTTACTTCTTCTAAATGAAACGCATTTTTCCATATCTCACTATCATTAAGATGTGAGTTCATTTTTTCATCTTTAATAGGACTAAGAATTGTTTCTACAATCATAAAATATATTTTTAAAAATTATTCAAATATAGATTTAGGACATATTACTCTATAATCTTTTGTTACTGCAAATTCAAAACATTCACCATTTTTTGTTTTAACTAAAATAAAATATCCACAGATACTATCATCAGTTTGATAATTAATCGTTTGATAATTATCTAATTGATATTTATAATAATTTACTCTATTACAATCTTCAGCATGTTTAAAAATACTACTAATAAGTGTTGAATCAGTATGATATTCTGAAAAATTCATAGTTCTTTTAAGAGAATCTCTTTCTCTTTTAGATTGAATTATAACATCTCTTAAAGAACTAATATACAATTCATGTATTTTAACATACTCAGTAATTTGACCTTGATAAATTGTATCTGTTATTTCAATGTTTTCAATTTTTTGAGAAAGACATTTTTGGCATGTCATACTAGCTAGCATTTTTTCTTTAGGAGAATCTGGAGCAGTTCTACAAGCAGTTAAGCCTAATAAAAGTGAAAATAATAATATTACTATTGCTTTCATGATAATTAATTAAATTTAAAGATATGTTTATATTATATTTATATTATAAATTGTTTATTGTGTTTTAATTTTTTTATCTTTTTTTAGAAGATTAATAAACCATTTTAAAAAATGTAATAATAATTCTCCTGTAAAATAAATAATTGCTACACATAAAGAAACAATAATTATTACAGGTAATGATAATAATAAACTTAAAGCACCAATTATTGAATGAGAAAAAATAACTACTAATATAATGACAAGTAATACTATACTTAATATTATTAAATATTTAAATCCTAAATCAAGTTCTTTTTTATTTATTTTATCATTATTTTTTCCCATCGTTTTTCTGTATTTAATTTAAAACTAGCAATATATTTTTTATTCCATTCATTAGGAGCTATAAGTGATAAGAATTCTTCATCTTGAGAATTAAGATATAAATGATAAACATGTCCTATTACTGGTTGAAAATTGAATTTACTTGAATAAACTCTTCTATTTATATTATAATCATCTAAAAGACTGTCGTAATCTTCTTTTATTTCTGCTAATTTAGTAGTATAATAATTATCTAGTTCTTGTAAGCCTTTTTCAATAAAGGGTTTAGTATCAATTACAATTATTTTTTGATCTCCTATTTGAACTGGATATGTTAATTTATTTTTATCTTCCAAATTTGCCATATAAAAATTATATGTATTAACTTCTTATAGTTTTAGAAATTAATATAACATTTAATACCATAATAAGTTGTTTTAAACTTCTTTCTGAAGGTTTCTTTAAAAACTTAGTAAATAAGTATTTAACTGGTGTTAGATTATTTTTCATAATTTTTTGTATTTATTTGCGGAGAGAGCGGGTAACGATCCCGCTTGGGTTTAACCCCAGCCTTAGTAATTACCACTGAATACATTCTTGAAGAGAGTAGGATAATCGAAACCCAAACGATATTAACGTTCCCTTCGCTTAGCAGGCGAGGACACTACCTTAGTGCTTTACTCTCTATATATTTATTAAAACTACTATATTATCACTCTATCATCTCTGCTATTAGTAAAGGCGGAGAAAGGAGGTGTCGATCCCCATACCCGAAGGTACCAGCAGTTTTCAAGACTGTGTTGCAGGCCGCTGCAATTCTCTCTCCGTATTGGAGCCGATGGGGAGACTCGAACTCCCGTGTCCTTTCGGAGCCGGTTTACAAAACCGGTGCTGTCGCCACTGAGCCACATCGGCAGATTTAGTCGAGATACCGGGACTCGAACCCAGATTACATGGATATAAGCCATGCGTCCTTACCATTAAACGATATCTCGTGAGAGCGTCCTCCTGGATTTGAACCAGGACCTTCATGCAATACTAAGCATACTGTTCTAAGAAGAGATGTCGCACTGAGAATGGTACCAAGTTTCTCTCCCTTCAGCTTAAACTACGGACGCATTAAAATAATACGAGCTTAACCAGGATTCTGTTTCGATCTATCATTTATCTAAGCCTCTACCTTGTTATCATTGGCCAGCTCACCGCCTAAACTGTTTTGAGTTGCATACTCGGCAGTACAAGCGATAGTTTCGGGTCTTTCGAGGTTCCTGGTTTGATAAACATAATACGAACCTTTTTTAATAATTGCTTATCCTAACAGCTTTAACTTACTATCTCCTGCCTTAAGCTGATATGTCCTGAGTTTCCTCTTACTTATGTAAGCGATAGATTCTCTATATTATTTTATTTGAAAGAACAATAACTTCTTTAACTTCTCCTGAGATAGATCTCCATGCATTTTTACTAAAATCAAAATATCTAAGATTTTTGTATTCTGTATTAGATGTACTACTATCTTTAGGCCTTAAATTTTCAGGAATCAATTCCATCTTAAGTGTTCCTATAGCACCTCTTTTTGTACCATCCCTTTTTTGATATTCAAAAATTACTTTGCCATTTCTTAATTTTTCATATAATTCTTCTTTTTTTACTGTAATCATAATAGATAACGTTTATATAATTAGTATTCTTTATTTAATACAAATATAATCATTTTTTCTGAAATAAAAAAATTTTTTAATTATTATTTTCAAAGAACGTATAAAAAAAGAGGGAGTTTTTTATGCTCCCTCTGAATCACTATTTTTATTTAGTTTAATAATATATGAGGAAGCATACTTATCCTGAACCTGTTATTGAACTGGTTGATACGGACGTTGATATATAATTTATGCCTTTCATATATATTATATATTTAATTTAAGATAAAGTTTTAAATAACTTAATGCACTAATATTGCTTTTTTATATATTTTATTAACTTTTTAATATCTTTATCGGCATCATCTCCAAATAATCCTAAATTTTTTTCTAAAAATTTTTCTCTACTTTCTTTATATTTTTCAGGTGTTAAAAATGAATATTCTTTTTTAAGTAATTTTTCATTTTTAAGTAATTCATTATATCCTCTTTTAAATCCTGCATTATCTGCATCCCAAAATATTCTTTCTAATTTATCTATAGGCCTTCTTCTATACTTTGTAGTTTCTATTAAATCGGTAACCTTTTCAATTAATTTTGCATCTTTAATCTTTAATGAATTAATAAAAACTTCTTTTGATTTATCTTCATTATTTTTTAACTTAGGATTATATACTACATCATGATAAAATGCTGCTAGTAATAACACATGTTTATCATATACATTTAATTCTTTAAAATAAATATTATTTTCAATATCTTGAATAATTTGAGTTAAATGACTTGTATTATGATAAAAACGATGTTTCTCTTTCCATTTATAAACCAATTCTTCTAAGCCTTTTTCATGAATGTATTGACTTAATATATTTTTAAAATGATTAAAAGGTAACATAAAAATTATATTAATTATTTACCAAAGACTTTATTTTGACAATCTTGACAGAGACCACTTATTCTATATTCTCTTCTTGATAATTCATCCTGAAAATCGTCCATATTAATTTCTTTATTACAAAAGGGGCAACGATTTTTTTCTACATTTTCAATTTCTTTTTCGAAACCTAAATTTTTTAGATTTTTCTTTACATTTTCTCTCATGATCGTTATATTTTATTTCATTTTACCTTTTAAACTTGCGATTCTTCCTTCAATACGTTTTTGTAATTTAGGATTTTTTTCATTATTAAGCCATTGTCTTTCTAGACTTTTAAGTCTTTTTTCATCACTTTTGTTTGCCATTTTTTAATTCCTCTAATTTAATTTCAAAATATATAATCATACGTTTATTTGTACCTTCTTTTTTAAGAAAAGCCAATATCTTTTCGATGTCTTCTATAGTGTATTTTGCGACCCCATATTCTAAATTTTTTAATATATATCTTTATCCTTTATAATTTTATAATAAATTAATACTGATATACATCCGATTATTACATATGCTATCATTCCTATTGAACCTGAAATTGCTATTGTATTAATATTCATATCTAATTTATAAAAGGCAAATAATACCCATATTATATACAATAATACTGATGACATCCATATTTTATCTCCAGTTGTTAATTTTTTCATGTTTTTATTTTAATCCCATTCTAAAAAATTTAAATCTCTATTTTCTAATCCACAAACTAATGCGTTAAGAATATCACAGTGATATGATATAATTCCTTCTTCTTTAAGCATACATGTATTTCCTTGTAATGCTGAATAATATTTGTCCATATTAATTCCTACTATTTTACTTAGTAAATTTTTTTCTTCATTTTCAAGAAATCCTTCTTTGTATTTTGTAGGATATTCGTAAACTATATTTTCTAGTTCACTATATTGCGCTTTACTTAATTTCATTATTGTATATTATTATAGAATAAATATAATTAAAATATTTAATATTAAAAAAATATATCTGTTAAAATTTTGTTAAATATTATGCTTGATTACAGTGCTTAAATAAGTATTTTAAAAACGCAAAAGGTTTTTGAGTTTTTAAATAATCTTCATTATTCTCATTCATATTTGCTTCACATTCAAAGCATATATCTTTATAAGCACTTGGATATGGAGGAAGAATAAGTTTAATCATCCATTCTAAATAATACCAAATATAAAAGAATAAAAATGGAAATATAAGAAAACTTAACATCCACCATGAAAATGAATTGGTTGCAAAGATTATAATAGCTGCAATAGTTGTTAAGATTAATCCTGTAATAAACAGAGTTATTTGTTGATGCCAATGAATAGATTCATGAGTTATTAGTTTTTTCCATTTATCTGGATAAAGATCTTTCCAAAACATATATTTTTCATTAATATAAATTGCAAAAGGAAATATAGTTATTCCAAGTGCCCAACCTATAGTTAAAATTTTAACTAATAGGTTCATTTTTTTGATCTTAGGTTTACACATGTTGATATTTATTTTGGAGCAGGTAAAGAGAATCGAACTCTCGTATCCAGAGTGGAAGTCTGGCGCTTTGCCACTAAGCTATACCTGCCTAATTTCTACCAGGCTATTATTTTATAATCAATATACGGAAATTTAGTTCTAAATGCATTTTCTTTTAATTTTGTTTCTTCTAATTCTGCATTCCATTTATTTTTTATTTCTCTAATCTGATTATCTTCTACTAAAAAATCAGGTTGATAAGTTCTTTCAATGCCCTGTTTATCTTTATATTTTACTTTAAATTCTTTTGGTTCATATGTAAACTTAGAAATTAATTCATTTTCATTTATTTTATCAACAAATATTTTTTCATAACTTGATCTAACAGCAAATATTTTATTTCCTGTATGTTTTTTCGAAAAAACTTTTATATTTTTAGTATTTTTGGGACTTTTTCCATACATTCCATTTTTATTTCCAGCGTTTTTTCCTTTACAGCTTTTACTAATTTTTGTCCTATATTCTATGGAAGAATGTAAACATTTACTACATAAATTAGTTTTTCTTTTTCTTGATAATTCCTTTCCACAATTATTACAATAATATTTTTTCTTATTTATTTTAGTATTACCTTTTGCTATTTTTCTTTTTGTTTCTTCTGATCTCGGCCCTCTGTTATTAGCACAAGATCTTGAACAATAATATTTTTCCTTTTTTGGTTTATCTGTATTATATTCTTTTATAGAAATTTCTTTTTTACAAATATGACAACTAACTATAAATTCTTTCCATTTATTTTTATTAGTTTCTTTTATTTTTTGTATTCTTTTCTCTCTATTAGGATTTTTAATACAATTTGTTAAATGTGCTCCAAAACTTCTTCCGCTTGGATAATTTCTATTACAAAATGGGCATTTTCTCATTAGTTCTTTTTATTTATATATTTAAAGCGAATCGATAAAATCGAACTAATTTTTTTAGAGCGCTATTCCGAATTCGAATCGGAGCCTGAACACTGGCAATGTCCTATGCTACCACTAACACCAATAGCGCGTTATAGAAGTAAAAAACAGTGCATCGGCCGCAGGACGACTTCATTCACTCCGCCGACTTATCCTTATAGGAGAACAGTCTTACAAGTTTAAAACTATGCTGCGCACTGAAATTATTACTTCTGTATATTATATATCCTTTTTCCATTTTTGTTTCATTGTAGATCTTGGAACTATTGTACTCATTTCTTCCCACCAATTATGCCATTTATTTTTTGGATGTTGATGATAATCTTTTTTCCATTTTCCAGATGCTTTAATCTTTTTTATTCTTCCATAGGGTCTCATATTTTTAAGATTTAGTACCCCGGGCGGGAGTCGAACCCACAACCTACGGATTAGAAGTCCGTTGCTCTATCCATTAAGCTACCGGGGCAAATTAGTACTATTCATAATCTCCGTATTTTATTTCTTCATCAACCACACATCCACATATTTCACAATAATAAGTAGTTATATATTGGGTCTTATTTAAATATCCGCCAGGTACTATGTGTTCATGTTTTTTTATTTTTTTATGATCACAAAGTTTAAAAAGCTTCCTTACAGTGTCTGTTATATCTTTATCATTTTTACTTCTTTCTCTTTTAAGCTTTTCAAGTTGTTGAGATAGTACTTTAATTTGTTTTTCTTTTGATACCTTTTCTTCAGGTTCTTTAGTGTTTTTCTTTTCTATAAGAGGATATTCTTTTTTATTAGGATCGATTACATCCTCGTAATGGTGATGTGACATAATAATATAGTTTTAAATTAATAATAGTACGCCTGAAAGGATTCGAACCCTCAACCTTAGCATCCGTAGTGCTATGCTCTAATCCAATTGAGCTACAGGCGCATAAATCTTATAACCTAACTTACGATTTATTTTACGTTGGTCTGCCCTTACCAGACTGCTTCACTTGGCAACGGATTATAAGATTTAAGTGGGGTGTCTGATCGGGATCGAACCGACGACCTCCTGATCCACAGTCAGGTGCTCTTCCTACTGAGCTACAGACACCATGTTATTCTTTCTTTAAGAATTTTATTTTAATCTCTTTTCCTGTTTCTTTTGATTTTATATAAATGAATGCTTCTTCTTTTCCTATACTTTCATAAACTGAACTATTTTCCATATTAATAATAACTTCGCTATCTAATTCTACAGCAGCTTTAATTTTGTCATTTATCTTTAATTCCATGATATAGATTTTCTATAATTTTTACATACATTAGAACCACATTTACAGTTAAATCTTTTACACCATATAATCGTATCAAATTCTACAGGTCCATAATTTAAAGAATGAATAATTTCTGGTTCTTTTAGATTTTTAATTACATGTACGTTATTTTTACTACACTCTATAAATTGTTCTCTATATGTTTTCATTTAATTACATATTTTATATTATATTTATTAATAACAAAAAGATTCAGTACCGAGGATCGGGGTCGAACCGACAACCTCAGGCGTATGAAACCTGCGCTCTGGCCAGTTAAGCTACCTCGGTGTTGGAAGCGCAGCCAGGAGTTGAACCTGGAGCTTTGGCTTATGAGACCAACGAGTTACCAATTACTCTACTGCGCAATATTAGTGGGCGATACTGGATTCGAACCAGTGACTTCTACCTTGTAAGGGTAGCACTCTGAACCAACTGAGTTAATCGCCCATATAGTCGGCTCGGTGAGAATCGAACTCACATGTAACCAAGTAACCTTTCAACCGGATATCAGCCGGAGGGTATACGAGCCGTGTTCTGTAGCTGGTACTAGCGTGCAGTATCTGCAGTTTGCACATTTTCCCATTTATACGCCGGTATTTCACGACGGCCACTTTTATTTCCAAGAATATTGTTTATATGTAATATTACAACTTTTATATTCTTCTATAATACCTAATTTTTGTAATTCAGGACCACTTATTATTTTTAGATCTAAAGGAAATTGATCCCATTTTGAAAAATCTTTTTTAGTAGGATATCCTTTTATTTCTACATATTTTTTTTCATCTATAAGATAAAAATCAGGAGTATAAAAACTATTTCTTTTTTCAAAAATATATGGAAATTTTTCGTTAGGCCTTCTCCAATTTATGCCCTCTTTATCTAAATATTTAGCATATTCTAATTCCCATTTTCCATGAAACTTTTCACCTTTATATTCATGTATTCTTGATTTAGAAAAAGATAAATGCCATTCATTATTTTTTACTTTTTTTCTAATAGTCTTAGAAATTTTTTCTCTATTCTCTGGATTAAATGAAGGATTATTTATTTTTAATTTTTCCGATATTTTTTTACATGTTTCTTCTCTTTTAGGATTATTCTTACACCAAACTACATGTCCACCTAATTTAACTCCCGTAGGAAATTGTTTTCCACAATATTTACATTTATGCATAGCAGTTGTCTTTATTTATATATCTTAAGACAACTGCTATAAAAAATGACTTAATGTAAAATTTGCGTACCCCCCGAGACTCGAACTCGGAATAAAGGATTAACAGTCCCACGTGATACCTATTTCACCAGAGGTACAATAAAAGATATACAAATAAAATGATTTTAATATTCGTCAGATTCACGTTCAACTAACGCATCAACACTTTCAGGTAATAAATACAATTCATCGATATCAACAGGATAAGGATTAAGAGCCTGATACATATCATCTATTTCATCTTTACTATGCAAGTCTCCTACAGGTTGTGGAGTTGCATCATAAGACCAATAAAATTGTTTTGGCTCTCCTCTTTCATCAAAAATTATGCATAAACTAGTTAAGTCTAAAATATCATCACTAATATCATTTTTTGAATGTAAATCAAAAAATACTTCTGTTAATCCTTCTTCTATTTCATCTTCTGTATATACTCCATCATATACTGCATATAAATCAGGACTAATTTCATCATTTATTGTATCTTCAAAATAATTAGCGACATCATTAATTTGATCTTCGCTTAAACTTTCATTAACTAGTTTTGCTTTCATGATAAATAGATTTTTATTTATATATCTTTATTTAAAATTAAATCTGAGAAATTTGAGAGGAGACAATATCAAAAGCAAAATGACGCTTTAGATAGGAATCGAACCTATTCTATAACCGAAGTAACTCCAACTCTTACTACAGATTTGCGGGCGCCACGGGGGTCGAACCCGCAATCGCTGAAGTGACAGTCCAGCATGTTACCAACAACACCTCACGCCCATAAAAAATAAAGGCTGGAGGCGCGCTCACCTTTCAGCTACCCTTGGACCCTCCTAATTTAATAGACAGTTCTAACCTTTTGTGCTCCCGGTGGGACTCGAACCCACAACTCCCTGATTAAGAATCAGGTACTCTGCGCAATTGAGCTACGAGAGCAAGTTGGCGGTCTTTGACAATCTCCTTTTAAAGAGCTGTGTTCATGGAACCGCCGAAACCATGAGTCGTGGACCGGATGGGAATCGAACCCACCCAGAAACCTTGCAAGGGTCTCTCGCCAGCCTTGGTACATTCCAGCCCATTGTTAAGTGTAGCAGGATTCTAACCTACTCCGGTGATCAAGCCAGCTTAAAGACTTTTGGTGAACTTAATCACCGAGCCATACACCCGTATCTTAAATAAATTTTATCTTTTACTCTTTTCCGGTTTTATTTTTTTTCCAACTGGGTCTTTTTCTTTTGGAGGAGATTTAACTTTATATCCATCTTTATCATCATTTGTCCAGGTTCGTTTTTCTTCTTTAATATTCATTTTCAAATTGTTTTAAGGGTATACCAAATTTTTGGTAACGGGGATCATCACCTATTATTATAAGTAAATCTAAATCATTAGTTTTAACTGCGTCTTTCATTTTATGATTCATTTTTTCAGTTACCCATCCTTTGTATTCAATATACTTATTTTCATTTACTACAAAATCAGGATAATATTTTCTAGGTTTTCCTTCTAATGTAGTGTATGGAAATCCTTTTGTATTTCTTTTCCAATTTAATTGTTTTTCATCAAGAATTTTAGCTACTTTTATTTCTTCTTTATTTAATTTCATATTTTCTCCAAGCCAATTAGTATATGAAATTTGTTTAGCTTTTCCTCCTCCTTCTCTAAAACCTCCCATTTTAGAAGTATCAGCTACCATATTATGTTTTTTACCTGTATTTTTAATTTTTGATAACTCGTGCCCGCATTTTACACTACAAGTTTTTCTATTTGTTTTATATTTTGTACCACATATTGGACAAATTTTATAAGAAATAATATAATTCTTAGATAATTTTTTTCTTACCTTTTCGTTTATTTCTTTTCGTTTAGCTTTAGTACTAAATCCTTTAGCACATTTATTTGAACAAAATCTTCCTGAAGCATAAGAACCGTCATGTTTACAACCACAATTTTCGCATTTCATAATGTTTTATTTTATATATTCATTATAAAATTTGAACTATGTATAATAGTTTTGATTAGCAGGAGTACTAGGATTCGAACCCAGATCCTCGGGGTTGGAATCCGAGATGCTACCATTACACCATACTCCTATGGAAGCAAATCAGTCTACTGAAAAAAGGAAGTAAACCTCAATGCTGCGGTACCGACCGGATTCGAACCGGCAATCTCCTCCGTGACAGGGAGGCAACATTCTCGCAAATATGCTGCGGTACCATAAGTCGAGAAAATCGAGAGAGATAACAGGCGGATTTGAACCGCATCTATTGTTCCAAATACAATTTGCTAACCACTTAGCACGAAGTAACTCATCTCTTCACTACGACTTAATTTTTAATATTTTTAAGATATTTTTAATATTGTTAAATCACCATCTTTTCCTTTTCCAATTACAAATTTAAAATGATTTAATATTGTACAACCATCAAAATCTAAATCTTCTCTATAACCTATTCCGGTTTTCATATTATAAACTAAACTTTCATCTTCTTCAAGTTTAATTTTTACTTTTTTTGTAAATGGATTATATCGAGGTTTAATACCCCAACATTTTCCACAATGGGTTTTTTCTTTAAAAACTTTTTTAACCTGTTTTACTGTTAATTTCATAATATTTTTAATTTAATAATAATATAATAAAAATATCTGACAAATAAAAATTTATTTCATAAAAAATGAGCGCCATATCGGAATCGAACCGACATCGCCTGATTGGAAGTCAGGTATAATCCGGATGTTACTCCTCCATTATACTAATGGCGCATGGTAGCGGAGGTAGGATTTTCACCTACAATTTTCAATCTTATGATAATTGACGTTGAAACTCATGTTTTTACTACATCGAAAATGAGAAAGTTAACTTGAGTGTTGTTTAACTTCTCCGCTATATTGTGACCCCGGTGAGGTTCGAACTCACGACCCCATGATTAAAAGTCATGTGCTCTGCCAACTGAGCTACGAGGTCAAATATCAACATGTCAAAGAACAATCATAAAAAAAGCGGGAAACTTTTGAGGTTTGCCCGCTTTTCCGTGAAGCTATTTATAAAAATTATTCTTCTCGGGACGCGAGCAAATGGAATCCATTAATACCTTTATTGGCATTCCAATTCACGTCTTTCATATGTCTCGCTGTGCGTATCATTTTTTGCGTTTTCTAAATTTTATTTATTTTATTATATATCAAGAGAAAAGTTTTCGTTTTTTAAACTAAATGCACTAAAAAAGAAAATTTATTCCTCCTACTCCAATAGTTATTTTTCCAAGTCCTACTAATATTGCAAAAATTGCTAATAATAAAGTTGCTACTATTATTATCCATTCTCTTTTACTATAAGTATATTTTTTCATATATTAAATTATTATAGACAAATATAAATAAAAATTTTGAAATAAAAAAATTTTAAGTGTTAAAAAATGTTAAATTATTCAGAAGGCCATATACAACGTTTATAATTTATACTTATCGATTTATCAGGATAAGATTCTGGATCATCTCTAATAATACGTAAGTATTCATTCTTTTCTTTTAGTTCTTTTATTTTCTTATCTTTCCAATCTTTTTTCCATTTCATATATTTCATAGGAATATCAAAATAATTGAACCCAGTTTTCTTTTTATAAATTTCTCTTATTTCTGTTTCTTTAATTTCCATTCTATTTTTCTTTTGCATGAATCAATAATTATTTATCTTTTTTAAATATAGGGAAAGTATAATCTGCTTCTTTTTTAGGAGGTACAAATTCTCTATGATTACAAATTTTCTTATAAAAATTATAATCATATATATTTTCTAAATTTAAGTTAATTTCTGAATCTTCAAATAAATTAAACCATATCCATGATCTATCTCCTTCAACTATAATACGACAATCATTATCTCTTTTATTAAAAATAAATCTAACAAAATAAAATCCTTTGTAATCCATCACATACTTATTCCAAACTTTATCATATGTTATAGGGATTCCCCTTTTCATTTGTCTTTCTATTTTAAAAATAAAAAATCCTTTGTCCCACCATATTTTAGATTTCAGAAAAGCATATAAAAATCCCGAAAACCATAATAAAAAATATGGAATTCCTATCCATAAAATTAATTTAAAAATAAGAAACCAATCTATACTAAAAATTAAATCTATTATTTTTTCCCAATTTATTTCTGATAAAAAATTGTCCATTAGTTAAAAGATATAAGTATTTCTATATCAGATATAATAGCTTTCTTAGAAATGAATAATTTATGTTGTTTTTCTATCGCATTTTTATATCCTTTTTCTTGTACAAGAAAAAGTTCTTCAAAAGTTACATCATTTTTATTATAACAATAAAATATTAATTCATAACCATCAAATAAAGTAGCATTAGTATTATATCTTCCTTTATTCATAATAATTATTATTAAAATGAAAAATCATAATATTCTTTCTTAACTCCAAATATAATATTAACTTTATCATATTCGTAGTGTTCTTTCGTAAGTCCTGGAATAACTGTAACAATTAATGCATCAATATATTCTCCTCCTGCATATTTATATGCTTCATGAAGTTTAGAAGAATTATCTGCAAATTCTTTGCGTACTTCGTCTGTAAAAGTTATTTGACGACTTTTTGATCTCCAAGCACCCCATTTATAATAAAGTGTTATTTTAGGACCTGTTAATTCTTTATATTCATAATCTTGAGAATCTGACATTCCTAAATTATCAGTTCTTTTAGGATCATATCTTTGAATTACACATGTTTTCTTTTCTTCATTAACTTCTAGTACTTCATAAGCATGACGATCAGTCCAATAAAGTACAGTAGCACCTTTTCCTACTACAGGAACAGATTCATTATTACTCATTAAATGATTAAAAAGAGAACCGGTTTGTGTTCCAAGTTTCATTTTATTCGCTTTCATAATACTTGTCTTTTATTGTTTTGTTATAACAAATATAATAATTTTTTCTGACAAATAAAAATTTTTTATAGATTATTTTCATCTTTTATAAAAGCATTTTTAACACGAGGATTTTTCTTAATTCCATTTATAAACTGCCAGGGATTTGTTATTCCATAAAATTCTTTTTTATAATTATTATCATAAATAACTACAACGCAGTATGTCTTTTCTTTTAATGGAACATAACCATCAAAGAATTTTTTTGGATTTGTAGAAAAGCCGTCCTTTAAAAAATCTTTATTAAACATTATTTCTTTTTTGTATTTATTTCGTATTAAATAAAAAAAGACCAAGTCGCTTAGCGTCCTG
>Ga0272443_10001008_pt1 | contig 44893 bp, 33 predicted proteins | sample SSMAcet12_FD_193581 | JGI IMG/M metagenome (GOLD analysis project Ga0272443, IMG submission 193581) | Marine sediment archaeal communities from Little Sippewissett salt marsh, Falmouth, MA, United States - SSM-Acet-12 | ecosystem: Environmental > Aquatic > Marine > Wetlands > Sediment ...
CGAGATCTCATCGAGAAAGATCGTGCCTCCCTGGGCCGCGGCGAACTTGCCGGACTTGTCAGCCACCGCGCCGGTGAACGCGCCCTTGGCGTGTCCGAACAGCTCGGATTCCAGCAGCGTCTCCGGCAGCGCGCCGCAGCTCACTTCGATGAACGGCCCGTCGCGCCGGCTGCTGTGGTGGTGGATCGCGCGGGCCACGAGCGACTTGCCCGTGCCCGAGGCGCCTTCGATGAGCACGGTCGTCGGCGTGTCGGCCACCGCCTCGATGAGGTCGAAGATTTTGAGCATTTTGGGATCGTGTCCGACGATCCGGTCGAGCCCGTAGCGGAGATCGAGCTGCCTGCGCAGCGACTCGTTTTCGCGCAGCAGCGCCTGCTGCTGGAGCGCCCGTTCGATCGTCAGGCGGATCTCCTCGTCGATGACCGGCTTGGTGAGGTAGTCGTACGCGCCCATCTTGATGGCCTCGACGGCGCTCTCGATCGTGCCGTACCCGGTGATCATGATGACGACCGTCCCGGGATAGCGCCGCTTGAGAAGCCGGAGCAGCTCGAAGCCGTCGGCGTCGGGCATGTTGATGTCGGTGAGGACCACTTCGAAGCGGTTCCCCTCCAGCGCCCGGGCGGCCTCGGCGAAGCAGCGGGCCCCGCTCGCCTGGTAACCCTCCAGTTCGAGCAGCTCGACGAGCGACTCGGTGATGATCGTGTCGTCATCGACGACGAGGATGTGTTTGCGCCGGGCGGTCATGGGCCTGACTCCTCGGCCGGCTGAAGCGGCGATGTCCGGCCGCCGGCGCAGCGGGCCAGCGGGATGCTGACTTCGAAAACCGTGCCCTGCTTGTCAGCCGGTCGGGCCAGGATGCGCCCGCCGTACTTTTCGATGATCTCCCTGGAGATCGCCAACCCCAGTCCCGTTCCCTTGCCGGGCGGCTTGGTCGTGAAGAACGGCTCGAAGATCCGCTCGATGTCTTCCGGCAGGCCGACGCCCGTGTCCTCGAAGCGGATGACGGCCTCCTGCGCGCGCTGCTTTGTCGTGATCGTCAGCACGCCGCCCTCCGGCATTGCATCGACGGCGTTTTTTATGAGGTTGCAGAAAACCTGGAAGAAGTTCGTTCCCGACAGGGCCGGCATGTCGCTGTCGAGCGTGCAGATGATCGACACGTCGGACCGCCCGGCCGCGTCGGACATCACTTTGACCGCGTCCTCGACGATGCTGTTGACGTCCGCCTCGTCGAAGCTCGAGCGTGAACCGCGCGAAAAATCGACCAGTTCATGGAGAATGTTCGCCATCCGCGTCAGCCCGTCCCGCGCCTGGCGGAGGTAGCCGCCCAGCCGATCCGTCGTGCCGGCCTCCGATGCACGGATCGCCAGATTGAGGTAGCGCAAAATCCCGTCGAGCGGGTTGTTGAGTTCGTGGGCGACGCGGGCCGCCAGCTTGCCGACGGCCGCCATGCGCTCGGAGACGGCCAGCCGCTTCTCCATGCTGGCCGTGGCTGTCACGTCCTCGATGACCAGCGTGGCACCGGTGATCGCGCTCGCCCGACGGTCGCTTAACGGGTGGCACTGAATATTGAGAAGGTACTCCCGCCGGTCCGCGTCGCGCCAGACAACGTGCTCGAAGCGGCGCGGTATGCCGTCCCGCAGGACGCCGGCCAAGGCCTCCGACCAGTCGGAAGCGCCGCTCTCGATCGTGCCGGCCGCCAACGCTTCCGCCGCGTTCGCATGGTCGGTTGCCAGGAAGGCGGCGGCGGGATTGTGCCGGAGAACCCGGCCGGCACCGTCGAGCACGACCAACCCGAGCGGCAGGGCATCGAACAGCCGCCGATCCGCTTCGGTCAGCCCGCCCGTGCCAGCCGCACGCGGCTCACCGTTTTCGCGTCCCCATGAGGAGGCGCCGTCCATCGCGTTCTCCCTGAGGCGAAAAGCCCGGAAAATCCAGCTTTTTCTGCCACCGTGATGCCCTGGCGCATCACGAAATGCCTTCGCCGATGATGTCATCGTCCTGGACAGAGGGACGGTGTGGTAAAAAAGCGACATCGAAGGCAGGGATGAGGCAGATTGAGGATAAGAGGCGACGCTATTATTCTGGCACTTTAATAACTATTCATATATGCCACAGCCGAGCGAACCGTTCATCTGCGGCCACCAGTCAGCTGCGACACCAAAAGGAGGGAGGCGGTTCGAGGTTCGTGCTGGCCGATTCAGGTCCGCCGCTCGTTTTACGTGGTGCTTAATAGGGGGGCATCGGCCGTCCCCCGCCACAGAATGCGTTGTTCCCGTCGAATTTCCGCTTTCAACAGGGGCGCTGCCAGGGGACGTGGGGTGCGGTTGTGGCTGATGTGCGTGCGAGCTATAGTAGGTGATCGCCGACACGGCGTAGGCGAAAATGACCTGTCGTCTTTTGTGGTGATCCGGCTGCAGGGAGGCGTGGCGCGATCATCGATGCCCCCTCGATAAACAGGCTGAACGCATACCGAGACGGCCGCACCGGCGGGCACGGGCATTGAGGATGGGCAGCGACCCGGGCGGTTGCGGCGGAAAGATTCGGCATCCTTTGCGAACCCGTGCGACGGAACGGACGTTGACAACTATAGAAGAGCGACGAAAAGGCGTTCGGATGGATTGTCGCCGTCCTGTGGCGATTAACCGGCCGGGCAGGACAAGGACCCCGAAGTTACCGATCCGTGGAATCCCCAGATGATTCGCAAAACGATCATAACCATTGTGCTCCTGGGCCTTCTGGCTGGGGGGTACTATTACGTCCGCACGCACGCGCAGGTGTCGATCGGAGCGCTCGAAGGCAAGACGGTCGAGAGCTACCGCGGCGACCTTCTGGTGCCCATCACCGCCAGCGGCCGGATCGAGCCGGCCAGCGTCGTGCAGATCAAGGGTAAGGCCAGCGGCGAAGTCGTCGAAACGCTTTTCGACGAGGGTTCGATGGTCGAGCAGGGCCAGGTTGTCGTCCGGCTCGATCCAGCCGATGAGCAGCGCAATGTCGACCGCGCCCAGGCTGAGTATGAGCGGTCACGGATCGCGCTGGAGCGCGCGCAGCTGACCGCCAGGGAGCAAAAAGAGGTGGCCGTCCCGGGCGCCCGGGAAAATCTGATCATGGCGCAGGCCCGGAGGGATTTGGCCAAGTTCGAATTCGAGCGCGTGGAGAATCTCAAGGGCATGGCTGACACGGATCCAGGGCGAAGCTTCATGTCGCCGCGGGAGTACAACGACGCCAAGTCGCGGTACGATCTCGAGGAAGCAGGCGTCCGCTCGGCCGAGATCGAGTTGAACCAGGCGAACATCGCCATGCAGCACGCCCAGCTCGAAATCGAAATCGCTCAGGAAGCGCTGAAGACGGCTGAGAAGGCCCTGGATGAAGCCAAGCAGCGCCTGACCGAGACGACGGTCATCTCGCCGATCGACGGAATGGTTCTGAAGCGCCACGTTCAGACCGGCGAGGTCGTCCAGTCCGGCAAAACTTCCCTGACCGGCGGGACGGTGCTCATGGAGATCGCCGACGTCAGTGAGATTTACGCGGTCGTCCACGTGGACGAAGCGGACATCGGCATGGTCCGGCAGTTGGCGCCGCCATCGGCCCGGCCGGGGCCGGCGTCCTCGCAACCCGTCACGCTGGCGGCTGACGCCGTGGACAAGGACAGTCTCGTCGAGGTCAGCGTCGAATCATTCCGGGACGAGAAGTTCCACGGGGTGATCGAACAAATCGCCCCGCAGTCCCAGTTGAGCCAGGCGATCGCCACCTTTCGCGTCTGGATCCGCATCACGAGCGACAACCGGGATGAGCTGATCGGCCTGCTCAACACCCAGGCCGAGGCCAGCTTCATGGTCCGGTCCGTCCGGGACGCGGTCCTCGTCAGCTATGACGCGATCAAGCGGGACCCGAACGGCGAAGGGTACGGAGTCTACGTCCAGGTGTTCGACCCGGAAACGAACGAGCCGCGTCCCGAGTTCCGTTCATGCACTTTCGGCATGGACAACGGCATCGACGTGGAGGTCATCGAAGGGTTGGACGCCGGCGAAACCGTCTACACCCAGCTTCCGCTGAAAACCCGCAGTGAAGAGGAAGCCGAGGAAGAAAAAACCTGACCGACGGCAGTTTCGGGGAAAAGTGGTTCGCAGTGCGCGGAAGAACGTACGAGAGGGCGGCCACGACAGAGAGTTACCCCCTCACCGACAGCGCGACCCGTAACCATGATTCAGATCAGCCAGATGACCAAGTTCTACCGGATGGGCGACTCGGTCGTTCATGCGCTGGACGGGGTCGATCTCGAGGTCGGTGCCGGCGAGTTCGTCAGCATCACCGGTCCGTCCGGCAGCGGCAAGAGCACGATGATGCACCTTATCGGCTGCCTCGATCGACCCACGAGCGGCCAGTACATGCTTGACAGTCAACGTGTCGACCGGCTCAACGATCGGCGGTTGGCCCGCGTCCGCAACCGGTCCATCGGCTTCGTGTTTCAGACGTTCAACCTGCTCAACCGCACCAGTGCGGTCGAAAACGTCGCCGTGCCGTTGGTATACGCCCGTCGCCGCGGTGCCCGCGCCGCTGCGATCAAGGCCCTGGAACGGGTCGGGCTCGCGCATCGGGCCCACCACAAACCGAGCGAGCTGTCCGGGGGGGAGCGCCAGCGGGTGGCGATCGCGCGGGCGCTGGTCACCAATCCGCCGCTCGTACTGGCCGACGAGCCGACGGGGAACCTCGATTCGCGAACCGGCGAGCAGATCCTCGCGCTGTTTCATGAACTGCACACCGAGGGGGTGACGGTGGTGCTCGTGACGCACGAGATGGCCGTCGCCGCCCAGGCGCAGCGGGTCATCCGGATGCGCGATGGCAAGCTCGTCGAGGACCGCCGGGTCGACGCACAGTTTCAGCAGGAGCTGCTGGCCGACCGCCTCCAGGCGACGGGGATGGGTGGTGCGGCCCCCTCCGGTCGGTCCGGGGAAGGGCCTCCCTCGGAAGGAGCGGCGCGCTAGACGCGGGCCGGGTACGGTAAAGGGGTGTGGGGACAGCCCGTGCGAGGTTTGCCATGTTCGTGTTGCAGATTTTCCTGATGGCCATCCGGGGGTTGCGGGCGAACCTGCTCCGCTCGCTGCTGGCGACGCTCGGGGTGATCATCGGCGTCGGCGCGGTCATCTCGGCCATGTCGATCCTGGAGGGGACCCGGCGGGACATCATCGAGCGGTTCGAGACGTTGGGCAGCGAGACGATCACGGTCTACCCGGCGTCGGCTCGGTCCGAGGGCCGTACGGTCGGCATCGTTCAGACTCTCACGCATGCCGACGCCGAAGCGCTCACCGACCCGCGGCGCTGCCCGAACGTGGCGGAAGCGGCCCCCGAGATCACGGGTGGCGCTTCGATCAAGAACCTGAGCCGCAACGCGGACGCGACCGTTCTGGGCACGACGTCCGAATACGCCGACATCTTCAATTACCACGTACAAGAGGGGCGCTTCATCACCCGCGCCGACGTGGCGTCGGAGCAGAAGGTGGCCGTCCTGGGCTACGAGCTGGCTCAGGAGTTGTTCGGGAACGCCCCGGCCATCGACCGGCCGATCCGGGTCCGCGAAGTTCCCTTTCGCGTCATCGGGGTGATGGAAAAAAAAGGCAACATCGGCTTCCGCAATGTGGACTCGCAGGTCATGATTCCGGTCACGACGGCCATGAACCGCCTGTTCGGCACGCGTCACGTCCACGCGATTACGGTACGGGCGAGCTCGCCGATGTCCGTTTCCGACGCGACGGCCGAGATCGCGCGCGAGCTTCGCCGCCGGCATAACATCAGCTTCCGCAGCGGCCGGCAGGATGATTTCAACATCTTCACGCAGGAAGAGCAGCGCCGACAGGTCCGCGAGGTGACGACGATCTTCGAGATCGTGCTTTACAGCATCGCGGGCATCAGCCTGGTTGTGGGCGGGATCGGCATTATGAACATCATGCTCGTCTCGGTCACGGAACGGACGCGCGAAATCGGCGTGCGGATGGCCGTCGGCGCCCAGCGGTGGGATATCCTGCGACAGTTCCTCATCGAGGCAGCCTTCATCAGCCTGCTGGGCGGGGCCTTCGGTGTGGGGGTGGGTTACATGATGACGGATCTGCTCGAAAAGACCACGCGCGTCATCGAAACGTATACCGCGCCCCGCGTGCTCGTCTATGCACTGACGATGGCCATCCTGACAGGCCTGTTCAGCGGCATCTACCCGGCCTACAAGGCCTCCCGGCTCGATCCGGTCGAAGCGCTGCGCTACGAATGACGCGTACCTGCTGATCTTGGCGCGATCAACGGGCGGGCACGCCTTCCGCATACGACGGCGCATTTTCTCCGCCCGGCCGCGGGAGACGGGTCGGTTGCGGGTGCGAGCTCACATCGTCAGGGTCGCGACGATGCGGCTGTTATACGAGCTGCGCGGGTGCGTTATTCCTTGGCCAGAAACAGGCGCTCGCCTTCCTGGCCCTTCTCGACGTCCAGGGTCTGGCCTTCCAGCAGGCCGGCGACCTGCTCGTCGAGAAGCAGGACCGTCCGCCCCTCGTGTTCGACCGATGCGTCACCCGGCTTGGGGTTGTCGAGGCGCATGGCGATCCCCTGGTCTTCGTAGAGGAAACGGATGGCGACGTTCTCCGGGCAGTTCCGCTCATTCAGAATGCCAGACAAGTAGGTTCCCGCTTCCGGCGTCATGGTCAACATGATCGTCCTCCCAATCGTCCCAAAGTGCCCAACGCTACGATCGTAGGGCTCCGCCTGTCGGCGACCTCTAAAAACCAGTGCAGAGCGTTCCCGCCCCTTCCCGTCGTTCCGTTCCGGAGCATCCGCCGACCCCGACGCGCTCCGGATTTTTCCGAGGCCGCTTCTCAGTATGTATGCGATCGGCTCGCTTACCGTGATTCGCGTTGATTTCGGTCACCGATTCGTTTCCTCTTCGTAATGATCCGCTTGTTTCTGCGCGCGACGGTCCCGCCGACGTTGTCGCCGGCCGAGATGTCTTGTCGTTTCAAGATGTCCCCATCGCGGATCGGGCCGACCTGCCCCAAAGAGTCACAACGCAACAGACAGGCAAGCGTGTGCTTCTAACGCACCGCTCGAAAAAAGTGGTCACCAAGGCAGGTTCCAAGCACGTGGGATTCTATCGCCCCTGCCCGTGCCTGGCAAATCCGTCGTGCAGTGCGTAGTTTCTTTTTAGTTTCTTAAAACACTTCAAAGAACATCAGTTTTCTCGTCGTTGCAGTCAAGGGCAAGCCTGCTTCTTCTGGCGGTGACTTCTGCGAAAGCGACCCAAAGAGGCAAAACAACCCTTTTCCGGGACGACTACCGCGGAGCAACCTGGGCGGTGGAGTCAGAGGGCAGGTTGACATCGGCGCGGGGGGCGTCTAAACGACGGGCAGTCGGCCGATGCTTCAAGTAGAACTTGGCGCAGGTGGCCCGGGTGTCGTCTGCATGCAGCGGCAGATGGTTTGGCCTGGCATTCCAGGTGCTTGGCGGGAGGTCTACGGACATGCGATGCTCGAAATACAGTAAGGCGGCGGGAACGATCCGGGCGGCGATGGCCTTCGCTCTTTTGTGTGGGTCCGCGGTGGCTGATACGCAGGAGGATCTCAGCGTTCTGGGGGGCCAGTGGCGGGGCGAGCCGTCGTCGACCGTCATGGCTCGCTACCTGCAGGGATTGACGGACGAGGCGCTCGATCGGCGGGCGGAAACGTTCGAGACGCTGTTGACCACGCCCGAGCAGATCGAGGAGTATCAAAAGCGGTTGCGGGCTTTCCTGGACGATCGGCTGGGCCCCTGGCCGGAGCGCACACCGTTGAATGCGCGGACCGTTGCTAGGCGGGAGTTCGACGATTACCGCGTCGAGAACGTGATCTTCGAGAGCCGGCCGAACTTTCACGTGACCGCCACGCTGCGTCTGCCCAAGACCGACCCGCCCTACCCGGCCGTCCTCGTGGCGTGCGGGCACTCGGCCACGGCCAAGGCGTACGAGCTTTACCAGCGCGGGTCGATCCTGCTGGCCAAGAAGGGGATAGCCAGTCTCTGTTGGGATCCGATCGGTCAGGGCGAGCGGTTCCAGATCCTCGCCACGGACGGCAAGCCCACGATGGGCGGCACGCGCGAGCACACGCTCGTCGGCCAGGGGGCGATCCTGGTCGGCAGCAACGCGGCCAACTATTTCGTCTGGGACGGGATCCGCGCGATCGACTATCTGGTCAGCCGCGAGGACATCGATGCCGGCCGAATCGGATGCGCGGGCAACTCGGGCGGGGGGACGCAGACGACGTACCTGATGGCCGTCGATGATCGGATCAGGGCTGCGGCGCCGTCCTGCTTTTTGACGAGCCTGCAGCGTTTGCTCACAACGGCCAGCCCGCAGGACGCCGAGCAGAACCTGTTCGGCGCGATCGCGTTCGGAATGGAGCACGCCGACTACATCCACGTACGCGCGCCCAGCCCGACGCTCATCCTGTCGAGAACCGAGGACTTTTTCGACATTAAGGGCACGTGGGATACGTTCCGCGAGGCCAAGCGCCTCTTTACGGTGCTCGGCTTGCCCGAGTGCGTCGGCCTGGCCGAGGCGCCGGGACCGCATGGCTGGCACCAGCTTCTGCGCGAGGCGACGGTCCAGTGGATGCAGCGGTGGCTGCTGGGCGTCGACGCGCCGGTCAGCGAACCGGACTTTCCGGTGATGGAAGCGCAGGAATTGTGGAGCACGCCGGGGGGGCAGGTTCTGTTGCTCGAGGGTGAGCGGTCGGCCTTCGATCTGAATGCCGAGCTTCAGCAGCGGCTCGGACCGCAGCGCCGGGCGTTCTGGCGGGAGCGGGTGCGACAGGACGTGCAGGCCAAGATCGCCGAGGTGGCTGGTATCGGCGCGCTGCACGATCTGCCTGACCCGGAGTTGACCGTCAAGGGGCACATCGAGCGGGACGGCTACCGGATCGACAAGGTCGTTCTGACCCGCGAGGAGAAGGTTCCGCTGCCGGCCCTGGTATTCGTGCCGGCACAGCGCACCGGCGACGTCTATCTCTACGCGCATGGCGAGGGCAAGCACGTCGACGCCGGGGCGGGTGGTCCCATCGAACGGCTCGTCCGGCAGGGTCATACCGTCTGGGCGGTCGATCTCCGCGGTATGGGCGAGACGCTCGGCCGCGAGAATAACAAGGGGTGGACCGCACAGTTTGGGCCGGACTGGACGGATATCTTCCGGGCGTACCTTCTGGGCCGTTCCTACGTCGGAATGCGGGCCGAGGACCTGATCGTCCTGGGCCGGTTCCTGGCGACGCATGACGCGGGCGGCACCCTGAACCGCGTTCACCTCGTGGCGATCGGCGAGGCGTCAGTGCCGGCCATGCACGCGACGGCCGTCTGGGAGCGGCTCTTCGCGACGGTGCGGCTCGAACGCTACCCCCATTCCTGGGTGCCGGTCGTCAGCAGCACCCGGTCCCGGCGACAGCTTTCCAATGTCGTCCAAGGGGCGCTGGAGTACTACGACCTGCCCGATCTGCGCAGTCTCGTGCCGGAAGAGCGCCTTATCCTCGTCGACCCCGTGGATGAACGATGGCAGGTGATCGAGGCCGACGTGAAGGAGTAAGTTTTATGCCCACCCGTTGGCACTCCCGTCAGTCTGTCTATGGACTGATGATCGGGGTGACCGCATGTCTGGCCGGCTGCCTGGGGCCGCACCGCGCGCCCGAGGCGCCGCAGCCGTGGGCGCGGCATACGATCGACGACACGTTGCGCGGGGCCGACGGCGTGCGGCTGGCGGACGTTACCAGCAACGGCTGGCTCGATATCGCCACGCCCTGGGAAGAGGGCGGCGGGGTCCGCGTCTATCTGCATCCCGGTCCCGAAGCCGTCCACAAGCCGTGGCCGGCCGTCACCGTCGGCGCGGTCGGCAGCCCCGAGGATGCGGTTTTCGTGGACCTCGACGTCGACGGCGCAGCCGACGTGGTGAGCTGTTCGGAGGGCGCCGTCCGCACCGTATGGATCCACTGGGCACCGCAACGGCCGGTAGATTATCGCGACCCGGCCGCCTGGCAGACGCAGGCTCTGCCGGCCGTGGAAGGCACGCATCAGTGGATGTTCTCCCTCCCCCTGCCAATCACCGGCCGGTATGGGCCGGACCTCGTCGTCGGATCGAAGGGGCGGGGTGCCCGGCTCGGCTGGCTCGAAGCGCCGGCCGACGCGCGGGATCTGGCCGCTTGGCGGTACCATCCGCTGGCCGAGGTCGGCTGGATCATGTCGTTGCGGGCAGCCGACATGGACGGTGATGGCCTGCGCGACGTTGTTGTTACGGACCGCCGGGGGCCGGATCGTGGCTGTTACTGGCTGGCCAACCCCGGGCCGGGATCCGCGCTGCGCGAGCCCTGGTTATGCCATCAGATCGGCGGTGGCAATCACGAGGTGATGTTCGCGACACTGGCCGACCTCGAGGGTGACGGTTTGGTCGATGTCGTCGCGGCGACGGCCGGCAAGGAACTGCTCTACTTCCAACGGCTCAGCGGTGACGGCCGCCGGTGGAAGGAGTGGCCCATCCCGATTCCCCCATCGGCCGGCACGGGCAAGTCCGTGGCCGTCGGCGACGTCAACCTCGACGGCCGATCGGACATCGTCTTCAGTTGTGAGCATGCCGACGAGGGGCGGTCAGGAGTCATGTGGCTTTCCGGTTGCGGCCAGCCGACCGGCGGGTGCTGGAGCGCGCACGATATCAGCGGGCCGGCGGGCGTCAAGTTCGACCTGGTCGAATGTTACGACGTGGACGGCGACGGCGATCTCGACGTCGTTACGTGCGAGGAGCGGGCCGGCCTGGGGGTCATCTGGTACGAGAACCCGACGATCCCATGACGATTCCTCGGATTACACTTCTTTAAATGGGGCTGCCGGATTTTGGGGGGCCAACGAGCTTCCAGCGCACACGCTCCTGCCGCGTATGCCGGAGTCAGGGGATTGTCACGTATTGGTTCCAGAACCGCGGGCCGTTGATTTCCTTGAGGCTGACGCGGACTTCCCGCCCCGCAAGGTATTCTGCGTCGGTGAGTACGAACGTGCGGCTGACGCTCTGGCCGGGCAGGCAGTTGGCGAAATGACGATCGACGCGCGGCTGGTCGCTCGCCAGCAGGGATCCCTCGAAATGCACGGGGCGATCCGTGCGGTTGGCCAGGTCGACGCGGACGGTGACCCGGTCCGTCGTTCGGGTGGCCAACGCGTTGACGTCGATGTCGGCCGGTCCGAAATCGAACCACGTGTGCGTGACGAAGCGGTGGGGGCGGTCCGCATCGACATCGAACTCGCCGACGAGCGGCAAAAGCCCGCACTGTGCGTTGGAGGGGAACCGCACGTCGAGTCGCTGGCGGAAGACTTCGCCCTCGCGCAGCGTGAATGCGAGGCGGTTCGGCCGGAGTTCCCACGGCGCGGGCAGCGCGAGACGCACCGTGCCGCTGATCGGAGCTGAATACGTGTTGCGGAACTCCACCTCGAAGCTCAGCGGCTCGAAACGGGCATCCACCTGCACCGGGCGGACGGCGAACGTCCGCTTGAACTCCAGCAGCCAGGTTTGGCCGTAGAGCAAAAACGTCGGTGTCGGGCCGACCCGCACGCGCTGGCGCCCGCCGACGGTTTCCAGGACGCGTCGCCTGCCCCAGGGATCCACCTGTTGAACATTCTGGCCGAGCGGCAGGTGATGTTCGAGACCCTCCTGCGGCGCGCGGGGATCCCACACGCACAGGATTGCCACACCGCCCTGGTCGAAAACCCGGCATTCGATGCGGCCATCGAGGGCCATCCGCGCCACGGGCCGGGACCCGCCCAGGATGTTGCCGACGGTGCGGAAGACGATGAGCTCTTCCGTCGGGTCGGCGCGGGCCTCGAGCGCATCGGCGCCCACGTCCCAGGGGGCTTTCACGAACACGCACCCTACGCCCTGAAAGTACGTCTCAACGAGACGCCGCGTCCAATCCATCATCCGGCAGGTGCGCGTGTAGGGGCCGGCCGGCAGGGGCTCGACCGTTACCCAGACGCGCTGCGGGTCCGGGGCGAGCCGTTCCTTTAAATGCAAAGCGATCCGGTCCGGTTCGATCGAATTGGGCAGAAAGACGGCGCGGTAGTCAGCCTGCTCCGGTGCACCGGCCGCGAACCGGGCAGACGCGACCGAGGCCAGCACGGGCTCTGCCATCAGGTCGGCCATCTCACCGCGAAGCCGTTCGATGAGCCGGTTCGAACGCTCGTCGATCGTGACGGCCGGCTGGTGCTCGTCGCCCAACTGCCAGACGGAGACGAGGCCGGCCGTCCGCGACCAGAGACCGGCGATCAGCGGCCGCCAGGCGATCGGCTCGGCGCTGAACAGGTCGAGCATCCCGATGCCCTGTTCCCGGGCCGATCCTGTGTCGGGTGTCGGCGCGTCCATCATGACCCCCACCGGCTCGCAGCGCATCTGCCCGACCGCCTCGAGGTAAGCGTCCACGGTAGCCGTGTCCTGCGGCTGGTCCAGGACGGCCTGTTGGGCGTACCAGACGGGGATCTTGGCCCATTGCGGTTCGAGGGTGGCCAACAGTTCGCGCTGGGCGGCCAGCATCGGCCCGCTGACGTCCGTGAGCATGACGCCGAAACCCCGGCCGGCCGTGTCCGACAGGTTGACGCGTTCTGCCAGTCGGGCGAAACGCAACGCGTGATGGATCAATGTGGAGCCGGCTGCCCGCACGGTGAATTCCGCCTCGTACAGGCCGACCGGCAACGCATCGTAGGTGACCCGATGGATCGACTCCTCATCGCGCGTCTGGACGGGGATCGTGCGGCGATCCACTTCCCGACCGTCCGCGTCGCGTACGACGAGCGTGCCATCCAGATGCAGCCCGTCCGGGTCGCTCAGTTCGATTTGCAGCTCGGGGACATCCCGGCCGATGAACACGCCGCCCGGTCGACTCGTCCGCAGGGCCGCCCGCGGCATCCGGTAGACGACGATGTCGTCGAACCACGCGGTCCCGCGAATGTCCTGGCGCTCGACGGCGTGGGGCGCCGGCTCACCGGGCCGCCAGACGCTCCGCTGGGCCAGCCAGAGCGTCAGGCCCATGTAGCGGGCGTCGGGATGGTCGCAGCGGAACCGCAGCGTGAGCGGGACCCATTGTTCCAAGTCGCCCGTCCCGCCGACCAGCGCGCTGCGGTGCTCCGTGTCGGGCAGCGGTTCGCCCTCGCGGTCCAGCAGTGTCGTCGTGATAAACGCGCGGGCAGTCTGAAGTTCTTCCGTGCGGACCCAGGCGACGACAAGGTAATCGCTGTGGGGCCGTACGGCGATGTCACGCCCCTCGTAACGGTAGGCCAGCGAACCGCCGTTCAGATCGAGGCGGAAACTCGGCGGCGCCGTGTGGCCGAGCTCCGTGTCGAACCGTCCTTCGAGGTAGATGGGAAACCCCCGTCCTTCGAGCTGCCGGAAGCCCAGGGGGATCGACCCGAAGTTGCCCAGCGGTCGTTCGTGGAAATCGAAGACCTTCAGGACTCGCCGCAGGGCCAGGGGGGTGCGCTCGACCGGCTGGGTGTCGGTCGACGGGGCAGAGGCGGCCGGGCGCGGCGCATCCTGGCCTGAGACGGGCGACCCACCCGCCCCAACGCCGATCGCGACCCCGAGGGCCCATCCCAGCGGCCAAGCACTGCCCATTTTTTCGTTTTCCTCCGTGCCGCGACTGTTCGCTGCGAGGGTTGGCGCGAAGCCCCCTTCGGCCGGCGCGTACGGACCTTGCCCGAATCCTGCCCGTCCTATCGAGGTTTATCGGCTGATTCGAGGGGGCAGGCCAGCGGGGACGCGTTTGACAGGTTTCCCGGCAGACCTAAGATACCTGCCGGCATGACCGTGTTTTTCGACACGCGCCGGTATCTGACCCGGTTCGACGTCCGCCACACGCCCAGCCTGTTTACCGACACTTGTATCATCGGCAGCGGGGTTGCCGGCCTGCGCGCGGCCATCGAGGCGTCTCGCCACGGTTCGGTTCTCGTGGTCACCAAGGACCGCCTCGACGAGTCGAATACCGCCTGGGCCCAGGGCGGGATTGCGGTCGTGCAGAACGGGCAAGACTCGTTTGACAGCCATGTCCAGGACACGCTCGAGGTCGGTTGCGGTTTGTGTGACCGGGCCGCCGTCGAGCGCCTCGTCCGGGAGGGGCCCCGGCGCGTCCGCGAACTGATCGACTGGGGCGCGATCTTCGACCGCCGGGGCGAATCGCTGCTGCTGGGTTTGGAAGGCGGCCATTCGGCCCCGCGAATCATCCACGCCATGGGCGACGCCACCGGCCGCGAGGTGGCCAATACGCTCATCCGCATTGTCCGTGGCAACGACGCCATCCGGATCTTCGAGGACTGCTTCGTCCTCGACCTGATCATCATCGACGGACAATGCCGCGGCGTGACCACCTTCCACCGCCACTTCGGACACCAGCTTTTCTGGGCCAACCAGGTCGTACTGGCCTCGGGCGGCAGCGGGCGACTCTTCCGCGAGACGACCAACTCGGAGATTGCCACCGGAGACGGGCACGCGCTGGCCTACCGCGCGGGCGTGCCGTTGCGCGACATGGAGATGATGCAGTTCCACCCCACGACGCTCTACGTGGCCGGTGCGAGCCGTGCGCTCATCAGCGAAGCGGTCCGCGGCGAAGGGGCGTACCTGACGGATCGTACGGGCCGGCGGTTCATGTCCGATTACCACCCCGACGGTGAGCTGGCCCCGCGCGACGTCGTCAGCCGGGCGATCGTCAGCGAGATGGTCAAGCACAGAGTCGGGTACGTGTACCTTGATTGCCGACACCTCGACGCCGACAAGTTCCGCAAACGCTTCCCCGGTATCAGCCGGCTCTGCGAGGAGTTCGACATCGACGTCAGCCGCCAGCCGATCCCCGTGCGGCCTGCCGCCCACTACATGATCGGCGGCGTGGTCGTCGACGCCGAAGCGCGGACGCCCCTGCCCGGGCTGCTGGCTTGCGGCGAGGCGGCTTCCAGCGGCGTGCACGGAGCCAATCGGCTGGCCAGCAACTCGCTGCTGGAGGGGCTCGTTTTCGGGGCGGTCGCCGGCCAGATCGCCGGCCAGGTCGCCCGGGCGGCCGATACGTTCGCACCGCCGGCAGCCATCAAGAACGAGATCCAGCCGTCCACGCGCACCGTCCTGGACGTCGGCGACGTGCGGAACTCGCTGGTCAGCCTCATGTGGCGCAACGTCGGGATCGAGCGCGACCGGCAGCGCCTCGAAGAGACGCTCGAAATCGTCGACTTCTGGGGGCGGTACGTCATGGACAAGCTTTTCGACGACCGCCAAGGCTGGGAAACGCAGAACATGCTCACCGTCGCCCGGCTCATGGCCGCCTCGGCCCTGGCCCGTACCGAGTCCCGCGGCGTGCACCACCGCAGCGACCACCCCGCGCGCGATCAGGCCTGGAACGGCCGACACGTCACCGTTCAGTTGGCCGACGAAGCGCTGCACATCACTACCACGTAACCTTTTCGCTTCCGCGGTATTCTCAGCTTTTCTCAGAGGATGTGTCATCACTCCTTCCGAGCCATGCCCGTAAAGAAGCGGTGTACGACAACACAAAAAACCTCTCCCTGTCGGTCGCGGCTCGGGGTCTGCTCCCATTCGTGCCTGCTCTCTCATGAGAAACTTGACCCGCAGCAAGGCCGGCGTAGGCTGTAACTACCTACGTGAGCCGCCCGTACCCACCCGGACGTGCAAACCGCCGAAGGCCTTGTGCCGCGGCCCCGCGGCCCGTGCCGTGCCAGAAAGGAGTTCGCCGACGATGAGCGGGCAGTGCATTCCCCACGCCACGACGATCCTGGCCGTCCGGCGCGACGGGCAGGTCGCGCTCGGCGGCGACGGGCAGGTTACGCTGGGGCAGACGGCCGTCAAGCACGACTCGAACAAGATCCGCCGGTTGTGCGGCGGCAAGGTGCTCGTCGGCTTTGCCGGCAGCGCGACGGACGCCTTCGCCCTGCTCGAGCGTTTCGAGGCCAAGCTCGACGCGCTCAAGGCCGACATCCGCCGGGCCGCCATCGAGCTGGCCAAGGACTGGCGCACGGACCGGGTTCTCCGCCGGCTCGAATCGCTGCTGGCGGCCGTCGACAGGGAGACTTCGCTGATCATCAGCGGCAGCGGGGACGTCATCGAGCCGAGCGATGGAATCGTCGGGATCGGCTCGGGCGGGGCGTACGCGACGGCGGCGGCGCGGGCGTTACTGCGGCACTCGTCGCTGGCGGCCGCCGACGTCGTCCGCGAGGCCCTGGCGATCACCGCGGAAATCTGTATCTACACGAACGACCACCTGACGGTCGAGACGCTCGCGTAGCGTGGGTCGTCAGGATCAGGGATCGGGGCACTGATACGTTCATGATGAAAGATCTCACACCTGCCAGAATCGTTGCGGCGCTCGACAAGTTCATCATCGGCCAGAACCAGGCCAAGCGGGCCGTCGCCGTCGCGGTGCGCAACCGATGGCGGCGCCAACAGCTTCCCGAGGAGCTTCGCGCCGAGGTCGGCCCCAAGAACATTCTGATGGCCGGCCCGACGGGCGTCGGCAAGACGGAGATCGCCCGACGGCTGGCCAAGCTCGTCAACGCGCCGTTCATCAAGGTCGAGGCGAGCAAGTACACGGAGGTCGGCTATCACGGGCGCGACGTCGAATCGATGATCCGCGACCTGCTCGACCTCGCGCTGCACATGGTCCGCGCCGAGCAGACGGAGGTCGTACGCCAGGAGGCGGAACGGCTCACGGAGGAGAAGCTGCTCGACGCGCTGCTGCCGGGCGGCGGACACCTTGCGGCCGAGCCCGACGGTGAGGAGGCCCAGCAGCGCCAGCGCACGCGCGAGAAATTCCGCCGCAGACTGCGCGACGGCGAGTTCGACGACCGTGACGTCGAGGTCGTGGCCGAGGAAAAAGCCGTCCCCGTCGGCATGATGGCCATGGGCGGTTTCGATCAGATCGACCCGGAGATGCAGAACTTCCTCGAAAAGCTCATCCCCCAGCAGCAGAAGAACCGCAGGCTCCCGCTCCGCGAGGCGCGCAAGCTGCTTTTTCAGCAGACGTGCGACCAGCTCATCGACCGCGAAAAGGTCACGGAGATGGCCATCCGGCGGACGGAGCAGACGGGCATCATCTTCGTCGACGAAATCGACAAGGTCGCCGGCACGGACCGCGGCTATGGGCCGGACGTCTCGCGCCAGGGCGTGCAGCGCGATTTGTTGCCGATCGTCGAGGGCAGCACGGTGACGACCCGGCACGGTCTGGTCCGCACGGACCACATCCTGTTCATCGCGGCCGGCGCGTTCCACGCCAGCAAGCCGGCTGACCTCATGCCTGAGCTGCAGGGCCGCTTTCCCATCCGCGTCGAGCTCGACGACCTGACGAAGGACGATTTCGTGCGCATCCTCACGCAGCCGCAGAATGCACTGACACGCCAGCAGGTCGCGCTGATGGCCACCGAGGGCGTGCGGCTCGAATTCGCGCCCGACGCGGTCGAGGCGATGGCTGAAATCGCCTACCACGTCAACCGCAACACGCAGAACATCGGGGCGCGCCGGCTCTATACCGTCATGGAAAAGGTGCTCGAGGAGATCGCGTTCACGGCACCGGAACGCACGGGCGAAGCCTTCACCATCGACGCGGACTACGTGCGGCGCCAACTGGCGGAGATCTCCCAGAAAGAGGATGTCCAGCGGTTCATCCTGTGATCTTGCCGCGTGAACGTCACCGGCTATTTGACGATCGCCAGGATTTTCCTGAACGTTTCGTTGGCGGCCTCGCCGAGAAGCTCGAAGGTCGCGCTTTCGGTCGTCGTCACGACCGCGCCGGCCTGGCGCATTCGTGCCAAAGAAGTGTCGCGGTCGAACGGACGGCGCGAACCGACCGCGTCGGCGCAGACGTAAGGGGTGTATCCCAGGCGCAGGAGGTCGAGGGTCGTCTGCTGGACGCAGACGTGCGTCTCGATGCCGACGACCAGGGCGTTCGGGCGCCCCAGCTCCCGCAGCGCGTCCGTGATCCCCTCGACGCAGGCGCTGAAGCGGATTTTTTCCACGGGGCGGCGGTCGCCGAGCGCCTCCCGGAGCACCCGGCACATCGGCCCCAGTCCCTGGGGGTACTGCTCGGCCGCCAGGATCGGCAGCGCGAAGACTTTGGCGGCCTCGATCATCCGCCGGGCCGCTTCGACGACCGCTTCATTCTCGAAAATGGCCGGCAGCAGCTTGTCCTGGACGTCAACGACCAGCAGCACCGTGTTTTCGCACGTCAGGCGATTCAGTTTCCCCATGATGGCCGGGCCTCCTTACGAACGACGAGCGGGCCAATTTTAAGCAAATCGACCTTATTGACAATGTGGGCGTTGGCCGATAATATTGAAGTGATGGTTTCAGCACAGGCCCAGACCGTAGCCCGGCACGACGCCCGCGCGGATGCGCAAGCGTTTCTGCTTAGCCTCCTGTTGCGCGGTGCGCGCGTAGGGTTTGCGGCCGGCTGACCGGATTTCGCGAAGCTGGAAATGCCAAGCCCTACGCCCCGCGGCGTGGGGTTTTTTTGTTGGCAGCGGCCGGGCGCGAGACGACGCCCAGCCGAGATGCCTGAGAGGGACACAGCGATGAACGAGCAACCACCGACCGACGTCAACGAGCAATCGGTTATCCGCATCTTTGATACGACGCTGCGCGACGGCGAGCAGTCGCCCGGCGCGTCGCTCAACATGTCCGAAAAGCTCGAGATCGCCCGGCAGCTCGAACTGCTCAACGTGGATATCATCGAGGCGGGCTTTCCGGTCAGCTCGCCGGACGACTTCGAAGCCGTCCGGCAGATCGCCGGCGCGATCCGGAACTCGACCGTGGCGGCCCTTGCCCGCTGCGTGGAAAAAGACATCGTGCGGGCGGCCGATGCGGTCGCGCCGGCGGCCCGGCCGCGCATCCACGTCTTCTGCGCGACCTCAGCCATCCATCGACAGTTCAAGCTCAAGCGGGCGATGGAGGAGATCATCCGCATCAGCGTGGACGGTGTGAAACGCGCGCGCGGCTTTGTCGAGGACGTCGAATTCTCGCCCGAGGACGCCTCGCGCACCGAGCTGCCCTTCCTTAAGGAGGTCGTCGAGGCCGTCATCGACGCGGGCGCCACGACCGTCAACATCCCCGACACGGTCGGCTATTCGACCCCGGACCACTTCGAGGAGATCATCCACTACCTGTTCGCCCACGTGGCCAACATCGACCGGGCGATCATCAGCGTCCATTGTCACGACGATCTCGGCCTGGCGGTCGCCAACTCCCTGGCGGCGGTGCGGGCCGGCGCGCGGCAGGTCGAGTGCACGATCAACGGCCTGGGGGAGCGGGCCGGCAACGCGAGCCTCGAAGAGATCGTCATGGCTCTGCGCACCCGCCCCGACGTCTACAAGGCGCGCACGAACATCAACACCCGGCGGATCTACCCCGTCTCGCGGCTCGTCAGTACACTGACTGGCCTGCACGTGCAGCGCAACAAGGCGATCGTCGGCGAGAATGCTTTCGCCCACGAGTCGGGCATCCACCAGGACGGCATGATCAAGCACCGCGCGACCTACGAGATCATGAACCCTGAAGACGTGGGGATCCCCTCCTCGCGGCTCGTGCTCGGTAAGCATTCGGGCCGCCACGCGCTGCGCCAGCGGCTCGAAGAGCTCGGGCACGTTCTGGACGACGTGCGGCTCAACGAGGTGTTCGAGCGGTTCAAGGAGCTGGCTGACCGAAAGAAGGATGTCCACGACGAGGACCTCGAAGCCATCGTCGGGCAGATCCTCGATGAGGCTGAAAACAGCCGAACCTGGGAGATGATCTCGCTCCAGACGACCGGCGGGACAGGTGTCATCCCGACGGCCGCCGTCAAACTCCGTCACACGCAGTCCGGTGAAATCGTGGCCGACGCGGCGACGGGCGACGGGCCGATCGATGCAGCCTTCAGTTGCATCCTGCGGCTCACCAGTCTGGAGGCGAACCTGAAAGACTACGACCTTCGCGCATTGACCGGCGGACGGGACGCCCAGGGCGAGGTCCACCTGTCGCTGGAAGCGGGCGGCCGAACGTTCCGCGGCCGCGGCCGTTCGACCGACGTCATCGAAGCGAGCGTGCAGGCGTTCCTGACGGCCGTCAACCGCGCGCTCGCCGGTCAGAGTCAACCGCACCCGACGGGGCCGGAGGCCTCGGTGTGAAACCGCGCACGGATTCCGAAACGCCCAAGAGCAAACTCTGCGTGCCCATCGTGGCTGACACGGTCGAGCGCATGGTGGCCGACGCGCACGCCGCGATCGACAGGGGCGCCGAGATGGTCGAGCTGCGTCTCGATTACCTCGGCGCGCTCGACGCAGCCACCGCTCAACGCCTCGTCACGCAAGTCAAAAAAATCCCCGTCGAGGTCATCGCGACCTGCCGGATGGCGGTAGAGGGCGGTCGCTACGCGGGCGACGAGCGGGTGCGCGCGGATGTGCTGGCCGCGGCCGCTCGCGCCGGGGCCGACTACGTCGACGTCGAGCACCGCGCCTGGGGCACGGAGGCTTTTCAACAGTCCGGTCTGGCCGCGATCTTGCGAACGCCGGCCGACGTGCGCGGGGTCACCGACCCCCCTGCGCGGCTCATCCTGTCGGCCCACGATTTCGAGCGCACGCCGACGCACCTGCCGGAAAGCTTCGGGAAGATCGCGCGCGAATCCTGCGACGTCGTCAAGGTCGCCTGCCAGGCGAACCGGATCACCGACAGCCTGGCCATGCTCGACGCGCTGCGCGGCTCAGCCGCGAGCCGCCCCACGATCGCGCTGTCGATGGGTGAAGCGGGCCTGATGACGCGCACCCTGGCAGGCAAGTTCGGCGCGATGCTTACCTTTGCCGCGCTGACAGAGGGCTCCGAGTCCGCGCCGGGTCAAGTGACCGTCGCGCAGATGCGCGACCTCTACCGCTGGTCCGCCGTCGGGCCCGAGACGCAGGTGTACGGCGTCATCGGCTGCCCGGTCGCCCACTCGATGAGCCCGGCCATCCTCAACGCCGCGTTCGGAGCCGCCGGCCATGACGGCGTCTACCTGCCCCTCCGCGTCGAGCCGGCCTACGAGGAACTGGCCGCCTTTCTCGATGGTTGCCTGGCCCGCCCCTGGCTCAACGTGCGCGGGTTCAGCGTGACGATCCCGCACAAGCAGAACCTGCTGCGTTACGTTTCGCAGCGTGGCGGGGAGATCGAACCGTTGGCCGCCCGGATCGGGGCGGCCAACACGCTTTGCATCGAGGTCAGCCGGCGCGAAGACAACACCGACACGCGCGTCGCCGCCTACAACACCGACTACCGTGGCGCGATGGATGCACTGCTGGCAGGCATGGGGCAACCCGAATCAGCCCTGAATGATGCGCGCGTTGTGGTTTTGGGCGCTGGTGGAGCGGCCCGGGCGATCGTCGCCGGCCTGCGCGACGCGGGGGCCCGCGTGACGATCTGCAACCGAACGGCCGCCAAGGCCAACGCCCTGGCCGACGAGTTCGAGGCTGAAACGCACCCGTGGGACCGCCGCGGCCGGCTCGAGGCCGACGTCATCGTCCACTGCACGAGCATCGGCATGTGGCCGGACACCGACGCAACCCCCCTGCCGGATGTGGATCTCCCGTCGCGGACGGTCGTCTTCGACACGATCTACAACCCGATCGAAACGCGCTTGCTCCGCGAGGCCGGCCGGTGCGGCTGCACGACGATCGACGGGCTGGCCATGTTCGTCAACCAGGCGGCCGCCCAGTTCAAACTCTGGACGGGCCGGCCCGCCCCCGTCGAGGCCATGCGGAAGGTAGCCCTGGAACGCCTGAAACGATAACCTGTCCACCTTGCCGGCCGGGAGACGGGAGCGCCGCGGCGCTGGCGGCAGGCGCGGTTTTCCCTCCCCCGTGAAGCGCTTTATCAAACAAAGGGAACAGCCATGGCAGCAAAGATTAAAAAGGTTGTCTTAGCCTATTCGGGCGGGCTCGACACGAGCGTCATCCTCCCCTGGATCAAGGAAAAGTACGGCTGCGAGGTGATCGCCTTCGCGGCTGAGCTCGGCCAGGGCGACGAGCTGTCCGCCATCCACGAAAAGGCGATGAAAAGCGGCGCGAGCGACTGCGTCGTCTGCGATCTGCGCCGCACGTTCGTCGAGGAGTTTTTGTGGCCGATGCTCAAAAGCGGGGCCGTCTACGAGGACCAGTACCTGCTCGGCACCTCGATCGCGCGCCCGCTCATCGCGCGCGAGCAGGTGCGTGTCGCGCATGAGACCGGGGCCGACGCCGTCGCCCACGGCGCGACCGGCAAGGGCAACGACCAGGTCCGCTTCGAGCTGACCTACATGGCGCTCGATCCGGCTTTGAAGATCATCGCGCCGTGGAAAGACCCTGCCTTCGAGCTGACCAGCCGCGAGGCGGCCATCGCCTACGCCCAGGCCCGCAACATCCCCATCGAGCAGAGCACGAAAAAAATCTACTCGCGCGACCGGAACCTCTGGCATATCTCGCACGAGGGCGGCGAGCTCGAAGACACCTTCAACGAGCCACTCGACGAGATGCTCGTGCTCAGCGTGCCGATCGAGAAGGCCCCCGACAAGGCCGACTACGTCGCCATCGACTTCGAGGCCGGCGTGCCCGTCGCGCTGGACGGGCAGAGAATGGACGGCGTCGCGCTCATCGAAAAGCTCAACGCGGCAGGCGGCCGGCACGGCGTGGGCCAGACCGACATCGTCGAGAACCGGCTCGTCGGAATGAAATCGCGCGGGGTCTACGAGACGCCGGGCGGGACCATCCTTTATGCAGCCGTCCGCGCGCTCGAAAACCTCTGCCTCGACCGCGACACGCGCCACTTCAAACAGCAGCTCGCGCTGCACTATGGACGGCTCGTCTACAACGGGCAGTGGTTCACGCCGCTCCGCGAGGCGCTCGACGCGTTCTTCAACGAAACGCAGAAAACCGTGACCGGCACCGCGCGCGTCAAACTCTACAAGGGCAACTGCCGCGTCGTCGGCTCGAAAAGCCCGCACTCACTGTTCAGCAAGGACCTGGCCAGCTTCACCATGGGGGCCGAATACGACCCGGCCGACGCCAACGGCTTCATCCGCCTTTTCGGCCTGCCCTCCAAAGTCCGCGGCCTCGTCCAGCGGCAGAGCAACCCGCGCCAGAACTAAGGCACCAAGTAGGGCAGATCATTGACCTGCCCTACGGCCTGTCCTGGGTGGGACGGGCGTCTCGCCCGTCAAAGTACCCGCCCTCGGGCAGGATGCGCGTGCCACGTGGGTGCTTTTTGGATTTCCGGTCGTTTCGATCAAGCAGGTAGGGCAGGTCGTTGACCTGCCCTACGCGAATGTCAACCATCAGCCATCGATTATTGTCAGCTTCATCATGGATACCGTGTGGTCTTTCGGGGGCAAATCTTTTGTCATTACCCACTGTTATGTAAAATGTATCCTGGCGCCTTGCCCCGAGGAGGTACGGCCATGGCCGACGAGAATGAGGTTGCCGACCACCTGCGCTCCATCGATATTGTCAGGCTGATGTCACCGCGGCCGCTGTGGCGGCTGGTCCGTGGAAGCCTGCGGGCACCGTTCGACGATCGCTACGCCGGCGCGCCCTTGGCGGTGTGCTGGTTCACAAATTTCTCTTGCAACGCGCGCTGCCCTTTCTGCTGCAAGGCGGCCGAGATTCGCTCGGGCCGTGAAGCGTTTCCCCCATTACCACCCGACCGCTTCAAGCAACTGCTGTTGCGCATCAGGAGGTCCGTCGATCTGCTCTACCTGTCAGGTGGTGAGCCGCTCATTCACCCGCACCTGGGCGCGATCTTGAAAGAGGCGCGCCGGCTCGCGTTTACCTCGGTGGGGCTGAGCAGCAACCTTATCGCCCTGCACGAACATCCAGAAGTGCTCGACGAAGTCGATGCCGTCTCGGTCTCCATTCATTCACCGATCCCGGCTGTCCACGCTGCCAATCTTGGCGTGTCCGAGAACCAGGCCCGGCAGGCGTTCGCCAACCTCGAACGGCTCAAGGCTGCCCGTCGACGGCGCCCCCTCAAAATCTTGATCAACTGTGTCATCAACCTCCAAAACCTGGATACCGTGCTGGACATGGTCGATTTCGCCCGCAGGCATGGATGCCTCCTGGAGATGGTACCCGCCAACGAGCACGGACAGATTCCCGGAGCATTGGCCGGAAACCCGGATTACGAAAAAGTGATTGACACGCTGATCGAGTGGCGTCAATCGGGCAGGGCCAAGCATTTGGCCGGCTCGACGCACTACTACGAGCGGATCCGCTCCTTCGAGCCCTTTCGCTGTTTTCCCTACGGTGTGCCGAACATCATGCCTGATGGGCGACTGTGCACGCCCTGCGACGTTTCCGAGCAATACGCCGTCAATGTACTGGACCATCCCGACCTGAAGGGGGCGATCAAGGCGTCGCTGTCCCATCTGGGAAGCTACCCCTGCAAACACGGCGCATGCTTCAAGGCGGGCATCATCGAACGCAGCCATCTCTTCGGCCTGCTGGCCGGCAACTGAAGTGTGGTAGGGCACCAGGTAGGGCAGGTCGTTGACCTGCCCTAAGGCCTGTCCAGGGTGGGACGGGCGTCTCGTCCGTCAAAGTACCCGCCCTCGGGCAGGATGCGCGTGCCACTTGGGTGCTTTTTGGATTTCCAGTCGTTTCGATCGAGGGTGGTTTGAGGCGTCCGACTATCTGCTCACGGTCAGCGGCGCGGCACGGTCGGCGGCGGACCCGCGCGCCGGGTCCTGGTCATTGACGGGGGCGCAGCAGCGCCGGAGGTCGTCCATGTACCGGGCCATGGCCTTCCATCGTTGCTTAGCCAACTGTTGCGAGGAAGCGAACCGCAGACTCTCCTTGATCCAGACGGGCCAGTAGCCGTACTGCTCCTGCCGCTGCCAGGCGTCGACCATCTCGTCGAGCGTGCGTTGCTCAGCCAACTGGCGGCGGACCATGAACCAGAGTGCCTGCGGCCCGACGAGGTCGAGGTTCTCTGCGTCGGCCAGGATCCGCGCTTCGAGCAGGCGCGTATCTCGATCGTTGCATGCGACGACGATCCGGGCGGCCAACCGCAGGCAGCCCGGCTCGAGCACGTCGGCCAGCCGGGTGCGCATCCAGGCAGCCGCCCGTTCGCGCTGTTCGTCCGAGGTGCGTTTGAGCAGCAGGAACGACGGGTCAATCCGGTCGTCCCAGACATCCAGCAGCCAGCCGGCATCGTGGTAAAGCGCGGCGGCCGTCAGGGCGGTCCGGTCCAGGACGTGATGAGCCAGCTCGGGCATGGCTGCGAGCGTCGCCGTCAGGCGCGCCACCCGCGCCGAATGCTCCCAGACGACCGGGTCCGCCACCGGGTTTTCTTTGGGGCCGTACAAATCACCGGCCGCCTGGTCCCACAGGGCTTGCATCATCCGTCATCCTCCTCCAGTCGCCTGTTGGCCGGTCCTTGCGGCCCTCCAAGTGCATTATCGACCGGGATGCAGGCAAAACCGAAGCCGCTCGTACGGCGGACGCCTTGTGAATCGCCCATGATTGCCGCATCATACGTCCCGGACGATCGGGACGGCTGGGGCTTTCCAGCCGTGCAGCCGCCTTGGTGCCCTGCCGCCCCGATTCCAGCGACGGAACCCGGACCCGATGCCAGCCGACCATTCCCGAACCCGCGCCATCCTCCGATCCTCCAGCCTTTACCTCGGGCTGGTCGCTCTGTTTGTGGCCGGCACGCTGCTGAGGAGAGAGTTTTTAACGATCGCCAACCAGCGCGACGTTCTCTGGCAGGTCTCGGGGATCGGAACGATCGCGATCGGCATGACGCTCGTCATCCTGACGGCCGGCATCGACCTGTCCGTCGGAAGCCTGCTTTCGCTGTGCTCGGTCGTCTGTGCGATGTTGCTGATGGAACGGGACTGGAACCGCGCGAACGTGCTGGCGGTCCCTTCGACAGCCATCGTGCTGGGCCTGGTGGCCGGCTGGTTCGTGCGGGCGGTCGTACGGTCAAAGGCCCCGACGGAGAGTGGCCGGCCCGCGCGCGCGATCGGCTGGTTGACGGGTGTGGCTGTAGCCGCCGCTGTCGGGGCGTGGGGGGCGTACCTCGTGCCCCGTGGTTTCGGCCTCATCGGTGTGCTCGTGTTCGTGCCGCCGGTCGGGATGGCGCTCGGGGCGCTTAGCGGCGCGATCATCGCCAAGGGCAGGCTTCAGCCGTTCATCGTGACCCTGGCGATGATGGTCAGCGCGGTGGGCCTGGCGCGGTACGTGGCCGGCTTCGGCGGCGCCGTCCATCCCATCTACGTGGGCGATGCCGCGCACGAAGCGGTCGCCCCGCCGAGCTTCGCGCTGCTTCGATCGAACATCCGCCTCTTCGGCGAAGAGGTCATCCCCGTGCCGGGGCTCCTGTTCGCGGTTTGCGCGGTGGCGGCCTGGGTGCTGCTCAACAAGCTCACCGTCGGCCGGTACATTTACAGTGTCGGCGGCAACGAGGAGGCCGCCCGCTTTGCCGGCGTCCGCACGGATCGCGTCAAGATCCTCGTCTACGCGATCTCGGGGATGCTGTCGGCCCTGGCGGCCGTGCTCTACAGCGCCCAGTACTACCAGGGCAAGGCCGACGCCGGCTCGATGCGGGAGCTCGACGCCATCGCGGCTGTCGTCATCGGCGGTACGAGCCTGATGGGCGGGCGCGGCTGGATCGGCGGCACGATCGTGGGGGTCTTTATCTTCGGGTACCTGAGTAATATCCTGAACCTGTGCGGAGTCTCGACCGAGTTCCAGTTCCTTCTGAAGGGCGTCATCATCGTCGTGGCCGTCCTGCTCCAGGAAGGGACTCTGGCCCGGTGGCTCCGTGAAGCGGGCCAGGCGGTCGCGACGTTGCGCACCGTCACGGAAAAAGAGCGAGGCATGCCATGATCCAGAGCAGAAAACGGTGGTGGGCCGTCGGGTTGTCCGGCTTGTGCGCCGCGGCGGCGCTCGCGACGGTCGGATGCCGGGATGAGGCCGACGAGGAACGGTCCGGCTACGTCATCGGGTTTTCCCAGTGCACGGTCAAAGAGCCCTGGCGGGTGCTGTTCAACCAGCGGCTCCTCGAGGCGGCGGACCGGCATCCCGACGTGCAACTGGTCATCCTCGACGCCGACGACAGGACCGAAGACCAGGTCGCCCAGATGCGAACGTTCATCCGGCGCCGCTTCGACGCCATCCTCATCAGCCCCAAAGAAGCGCCCGGCCTGACGGGGGTCGTCGAGGAGGCGACGGAAGCGGGCATTCCGGTCATCGTGCTCGATCGTGGCGTGAACACGGAGAAGTACGCAGCCTTTGTCGGCGCCGACAATCTCCAGATCGGCCGGGCCGCGGGCCGTGAGGCGGTGCGCCTCCTTGGCGGGCCGGGCCAGGCCGCGGGCGTCATCTACGAAATCTGCGGCGGGCTCGCGACGCCGCCCGCCCAGGAGCGGCGCGACGGATTCCGGGAGATCGTCACTCAGGAGCCGGGGATCACCCTTCTGGGCGGTCTCGACGCCGACTGGAAGAAGGACAGGGCGCAGACGATCATGCAGGATGCGCTGAAGACTCACGATCGCATCGATCTGGTCTACGCGCACAACGACCCGATGGCCCACGGCGCGTACCTGGCTGCACTGGACGCCGGCCGCGCCGACCGGATGAAGTTCATCGGAATCGATGCCAACCCGGATGAAGGGCAGCACTGGGTCAGGGCCGGCGAGCTGACGGCCACCTTCCTGTACCCGACGCCCGGCGAAAAAGGCCTCGAGGTCGCCCTGGATATCCTGGCCGGCAAACCCGTCAAGAAACACTATACCCTGCCGACGCGCATGTTCACGCAGGAAACCGTCGACGAAGGCGGCGTACCGGTCGAGAACTGATCGGCCGGAACCGATCCCCCTGCTCGAACGTGCGCGACGAACTGTCCAGCTTCGTTGCGCGTTTTCGAGTGCCCATAAAAAACACTCTGCTTGAATCCGAACGCGCGTGGCACACGCGCTAAAAAGTGCGATCCATGTTTTCGTTCCGCCGGCACTTTCACGGCCCCACAGGCTCGCCGTCGTCGGGCGCCCTGTACGTGTGGGCATTCGTGCGGTACGATGGGTTTTCAGTGGCTTGTACCCGCCGGACAGGGTGGATAAAGCGTATTACAACATTGGGCGTCGTTGTGCTTGAGGGCCCCTCCTTGATTACGTTGAGCAATTGCCTTTCGCCTGAAGCGATCGTTTTGGTTGAGACGGCCCCCTCCGCGCGTCAGGTCATGACGACGTTGGCCGGCCTGCTTTCCGAGCAGCTCGGACTGGCGCCGGAGATCATCGAAAAAGCCGTCCAGCAGCGTGAGGCGACCCGGTCGACGGCCATCGGCCACTACGCCGCCATCCCGCACTGCCGATTAGCCGACCTGCCCCGATTCGGCGCCGCCCTCATGAGCCTCTCCCAACCCGTCCGGTGGGACGACGAGGGGCACGAGGTGGACCTCGTCGTGATGATGGCCGGCCCGCTGGACGCCGTCGCGGCCCATCTGCGGCTGCTGTCCAACTGCAGCCAGTTGCTTACATGCGAACCGCTCCGTGCCAAACTCAGGCACGCGCCCGATGCGCAGGGGGTCATCCGGCTGCTCGCCGCGGCTGAGGGAGCGGTCGAAACGCGCCGCAGCCGTGAGGGACTCTTGCGCGAACTCCGCCGCGACCAGGCCGAGGGGGGCGACGAACTGGCCGACGTGGTCGAGCGCTTCACGTGGTGACCTGCTGCTGACGCCCACCGGAAAGCCAGGCCCGTCCGTCATGAAAAACGCAACATGGCAACTTAAACGCGGTTTCGATCTGCCCGCCACCCTCTGTCTGCTCGGGGCGACGTTCTGCTGGGGCTCCGTCCCCGTCATGATAAAGTACCTCGCACGCCCGGGCCTGGTCCCCGACGGGTTCACGGCCAACATGGTCCGCTACCCCGTCGCCGCGCTCTTCTACCTGCCGTTTCTGGTTTACGGTATGCGTCGCGGTGCATTGCGCGGTTTGTGGATCGCCGCGCTGCTGCCGGCGGCAATCAATGTGGCCGGCCAGGCGCTGTGGGCCGCCTCCCCCTACTACCTCGACGCGAGCGTGATGGCCTTTCTGTTGCGGCTGTGCGTCGTCTGGTCGGTCCTCGGGGCGTTTATCGTCTTCAAGGACGAGCGAATACTCGCGCGGAGCGGCTGGTTCTGGGCGGGCGCGACCCTGGCGATCGCGGGCTTCATCCTCATGTCGTGGAACGGCCTGGCCGGCGGAGGCAACGTGACGGCCATCGGCATCCTTCTCATCTTTTTGTGCGGCCTGTGCCTGGGGCTCTACGGCGTGTGCGTCCGCTACGTCATGCATCAGCTCCACCCGCTCATGGTCTTTTCCGTGGTGAGTCTGTACACGTCCGTTGCACTGGTCGCGATGGCGCCGCTGGGCCAACCGTCGTCCGTGCTCACCCTGCCGCGGTCGGCCGTCATTCTCCTGGTCGTGTCGGCCCTGGTCGGGATCGGAATGGCCCACGGATTTTTCTACATCGCCGTTCAGCGCCTCGGTGTGGCCATCTGCTACCTCATGCTCATGACGACTCCGTTCGTCTCCTACCTCGGCGCGCGCCTCGTGCTGGGCGAGCGTTTCACGGCCGGCCAGTGGGTCGGTGGTTGCGTCCTCATCCTCGGCGCCGCCCTGGCCGTCAGCGCCCAGACCCGCCTGCACCCCCCGCCCGACCAACTCGACGCCGCCGGGGTGCCCACGGACTAACCGGCCCGCACCGTGCGCTTTCAGCCGACGACGTGTTTACCGACGCTCTGTTTGACAGGCTCGCCCCCCCCTCTTACTTTCAGGATCGAACGGAACGGGCCGCAAACCGGACGTGTTCCATCCTCGGCCCCTGACCCAGTGGTTCGCTCCGAAAGCACCTGCCCATGCCAGGCTTCCGCCCGTCAGCGACGGCTGTCGCACTGGTCACGCTGGCCGTGGCCTGCACGTGTTCCTGTACCCAGGATGAGTGGCCGGCTCTTTTCCGAACGCCCGACAAGCCCAACGCCTCCGGCGACCAGGGTACCGCGACCGATGCCCTGACCGCACCCGCCGGCCAGACGACCTCCGAGTCCGATCGGCCCGTTGTCATTCAGGGCGTGCGCTTCCAGGTCCTTCGCGTCCGCGCGCCGGTCGGCACGTTCAGCCGCTCCGAGAAAATCTGGAACGCGCTCGACGAGGACGTTTTGCCGATGGACCATCGCGCGTTGTTGGCCAAGAACGGCCTGCGGATCGCCGTCGCCGGCCAGGACGTCTGGCCTCAGATCAAGGCCATCCTCGACGCCGAGCCCGTCGAAGTCTTCTCCGACCATCGGGCCGTGCATGACGGCTTCCCTCTCCCGCTGCTGATCAACACCGAGCTGCGCGAGCAGACGCTCTTTCTGATTCGCCCCGACAACACGATGGCCGGCGCCCGGTTCTCCCAGGCCACGATGACCCTGCGCCTCGCCTATGCCGTCCCGCTCGATGCGCCGCAGTCCCTCGAGCTCGAAATCACCCCGGAAGTCCGCCTGCCCTCGTATCGCCCAGCACCCACGGTGACCAAATTCGGCTGGACCGAGCATCCGTCCGTTGAACAGGGGCGCCCACTCTGGGAGCTCGCCTCCCAGGTGACCGTCGGGCCGGAGCAGTTCGTAGTCGTGGGCCCGTCGTCCGCAGTCGGCACACCCCATTTGGCCGGCACCCTGCTGCTGTGCGAGCAGATCAACAGCCGGGACTTCGAGTCGATCTGTTTCATCACGCCCAGCCTCCAGCGCGTCGAGGCCGGCGAGGGGAATTCAAAATGAATGAGTCGCCCACCCCGCTTCACCAGGATGGGCATGCGGGCCCCCCGTCCGTTGACGATTTTTTCCTGCGACAGCTCTGCCTTCAGGGCGGCGTTCCGACCATCGCGCTGGATACGGACCTGCGCGTCGTGTTCTGGAACAGGGCGGCCGAAGGGGTCGTCGGCAGGACGGCCGACGAAATGGTCGGCCAATCGTTGCTGGCCGTGGTCCCCCCAGCGCGGAGGGGCCTGGCCGAACGCCTGCTCAAACGGATCCTGGCCGAGGGTGGCGTGAGCGAGTTCGATTTTTCCTATCACCGGCCGGACGGTACGCCAGTCGACTTGGCCGTCACGCTCGCGCGGATTACCGACACACAGGGTGGGCCGCGGGGCGTTGCGGTCCACCTCCGCGACACGACGCGACGCGTCGAAACGGAGCGCGCGTTGGCACAGACCCGCAAGATGTCGGCATTGGGGACGATGGCCGGCGCCGTCGCCCACCATTTCAACAACCTGCTGGGCGGCCTTGTGACGACGCTGGATTTCGCCCGACAGTGCCACGATCGTTCCGTCATCCAGAGGGCTTTGGGGTCGATGACGGACACCCTCAACCGGGCCATCACGATCACCCGGGCGCTGCTGGCTTTCGCCGAAGGGGACCGTACCGACGACGAGGTTGGTGATGTCCGAGCTACAGTCCAGCAGTTCGCCGCGCGGGTCGCTCCAGAGCTGGCTGACCGCAGGATCACGCTCGAAACGCGGATCGATGAGGTTCAAGCACAACTTCCCGTGCGAAAGCTGAATACGATCCTGGAAAGCTTGACTGCAAACGCATGGGAGGCCATGCCGGACGGTGGTCATTTGAAAATTGAATTGATGGCTGCCGAAGCTCCCGGGGATCTGCTTTTGAATGTCAGCGATACGGGTTGCGGTATTACCGACAGCGATCTGGAGCACGTTTTCGAACCGTTTTTTTCGACCAAGAAGGCGGCTCCCGACCCGCGCACCGCGCATTTGGGGCTGGGTTTGGCCGTGGTCCACGGCATCGTTCAGGACCTTGGCGGCACCGTGACGCTGTGTTCGAGCCGTGACAGCGGGACAATTTGTTCGGTACGGCTGCCGCGGACCGTCAGGAAACCCTGATCCAGGATCCGTTTTCAAGGCCTGCTGCACCCGGGCCATTTGACCGCTGTACAATGACAGGCCACTTGGCAGTACTGAAACGGGGGCAGGGCCGCGGACCGTCGGGGGGTAGTTGGCTGACCGCAATGTTGGCAACTGGAACCCGTCGGGCCTTGCTATTACGATGTATCCAATTCACGGGCGTTAGATGGCCATCCGGCCCGAAACAGGTGCCGGTTGCCGCGACAAGGCAGACGCCCGCGCGTGGGGTGCGGCACGCGGAGCGCGATCCGTCAAGAACTCAGGCATGGAGTGTCGATAACCAGGGTGAGCGGGTGCTTTCCCATCGCATCCTTGGGTTGGCCTGCGGGTGCGTAGGGGAAGCGGCTTGCCGGCCTCCAAGGGTACACGGAACAGAGACCGGCCGTTCGGGGTGGATGCGGCCGACGGATACAGGCCGTCGATCGCAAAAAGAGTGCCAATCAGGATATCAAGGTTACGATGATTCACCACCACATTACGAAGGTGCGGGTAAGAGCCCTCATCGGCATCGTGTTGGGCACATGGTTGCTTCTCCAGTGCCATGACACGTTGTCGGAACGGGCGTCGCAGCGCCAGGACCGACAGATGGCCAGCGCCTGGGGGGGCGTGCTCCGGTCCAACGAGGCACTCGCCTCGTTGTTCCGCGAAGCGCGGGCGCCGCTCCAGCCGAGGCTGGAGCAATTGGCTGACAACGATCCCGTCGGCTTCTTCGAGATGTTGCTTGACCGCTATGATCGCAGCGTGCGGGACTACATCTGCGTGTTCACCAAGCAGGAACTCGTCTGCGGCAGGATGACGGCCAAGCAGGTGATGAAGGCCCATTTCCGCGAGGACCCGTTCAGTGTGCGTCTCGAGTGGATCGAGAACCGGGACAAGGCGGCGCGCGTTCTCTATGTGGAGGACGCATGGGTTCAGAAAGGCAGGCAGATGGCCGTCGTCGAACCGGGTCCGATCGCCCGCATTTTCGTGCCGTACGTGATGCGGCCGATCCACGGCGAGGACGCGAAGAAGGCGTCGCGCCGCACGATCGACCAGTTCGGCTTCCGCAACAGCTTGCAGCTCATTCTCAAGTACTGCCGGCTGGCCCGGGCACAGGGCATCCTCGACTTCACGTACGAAGGAACGCGCGTCGTGGATGGGCGGGACACGTTGCTTTTCGAGCGGCGTCTTCCCTACACCGGCGAAGAAGGCCCCTGGCCGGACGGCGTGCTCGAAGTGTACGTCGACAAGCAGTTGCTCGTACCGACGCTGTGTTTGGCCTACGCTGACCAGGCCAAAGACGAGTTGCTCGGCCACTACCAGTACACCGACATCGAGATCAACGCCAACCTGGACAGGGCGGTGTTCACCAAGGAGGGCATGGGCGTCGAGTAGACCGCGCCCGCCAGGCCCGCCCCTGCGACTGATCACACATCCCTGCCTGCGCCGGAGCGTTCGATGGCGCTTGCAACTTTTTTTCGAGCGTCGCGTGATCGGGCGACTATGATAGTCACCGCGTTCGTCCTGGTCGCCATCGTAGTGGCCGGCGCATTCCTGATCCATTCTGCGATGACACATCCGTCCGCCGGCGGGCGGATTCTGATGGCGACGTCGGCGATGGCCCTTGCAGTGTTCGTCCTGGCCCTGACGGCGTTCGTGCCGTTGGGATATGAGGTGACGGACGAGGCGGTCGTCATCCGCCGGTCGATCCGTCCGCTTCGCATCCTGTTGTCGCAGGTCGCCGAGGCCCGGCGCGTCGAGCTGACCGGCGTGGTCCGGGTGTTCGGCGTCGGCGGCTTTTTCGGATCGTGGGGCCGCTTCACGAGTACGCAGCTTGGCGCATTTCGTGCCTATATCACCCGGCGAGACAATCTTCTGTGCCTGTTTCTGAAGGACGGCGATCGGGTGGTCCTGTCGCCCGACGACCCGGATGGAATGATCGCGGAGATACGCGGCCGCACTCCTCTGTAGCGCCGTCCCGCCGTTGCCCGCCTTTATGACGTGCCGTTTCCGCAAGCGGGTGCCCTTCGGCATTATTCTGAGCTTTCAGGAACCGCTTTTATCGAGCACCTTGATACGGATGTTGCGGTACTCGATCCAGCCGCTGCGGTTGTGCGAGTCTTGGAGACCGATGTAGCCGCGCCGCGGCAGTTCCCGCATGGCCGGCACCTCGCGCTGATCGACGTCCACGACCGGCAACCCGTCGGCAAACACCCGGATGCGCGGCCCGACGCACTGGATCTCGTAGGTGTGCCAGACTTTGGGCCGTTCGTCCGGTCGAGGCTCGACGGGGACGCGCCCGTAGAGCGAGCCGGTGCAGTGCAGGTCGTCGCGGTGCTCGTTGGTGATCTGCACTTCGCTGCCGGTGACCCATGGCTTGCCCTCTGCCGCACAGCGGATGAACACCCCGGAGTTGCCCTCCGGGGCGATGCGCCAATCGAGCCGGAGGATGAAATCGCCGTACTGCCTGTCGCTGCGAAGCCAGTTGCCGCCTTTGCCGGATTCGCTGCGGAGAATGCCATCGGACACAGTGAAACCTCCCGGTCGGCCTGTGACGTGCCAGCCGTCAAGCGTCCGGCCATCGAAGAGCTTCACGAAACCCTCCTCGGACGAATCGGGCAGCAGGCCGGCTGCCCACCGGATCGACTGGGCCACGAGTCGGCGGTAGTTGGGATTGTTGTAGGCTTTGGAATCGTGCCCAAGCGCGATGTACACGACGGGGCTTTGGCCGAACCGGTGCGTCCAGCCGATGACCGGCCCGCTGTCCGGGTGATCCGTCGCCAGCAGGGGCTCGACGCCGTCGAGGACCTCGAAGCCCTTGTAGGCCTCGTCGAGGATGGTGAACGGCTCCATGCCCTGGACGATGGGGTGGGCCGGGTTCGGGAAAGTGATCTTCATCTTGACGCCGTTCTTGTAGCTGGCGCCGGTCTGGCCGCCGGTGCGCGTCAGAAAATAGTGCCCGCCGAGAATCGGGACGATGCCCGGCCATTGGCGATACCCCCCCAGCACATGATGCAGTGCGACGAGCGGCTTGCCCTTGGTCATCAGTGCGACGAGGTTTTTCTGGGCCGCTTCAGAGATCTCCGGGTACATGTCGTACCAGACCATCACGTCGTAGGCGTCAGCCTTGTCCGGCGCGAACCATTCCTGGGCCTGTGGCTGCTCGACGTGATGGACGACGATGTCGGGGTGGCCGGCGAAGAGCGCGTGGAAAGGTTCTTTTTCATAATTGTGGCCGCCCGTGACAAGCAAAACGCGAACGCGCTGCGCGCGGGGCGGGGTTTGCGGAGTTTTGTCCTGCTCAGCGGCCCAGGCCGCACTTCCCAGGACCCCCACCCCCAGCGCGATACCGATCAGCCTTGGGGAATGCGTATGGATCATCCGTAGATCTCCTTCAGGTGGCGACTTGGTTGCGAATGCAATCGACAAAAGGACAGTGTACCGCAGCCAAGGGTGGCCACAAGCCGCCGGCCGCAGCGCAGCCGCGACAGGATGGAAGACAAAGCAGGACGGAGCGGGCGAATAAGCCGAATTCTGTTATCGGCACGCGCGAAGCGCATTCCGACGGCGGTCATTCATCTGGGCGGCCTGTTGCCAGGCCGCTCAAGCACCCTACCCGCAGCTCGAACGAGACGGGCCGCCTCTCGCTGCCTATTTGGGCTTGCTGGCGGTGGGGTTTGCCGTGCCGCCGCGGTCACCCGCGACGCGGTGCGCTCTTACCGCACCTTTTCACCCTTACCCCCGAATTGTCGGGGGCGGTATGTTTTCTGTGGCACTTTCCCTCGGATCGCTCCGGGTCGCTGTTAGCGACCACCGTGCCCTGCCCAGTTCGGACTTTCCTCCCGCCCGACACCGAAGCGCCGGGCGAGCGACCGCCTCGCCCGCTCCGTCTCCATTCATTATAACTGCCTGAAACCACGAAAGGTTCGCAGGAACAGGCGGCCGCATCCAGCACCCTGTTTAAAGCCGCAGGCCAACAGAGAAAAGGCGCATGTTCGCGAGGTGCGTATGAGATGCGTATGTCTCGTGTGCGTTTTGGGTAAATAAATAAAAGTTTTGATTTATCTCTACCAAATGGTCCCCTGGAAACGGAAGAAAGTCGAGCATGTCACAAGTCGGCCGGTGGAGGGATTCTGGCCACCGGCACACTCGATGTTCAGTTTGTCGGTCGCGGCGCGGGGGTGTCGCCTCACGCGAAATCCATGCCGATATCCAGCGCGGGGGCCGAGTGCGTAAGCGCGCCGACGGCGATGCGGTCCACGCCGGTGGCGGCCACTGCACCGACGGTGTCCAAGGTCACATTGCCCGACGCTTCGAGTTCCACCTGGCTGGCCAGGGCGAGCCGGTCGCGCAGCGCGACGGCCTCGCGCATCTGCTCGAGCGTGAAGTTATCCAGCAGAATGACGTTGATGCCGGCCACGCGCAGCAGCTCGTCGACCTGCGCGAGGTCGTCGGCCTCGAACTCGATAAACGCCGGCTGGCGGTCGAGAGTCATACGTCGTCGCAGCATTTCGGTGGCCGCGATGGCCAATTGGTCGGCCGGGATGCCGGCGAGGTGGTTGTCCTTGACGAGCACGGCGTCGTGCAGGCCGAAACGGTGGTTGAAACCCCCGCCGCAGCGGACGGCGTACTTGGCGAGCGCCCGCAGGCCGGGGATCGTCTTGCGCGTGTCGTAGATCCGCGCCTGCGTGCCGGCCACCGCCTCGACGAACCGGCGCGTGAGCGTGGCCACGCCGCTGAGGTGTTGAAGGAAATTCAACAGCGTTCGTTCGATCGCGACGATGCGCCGGGCGGGCCCCCCGAGGCATGCTATCTCCGTGCCGCGCGCCAGGGTTGCTCCGTCGTCGACATTCACCTTCACGGACAGACCATTGCGGTACAGGTCGGCCAGCAGATCGAGCAGGACGCACCCGGCAAAGACGCCCGGTGCGCGCGCGCGGACCTGCACGGTGGCCGGCCGATCCTCGACGAAGACCAGCCGGGCCGTCACGTCGGCATCAGCCCCGTCCTCGTCGAGCGCCATCCGCCACAAGCGTGCCAGCGCGTCCCGGTCGATCGGCTGCGAAGGTGCCTGGTCGCGTTGCATGGAAGCTCTCTTGGTCAAAAAGGATTCGAAACGAGGTGCGAGACGCACGCGGTGAGCGCCCACCGTCGGATCGGCCCGCTACCGTGTCGTATCGATGGCGAATCGGATCGTTTCGGTCGAGTCGATGATTTCCAGAAGGACGAACCGGTAGCGCCGTCCCGAAAGCGCCTCGAACCAGAACATGCCGCCGACGCGCTGCTCCTCCATTTCGATTTCGTCCTCGCTGCCGATTTTGATCTCGATGTCAGCGGTCAGAGGCTCGTCGTCGGTGTCATCGAGCTCGATGGTGACATGTTCCTGCACCATCGGCCAGGCTTTCGGATAGCGATCGTCCTCGCGGCTGAGCCATCCTTCATGGATGCGGATCAACTCCGGTTCGGGGGCGGCCGTCTGCTGACGGTCGGGGATCGCCTGCGGTGCCGCATCCTCGGGAGCCACCGTCGGCGGCGGAGGGGGCGGCGTGGCGGCGATTGCTCTGGCCCGCTCAGCCAAGTCCTGCCGCAGCGCGCGGGCCTGCGCGTTGCCGGGGTCGAGGGCTTCCACGTCGGCCAGCGCCGCCTCGGCGTCCGCGAGTCGGCCGGCGTCGATCGCCTCGCGCGCTTCGGTCAGCGCACGGGGTACGAGGACCTCCCGTGCCTTCGACTGTACTTGAAGGGCGGCCTGGCAGGTTCCGTCGATCGCCAGCGCCCGGCCGGCCAACTCGTAGGCCTCGCGCCACTGCTCCTGTTCAGCCGCGGCCGATGCGTCCCATGCCCATTGCTCGCTTTGGGCGACCTGCGTTGTCAGCTCGTCGCGCAGCCGGAGCGATTCCGGATGGGTCGGCATGTAACTCAGCGCCCGCTCGAGTTCTTCCAGCGCCTGGTGCGGCTGACGGTCTGCCTGGTAAGCGCGCGCACGTGCGAGGTGGCAATCGGCTGCACCCGCCTCGGCCTCAGCCAGGCGCTTCTGCCTGCTGTGGCTGTTCGGTTTTTCCTGGAGTGCTTGACGAAACTCGGCCACCTGTCCGGCGATGTCCTGCTGGCAGTCGATCGGGCCGCGGGAGAGGCTGGCATGGCCGTCCCCGTCCGCGCAGCCGGCCAGCACTGCCGCCGACATGCCGGCCGCCACCAGAATGGCAACTTTCGGGATGCTCCATCCGCGACGCACACGATGTCTCTTATGGTTGGTCATCATCGCAGCACCTTGCAGAGCGGGTTGGCCCACCCCCGCTGGGCCGGCATGTACCCGCCGAAATGCTATCGACCCGTTCCTCCGCCCGTCAAGCGGGAAGCTTTGCGGACGCAAGGGGCGCGCGATTATCATGCACGTAAGCAAACCCGAGCCCTTCCCTTCCCGGAGGATTTCGCATGGCCCGCAACGCCGCCCAGCCCCCCAGTAAGCCCTCCCGTCGCCAGCTCCTGTCGGCAGCAACCGGAATCGTGGCGGGAGGGATGGTCTCCGGTACCGGAGGCGATGTGGAGGCCCAAACGCCTGCCGACCGCCCGGCCTCGCGGCGGGGCAAAGCGATCGATCATCGCGATCTCGAAACGGATGTGGTTGTCGCCGGCGGCGGGATGGCCGGCGTTTGTGCGGCGATCGCGGCCGCCCGCCACGGGCGTAGCGTCGCGCTTTTGCAGGATCGCCCCGTTCTCGGTGGTAACGCCTCCAGCGAGATCCGGATGCACATCTGCGGCGCCGACGGCGGCGGGCAGGCCGGCAAAACCGACGCGCGCGAGACGGGCATCCTCGAAGAATTGCGGCTCGAAGAGGCGGTCGTCAATCCGCAGCGCTCCGCCAGCATGTGGGACCTGATCCTTTACGAAGCGGTCCGGCGCGAGCCGAACATCACCCTGCTGCTCGACAGCCACTGCGACGGGGTCGTGATGGCTGGCGAAGACCGCATCGCGCAGGCGATCGTATCGCGTCCTTCGACCGAAGACGTGCTGAACGTGCGCGGCCGGCTGTTCGTCGACGCGACGGGTGACGGTCGACTCGGCGTCGAGGCGGGCGCCGCCTTTCGCATGGGCCGCGAAGGGCGCGACGAGTACGGCGAATCGATGGCGCCGCCCCGGGCTGACCACAAGACCCTCGGTTCGACACTGCTGTTCACGACGCGTCGCCACGATCAGCCGATGCCCTTCCAGCCGCCGTCCTGGGCACGCAAGTTCCCCCGCTGCGAGGATCTCCCCCGTCGCGGCCACGGCGGATGGGAGTACGGCTACTGGTGGGTCGAATGGGGCGGCGAACTCGATACGATCAAGGACAACGCACGCATCCGCGACGAACTGCTGGCCATCGCTTTGGGCGTGTGGGATCACATCAAAAACAGCGGTCACCACCCGGAAAGCGCCGACTGGGCGCTCGAGTGGCTCGGCTTTCTGCCGGGCAAAAGGGAAAGCCGGCGGTTTCTCGGCGATCACGTGCTCACGCAGTCGGAACTCGAACGCGGCGAGACGTTCGAGGACGGCGTCGCCTACGGCGGCTGGAGCATCGACCTGCACCCGCCGGCCGGGATCGACAGCCCCGAGCCGCCGTGCAACCAGGTCAGGATCCCGCTCTACAACATTCCGTTCCGCAGCCTTTATTCGCGGAACGTTACCAATCTGCTGGTAGCCGGCCGGCACATCAGCGCCAGCCACGTCGCCTTCGGCAGTACGCGTGTGATGGGCACTACCAGCGTGATGGGTCAGGCCGTCGGTACCGCGGCCGCCCTGTGCGCCGAGCTGGGCTGCCTGCCCCGCGCGCTGGCCAAAGACGGCATTGCTCAACTCCAGCAGCTTCTGCTCAAGGACGACGCCTACATCATCGGGGCAAGCAACCGGGACACGGACGACCTGGCCCGCCGTGCCGCCGTCCGCGCGTCGAGCGAAACGGCTGACGGACCGGCTGACAACGTCGTCAACGGCGTGCATCGGCGGGTCTACGAACAAACCAACCGCTGGGTGTCCGACCCCGATCAGTCCCTGCCGCAGTGGATCGAGCTGCGCTTCGACCGGCCGGTACGGGTCGCCGAGGTGCATGTGGTGTTCGACAGCGGCCTGGATCGCCGCCTGAGCCTGTCACACTCGGATAGCTTTACCCGCAAGATAATCCGCGGACCGCAGCCGGAAACCGTCCGGGACTATCAGATCGAGGTCCTCGACGGTGCGTCGCCGCGACAGGTCGCCGACGTGCAGGGCAACTACCAGCGCAAGCGCGTCCACCGCTTCGAGCCGGTTACCGCGACGGGCGTGCGGCTGCACGTGCGGGCCACGAACGGGGACCGCTCCGCGCGCGTCTACGAGATCCGCGTGTACGGCGCGTAACGGTACCAAGCCTGGCTGGCAGGGGGCATGCCATGAGCGAGCCTTGCCGGCTCGGCCGATGGCCCCCCTGCCCGTGTTCTACGGTCCTTGCCGGCGAAAGGCGGCACGGTCGATCTCGCGCTGGTGGTCGCGTTTGCGGAGATCCTCGCGTTTGTCGTACTGTTTTTTGCCCGAGGCCAGGGCGAGCTCCACTTTGGCGATTCCCCGGCGGTTGAAGTAGAGGCTGATGGGTATAAGGGTCATGCCGCGCTGCTGGAGCTTGATCGCGAGCCGGCGGAGCTCGCGCGTGTGCAGGAGAAGGCGCCGCGCACGGTTCGGCTCGTGATTCCGTTCGGCTGAAGGCGGATAGCGGTCGATCTGGCATCCGTGAAGTGTCGCTTTATTATCCTGAATACGAACGAAAGTGTCGGTTAATTGGGCATGGCCGCCGCGGAGACTCTTGACCTCGCTGCCGGTCAGGGCGATGCCCGCCTCGACGGTTTCGTGGATGAAATAATCGTGCCGGGCCTTGCGATTGACGATCCGCCGGGGCGAATCCGTGTGTTTTCTTGCCATAACCTTCTTTCTAACGTACAGTTAAGTAACCGGCAGGCGGCAGAGACCGCCGCACGTCGACAGGATGCCCTGCTCTGCCGATACAATCAGTGAGGTCCGGGCGAGGGCGGGCGCGCGGTATTTGCTGCCTGCGTACGGCGTATCGACTGCAACCGCAGGGATCTGTTTTGATATAATAGGGAGAGCCATGTTTGCAAGGCAGCACCAAGGCTTGACTCGGCCGACACGCCGGATCGAGAAACGGTGGGTCAGCCAGGCCCGCGCGGGGTCCGAAGAGGCGGCGCGCGCCCTTGTCGAAGCGCATCAGGATCGACTCTATGCGTTTGTCTGGCGCATCCTGCGGGACCATCACACGGCGGAGGAAATCTGTCAAGAGGCGTTTTTGCGAGCGTTCCGATCGCTCGATTCGTTTTCGGCCGACTATCGGTTCAGTACGTGGTTATTCACGATCGCCTATCGGCTGTGTCTCAATCACATCCGTCGGCGCAAGTCGATGACGGGCGATCTGGACTTCACGACGCTGCCGGGTTCCGAACCGGAGGCCGACGTGCAGGTAGCGGAGAGTGAAGAGGCCCGCCGACTCAAGGATCGCATCTGGGATGCGGTGGATCGGCTGAGCGTGCCGCAGCGGGCGGCCGTTTTGTTGTTTTATCGTGAAGGAATGAGTTGCGAGGCAATCGCCAAAACGCTGGGGATTCCGGTGGCCACGACCAAGAGCCATCTTCACCGGGCGCGAGCGCGGTTGCGTGAATCACTTTCGGAAATGGTCGAGGAGTTCCCGCACATCAAAGCCTTACGGTAAGCCGCGTCATGATTACCTGCCATCAGGCCGTTCAACTGTTCGACCGTTATTTGGACGAGGATCTATCCCCGTCTCTCCAGGCGGAGCTTTATGCGCATGTGCTCCACTGCTCGCCCTGCCAGAGTCGTTTGGCGGTGCTGGAGGTCTGTGGGGATGTGATCCGCATGGATCGTCCGGAGCCGCAGATTTCGGCCGGATTCACCGAGCGGGTGATGGCCTCCTGCCGCGAGGAGTTGGCCTCCCGGGCGGCCGGCCTGACGAGGCGGCCGGTGGCAAGGGCAGCCTTGTACGCGATGAGCCCGCTGGCTGCGGCGGCGAGCATTGCGCTGGTTTTCTGGCTGGCAATGCCGACGGGGGTTCCGGTCGATAACACGGCTCCCGGAACCGTCACGATGGGCATTCGCGAGGCGGCGCCGAAGGAGTTTCGCGACAACATGACCGCCCTGACCGGCCGCACGCTTGAGGAACAGGCCCAGGCCGAGTTGGAAAGCACGCCTGAGATCGATGCCTTGCCGTTCCTCGAAGCGTTTCTCAAGCCGGTCGTTGAGGGTACGCGGCATGCCGTGGAAGGCACGCGACGCAGTTACAAGGATGTTGAGTTGCTGGTGCGTTACGGCTTTGCAGGCATGAACGAGCGGCTCGTCGCCGAATACCGCGAGAAATATCCGGAGGCTGCGGATGCAGTCGCTCCGGACGGTCGGCGGGGGGCCGGCGCGTTGGATCTTCTCAATTCGGCACTTCTCGGCACCGAGCCGGCGGCACCCATGCCGCCGACCCCGCTGGCGGCCCCTTCGGATCCCGGTCACGAATCCCGGGAAACGGTACTGCATGACGCGATCTGACGGTGGCGCGGGTGCCGCTGGCATTCGGACAATGACCCAACATTCGCTGACATGGTGCGTGGCTGCGGTTTTGTACTGCGGTGCCTGGGCAGGGGCTCAGCCGGCAGCGGAACTACCGCTGCGCGCCGGTTCGCTGGCTGACCATGTTCCGATCGACACGCGACTCTATCTCGAACTGACCGACACCGAAGCGCTGGGCCGAACGCAGGCGGGGACTGCGTTGGGCCGGGTACTCGGCTGGCTGGCAACGGAGGTGGGTCCGCCTTCGTTGGAGAGCGGAGAGTCGATTTTTGAAGACGGTAGCCCGTGGGCCAGCAGCAGGGCGCCCGCAGAAAGCGGGCTCACGCGCGATCCCCGGGTGACGGGTGGTCCCAGGGCGGCCAATGCGGCTGACACGTTGCAGGACATGCTGGCGGTCGCGTTGGGGCTGGACTCGGCACGGCAGGCGGAGCTGTTGCTGGATGGGCCGGTGGCGGTGGCAGCCGACGATTGGCAGCACCTGGCTTCGGGGATTCTCGTGGCGCGTCCGCGCGACGCAGAGGCCCTCGAAGCGGCCTTGGCCGACCGGCGGTTGCCGGGCCCGGCCGACGTGCCGGTGCGGCGGTATCGGCTCGCACACAGCCACGAGTTGAGCTGTGACGGGAAGGTGGCCATCGTCGGCCGCGGCCAGGGGCGCTCGGATCTCTATGCGCGGACGACCCAACTTCTGCGTTCCGCACGGGGCTTGTGCCTGAGCGACTTGGCCGAGTTCCGCGAGCGGATGGCCGACGTCCCCGCCGGTGCGCAGGGTGTCTTCTACATCGGTACGCACTTGCGTGATGCGGCTGGCAGCACGGAGCGGGAGGGATGGTGGGCGCTTCTGGCCCCTGCGGTCCGTTCGCTGGTTGTCGCCCTGACGTTCGACGACATGGGTCTGGCCGTCGAGACGACGGGGCGCCTTTACGCCGCGGGCGAAGCGTTGGTGCCGCGCGAACCCCCGGTCGAGTTGCTGCTGTTTCTGCCGTCGTCGACGCTGGCGGCCTGGACGAGTCCCATTCCCTACGTACAACAGTACGAGCGTCTCAAGGACGCGGCTACCGGCGGCATCGGGCGGTTTTATCTGCAACTGCTCGAATGGCAGATGGAGCCCGACGCGCTGCGGGATCGTCTCCTGGCGCATTTGAAGGGCGACACGGTCGTCGTCGTCGGTCAGGCAGACATTGATATGGCACCTTACGAGGGGGACAACGCTCACGCCGCGCCGCTTCGCGTGCCGACACTCGCCCTGCTGGTCCGCACGGACGAGTCGGATGAGGTGCTCGCTACGATGCGGGCGCTGGCCGGCAACATCGTTCGGCTGGCGAACCTGATGCCGGGCGAACGGGAGGAGCGCCGCATCGAGACGGCCTTCGTGGGCGAGGGGTTCGAGACGACGGTGTTCACGGTCGATTTGTCGAGCCTGTTTGCGGGCACGGCGGTACGTCCGTTCAAAGAGGCGCTCCAGTTGAGCTGGTGCGTGGCGGACGGGTACTTCATCGTCGGAACGCACCCGCAGACGGTGCGGGAGATCGTGCTTGGTCAGCGGGGGGCGATCCCGCTCATGCCAGCCGACGCCGTCCAGCAGGCAATGAACCGGCAGCACCCTCCACGACGGCTGCCGGACAGAGTTCTTGTCGCCCAGCCGGGGGCGGCCAGCGCGATGATCGACGACTGGTTGGCCTATGTCGGTCATCACCACCCGGAGATGCTCGAGCCCGCCTGGTGGCAGCGGATGCGGCGGCGGTATTGGGCCACGCAAGTGCAGTTGGGGATCCGACCCGCGCGCAGCGCAGGGGACAGGGGGATCCTGATAGCGGAAACGCTGGATGGCTGGCCGGCGCATCAACGTCTCGAACCGGGCGACCGGATCGTGGGGGTGGATGGCATGCCGCTCGATGCGGGGCGCGCATTGCCATCGCTGCGGAACCGGCTGGCGATGCGGACGCGTGAGGACCAAGTCGTGCTCGACGTGATCCGCGACGGCCGGGTCCGGCAGGTGACGATTCCCATGCCCGTCTCGCCGTCGACGGTCGTCCATCCACTTGCGCTGCTCAAGGAGATCGCGGACCTGGCCCGCACGTTCCACTTCGCCAGCTACGTCGCGTGGCAGCCATCGCGCGAACTCGTCCAGACGCGTCTCGATCTGCGCCTGCCGCCCCCGCGCGTCTCGCCGGCCATCGTCACGAGCCCGCCCCCTTCGCAGGACGCTTCGCCCGAAGAACCGGACTATACGTCTCCCCGTTGACTCTCGTTACCATCAAGAGCGTGCAGCGTCTGAGCTCGACTTTTGCCCTTTTTGAGGGCTGTTCTATGTCCGTGGCGCGCAATCAAAAAGGGGCTGCCTTGCGGGTATCATGGTATGTGACAAGCAAACCATGCTGCCCTGGGCAAGGAGGCCCCGATG